>Ga0172382_10004925_pt1 | contig 20197 bp, 12 predicted proteins | sample Leawel138RmetaG_FD_122245 | JGI IMG/M metagenome (GOLD analysis project Ga0172382, IMG submission 122245) | Leachate microbial communities from a municipal landfill in Southern Ontario, Canada - Leachate well 138R metaG | ecosystem: Engineered > Solid waste > Landfill > Unclassified | place... | reverse complement strand
GCCTGCTCGAGCGTGGCCTGCAGGATGCCGGCGCCTTCCAGCTCGTCCAGGCGGGCGAGGCTGCCTTCGACCAGCAGGGTATCATCCGCGGCGATGAGAATATCGCCGCGTCTCGCGAAGACATGATTGCCATGGCGCAGCACGCCGTGGATCGCGATGCCGAAGCGGTCTTCCGCATCGGGAAGATGCAGGCCGGCCATTTCCGACATCGGCGGAACAGCCATCTCCGCCAGAAACTCGCTCGGCCCCGCGTCGAAGGGCGCGGTTTCGGGGGCATGGAGATGGCGAAAGACGCGCGGCGCGGCAAAGACGATCCACGCCAGTCCGGCAAGGGCGACCGGCCCGCCGATCAGGGCAAGCTCGAAATAGCCGAAGCCGGCGCCGGTTTCGGAGATATTCCATTGATTGACCACCAGATTGGCCGGCGTGCCGGTGAGCGAGCACATGCCGCCCAGCAGGGTGGCGAAGGACAGCGGCATCAGGATGCGGCCCGGCGCGATATTCAGCCGGACGCAGACCGACAGCGCCACCGGGAACATCAGCGCGAGCGCGCCGATGTTGTTCATGAAAACCGATATGAAGGCCCCGGTCGCGCAAAGGATCGCCAGAACCGCCGTCTCGTTGCTGGCCCGCGCGATGATCCTGCGGGAAAAATCGTCGATCACGCGCGTCGCCGAAAGGGCGGACACGATCAGCAGCACTTCGGCCACCGTAATCACGGCCGGGCTGGAAAACCCCGCGAACACGTTCTGCACCGGCACCACGCCGGAGAGGTATCCGGCGCCCAGCCCGGTCATCGCCACCAGGTCGACGCGGAAGCGCTCGGTCGCATAGACGACGAGCATGATGACGAGGATGGCGATGATCGCCCATTGGTCGAATGTCATGACGCGCCCCGGTGCGGGGTTCCGGCAGGCCTGGCAAGGGGGAGTGGTGGGGTCATTCCCTGTCCGAACGCTGGGTCGATCTTCCCGTCCATAACCGCAGCATGATCTATTTCCAATTCGAGAGATCGAGATTAGCCACCTGCAAGGCTATGCGCATGGTCTGGAGTTCCATCATGGATATGCAACTGGCGGTTATCTGCCTGCTCACCTTCGGCATAAATCTCATCGGGGCGCTTGCCTATGCCGCGCGCATCGCCGGTGTTCGAACCCGGCGGATCGCGGTCTCCTTCGCCCTGTTCAACGTCCTTGTGCTGCTCTCAAGGCTCTCCAACAGCCTTCTCGGTCCCTTTCTGGCCAAGCGCATCGAGAACGCCCTGGCGGCCGGAACCGGCGAGTTTCTGCTGCGCGACTTCCGGATGATCCTGCTTTCCGCCACGATCGCGACAATCGCCGGCACGCTCATGATCCCCACCGTCCAGCGCTGGTTTTGCAGCGCCATCAACGATTTCCAGGACCATCGCTCGATCCCGAAGCTGGTGATGCATGCCTTCGCGAGGGGCGGCCTCGGATATATCCGCCGGACCAGCACCGCGCCGCGAATGACGCATGTGGCGGAATTGCGGAAGCCCAGAGGGATTTCGGGGACGGTGATCTTTCTCAATGTGCTGGCTCAGGCCCTGTTGACGGTGGGGGTCGTGGCATCGCTCTATGCCGGCTATCTCTATCCCGAATATCGAGTCACGGCGTCGCAGCTTTCTGCGGTCGTAAATGGATTTGCGACCATTCTGCTGTTCGTGCTGATCGACCCCCAGCTTTCGGTGATGACGGACGATGTGGTGGCCGGGAATATCAGCGAGCCGATGTTCCGCCGCACCATCGTGTGGCTGTCGCTCAGCCGCATTGCCGGAACGCTGCTGGCCCAGATGCTGTTCCTGCCGGCGGCATGGCTGGTGGTGCTGGTCGCGGGAGTGATCTGAGCATGGCCCGGCAAGGGCGCCGGGTGGCGCCGCGTTGAATGCATTCTCCTGCTTGCAAGGAGCCATTGTGCGCTGCAAAAGTGCGCCATGCGAGTTGCCGTTGTCGATGAAAGCGCCCTGCGCGCCTCGATTATCGAGGAGGGGCTGGCCGCACTCGACGGTTGCGAAATCTTCACCCTCACCGACCGGAAGGCTTTGCTTGCCCAGCTCGAACTGATCGATCCGGATATTGTCCTGATCGATCTGGGCAATCCGTCCCGCGACGTTCTGGAGGAGTATTTCGCGGTGAGCCGCGCGCTCGCCCGGCCAATCGCGATGTTCGTGGATCAGTCGGACGACGATGCGATCGCTGCCTCCATCGATGCGGGCGTCTCCGCCTATGTTGTCGATGGCCTGGCCGCCAACCGCATCAGGCCGTTGCTCGATCTGGCGATCCGCCGCTTCAATGCCTTCTCGCGGCTGCAATCCGATCTGGCGGAGGCAAAGGGCAAGCTGGCCGAGCGGGACATGGTCGACCGGGCCAAGCGTATCCTGATGGACAGCCGCTCGATCGGCGAACCGGAGGCCTATGCCGAACTGCGCCGCAAGGCGATGAATTCCAACCGGCGCATCGTCGAGATCGCGGAAGCGGTCGTGACGGCGCACGACCTCATCGGCGGGCAATGAAGGACAGGCGGCAGATGATGGGAAGCGCGAAATGAGTGAAGATCTTGCGATCGGGTTCCTGCCGCTGGTCGATGCCTGCCTTCCGATCCTCGCGCATGAGCATGGCTTTGCCGAAGAGGAAGGTCTTCGGCTGCGCTTCATTCGCGATGTTTCCTGGGCGACGGTTCTGGATCGCCTGCTGTATGGCCATACCGATGCGGCGCATCTGATCGCTCCGTTGGCGATCGCCACCGCGCTGGGCCGCTCCCGCCCCGCGCAGCCGCTTGCCGCTCCGTTCGTGCTGGGCCTGAATGGCAATGCGATCTCGCTGCGGCCCGATCTTGCGGAAAGTATCGGCTTTGACGGGACACTGGGCGACCCGCGCCAGATCGGCGCGGCGCTGGCGATAGAGGCGGCGCGGCGGTGCAAGGGGGGGCGGCCGATCCGGCTGGGCGTGGTGCATCGCTATTCCAGCCATAATTACATGGTTCGTTATTGGCTGGCGGCGTGCGGGATCGTCCCCGACAAGGATATAGAGTTGGTGACGGTTGCCCCGCCGTTCATTGCCGACGCGCTGGATAGCGGGGAGATCGACGGAGCCTGCGTCGGCGAGCCGTGGAACAGTGTCGCGGTGGATCGCGGAGCGGGCGTGATCGTGCTCGCAACGGCGCAGATCTGGCGGCGCGGGGTCGAAAAGGTGCTGGCGATGCGCGAGCCGGTGCTCGACGAAAAGCGGCCGCAGATCGAAGCTCTCATCCGGGCGATGCGCAAGGCCGGAAGCCACTTCGTCGATCCCGCCAATTGGGATGAGAATGCGGCTGTGCTCGCGCGACCAGCCTATCTCGATCAGGATGCCGCGCTCATCCGGCGCGCGATCTCCGATCATCTGGTGCTGCGGCAAGGCGACCGGCCCGTGCATTATTCCGATTTCATGTTTCAATACCGGGAAGCCGCGAACTTCCCCTGGGTAAGCCAGGCCCAATGGCTTTACACCCAGATGGTGCGCTGGGATGCGCTGGAGTTCAGCGCGGAGGACGCGCGCACGGCCGGGAAGGTCTTTCGCCCGGACATATACCGCAGCGCATTAAAAGACATCGGCGAAAGCCTGCCGGGCGCCAGTTCCAAGGTGGAGGGAAGTTTGCGCGGGCTGACCCAGGTGGGTACTCAATCGGGTTCCATCACATTGGGCAAGGACGGTTTTTTTGATGACCGGATATTCGATCCGGACGATCTGGAAGCATATCTCAAGGCCCTGCCCGGCCGGTAATTTTATGCTGCAGCGCAAAAATCGCTTTACGTGCAGGCAGCGAATCGGTTAGCGTTGCATCCGACCGAAGATGGCGCCCAGGGTCGGGCGGATTACCCTTCTCCGGTTCCATTTCAAAAATGCGTGGCAATGTCGCCGCCCGATCTGATCTTCTTCCGGGGATCAAGTCGTGGCGGTTTTTCGCGTTGTCGCAATGCGAGGGAAGCTAACGAATGAAGCGTGTCAGGGGTCTTCGGTTGGACCGCAGAGGAGTGATCGCGGCGGCGCTGGCCGGCCTGGCGCTGGCCAGTTGCGGGTCCGGCGCGGAGAAGGGGGCTGGCGAGACGTCAGCCGCCGCCAGGGCAGCCGGTATCGAAAAGCCGAATCTCAAGCTTGGCTTCATCAAGCTGACCGACATGGCCCCGCTGGCGATCGCCCGGGAAAAGGGCTTCTTCGCGGAAGAAGGCCTCAATGTGACCCTTGAGCCGCAGGCCAACTGGAAAGTGCTGCTTGACGGGGTAATCGGCGGCCAACTGGATGGCGCGCACATGCTGGCCGGGCAGCCCATCGCCGCGACGCTGGGCATGGGCACCAAGGCGGAGCTGATCGCTCCGCTCAGCCTCGACCTCAATGGCAATGCGACGACCCTCTCCAACAAGGTCTGGAAGCAGATCGAACCCTCGCTGCCTAAAGGGCCGGACGGCAAGCCGAGCCATCCGATTTCGGCATCCGTGCTCAAGCCGGTGGTGGCGGGCTACAAGGCGCAGGGAAAGCCCTTCAAGATGGGGATGGTATTCCCGGTCAGCACCCATAATTACGAGCTTCGCTACTGGCTGGCGGCGGGCGGCCTCAACCCGGGCTATTATCTGCCGGGCGATGTCGGCGGCAATGTCGGCGCGGATGTCCAGATCTCGGTGACGCCGCCGCCGCAGATGCCTGCCACGCTGGAAGCCGGGACGATCGACGGATACAGCGTGGGCGAGCCTTGGAACCAGGCAGCGGTCAAGAAGAAGATCGGCGTGCCGGTGGTGACCGATCACCAGATTGCAGCCTATAATCCGGAAAAGGTTCTCGGCATCCGCAAGGATTTTGCGGACAAGTATCCAGCCACGACCCAGGCATTGTTGCGCGCGCTGATAAAGGCGCAGCAATGGCTCGATGCGGATGACGGCAAGAACCGGGCCGAAGCGGTCAGGATCTTGTCGCAATCGAACTATGTCGGCGCCGATGCGGACGTGCTCGCCGCTTCGATGACCGGCAAGTTCACATTCGGACCCGGCGACATTCGCCCGGCTCCTGAATTCAACATCTTCTTCGGCGAATATGCCGGCTATCCGTTCTATTCGGACGCCATCTGGTATCTCACCCAGATGCGCCGCTGGGGGCAGATTCCTGAAGACAAGCCCGACCAGTGGTACTTCGATACGGCAAAGGCCGTGTACCGGCCCGACCTCTATCTTTCCGCCGCCAGGACGCTGGTCGACAAGGGTGTGATCCCTGCCGATGCCGTACCCGAAACCGACGGCTTCAAGCCCGAGCAGTCCGGCTTCATCGATGGCGTCACCTATGACGGCAGGAAACCCAACGCCTACCTCGGAAAGTTCGCGATCGGCCTCAAGAACGGCCAGGCCGTGACCGCCTCCGGCGTAAAGTAAGACAGCGAGGAATAACGGCCATGTCCGCCGCACCACTCAGGAAAGTCGATACCGCGATGTCACCCGAAGTCGAGCCGCCGACCGATGCCGTCGTGGCCAGCAGCCTTGCGGTGGAGCCGCCAGAAGCAGCGCGGTTTCCCATGCCGAAACTCCCGCCTGCACGCACCATCCTGGATGCCGCGTGGCCGCCGCTGGTGGGTATCTGCGGCTTTCTCGCGCTGTGGGCCATGGCCGCTCCGTTGGTCCAGACTTCGCTCGGAGCGCTGCCGGGCCCCGGCGATGTCTGGAAAGCCTTCATAGGCTTGATGAGCGAATATGGCGCGGCTCGGGTTGCTGCGGCGGAGGCGGTTGCGGCGGGATATGGATATTCCGGTCCGCCCACTTTCATCGATCAGATCCTGACTTCCCTGAAGACGGTGGCGATGGGCTTCATTCTGGCTTCGGTGGTTGCCGTGCCGCTGGGTCTGGTGGCCGGTCTTTCAAGGCGGTTCAATGCCGCGATCAATCCGCTGGTGCAGGTTATGCGGCCGATCAGCCCGCTCGCCTGGTTGCCGATCGTCACCATGGTGGTTTCGGCATCGATGACCGCGGACGATCCCACGATGTCCAAGAGCTTCGTCGTATCGGCGATCGTGGTGATGCTCTGCTCGCTCTGGCCGACCCTGATCAACACCGCGATCGGCACGGCCTCGATCGACAAGGATCTGATCAATGTGGGGCGGGTTCTGCGGCTCGGCTGGTTGGCCAAGCTGACCCGTCTGGTTCTGCCCTCGTCGCTGCCCTACATCTTCACCGGAATGCGGCTTTCGCTGGGCGTTGGCTGGATGGTGCTGATCGCGGCGGAAATGCTCGCACAGAACCCGGGCCTGGGCAAATTCGTGTGGGATGAATTCCAGAACGGCAGCGAACAGTCGCTCGCCCGGATCATGGTGGCGGTGGTTGCCATCGGCCTGATCGGCTTCTTCCTCGATCGCATCATGATGGCCCTGCAAGCCTTCGTCAGCCGCAACAGGACGGTATGATCATGGAGAACGCCATCCTCTCCCTCAAGGGCGTCACCAAGAGCTATACCGGGAAATCCGGCGGTACGAGCGATGTGCTGGACGGGATCGATCTCGATGTCCGGGAAGGGGAGTTCATCGCGATCCTGGGTTTCTCCGGGGCAGGCAAGACGACCCTGATCTCTGCGATTGCCGGATTGGTGGAACCGGACCGGGGCGAGATATTGCTCAGGGGCAAGCCGATCCATGGCCCGGACAAGGATCGCGGCCTGGTGTTTCAGTCCTATTCGCTGTTTCCGTGGCTGACCGTGCAGCAGAACGTGGCGATGGCCGTGGATGCCGTCCACAAGGACAAGTCGCGGGCCGAGCGGGCGGCTCTGGTCAGGCAGAAGGTCGAACTCGTCGGGCTGGGCCATGCGATGGATCGCAAGCCGGCCCAGCTTTCCGGGGGGATGCGGCAGCGCGTGGCGGTTGCCAGGGCCTTGGCGATGGAGCCGGAGATCCTGTTGCTGGATGAGCCGCTCTCGGCGCTCGATGCGCTGACCCGCGCCAAGCTGCAGGACGAGATCGAGCGTATCCGCGCGGAAGAGAAGCGCACGATTCTTCTCGTGACCAACGATGTCGATGAAGCGCTGTTGCTGGCTGACCGGGTGGCGGTGCTCACGCCGGCCCCCGCAGCGAAGATCGGCCGGATCTTCGATGTCGCAATAGCCCGGCCGAGGGACCGGGAAGCGGTGAACGACGATCCGGATTACAAGTCCTTGCGCAATGCGATTGTCGGCTATCTTGGCGCTCTGAACGCGCGGGGATCGAGTATGGGTGACAGTGCGGTGGAACTGCCCAATGTCGCTCCGCTGGATCTCGCGCTGCCGCCGAGGGCCTATCGCGAGGCGGCGCAGAGCGCTGTGCAGGAACGCTATCTGGAGCTTTACCGGCTGAACAAGGTCTATCCCACGCCCAAGGGGCCGCTGACCGTGGTGGAGAATGTCAATCTGTTGATGGACCGGGGTGAATTCGTTTCGCTGATCGGCCACTCGGGTTGCGGCAAGTCCACCGTGCTGACGATGGCCGCCGGCCTCAACGCGATATCGAGCGGTGGCATCGTGCTCGACAATCGCGAAATCGATGTCGCCGGGCCGGACAAGGCGGTGGTGTTCCAGGCGCCCAGCCTGATGCCTTGGCTCACCGCCCGCCAGAATGTCGCGCTGGGGGTCGAACGGGTCTATCCCCATGCCACCGCCGCCGAGCGCCGGGATATCGTCGATTATTATCTGGACCGGGTCGGATTGGGCGATGCCAAAGAAAAGCTCGCCGCCGAAATGTCCAATGGTATGCGCCAGCGGGTTGGGATCGCACGGGCCTTCGCCCTATCGCCCAAGCTGCTCTTGCTGGACGAGCCGTTCGGAATGCTCGACAGCCTGACCCGCTGGGATCTGCAGGACGTGCTGGTCGAGGTGTGGAACCGCACCAGAGTGACCGCGATCATGGTCACCCATGATGTGGACGAAGCGATCCTGCTGGCCGACCGGGTGGTGATGATGACCAATGGGCCGAACGCCACCATCGGCCGGATACTGGAGGTCGATCTGCCGAGGCCGCGCGACCGCAAGGCGCTGCTGGAGCATCCGCGCTTCTATTCCTACCGGCAGGAGGTGCTGCACTTCCTTGCCGAGTACGACCACGGGCCGGACGCCAAGGCCGCGTGACGCCGTAACCAAGTAAGGGGAGGCTGCCTGGAACGGCACATTCCAGGGAGGCTGATAGATGAAGATTGCATTGCACGGCGTCGCCGCCATCCTGATGGCGAGCGCCGCAACCCCCTCGCTCGCCCAGAGCTGGAGCGGGCCGAAGGAGATCGGGGACGGGGTCACGCTCGATCCCATTATCGATGCGCGCCTGCGTTACGAGCATGTCGATCAGGACAATGCCGTCGAGGAAGCTGATGCGCTGACCCTGCGGCTGCGCGCGGGCGCAGAGTTGAAAGCCGGCGAAGTGTCGTTGCTGGTCGAAGGGGAAGGGACCTTCGCCCTGATCGATGATTACAATGCATTCCCCTTTGCGGCCGAGCATCAGAACCGGCCCTATTCCGTGGTTCCGGACCCGGAAAACATTGAACTTAATCGCGCCCAGATAGGCTGGAGCAAGGGTGGCAACAGCATCATGCTGGGACGCCAGCGCATCAATCTGGATGACCAGCGCTGGGTCGGATCGGTCGCCTGGCGCCAGAACGAGCAGACTTTCGATGCGTTGCGCGGGATTGCGAAGATCGGCCCGGTCACGCTCGATGCGGTCTATGCGATAGACCAGCGCACCGTCTTCGGCATCGATGCCGGTCCGCGCCAGGCGTATGATGGCGATTTCATCTTCCTTGGCGCGGGGATGAAGGCAGGCCCCGTCAATCTCAAGGCATTCGCCTATCTGATCGATTACGACGATCCGCTGGCGCTGGCCAATTCCAGCCAGACCTACGGCGTGCTTGCTGCCGCCGAGCTTCCGCTCGGCCCCAGGCTGAAATTGAGCCTGCGCGGCAGCTATGCCAGCCAGTCCGACTGGAAGAACCCGGCGAAGAACTACACCGCCGATTATATCTCCGCCGAAGCGGGGCTGGGGATCGCGGGCTTCAGCGTGAACGCGGGGTATGAGTTGCTGGGCAGCGATAACGGCTTCAGCCTGCAGACCCCCTTGGCCACCCTGCACAAATTCAATGGCTGGGCGGACGTCTTCCTGACCACGCCCGCCGCCGGGCTGGAGGACAAATATCTCGGCGCTGGATATGCATTCCCCAAGGGCGTGCTTCTGCCCGGCCTCAAGGCCAACATCGTCTATCACGATTTCGATAGCGATGTGGGAGGGGTCGATTACGGCAGCGAATGGAATGCCCAGATCGGCTTCAAGCTCGGCCCGGTCGCGCTGCTTGCCAAATATGCCAATTACAACGCCAAGTCCTTCGGCGTGGACACGGAGAAGTTCTGGCTCCAGGCCGAGGTGAGCTTCTGACCCTGGAGAAGGGTTTGCGGCAAAGATAGGCGCGTTTTTTGCTGCACTGCAAAAAGATGCTTGCCGCCTGCCTGCCGAATCAGCTATCTAGGACCCGAATGGATTGACGCCGTCCAAAGCAGGGCGAACCAGCGCATCCGTCGATTTCAACATTGCGTGGCAAAGCCGCCGCCTCGTCTGCCTGAATGGGCATGACCTGGCGGCTTTTTTGCGTGCGCTTTTCCGGGCATCGGCCCGAGGAGGAAAAGTGAAGTGAACGCTCCTGCGAGCTTCGATGAAGCAGCCACGACCCGGGAAAGGCTGGTCGTCATCGGCAATGGCATGGCGGGTTGCCGTGCGGTGGAGGAAATCCTCGCCCGCGATCCGAGCCGGTTCGATATCACCATCTTCGGGGCGGAACCGCGCGTCAATTACAACCGGATCATGCTGTCCCCGGTGCTGGCGGGTGAGAAGCGGTTCGAAGAGATCGTGATCAACCCGCAAGGCTGGTATGACGATAACGGGATTACTCTCGTTTCCGGCGATCCGGTGGAGCATATCGACCGCGAGAACCGCGCTGTCGTATCGCATTCGGGCCGGGTCGAGCCTTATGACCGGCTGCTGATCGCCACCGGCTCGGACCCGTTCATCATCCCCGTGCCGGGCAGCAATCTGCCCGGCGTTGTGACCTTCCGCGATCTCGACGATGTGGACAAGATGCTCGCCGCGGCGGATCGTGGCGGCAATGCGGTGGTGATCGGCGGCGGCCTGCTCGGGCTGGAGGCAGCGCATGGCCTCTGCCTGCGTGGCATGAAGGTTACCGTCATTCATCTCATGCCTTCGCTGATGGAGCGGCAGCTCGACGAAGCGGCGGGCTGGCTGCTCAAGACCGAGCTGGAGCGCCGCGGCCAGACGATCCTGACCGGCGCCGATACCGAATGTGTGCTGGAGAAGGACGGCCATGTCGCGGGCGTCCGGCTCAAGGACGGGCGCGAGATCGCAGCTGATATCGTGGTGATGGCGGTGGGCATCCGGCCCGCCGTATCGCTGGCCAAGAGCGCCGGGCTGGAGGTCGAGCGTGGGATCGTGGTGGACGATCACATGGTGACATCCGACCCGGCGATCCTGGCGGTGGGCGAATGCGTGCAGCACCGGGGCACCTGCTATGGCCTCGTCGCGCCGCTGTGGGACATGTGCCGGTCGCTGGCCGGATACGTCACCGGCGAACCCAGCGGATACGAGGGTTCGGTCACGTCCACCAAACTCAAGGTTTCGGGGATCGACCTGTTCTCCGCGGGCGATTTCTCCGGCGGTGACGGCGGCGAGGACATAGTGATGCGCGATGCCGCGCGCGGCATCTACAAGCGGATCGTGGTCAAGGGCGATCGCATCGCCGGTGCCGTGCTCTATGGCGATACGGCGGATGGGAGCTGGTATTTCGACCTGCTGCGCAAGGGCGAGGACATATCGGACATTCGTGAGGCGCTGATCTTCGGGCAGGCCTTTGCGTCCGGGGGTGCGCTCGCGGACCCTAACGCCGCCGTTGCCGCCCTTTCGGACGATGCCGAAATCTGCGGCTGCAACGGCGTGAGCAAGGGAACGGTCGTCGAAACGATCAAGGCAGGCGCTTGCAGTGTCGATGCGGTGCGCTCGCAGTGCAAGGCATCGGCAAGCTGCGGTTCCTGCACCGGGCTGGTCGAAAGCCTGCTTGCGCTCACGCTGGGCGACGAGGTTCAATCCGGCCCGAAGACGCTGTGCAAATGCACCAGCTTCACCCATGACGATGTGCGTCGCCTGATCCTGGAAAAGGAGCTGAAGGCGATCCCGCAAGTGATGCAGGAACTGCACTGGACCACGCCGGATGGCTGCGCTTCCTGCCGCCCGGCGCTGAATTACTATCTGCTGTGCGCGTGGCCGGGCGAATATGTCGACGATCAGAAAAGCCGCTTCGTCAATGAGCGGCTCCACGCCAACATCCAGAAGGATGGCACTTACTCTGTCGTGCCCCGGATGTGGGGCGGGCTGACCACGCCTGACGAGTTGCGCGCCATTGCCGATGCCGCCGACAAATATGGCGCGCGGACCGTGAAGGTCACGGGCGGGCAGCGGATCGACCTGTTCGGCATCAGGAAGGAGGACCTGCCGGCGATCTGGGCCGACCTCAATGCCGCGGGGATGGTCTCGGGCCATGCCTATGGCAAGGCGTTGCGGACGGTGAAGACCTGCGTGGGCAGCGAATGGTGCCGCTTCGGGACCCAGGATTCCACGGGGCTGGGCGTCAAGATCGAGCAGATGACCTGGGGCAGCTGGATGCCGCACAAGTTCAAGATCGCGGTCAGCGGATGCCCGCGCAATTGCGCGGAAGCCACGATAAAGGATTTCGGCATCGTCTGCGTCGACAGCGGCTATGAGCTGCATGTCGGCGGCAATGGCGGGATCAAGGTCCGCGCCACGGACCTGCTGTGCAAGGTAGAAACCGAGGAGGAGGCGCTGGAATATTGCGCGGCCTTCATCCAGCTTTACCGTGAGCATGCCCATTATCTGGAACGCACCGCGCCATGGATCGAGCGGGTCGGGCTGGATTACGTCAAATCCCGGATGCTGGATGACCCGGAAGCGATCCGCAAGCTCGCGGCGCGGTTCCGCATTTCGCAGAAATATTCGCAGGACGATCCCTGGGCGCAGCGCGCTTCGGGCGACCGCAAGGATCTGCACCAGCATCTCGGCGAATTCCGTCCCCTTGTTCTGGAGAATGCATGATGATCGGGACCTGGCTGGATATCGGGCCGATCGACCAGATCGAACCCGGCATGGCTCGCACCTTGCCCGTGCGCGACGGTGAGGAAATCGCGGTTTTCCGCACCATGACGGGAGACTTCTATGCGCTGGTCAACAAGTGTCCGCACAGGCAGGGGCCGCTGTCGCAAGGCATCGTGCATGGCAATGCGGTGACTTGCCCGCTTCACAACTGGAATATTTCCCTCAAGACCGGCGAGGCGCTGGGCGATGATGAAGGCTGCGTTCCCACGATCCCGCTGAAGGTCGATGCCGGGCGGATATTCCTGCTGCGTGACGCGGTGATCGGCAGGCAGCCGCCAGTCGAAAGCAAGGCTGCCTAGGCCGCGATGCGCACAGTGCGGACCACCTGCCCCTATTGCGGCGTCGGTTGCGGCATCGATGCGACGGTCAAGGGTAGCCGAACGGTGTCCATCGCTGGCGACAAGGAACATCCCGCCAATCTCGGCAGGCTGTGTTCCAAGGGCACGCATCTGGCCGAAACCGTGAGCCTGGAAGGGCGGCTGCTGCATCCGATGATCGCGGGCAGGCAGGTCTCCTGGGATGAAGCGCTGGGCGAAGTCGCCACGCGCATTTCCGCCTGCATCCGGGAGCACGGGCCGGAAAGCGTGGCGTTCTATGTTTCCGGCCAGTTGCTGACCGAGGATTATTATGTGGCCAACAAGCTGGCCAAGGGCTTCATCGGCACCCCGCATATCGACACCAATTCCCGGCTTTGCATGGCGAGCGCGGTCGTGGCGCATAACCGCGCCTTCGGCGAGGACGTCGTTCCCTGCGGTTACGAGGATCTCGATTGCGCCGACCTGATCCTGCTGGTCGGCTCCAATACGGCCTGGTGCCATCCGGTGGTCTGGCAGAGGATCGAGCAGGCCCGCGAACGGCGTGGCGCCAGGCTGGTGGTGATCGATCCGCGCCGCACGGAAACCGCCGAGCGCGCGGACCTGCACATTCCCGTCGAACCGGACGGAGACATCGCCCTGCTCAATGCCCTGCTTGCGGAGATGCGTGATCGCCGCCTGCTGGACCGGGATTTCCTGGGCAGGAACGTGGAGGTTCCGGAAGGCTTCTGGGATGGGCTGGATGCGGGTGCGTCTGGCATCGAGCCTTCGCTGTTCGGCCAGTTGGCAAGCCTGGTGGCGGCCTATCCCCGGATGATTACCCTGTTCAGCCAAGGGGCGAACCAGTCCGTCTGTGGCTCGGATAAAGGCAATGCCATCATCAATCTTCACCTTGCCACCGGGCGGATCAATCGCCACGGTGCGGGGCCGTTCAGCATCACCGGGCAGCCCAACGCCATGGGCGGACGGGAAGTGGGCGGGCTTGCGTCCACTCTGGCCTGCCATCTCGGTTTTTCCGAAGTGGAACGCGCGGACGTCGCCCGGTTCTGGAACACGGAAAGCCTGTGCTCCGGGCCGGGCCTGAAGGCGGTCGACATGTTCCGGGCCATCGATGAGGGGCGGATCAGGTTCCTTTGGGTGATGGCCACCAATCCCGCCGTCTCCATGCCCGATGCGGGCTTCGTGCGCGCGGCCCTCGCCAAGTGCCCGACTGTGGTGGTTTCCGACATGATCGCGGATACCGATACGGGCCGCCTTGCCCATATCCTGCTGCCGGCGCTTGGCTGGGGCGAAAAGGACGGGACCGTCACCAATTCGGAACGGCGGATCAGCCGTCAGCGCCCCTTGTTCGCTCCGCCGGGAGAAGCGCGCGCGGATTGGCGCATCCTTTGCGATGTGGCCCGGAGAATGGGATTTGGCCAAGCGTTCGCATTTTCATCGCCTGGCGACATCTTCCGGGAATATGCGTCGATGACCGGGCTGGCCGCGCGCCATGGCAAGGTGCTGGACCTGACCCGCTGGGCTGGCTGCACGCCGCAGGACTACGAACGGATGCGCCCTTTCCAATGGGGTGGCGCTCATCCGCTGCGGGGGCGCTTTCCCACCGGGGATGGCCGGGCCCGGATGGTCTGCGTCGACCCCCCTGCGCCGCACGCAGTCGATCCGGCCTGGCCGCTGCGGCTCAACACGGGCCGGTATCGGGACCAGTGGCACACCATGACCCGCACGGGTCTCAGCCCGAAGCTCTCGCTGCATCGGCGGGAACCTTTGCTGGAGATTCATCCCGAGGATGCCGGGCTTCATGGGCTGGCGGATGGCGGGTTCGCGCGGGTGGCGACCGCCCATGGCGCTGCGGTTTACCGGGTCGCGTTGAGCGATGCGCAGCAGCGGGGCCAGATATTCACTCCCATGCACTGGACCGATGTGATGGGCAGCGGCGGACGCACCGGGCGGTTGGTCCAGCCGCTGCATGATCCGCATTCGGGTCAGCCCGGATTCAAGGATACGCCCGCTTGCGTGGAAGCGATCCGCCCGGAATGGCGTGCCTTTCTGGCGACGGGGGAGATTGTCGTGCCGCAAGCTCTCTATTGGAGCAGGGCAAGGGTCGAGGCCGGCTGGCTCTACGAACTGGCGGGCGATGGCACGGTGGACGTCGAGAAAATCCTGCCCGAAGGGCGCCGCAGCGAAGTGGCGGACCTGGCGCGCGGAATGCGTCGGATCGCTGTCAGCGATGCGGACGGGCGGCTCTGCGCGGCGCTGTTCATCACCCGCTCGGGTGAATTGCCGTCGCGGGACTGGATCGCCGGGCAGCTTGGCAGCGATCTCGCCGGCCTTGGCGAATGGCTGGCCGGGCGGCCTGCCCAGGCGCCGGCTGACAAAGGCCCTGTCGTATGCGTGTGCTTTGGAGTCGGCGAGCAGCAGGTGCTTGCTGCGCTCGGCGAGGGCGCGGCGACTGTGGCCGACGTGGGCAAGGCGACTTGCGCCGGCACGAATTGCGGCAGTTGCCGGCCCCTAATCGCCCGGCTGATCGAAGACGCCCAGATCACCATGCAGGAGGCCGCGCAATGAACGATTTCGAAGCCGGAACGGTCTGGCTGGTAGGCGCGGGTCCCGGCGACCCTGAATTGCTGACGCGGAAGGCCGAGCGCCTCATCCGGGCGGGCAGCGTCATCTTCCATGATGCGCTGGTGGGACCGGGTATCCTGGAGCTGGTAGCCCGGTCGGCCAAACTTGTGCCGGTCGGCAAGCGTTCCGGGCGTCACTCCCGGGATCAGAAGACCATCGACGCGATGATCGTGGAAGCCGCGCTGGCAGGTGAAAGGGTGGTGCGGCTCAAGGGCGGCGATCCGGCCATCTTCGCCCGCGCGGCGGAAGAAATGAATGCATGCCGCAAGGCTGGTGTTCCGGTCTGCATCTGTCCCGGTGTGACCGCCGCCAGTGCCGCTGCGGCCGATCTGGGTGCTTCTCTGACCTTGCGTGGCCTTGCCCGCAAACTGGTGTTCGTCACCGCTCATGCACGCGCGGGGGACGAGCTGAATCTGGACTGGGGCAGCTTGGCGGACCCGGAGGCGACATTGGCCGTTTACATGGGGAAAGCGGCGGCCTCGACAGTTTCGGCCCGATTGATTGCGGCGGGCCTGCCCCGGCATACGCCGGTTGCCCTGGTGGAGAATGCCAGTCTCGACAACAGCCGCCACTTCGTTACCCGGCTCGACCTGCTGCCCATCGCCGCCCGCAGCGCCCTGGGGAATGGCCCGGCCCTGATCCTGATCGGTGCCGGCTTGCGCCGGAATACTTCGCCTGAAAGCAGTTTCATGGCCTCTCGGAAGAAACGCCTGATTTTGGAAATCGACGTTAACTCGGAAAAGGCATGACTTTTTGCCCAGCCTGTAGAGTTACGGCTACATCATATGTTTCCGAAATCCATTCGGAAATGGGTGTAACATCTTTGCATCACGTTAGATTTATCTGGCCTGCCAGGGTGACTTCGGAAATGAGTTTTGGCATACGCATTTTTCCACAAGGAAGCCGTCTCAGGTGTGAGGCGGCGCCTGCCAGGGGGAGGAAGTATGACTTTTCGCGATTATGCGCTCGCAAGCGTAGCCAGCGTTATATGCACCGTTCCGGCTGTCTCATACGCGCAGGATGCCGGGGAAATCGTTGTCACTGCCAACAAACGCGAACAGAATCTGAACGATGTGGGTCTGACCGTTACCGCGATCGGCGCGGAGGCATTGCAGAACCGTCGCGTAGCTTCTCTCGAAGATGTGGCCTCGGTGGCTCCGGGGCTCATTTATACGCCATCCACTAATAACACGCCCATTTTCACATTGCGCGGCATCGGCTTCAACGAAAGCTCGATCGGTGTGTATCCGGCGGTCAGCGTTTATGTCGACCAGATCCCGCTGCCGTTCCCGGTGATGGCATCGCATTCCGCCTATGATCTCGAGCGGATCGAAGTGCTGAAGGGGCCGCAGGGCACCTTGTTCGGCCAGAACTCCACGGGTGGCGCGATCAACTATATCGCGGCGGGTCCGACCGACACTTTCCAAGCCGGTGGCGACATCAGCTATGGCCGCTTCAATGCGATCGAAGGCAATGCCTATATCAGCGGTCCGCTGTCGGACGCTGTCGGCTTCCGCCTGGCGGTCAACGGCAAGAACGCGGATGGCTGGCAGCGAAGCTATACTCGCAATGATGCCAACGGCAAGGAATCCTATGTTGCAGGCCGTTTCACGCTCGATTTCGAGCCGAGCGATACTGTCAACCTGCGCTTCACCGCCAATGGCTGGAAGGACAAGTCCGATCCGCAGGCGCAGCAGCTGATTGCTGTTCACGAGCAACAGGGGCAGGGAGGGGATAAATCAAATTTTGCCACGCCGATGGTGGATCCGGTCCGCAATGGATACTCGCCTCCCGGCTGCGCTCGGGAATCTGCGCAACTCTGCTATCCTTTTGCGCCTTTTAAAGCCCGCGCTGCAGATTGGGGTAAATTTGAGTTGGATCCCAACACGTCTCCGGCGGATGCCGGTGGTGTGAGCGATCCCGCTTTGGCGAGCCGGACTTCGTTTGAACCGCGTGGTGATCGTGATTTCTGGCAGTTGGCGCTTCGTGGCGACTTCGAACTGGGTTCGCTGACGCTGACCTCGCTGACCTCCTATGCCAAGTTTACCCAAGATCTTACGGTTGACGGTGATGGTATGACGCTCGGCGGCTTCGACATTCAACAGGCGCTTGGCTCGATCAAGACCTTCAACCAGGAACTGCGCCTCGCGAACGATCCGTCATCCCGGCTGCGCTGGGTGGTGGGTGCGAATTATGAAAAGAGCAAGACCATGGAGGATCAGATCCTCCGTTATTTTGCTAACACTAACTATTACGCCAACAATCTCTATATCAACCATAGCGGCATCGTTCTCAAGCAGGACATCGAAAACTACGCCTTCTTCGGAAATCTGGAATTCGAAGTTACCGATCGCCTGGTTTTGAAGGCTGCTGGCCGCTACACCAATTCGAAGAACCAGGTCTTCAATCTGGCCTATACGGGTCCGAACGGAAACGTGGACAAGCTGTTCAATTTCCTTGGTGGCTTGTCAGGGTTGCCTTTCACGCCGATCGGGCCAAGCCAGAGCTATACCCTCAACAGCATCACGATCCCCGTGCCTAAGGATGTGAAGGTCCTGTCGCCGGTGAGCACAGGCGGTGTGCTCGGCTTGGGTGTCCCCGGCTTCCCGCTCGAGGCCATACTCGAGCAGGATAACGTCTCCTGGCGCTTCGGCTTCGATTATAAGGCCACCGATGACGTGCTGCTCTATGCCAACGTATCGCGCGGCTTCAAGGCGGGCAGCTTCCCCGCGAACGCGTCCTCGGCCTATACTGGCGCTCTGCCGGTCACCCAGGAAAAGGTGACTGCCTATGAAGCGGGCTTCAAGGCGGGCTTCGCCGACGGCGCGGTCCAGTTGAACGCCGCCGGCTTCTACATGGATTACCGGGACAAGCAGGTTAAGGGTAAGCTGTTCGACTTCGTGTTCGGCACGCTCGACACGCTCGTCAATGTGCCCAAGTCGCGGATCTGGGGTGCGGAAGCGGACATCACCGTGCGTCCGACCCGCGGCCTGACGATTTCCGGCGCAGTCACCTACCTCAATTCGAAGGTTCAGGATTTCGTAGGATATGATATCTTTGGCGGTGTCGATAACGACATCGACTCCAGGCCCGGTGGCTTCGATCCTAGTGGATTGACGCCAAACACAGAGGATCTGAGCGGAGTAAGGCTTCCCTACACGCCGAAGTGGTCCGGCTCGCTTAACGTCGATTACCGGCACGAGCTGGAAAATGGCGGTGCGCCGTTCTTCGGGTTTACCGTCAGTGCGCGTTCCAACCAGACTGCGGCCATCGGCGGCGAGGATACGACTCTTCCGGTTACCGGCACCAACCGTTACCGGATCGCACCGGGTGTCGGCCTCTATCCCTACATGATCGATGGCTATGCCACGGTCGATGCGCGTGCCGGATATGAAGCGCCTGACGGCGCCTGGAAGGTCATGGTCTGGGGCAAGAACATCTTCGACAAATATTACTGGACCGGCGTTATTCCCTCCAGCGACAGCTCGGCCCGCTTCGCAGGCCGGCCGGCGACTTACGGGATTACCTTCGGTTTCAAGTTCCAGTGAGTTTCACTGCTTAACAACGAGAACGATAACAATAACAACCATGAGAACAATCGGGCGCGGCTACATCGTAGCCGCGCTTTTTTTGTTATCGTGGGATGGCCGCTGTAAATCTGCCCTGCCTCAGGCAGGGTGAAGCGCGAAAGCGCTCTCGCGCCCTCGCGCAGCTACCCTTCAGAACAACCGCCCGCCTTCCTCGGGCGAGCTGTCTCCCTTCGCGGCGCGGCGGGAATAATATTTGACCGCCATATACAGGTCATGGACCTGCTGATCGGTCAGCTCGTCGAACTGCGGCATCCCCAGATTGGCCAGCGCGCCCTTCTGCACGATCTGGCGAAGCATTTCGTAATCATGCGCCATCGGCGATTCACGCAGGTCCGGCCAATTGGCATTCGCGCCGCCAGGGGTGTGGCAGATCGAGCAATTGCGAAGCCACACCTCGCGGCCGCGTGCGGCCGCGGCTTCGTCGATCTTGAAGCTGGGATCGTCTATCGCATTCACGCTGAAATCGGGCGGCGGCGTGGCGGGCAATTTCGCTTTCCCATCGAGCTTGAAGCTCACCACTCTCGGCATGTGCTTGCCGAAGCGCCAGCCCGGATCATCCGGCGCGGCGGCGCCATAGCCGACCAGCAGGGTGATGTATTGTTCGCCATCCACGAGATAGGTGATGGGCGGAGCCACGACCCCGTTGCCGACGTTGAACTTCCACAGCTGCTTGCCGTTGCGGCCGTCATGGCCATGCAGCCAGCCATCGGCGGTGCCCTGGAAAACCAGGCCGGAGGCGGTTGCCATTGTCCCGCCATTCCAGCCGGTCGCATGTTTCACGGTCCAGCGCGGCTTCTGCGTCACCGGGTCCCACGCCACCAGTCCGCCCGTGCCGTCGTCCTTGTCGAGCTTGACCAGGCTGAAGCGGGAGCCCAGCGCGAATTCATAGTGCTTCGCGCCAAGGGTGAAGCCTTCCGCCTCTTTCGCCTTGTCCGGAGTGGTCCAGTATTTGCCCGGTTGCTGGAGGGTCGGGATATAGGCAAGGCCGAGTTCGGGATTGAACGACATCGCCTGCCAGTTATGGACGCCCAGTTGTGAAGGATAGAGCGTGACCGGCCCATTCTCGTAGCGGGCATTGGCAACTTCCACCGGCCGCCCGGTCTTGAGGTCGATACGATCCGCCCAGGTCGCCTTGCCGAACTTTTCGGCCGAAAGCAGTTTGCCGTTCCGGCGGTCGATCACGTAGAAGAAGCCGTTCACCGCCGCCTGCATCAGCACCGGCCGCTTCTCTCCCTGTATGTCGAGAGTGGCGAGCACGATGTCGTTGGTGGCTTTCCAGTCCCAGGCCTCGCGGGGATTCAACTGGTAATGCCAGATGTATTTGCCGGTATTGGCGTCGAGCGCGACGATCGAGACGAGGAAGAGATTGTCTCCTCCTTCGGGGCTGCGCTGGGCCGGGTTGTAGTTGGATGAGTTGCCGGTCCCGATGTAGATCCGGTTCAGCTCCTTGTCATAGGTGAT
>Ga0172382_10004924_pt1 | contig 20198 bp, 22 predicted proteins | sample Leawel138RmetaG_FD_122245 | JGI IMG/M metagenome (GOLD analysis project Ga0172382, IMG submission 122245) | Leachate microbial communities from a municipal landfill in Southern Ontario, Canada - Leachate well 138R metaG | ecosystem: Engineered > Solid waste > Landfill > Unclassified | place... | reverse complement strand
GATGATTACAACAATCATCATCCCCATTCAAGTTTAGCTGATTGTTCACCTATCGAATTTAAATTAAAAAGAAGTGCGTAATTTGTTTAGTTTTGAATTGTCGGAAAAATGGGGGACTTACACTATTGATTTTTTTAATTTCTACTTTATATCTGAATTCTTCATGTATATCATAATATATAGTATCAGATAGGGTTGAAAAAAATAATTTCTTTTTATTATCTTCAATTAAATAATATTCGTTGTTTATTTTAAAATACTTTTCTAATTCTCCTTCACCATAGTCAATAAGTATTGAATCTTTTTTATAATAAATAGTTAAATCTTTTTTGTAATCTGCTATGAGTTTACTTTTATTCTTTTCGCACGAAAAGAATAAAAGTAAAAAAACAATTATATAAATTAATGAAAATCTAGTATTGTGACTCATATTTTTCTTGCTCCTTTTTAAATACTTCTTCATATTCTGGATTTATTTTTATTAATTCATCTCTAGTTTTTTTGTATTGCAAAGCCCCTTCATGCTCAGATAATGGATTAATTAATTCACAATGATCATTAATTCCCTGATCTCCTGTCATCATGTCAAAATACTCTGAGGCTGCATCATAGCCGCTTTCTTCATACAAGTTAATTAACTTCTCAATTAGATATCCATGAAGCGCAAGCTCATGGGTAATAGTTTCAGCTAAATATTTTGAATCTTTTTCATATAAATCTAGGGTCATAACAAAAAATAATTTACCTCCTATTTCTTGCATATATAAAGAACCTGTTTTACTATTACCATCTGAATCAGTCGTATAATTAAATTGATCCTGTCCGTTTTCAAAATTTAGTTGATGAATCATAAGTTTATAACCTGTATATTTCCCGTTACCTTTTACTCCAAAATGCGAATATCCTTTTTCTGTAAAGTTTGCAATTAATTCAGAACCATAAGTTGTTTTAGCAAAATCTTTCATTGCATTCATAAATCTTATTTTTCCCTTATTCACCTGCGGTATGGGTTTACCTTTAGCATCTGTTTTTTCATATAATTTTGGAACTACCTGCTTTCCATTTGGATCTATCAAAATAACTGGATTCTGATAACAATACCCATATGAATTATGATTGAAAGAATTAAATACCCCACCATTATGTTCACCGTTAATGTAAGCTTCATCGTTCATCAGGTAATCGACATTTGCCAACGGATCCACACTCAACCATATACTAGTTCTTGCATCATAGTAACGAGCGCCATAATAATACCAACCCGTTTCTTCATCGAGTTCTTTACCGTTGAATTTGTAGGGGCTGTTATTTGAGCTTCTATGCTCTTCAACGAACGTCTCTCCAAAAGCGAAGTATTCCATATGTTGGGAAACCTCACCAAGGATATTGCTAATATACGAAGTTGAACCTAAATGATCAGGATGGAACCAGTAAGTTTCATTCTGAATTTTGTAAATTTAACTTTGCTTTTTCCATTAACTTCTTATCTGTATAAAGTTCCTCAATAGGGTAGTGTTTGTTTTTATCGTAATAATCAAGTAAAGTTTTAGATGCAGCTAAATTTCCTCTCTCAATAGCCTTTTTCAAAAATGATAAAGCTACGCTTCTAGTTTCTAAATCTAAACAACTTAAGTTTAAGTCTACACAAGACTCATAATTTCTTGATTCTTTCTTATAATAGATAGTTGAATATAATAATTCAAAAACATCAAAGAATGCTTGAGGGTATTCATGCTCATTAGCCATTATAATTGAATAAGGCAAAAAATCAGTTTGATTTGAATCATGCATATAGTCAAGATATAACTGATTATAAGCATCAACATTTCCATTTAATATTATTTTTTGTTTTAAATCGTCTATATTATCTTGCTTATACCTCCCCTTACTATCCTTGGAGTCAGAGCACGACAAATACAGAAACAGAGAAAAAACAACCAATAGCCTACTACTTACCATCTTTATCTTTTAAATTCTTAGACAAATCTTTTTCCCCAAATTCTCCATTATAGTGAGATTCAGGTATTGTACTTAAGTCTACTTCATGCCCTTTTGTTGATGTACCTGGTTCCCAAGTTGCATCATAGGCTCCAACAACTTTGCCATCTTGATACAAAAACCAGTATCCTGGATTTGACTTATCTTTGTTTCCATCAGCATCTTTACCGTATACACCTGTGAATTTGCTATCAGTCCCCCATAAATATTGAGATGGAGCAATCACAGTTATATTCTCATAATAATCTGATAATCTTGCAGCAAGAGATTTTTTACCATTGCCTACCCTGCATGAATACAGCACCAAGTTAAATCCTTTTTTTGTCTTTCCTGTTTGCCATTCTTTATTATTCTCAAATCTCTTGTTGAAAGTAATCGGGCCATTTATATCACTTAGTCTTTTACCATTCTTATCGAAATTCCACATTAAATTGGGATTCCCATGAGCATTTACTTGAAGAGAATTTTTCATTTGTGGAACATTGTCCCACTTTGCTTTTGTCGTTCCATTATTTGTAAGTTCTTTAATCTCCTTACTACTTTTAAGAACTACATCTACCTGTTTCCCATTCGGGTCTATGTATCGCAATGGATTTTGATAAGTATACCCATAAACATTTAAGTTCATAGGATTAAATACCCCACCGTTGTGTTGTCCATCAATATAATGTTCAGAATTTTGCATTGGATCATAAGAAGCCAACGGATCGACACTCAACCATACACTTATCCTCGGATCATAATACCTCGCGCCATAGTAGTACCACCCCGTTTCCTCATCCAGTTCCTTACCGTTGAATTTGTATGGTGAGTTATTACTGCTTCTGTGCTCTTCAACGAACGTCTCTCCAAATGCGAAGTATTCCATGTGCTGGCTTACTTCTCCTAAAACATTGGTAATATACGAAGTTGAACCTAAATGATCAGGATGGAAGAAATAGTGCTCTGTTTCTTGTACACCATATGTAGAGCGGTACTTTTTATATTTTCAATGAGCGTTTTTTGCTTGTATATTTTAATAACAACATATTTGGAATGTTACCAAAATAACCCGAAGGATGTTTTTCATTTTGCCTTTTATAAATTTTAAATTAAATTATTGATAATCAGATTTTAGTTTTTATGACAATGGTATCAAATGTTTGGTAAATAATCCATTAATTAATTATTTGCCATTCATTTATAAATTTATTATTCTCAAAATTAACTTTTTTAACTTTTAATGTATCTTGTACGTAACATATATACATCTGTAAAAATTCTTCTGTGGGGAGAATTTCATTTTTCATCTCTGAGGCTTTTTTTATCTTTTTATTATAATCATGTAACTCGATTACTGATTTTGGGACATTCCGATTAACATATACATCAAATCCATTATATTTAAATTTCCCAAAGCTATCATTTGATTTGTAGTTTTGAATATTGCTAAAAATTACACAAAATTCATTAGAAGCTTCTCCATTCGAAGATACAATAATGTCATTACCATCTCGGTAATCACTTTGTACAGCCTCCTTACAAAATTCTTTAAAAAGAATTTTATATTTTTCATTTCTAAATATTTGATTCAAATCTTGATTTTGATTACAACCAAAAAAGCTTAGTAATAATAAATAAAATATAGTTTTCATATTAATTTACTCCATTAAGTTCTAATTCTCCAACACTTACTTTAATTACCCTCATCGTATCGGCATTATAAATTACTCTATCAGAGCTGTTAGGTATTATTATATCAAAATTAGCTGGAATTCTTCCAGGAAACAAACTCTGAAATTGTTCATAGTGCATTCTGTCTCCTTCGCCCTCAGGATAAGGTATCATCTCATATTTTGTTGGAGATTGTATAAACCCAGATGCTGCACGCGTGCCACTCGGATGATTATGTCTATCTTTTGTCATTATTAAATGTGGATTTCTATATAAAAATTGAGCTGCAATTTGGTTTCCAAAACCGGTTGAACGTTTCTCATAATCAGTGGCAAGAATTCCTGCTGATCTTCCCGTTTTAGTATTTTGGAATTCCTGATAACTATATTCAACGGAAGCATTGTCGGTGATAAATCTATGTAGACCAATAAGATCGTCTGTGTGTGGCGAGGCATAAGCTGAATGTTTACTTGCTTTTTGAGTAACCCAAAGAAATCCCAAAGCTCTTTTTTGTGGTACATTTATAGTCAATCCATTTTTAATAATACCTTTTTCTATTTGTACAAAATCACTTTCATCAGAATTATAAACTCTGTCAAATTCATCATCAGTATCTCGAATCTTTGTAATGCTACCATCATCGCCTAATTTATAATCATCTTCCCACATTCCAGTTGGATCCGTGTACTTTATTGGGTTTTGAAATCCAAATCTGTAAGGACTCCAATTGGATGCTTTCTCTGCTAAAGGATCAACACTCAACCACACGGATATCCTCGGGTCATAGTAACGAGCACCATAATAATACCACCCCGTTTCCTCATCCAGTTCCTTACCGTTGAATTTGTATGGTGAGTTATTACTGCTTCTGTGCTCTTCAACGAACGTCTCTCCAAAGGCGAAGTATTCCATATGCTGGCTTACTTCTCCTAAAACGTTGGTAATATACGAAGTTGAACCTAAATGATCAGGATGGAACCAGTAAATTCCTCTTTCGCTGCCCGTATGTGTAAAGCTCTGTACAGGAATAAACACCGGTGTGCTTTCGTAAGTCGGAGACTCTATACCCAGCTCATTATAAACCTGCACCACGCCCTGCTCCGCATTTTCCAATACTCCAAAGGAACTTCCTATCACATCCACAGGCCCGCCTGTTCCCTGTGTGAACCAGTCTTGTAGGTAATCACCTAAGTTTTTACTGATTTTCAGCAATATAAATTCTTGTTTTTTATTACCAAAACGTTTGATACAGTACCCACTAAGGAACATAAATAACCGTATCCCAATTCACTACATTCAGATTTAAGTCAAATTCTATTTTTATAATCTTATAATGTGTAGTGTCAATTCTGTATGTATTAAGATACCCAAGCTCATCATTAGAATAAGTAAATCCAAATCCTATTTCTTCCAAAACAGAAGTTTTAACCAAAACAGAATCAATCAGATGTAAAGATTTACTTTTAACTAACTGATGCATTTTCTCTGGTATTTTATCATGCATTTGTTCTGGTATATTATTATATCCCCGGAGATATTGTATCTCAGAATCACTCTTTTTGCAACTGATAAAGCTAATTGATAAAATCAATATTAGTTTTTTGTAATTCATACTCTAACTTTAATGGTCTTTCACAAAGTTACCACCATTAATACTTTCTTTAAAAATGGGATCGCCTGAATTATTAATTCCTTCATAACGAATGTTTAATTTCATTTCACTAAATAATGATTTAGTATCATAATCAGAGTCCATTATAGATGGTGCAATAGGTATATCTACAGAATTTCCCACTCCTAATGTTAATAAACGATACTTAGCAGATTTAATTAGATTTATATCGATAATTGACTCTACTTTGTCTGGACTTAATGCTGTCATAGGCGTGCCTCTTGGATTGTATACTAATTTTTCAAGTCCAACAATACTCTTAATTTTATTTATTATCGCATCTGCTGCTACAGCACTATTAATTGTTTCCTTTGTATTCGCAAATTCCTCAGAATTGATATTATAATTTTTAACTGGTTTATCATATACTTTAAGATCTCCAGATTTTAGTTTATCATGATAATTAGAAATAGCTAACGGTCCAGAAAAGAATTCATTTCCTTTTCCTCCATCATTATCTAATACATAGACTTCGCTTTCATTATAACCTGAAGCAGTTGCAGTTTCATAGGTGTTTTGATATATCAAATCACGTGTTCCACGATCGTTTGCCATAGAATAATAAATATCAACTTTTCTTGTAACTTTAGTTTGTTTTCCATTAGGGTCTACAAAAGCAACAGGATTTTGATAACAATACCCATAAGAATTATGGTTGAATGAATTATAAATACCTCCATTATGTTCACCATTAATGTAGGCTTCATCATTCATTAAATAATCCATATTAGCCAGCGGGTCAACACTTAACCAAACGGAAGTACGAGGATCATAATATCTTGCTCCATAGTAGTACCAACCCGTATCTTCATCCAATTCTTTCCCGTTAAATTTGTAAGGTGAGTTATTTGAACTGCGGTGCTCTTCAACAAACGTCTCTCCAAAGGCGGCTCTCTGCGCAGGCTGGCTCTTTCGCTAAAAATGCTCACAGAGCATTTTCTTGACGCTCAGCCCTATGTGCTGGCTTACTTCTCCTAAAACGTTGGTAATATACGAAGTACTTCCAAGATGATCAGGATGAACTTAGCGAAGCGATATCTTGACCAAAGGGAAAAAACCAGTAAATTTCATTTTCATCGTCACCATGCACGGAGCTTTGTACCAGCATAAACATTGAGCAAGCCCTATATTCACCCGTTCTAACTTTCAAAAAACACCCAAAACCGAAATCCCCACCGCATTTTTCGAATTCAATACATAGGTTTCCCCATTGATTTCCTGATAGTACCGTACACCTAAAATAGCCATTAAAATCCCATGTCCTTCAGGGATGGCTCCGGGAGTCAGTTTCAACTTACCCCTTTCAAAATCCTTTTTCAAAAGAACCGGTTCAATCCGGTGCAGTGAATATTCCAGGGTCTCAAAATTGAAATTCAGCAATCCGTAATTCAATTCAATACAATTGGCACCTTCCACAAAACGGACTTTTCCAATATCAAAATCAGCAAAATCCAGTTCAAAGCTTTCCGGATCCACCTCAAATGGGAACGGAAACACCTTATGCACAGAACAAGCAGGGGTATAATCAAACTGCCTCAACAATTGCATACCCGCCGGCTTTTTAATGCCTTCCGAAACGCTTCGTTCTCCACGCCTTCCAACCTCGTCTAAATCCTTAAGCCGGGTTAGCAACCCCATCAACCGGCTATGGAAATCCGGAAACTTAATTCCCGAATAAAACGAATGCAAAGCTTCACGGAATACTTTATTAACCCGGGAACAGGCCCCGAATTCCTTACTGTTTTCGCGTACCCGGACCATGCTGGCTTCGGAACGGATTTTATCACCATTAAATCCCCCTCCCGCCCTACGAGCTACGGGCTTACCGTTCAGGTAATAAAAATTAATACCCTCAATGGTACCTACAATCGGAATAATACCTCTTTGCTTTGCCCTAATCTTTCAATAACCATTAATTTTAACATTCCCTAAAGCTTATAAGTAAAGTTATAAAATATTTCCAAATATATGAAAACAAGGTTATAGCGTAGTTATAGCATACTTAAAACATATTTATAAGGAGATTATAACGATATATATGTTAACTAAAGCTATGCTTCTTCCCATTACTTAACGAAGCAGTAATATTATTAAATATTTGAAAGGATAAGAATTAGTAAATCAAGAAAAAGAAGAAATTTAATTGAAATGACTTTTATTCAAAAATCACAAAACTATGGAGAGAAAGGAAGCTATTACCTAGCAAATGTGGACATTAAAAAAAATGATCCCATGAATTTATTTTCTACAATAAATTCTTAAAATAAAAACTCCGCATTCATCAGAATGATAATTAAACAGAATATTTATATTTCAAATGAGTCATCTTTGGTCGGATTCTCCCAATAATCCGCATTTTTAATTCCCAATTCTTTGGGATTGAAATGTGGGTCTTTTCCAGCTTTCTTTTGGGCCCGATAATCTTTAAGTGCTTTTAGGGCGGGTTTACGAAGAATGAGAATTGCAATTAAGTTGAGCCAAGCCATCGCACCTACGCCTATGTCGCCCAAAGTCCAAGCGGCATCGGCAGTTTTTACGGCTCCGTAATAGGTGGAAAATAATACCATGAGGGCAATTCCCCATTTTCCGTATTTGAAAAATTTATTGTTTTTGTCGAGGTAAGCGAAATTGGTTTCGGCCATGTAATAATAAGCAATGATAGTGGTAAACGCAAAACAGAAGAGGGCAATCGCTACGAAAGCTTTACCCATCGCCGGGAATTCTTGTGCTATGGCATATTGCGTAAATGCGGTATAGTCTACGCCGGGAATGTTTTCGACGATAGTTTCGGCACCCATGGGCGTCACGTTGTATTGGCCGGTAATCAAAATCATAAAAGCGGTTACGGTACAAACCAAAAGGGTGTCCACATAAACGGAAAAAGCTTGCACCAACCCTTGTTTGGCCGGATGGGTTACAGCCGCGGCTGAAGCTGCATGGGGAGCCGTTCCTTGTCCGGCCTCGTTGGAATAAATTCCGCGTTTTACGCCCCAAGAAATCGCTGCACCAATAATTCCACCGAAGGCTTCCTCAAATCCGAATGCCGATTTGAAAATCAAGGACAACATTGCAGGAACTTCTCCGATGTTCAATCCGATGATAATCAACCCCAATAGAATATATCCGCCACTCATAATCGGAATGATGATTTCGGAAAATTTGGAAATGCGTTTGATTCCACCCGAAATAATGAGAATCACTAAAATAACCAAAGCAATCCCGGTGTAATGTGTGGGAATATCGAATGCGGTTTGAACGCTGCTGGAAATACTATTGCTCTGAACACTGGGTAAAAGCAGTCCGGTAGAGATGATGGTAACCAAAGCAAACAGCATGGCGTACCATTTGACGCCGATTCCTTTTTCGATATAAAAAGCGGGCCCGCCCCGGTATTCGCCGTCTTTCTTTTCTTTGTAAATCTGTCCGAGTGTGGCTTCAATATAAGCGGTTGCCGACCCCAAAACGGCAATTGTCCACATCCAAAATACTGCTCCGGGTCCACCCATGGCGATGGCGGTTGCCACCCCGACGATGTTCCCGGTTCCGATGCGTCCGCAAAGTGCAATGGCAAATGCCTGAAAAGAGGAAACGCCCGAATCATTGGTTGCTTTGGCAAACAATAATTTGAGCATGTCGCGGAAGTTGGTAATTTGGAGAAACCTGGTGGCTATGGAAAAATAGATTCCGGCACCAATGCATAGCAATATCATGGCATTGCTCCAAATAATGCCGTTGATGGAATTTAGTATGTCTGTCATGTGATGTGTTTAAGGCCTTAGCAAAGACTGACGTCAAAAATAGAATTTTTTTTACGTTAATTGGTGATTGATGGTGGAAATTGTGAAAGGCTTTTGATTAGTAAACTAAAGAAATAATCTAAATTTACTTAATTTTGAAACAATAAATTTTTGTTATGTCTATTTCCATAAAAATCCCATTTGAAGAGCTTTTGCAGGTAATTGCTAATTTAAGTCGTGAAGAAAAGCGAAAAATTTCTGAAATACTGGAAAGAGAAAAAGGATTGACCAAGGAACATTGGAATGAGGCTCAGTCAAGAAAAGCAGCATTTGAAAAAGGCGAAATTGAATCAGAACCCTGGCAAGACATTTAGTAGTTTAAAAGAATACTTCTAACTTCCAATCCGTATAGTGCCCAATTATAAGAAACAATGAAATCAATAATAACGATGGGAATATTAAGTGGAATTTTATCATTATTTGGCTGCGGAAATAAAACTGACAAACCCGGATTCTCATTTCGAGCAAAGAAAATTGAAATTACTCAATTGACAGCAGAACTTAAATTATTGGAGTTAAATAAAACTGAATTTGATTTTATTGGCATTACTTCAAATGGAATCGATTGTATTTATTTCGTAAAAGATAATGGTAAATTTCAAATTGAATTTGAAGCGATGGCCGAAAACCAAGTTCCATATATTGACAAGTTAAAATCATTTGCTAATCAATACGGTTACAAAACTCAAATGACTTCTTACGGAAACAAGCCTCATTATAGTGCTTCGACGGCTCCTGTTTTAAAAATAATCACTAATTCAAATCTCGAAAAGACTGCTGAAATTGGAAAGAAAATACAAGAAGAAATTTTCAAAAATCCAATAGAAACTAAGTATGAGGTCGTACCTTAAAATAGTTTCCTAAAGTAATATTTTGGAAAACAGGCGTAAGCAAAAATAAACTTTCATTAAGCTTAATTAAGAATCAACCAGTTGAAAAAGATTTTCTTAAATGTGATTTATGATTTGTGTATGTATTAACTCCCGGAATATTCGCCTAAATTTGCACATTCAATTTTTCACGAAATATGCGTACAAAATCCACAGGAAAGAAACGAATCAACATCGTCACGCTGGGGTGTTCCAAAAATGTTTATGATTCAGAGGTTTTGATGGGGCAACTACAAGCCAACGGAAAAGATGTTGTGCATGAAAAGCGGGGTGAAATCGTGGTAATCAATACCTGCGGATTCATTGACAATGCCAAGGAAGAATCCGTCAATACGATTTTGGATTATGTACAGCAAAAGGATGAAGGCTTGGTAGAAAAAGTCTTTGTGACCGGATGCCTTTCGGAGCGATATAAACCTGATTTGGAAAGGGAAATCCCCGATGTGGACCAGTATTTCGGGACACGTGATCTGCCTTTGCTTCTGAAAGCTTTGGGCGCAGACTATAAACATGAACTGGTTGGGGAACGCCTGACCACCACGCCGCGTCATTATGCCTATCTGAAAATTTCTGAAGGCTGCGACCGTCCCTGTTCATTTTGTGCCATCCCGCTGATGCGTGGCGGGCATCGTTCCACGCCGATTGAAAATCTGGTCAAAGAAGCACAGAACCTTGCCAAGAACGGAACCAAAGAATTGATTCTGATTGCGCAGGATCTGACGTATTACGGATTGGACATTTATAAAAAGCGTGCTTTGGCCGATTTGCTGAAAGAATTGGTGAAAGTAGAAGGAATTCAGTGGATTCGTTTGCATTATGCATTCCCGAGCGGGTTTCCGGAAGATGTGCTGGGCGTCATCAAGGATGAACCGAAAGTTTGTAATTATATAGATATTCCTTTACAACATATTTCCACCGAAGTATTGAAGTCCATGCGACGAGGTACAACGTTTGAAAAAACAAATGCTTTGCTGGATGCATTTCGCGCAAAAGTTCCGGGGATGGCGATTCGTACAACTTTGATTTGCGGCTATCCGGGCGAAACTGAAGCGCATTTTCAAGAAATGAAAGAATGGGTTCGAACACAACGATTCGACCGCTTGGGTTGTTTTACTTATTCGCATGAAGAAAATACACATGCCTTTCACCTGACCGATGACGTACCTGCTGAAGTAAAACAAAGACGTGTGGATGAAATCATGGAGGTTCAATCACAGATTTCCTGGGAACTAAATCAGGAAAAAATCGGTAAAATGTTTAAAGTCCTTATTGACCGCAAAGAAGGGAATTATTTTGTCGGACGGACTGAGTTTGATTCACCCGATGTGGACAATGAAGTGTTGATTCCGGCACATGATGTATATCTGTCGGTGGGTGAATTTGTACAGGTTGAAATCGTGTCGGCTGAGGAGTTTGATTTGTTTGGGAAACTCATACCCTGACCTTATAGGAAATTACCGAGATTCGTTTGAGAATCGGAATTTCATTTAACTGAATCCTTAAAAAAATTAGGAATATTAGGTTTTTATGATTTGAGTCATAGAAACCCCTGAAATCGTATTTTTACATTTGTTGGAAACATAATGATATTCAGGATGAAAAAATTACTAATTATTTCGGCATTAAGTCTTCCTTTTTTATTTACCGCCTGTAAAAATGATGGTAAAGTGAATGATTCCACCGCCACGGAGAGCGAAAGCCCTTCGGTTACAGAGACAGAACAATCCAGCGACCCGAGCGAATATGACCCTACCAGGGGCGAGGGTAAATTTGATGCTTCAAATGTGAACATCACTGGTTTTGACCCTGCACTTGCAGAAAAAGGCAAAGCTATCTCTGAAGTTAAGTGTTTTTCTTGTCACAAAATGACAGATGAGCGTTTGGTTGGCCCGGGATGGAAAGGGGTTACGGAAAGAAGAACGCCCCATTGGATTATGAATTTTGTCACCAATCCTGATCCTATGATTGACAAAGACCCGGAAGTTCAGGCCCAGCTCGAGATTTGTTTGGTGCGGATGCCCAATCAGAATATCGCAGATGAAGAAGCCAGAGCCATTGTTGAATTTATGCGCGAGGTGGACGGTGCCAAATAGCACTTAAACTACGAAAACTCTTTAAATTACATTCATATGAATACCAAGAAGATAGCCATTGGTTTGCTGGCTATAGGGGCATGCTTTGCCTTATCTTGTAAACCCAAAAGCGCGAAAAGTGCTGTCAGTGGCGACGCTGCTTCTAAGGTGTATGTGGCACCGGGAGAATACGATGAATACTATAATTTTGTTTCAGGTGGTTTTAGCGGCCAGTTGAGCGTTTATGGATTACCAAGTGGAAGGTTGTTACGTGTAATCCCTGTTTTCTCGGTTGACCCGGAAAAAGGTTGGGGGTTCAGCGAAGAAACCAAACCGATGTTGAATACTTCACATGGATTTGTTCCTTGGGATGATTTACACCACGTCGAAACCTCGATGACCGATGGGGTAGCCGACGGAAAATGGATTTTTGTCAATGGGAACAATACACCGCGTTTGGCTCGTATTGACCTGAAGACTTTTCGGACTGCTGAAATCATAGAATTGCCCAACAGTGCAGGAAACCACAGCTCACCTTTTGGGACGGAGAATTCCGAGTATATCGTTGCCGGTACCCGTTTCAGTGTTCCGGAAGACGCAAACAGCGATGTTTCGATTGATTCCTACAAGGATAATTTCAAAGGACATATCAGTTTTGTAAGTGTTGACAAAGAATCAGGTGAAATGAACCTCGCATTCCAGTTAAAAACACCGGGTGTCAATTTTGACCTTGCCCGTGCCGGAAAAGGAAAATCACATGGCTGGTTCTTCTTTAGTTGTTATAATACGGAGCAAGCCAATACTTTGTTAGAAGTAAATGCTTCTAAAAACGACAAAGACTTTATCATGGCCGTAAACTGGAAAAAAGCCGAAGAATACATCAAAGCCGGAAAGGGTACAAAACAAACTGTAAAATATGCCCATAACAAATTCGATGAACATACACACACAGCAACTTCAGTCATGAAAAATGAAGTTACCGTATTGGATGTTTCTGAATTCCCCGACATCGTATATTTCATTCCTTGTCCAAAGTCACCGCATGGTTGTGATGTGGATCCGACCGGAGAATACATTGTAGGGAGTGGAAAATTGGCTGCTTTGCTTCCGGTCTTCAGTTATGACAAAATCCAAAAAGCGATTGCGGACAAAAACTTTGAACAAGAAAGATACGGCGGAATTCCGGTGATCAAATACGAAGCAGCTCTTTACGGTGAAGTGGAAAAGCCGGGATTGGGTCCTTTGCATACGGAATTTGACAATGAAGGAAACGCATATACTTCCTTCTTTGTTTCTTCAGAAATCGTAAAATGGAACATCAAAGACCTGAAAGTTTTGGATCGACAGCCCACCTATTATTCCGTTGGCCACTTGATGGTTGCCGGTGGAAACACCAAAAAACCTTTTGGTAAATACTTGGTTGCCTACAACAAAATCACAAAGGATCGGTATTTGCCTACCGGCCCGGAATTATCGCAAAGTGCGCAGTTATATGACATCAGCGGTGAAAAAATGGAATTGATCCTCGATTTCCCGACAATTGGTGAACCTCACTACGCGCAAGCCATTCCCGGAAGTATGATTATGGATACCCAGTTAAAAATATTTGACATCAATGCCAATAACCATCCCTATGCGACAAAAAAGGAAGATGATGCAAGAGTCGTTAGGGAAGGAAATAAGGTGCATGTTTATATGACGGCCATTCGTTCACACCTTGCACCGGACAATATTGAAGGAATTAAAATGGGTGATGAAGTTTATTTCCACGTGACCAATTTGGAACAAGACTGGGACGTCCCGCATGGATTTGGCATCAAAGGAGCCAATAATGGAGAATTGCTCATTATGCCGGGAGAAACCGTTACCTTGAAATGGACGCCTGACCGAACCGGAATCTTCCCGTTTTATTGTACCGATTTCTGTTCTGCTTTGCACCAAGAAATGACTGGATATTTAAGGGTTTCGCCACAAGGCAGCAATGTTCCGATATCCTACCGCTTAGGCGATAAATCGTCTTCCAATTAATAAAAGGTAATTTACAAATACTAAAAAGAGGGTAGGCGACAATGTGCAGCTACCCTCTTTTATTTTTAATTTGGCTATATTTAAAAATGACAATTTTATAATTCCATCAAATATGAAAATTTCAATAATTTCAAGAATACTATTGCTTACTGCAACTGTATTGCTAATCATATCTCTTTTTGTTCCCGTTTGGATTATTTACTTGGATGCGCCTCAATACCCGGAAGGCCTTGATTTACAGATTTGGGCAAATAAACTTGCGGGAGACGTGGACATCATCAATGGCCTCAATCATTATATAGGAATGAAAACTTTGCATAACGAGGATTTTATAGAATTCAAAGTACTGCCGTACATCATCATGGGTTTTGCTTTGCTGTTTGCAGTAACGGCATTTCTGGGCAGGAAAAAATGGGTTTATATCTGTTTCGGATTATTCATACTTTTTGGGATTGCTGCCATGGTGGATTTTTGGTTGTGGGAATACGATTATGGACATAATTTAGATCCAAATGCGGCCATCAAAGTCCCCGGAATGGCCTACCAACCGCCATTAATCGGATACAAACAATTATTGAATTTCGGGGCTTATTCGGTTCCGCACATCGGTGGTTGGTTGCTGATTTCAGGTGGGGCGTTGTTATTTATTGCTGTACTCATTGAAAGGAATGTTTTCAAAAGAAAAGGCCGGAAGTCAGCCCAAGCAATGTCAGCAATTGTTTTGTTTTCACTGATGGTGTCTTGTGGAATTGATGGGCCTGAACCCATTCAGTTGCACAAAGATGCTTGTTCCAGTTGCAAAATGTCGATCTCAGAAGGGAATTTCGCAGCGGAACTCATTACCCAAAAAGGAAGAATCTATAAATTTGATGATGTATTATGCATGAACTTATTTATATCTGAAAATCAAGACAATAAAGTTTCCAAGTTGTATGTGGGCGATTACCTCAAAAAAAATGAGCTGATTGATGCCGAAACCGCTTGGTACGTCCATTCAGAAAAAATAAAAAGCCCTATGAACGGGCATATAGCCGCGTTCGCCCAAAAAGCGGATGCTGAAAAATTGGCCGATGAATTGGATACTTCTGTTCAGAATTGGAAAGAAATCGAATCCATTATTGCCTCAAAAAAAACGTATGAACATTCTAAGTAAAATATTTCTACCACTCTGCATCATGCTGTGGACTGCTTCGTTTGGCTACGCTAAAACCTTGGAAGTGGGCAAGGGCAAAGCGTTTCCATCCATAAAGTCAGCACTTTCGGCCGCCAATGACGGCGATACCTTGAAAATTCACAAAGGAATGTACAAAGAAGGGAATTTAATCATCGACAAAGCAATTACCATATTGGGAATTGGGTGGCCCGTTTTAGACGGTGAACTGAAACATGAAATCCTTTCCGTGAAAAGCGATGATGTTACCATTATGGGGCTGAAACTCATTAACTGCAGCCGTTCAACCATGAATGACCCCGCCGCCATCAAAGTCTATGAAAGCCATAATATACGAATAGAGAACAATGATTTCCTAGATAATTATTTTGGCATCTATCTCCAATACAGCAAAAACAGTTTGATTAAAAACAATCGTTTATTGGCCAACCAAAAAGAAGAATACTTGTCAGGAAACGGAATCCATTGCTGGAAAAGCGACAGTTTGCGAATAATCGGCAATAAAATCCATGGACACCGTGACGGAATCTATTTTGAGTTTGTGACTTCATCGGTTATTTGGCGCAATGTTGCGAAAAACAACCTTCGGTATGGGCTTCACTTTATGTTTGCGCATAACAATTCCTATTTCACCAATTACTTTAAACAAAACGGAGCCGGTGTTGCCGTCATGTTTACCAAAAAAGTTGTGTTTATGAACAATACTTTTGAAGAAAGCTGGGGCGATGCCTCTTATGGTGTTTTGTTCAAAGAATTATCAGACTGTTACCTCTCTGGCAATACATTTTACAAAAACACAACCGGAATATTTTTTGACGGCTCCAACCGAATAACGGCCGAAAGAAATCTCTTCAAAGACAATGGATGGGCCATGCGCTTGCAGGCCAATTGTATGGATAATAAAATTGAAAGGAATAATTTTATCGGAAATACTTTCGACGTGACAACCAACGGTACCCTAACGCTCAACCATTTTGCCGAGAATTATTGGGACAAATACCATGGATACGACTTGGACAAAGACAAAATCGGAGATGTCCCCTATCATCCTTTGAGTTTATATGCTGTAATTGTAGAAAAAAATCCACCGGCAATGCTATTGTACCAAAGTTTTATGATTTCACTTTTGGATAAATCAGAAAAAATATTGCCATCGTTGACACCTGAAAATTTTGTAGATAAAACACCCAGAATGATTCCTTATTCATTATGATAAAAATTGAAAATATAACCAAGCGATTTGGGAAATTCAAGGCGATTGATCAACTGAGTTTAGATTTGAAATTGGGCGAATGCATTGCGCTGATTGGCCCCAACGGCTGTGGGAAAACCACGCTGATCAAATCGATTCTGGGAATGGTTTTGCCACAGGAAGGCCGGATTCTATTTGACGGAAAAGACATCAAAGACGACATCCATTACCGGCAAAGCATTGGTTATATGCCACAGATAGGCCGTTATCCGGAAAATATGACCATCGGGCAAGTCATTGAAATGATTAGAAGCATTCGCTCAGAACAAACGGATTGGGACATGGATTTGTACCAAGAATTTCAAATTGAATCCATGTTGAACAAAAAAATGCGAACCCTGAGCGGCGGAACCACCCAAAAAGTAAGTGCTACTTTGGCATTTCTCTTTCAGGCAAAAGTCCTCATTCTGGATGAACCTACCGCAGGGCTTGACCCGATTGCAACGGAAATCTTGAAAGAAAAAATAAATGAAGCCAAACAAAAAGGCTGTCTCATCCTCATCACATCGCATATTCTCAGTGAACTCGAAGACATTGTCAGCCAAGTGATTTTTATGCAGGAAGGTAAATTAATCCTGCATGAAAATGTAGCTGATTTGCACAATATAACGGGGCAGAAAACAATCGCAAAATCGGTTATTCACCTTTTAAAAACTAAAGAAGCATGATCAAAGTTTTGAAATATGTCGCCATCGATATTTTGAAAAATAAAATCGTATTAGCCTATTTGGTCATGTTGGCTTTGTTCGCTTGGAGTGCTTTCGGTTTGGAGGACAACGTATCAAAAGGTATTTTGACGGTTTTAAATATTGTCTTGTTGGCCGTGCCTTTGGTCTCGGTTTTGTTCTCCACCATTTATGTTTACAATAGCAACGAATTCATTGAACTATTGGTCAGCCAACCCATCAAAAGAAGTAAAATCTGGTTGGCCTTATTCTTAGGTCTTTCGCTGGCACTGGTTTTGGCGTACGCGATTGGAGCGGGAATCCCGCTGCTTTTGTTTGCGGATGTCGGGACGGCGTTGATGATGATTGTTTCCGGTGCCATGCTCACCATTATTTTTGTGGCAATTGCTTTTTTATGCAGTGTCCTGACGCGCGACAAAGCCAAAGGAATCGGGATTTCCATCATGCTATGGTTGTATTTTGCACTATTGTTTGACGGATTGGTTTTGTTTTTATTCTTCCAGTTTGCCGATTATCCGATTGAAAAATTCGTCGTCGGATTGAGCGCATTGAGTCCGGTAGATATGACAAGGATTTTGGTGTTGCTGCGGTTAGACGTTTCAGCCATGCTGGGAATGACCGGTGCCGTGTTCAAAGAAAATTTCGGAACCGGTTGGGGGCTTTTACTCTCCTACGGAATCTTGTTCTTCTGGATCATTGTTCCGTTTTTGATTTCGCTTAAAAAATTTGTAAAAAAAGATTTATAATTCAAAACAGGATTCAAAATGAAAAAAGATATTCTGAACCGAGAGGATTTGGAAAAAGTACTGGACCTGTTTTTTGAAAAAATAAAAACGGATGAAACCCTCAACCATTTCTTTTTTGAAATAGTAAAAGTCGATTGGGAAAAGCACATGGGGCAAATGTGCGATTTTTGGGAAAATGTATTGTTTTATTCCGGAGATTACCAGGGAAACCCCATTGATACCCATAGACGAATCAGTGAAATCCAAAAAACCGAAATCCACCATTTTCAGAAATGGAAAGAATTGTTTTTTTCATCATTGGATAGTTTGTATAAAGGTAAAAATGTGGAAAAAATGAAACACCATTCCGACAAGATTGCCCAAGTAATGATTCAAAAAATATAAGTTCAAATTGAATCCATTTCTCTTGATTTAAGCTGTGAAACGAATAGGCCTGTCGCGCTGGAAAACAATACCAAAGCGGCAAACAATAGCAATTCATTGATAAACGGAATTGGCGTATAAGTAAATGAAGCCACTCCCTGAATTCCCAAAAAAAGTTCATTCAAAAATACACCGGCCAAAAACCCGATAACGCCAAACTTCGCCCAAGCATTGAGTTGAATGGATTTCGTATGGATTAAATAGCCGATTAAAAACAAACTGTAAACCCCCAACAGCACCAGATGTAAATAGCCAATGACAATCGGCCGAAACCCAAAAACCAATTGGCTCAAGGAAGGAATAACAGAAACCATCTGCAACGTGAATTTAAGGGTCAACGCCGCAGCGGCTATATAAAACAGAATCCGCGAGAGTTGAAAACCGGAATAGATCTTTTGAATTGTTCTTCTCAGTTTAAAAAACAAATAAACCCATGCGGCCCACTGAGCGATGGAAACAATGACCGTAATGATGTACAACCACAACGGAAGATCGGCCCATAGGATAGATAAAAAATAAGTCGGGAAAACAGAAATCAAGAAAACATTGAAATATTTTTTGAAATTAAAAATACCTTCAGGCAAAAGATGAATCCCTAGAGCCATGGCTCCAAAGAAAAACCACCCGCTGTATTGAAAATGCAGAAAATAATAAACCGACGCCAAGTAATAATCTGAATTGATGTTTTTACTCATCATCATATAGGCCAAATACAATGGCCCCATATAAGAAATCGCGTTCAAAACCAATCCGGTCTTGGCCCAAGAAACCCATGGAAGATTAAGTCCGGATGATTTCACATCCTTGAAAAAATGAACACAAAAAAGCACAGCAATCAGAATGGTCAAGGTGGAAAAACTGATGGAAAAAACCTTGTATCCTTGTGCGGTAAACGCAAACAACATTCCGAAAGCCACCACCATATTGAAGTTTATAAGCCTTTTATAAACTTTGAAACGGGATGGTTTGATGTGTTTTGAAACCATGTAAAACAATCCGCAATACAAAAAATGACTGACCCAACCACTAAAAGCAAAATGGGAATGGGCATGCAATAAAAACTTCTGGTTGAAAAAAGGAAAATCAAACGCAATTTTATACCGCATCAAAGTCCCGAATAAAGCAACAATCACCAGACTCAACAATCCCCATCTCAAGGTTTTGATGAAATAGTTTTTCAATTCCATTTATTTTAAAAAAAGTTTATGGTTCCTGATGATGATTTTTCCTTCCCTTTCCATTCTTTTTAAAGTGCGGATTACTGTCTCCGTCCTCAAATTGGTATGACATGCAATTTGATGACGGGTATAAGGAATCTGGGTGTCCTTTTTCTCATGTTTCAATGTCCGGAAAAATTGTAAGATTTTTTCTTCAGGGGTATTCCGAATCCAAATTTGAACGGCCGATGATTTTTTATAAATTCTATCTGCAAAAACATATAAAAACCGAATGTTCATTTCGGGAAAATCATTCAGTATATTTAGGAAACCTTCTTTGGGAAGCCGGATAATTATACTGTCAAATGCTGCTTCCGCCGTACTGGGATAAGGTTTATCCAACAACAAAGGCGGCTCACCAAAACTCTGTCCTTCCAAATAAACACCCTGAATCAGTTCCTTGCCTGCATCATTGGCCGTATAAACTTTCACGCTCCCTTCCAACACCTGATAATAGTAAAGAGGCATCCCACCCTCCTGAAAAATATATTCTCCCTTAGGAATCTTTTTGGCTACACCACCATATGCAATCAATATGTTGTAGTCGATAAGCATGCTTAGTTTTTCCGGGTTAAGATATGAATTTTTGTTTT
>Ga0172382_10004922_pt1 | contig 20198 bp, 18 predicted proteins | sample Leawel138RmetaG_FD_122245 | JGI IMG/M metagenome (GOLD analysis project Ga0172382, IMG submission 122245) | Leachate microbial communities from a municipal landfill in Southern Ontario, Canada - Leachate well 138R metaG | ecosystem: Engineered > Solid waste > Landfill > Unclassified | place... | reverse complement strand
TGGCCTCAATCTTTTATCAGTGATTTTATGCACAAACACCAGGTTACCAAGGTGTTGTTTGTGCCTTATGCCGGCGTCAATTTATCGCCTGATGGCCTAAAAGCTTCTTATGACGCTTATGAAGCACGTGTGAAAGCTGTTTATAGTAAACTGGGCTTCGAGCTGGAATCGATTCATCAAAAAGACAATCCTGTTGAAGCCGTCAAAAATGCGGAATGTATTGCTGTTGGCGGCGGGAACACTTTTCATTTGGTGGCGCAGATGCAGAAAACCGGCATTATGGACGCTATCAGAAAACGCGCTCTTGAAGGCATGCCGTATATGGGATGGAGTGCCGGATCAAATGTGGCCTGTCCGAGTTTAAAAACCACCAACGATATGCCGATTTTTGAACCGGAAAGCTTTAACTGCCTCAACCTGATACCATTTCAGATAAATCCACACTATTTGGATGCCAACCCGGAAGGTCATGGTGGCGAAACCCGTCAGCAACGTATTGAAGAGTTTTTGGCGATCAATCCTGAGATGACGGTTGTTGGCCTGCGCGAAGCTTCACTGCTGGAATACGACGGAAACAAACTCCTTTTGAAAGGCAGCCGTGATATGCGTTTGTTCAAAGCCGACAAAGAAGCCGAAGAAATTAAACAGGGAACGGATGTGAGTTTTTTGTTGGGCTGACTCAACCCACTAAATAAAGTCTTTAGCCAAACTGCTTTCTCTAACTAAAGTCTGTTTTTGAAATTTTTGGCCTGAAATTTGTAACTTTTTTGCAAAAAATATCATGAAAACTACACTAGCACAACTCATTATAGTTTTAGGCTTACTATTGCCAATGCATGTTATAAGCCAACAGCAAAGTGATACTTTAAGTAAAAAAGAAATCAGACAACTTGAAAAGCAAAAACAAAAAGAGGCTGATTTCAAAGCACGGGCTGAAGAGCGGAGCAAATTGCTTAACATTTTAAACGATAGCAGCTTTGTTTTAGAAGCTACTTTAGTGGGTGTTGGAAGCATGGGAAAAGATACTCCGGTTTCGTCGCGGACAAACTTTTTTGCCATTAGCGGAGATGATATTGTTTTTCAGGTGGCTTTTGCAGGCCGGCTGGGAATAAACGGACTTGGCGGTGTTACCAATACCGGTACTTTGGTGAGTTATAGCGTTGATGCAAAAAAACCGAACAAACCCATTTTTATAAATGGCAAAATAAGACCAAATCCGGGCACTATTTTGATTCCTTTCGATATTAGTATTCAGGATAATGGTGCTGCACAGTTTTATATCTCAACAGCTAATGGCGAACGCATTATGCTCTCGGGTTTTATTAAATCGCTTGCAGAGTCTAAGGTTTTTGAAGGAACACCTTATTTTAGATAAATTGTATAAACAAAAAAATATAGCGTTCATTATGAACGCTTTATTTTAATATTTGTGATCCCGGCGGGATTCGAACCCACGACCCGCAGCTTAGAAGGCTGCTGCTCTATCCAGCTGAGCTACGAGACCAAAGCTTTTGTTTAGCGGGTGCAAAAGTAGTAAATCTTGGGCTTATAAAAACAAGAAAACAAAAAAAAGACAGTCTCGTCAAAAGTATTATTTGACGAAACCGTCTATTATCTATTGATTTAGACTTAGTAGCGGTTTCTGTATCCACCACCATCACCGCCTTCGCGACGCTGTTGGTAGCCTCCGCCGCCTTCGCGACGTGGATATCCACCACCTTCGTGGCCTTCAGTTTTTGGACGTGCTTTCTTAACTACGATAGTGTTTCCGTCAACGTCGGTTTCATTCAGCGCGCTGATGGCTTCATAAGCCTGATCATCATCAGGCATTTCAACAAAACCAAAACCTTTTGAACGGTTTGTTAATTTGTCAATAATGACTTTAGCTGAAGATACAGTACCGAATTGTTCAAACAAAGCCTGTACGTCTTCGCTCGTTGTTTTGAAATTGAGTTTTGCAACAAAAATGTTCATTGTAATAATAATAAATGATAAATAATTTTCAATAAGAACAATAAATTCTAAGAAGTTCAGAGGATTAAGTTCGGAATTTGTTGGAAGTTACACTGCTTACTGAAATGAAAATTTTAATTAAATCCCGACAAAGGTAAACAAATAGTAATAGGATTTACTTTTTATGAAAAAAAATATCAACACAGCAGCTCAGTAAGACTAATAGCTCTGTTAATCAGTTTGATGTGATAAAATATTAAGCTGATAATACGGACTTGGCGGGCGGTTTATTGACTGTTTTTGACCGGATTATCTTTGCGTTTAGCGCGTGTAAACCACAACTATGGGCTTACTGTCTTTTGTGATTAAATCATTTCCTAATGAAAAACAACTTGATTTTTCGCTTGAATTGTTGTTTTCTTAACAATATCGGGTAGTTATTTCAATCACAAGGTCTATCTGATTGTGAACCAAGATTATACACTTCCTGGATCTCTTTAAGCTTTTCCTCAAAGGGAATCTCCAAATCAATAAGTTTGCCCGATTTAATGTCGAAGACCCATCCGTGAACTACAGGATAGCCTGTTTTAAGATAATACCGCTGCACCACCGCGGTTTTTATCACGTTGAGGCATTGTTCTTCAACGTTTAGCTCAATCAGTCGGCGGTAGCGCGCATCTTCTGATTCAATGAGTTTTAGCTCGGTTTTGTGAAAGCGATAAACATCACGAATATTCCTGAGCCACGGATTAAGTATGCCCATATCTTGTGATTGCATGGCCGCTTTTACGCCTCCGCAATAATAATGACCACAAATCACAATATGTTTCACCTTCAAATTATTCACGGCATAGTTGATAACACTCATCACGTTGAGATCATTGTTGCCAACGATATTTGCGATATTTCGGTGTACAAATACTTCACCGGGTTTCAGTCCCATCAATTCTTCGGCAGTAACACGGCTATCGCTGCAACCAATGTATAAGAAATCAGGATCCTGACCTTCTGCCAGTTTTTCAAAATAATTGGCATCAATAGCCAGTCTCTCTTTTACCCAGGCTTTGTTGTTCTTGAAAATCTCGTTGTATGTTGTCATTAAGTGTTTTTTTGAGCAACGAAAATACAATCATTTTGCTTTGTTGTCAAATTAGGATGAAATAGGGGAGAAGGCTTGCCAATTAATTAGAAATTTTTACCAAGTCTTCTGTTTCAAAATTGATTGGATTTTTTTCGTTTAAGCTAAAAATAGTGTAAAAAAGCCAGCTAAACCCTTTCAATAACCATTGCAATGCCTTGTCCCACGCCAATACACATGGTGCAAAGCGCCCGTGATAGTTTTTGATGTTCCAGTTGATTTACAGCTGTTGTGAGCAAGCGTGCACCACTCATTCCAAGCGGATGCCCCAGGGCAATTGCACCTCCCAAAGGATTTATCCGCAGATCATTGTCTTGCAAACCCAGCTCGCGGATGCAACCCAAAGCCTGTGCAGCAAAGGCTTCGTTGAGTTCTATCAAATCCAGATCGTTAAGTGTTAGGTTTAGTCTTTTGAGTAGTTTTTGAGTTGCTGGCACAGGACCCATACCCATAATTCGTGGTAAAACTCCCGCTGTTGACATGCCAAGGATGCGTGCTTTCGGATTCAAATTATACTTTTTCACTGCTTCTTCCGAAGCAATCACCAAAGCAGCAGCTCCGTCATTTATTCCAGAGGCATTTCCAGCGGTAATGGTGCCATCAGCGCGTGAAAGTGCTTTTAAAGCAGCGAGTTTTTCAAGGCTGCTCAGGCGCGGATGTTCGTCTTTATCTACAGTAATACTATCGCCTTTTCGCTGTGGAATAATAACAGAAATAATTTCGCGGGCCAAATTTCCATTTCTTTGTGCTTCAGCAGTTTTTTGCTGGCTCCGTTGCGCAAAATTATCCTGATCTTGTCGGCTTATACCAAAGTCATCGGCTATATTTTCAGCAGTTTGCATCATCGATTCAGTGCCGTAGAGCCTGTCGAGGGTTTTGTTGATAAAACGCCAGCCAAGGGTGGTGTCGAACAACTCAGGTGCACGACCATACGCCTGTTCGGCTTTGCCCATCACGAAAGGTGCACGCGACATGCTTTCTACACCACCGGCAAAAATCAATTCTGCCTCACCGGATTTTATAGCCCTGGCAGCTGTTCCCACAGCATCCATGCCCGAACCGCAAAGCCTGTTGATGGTAGCACCTGGAACGCCGGCCGGAATTCCGGCAATCAGTGAAGCCATACGACTGACATTCCTGTTGTCTTCGCCTGCCTGGTTGGCACAACCCAAAAAAACATCGTCAATGGCTTCTGGATTAATCGTTGGATTACGCAGCAGAAGTGCTTTTAGAGTAAGTGCGGCCAAATCATCAGGCCTTACAGCAGCAAGGCTTCCGCCATATCGCCCAACAGGCGTTCGAATTGCATCGCAAATATAAACTTCTCTGATCATAGACATTTGAAAGTAGCTTTAGTGATAAATCGTTTTTTTATAATTTAAACCTACAAAAGAATTAGGGAAAACTGATGTTTTGCCCATACAACTCATCTAATTTAGGTTTGATAAACCTGAAACCATTTAAAAGTGCGTCGGATAATCTGTCCACTTCTTTTTGGGTGATAGCAGTGGAAAACATACAGGCACAGGTGTTTATCATGATAATATTCTCTTTGTAGAACAAATAATCTAGGAGCTCATTGATGACTGCAGCCACAGCAGGTCTTTGGTAAGCTTCCCGATAAGTTTGAGGAGGCGAAAGTCTGAAATGAAGCCGAAACATAGAACCGGAACCTGTTATGGAGACCGGAACATCAGCAATTCTAATCGCATTTTCGAGCTGTACAATGGCTTTTGTCGTCAAAGCATTGAGAGCGTCAACTGCTTTTTGATCAAACAGTTCCATCGCTACTCTGCCAGCGGTCATGGTCATCGGGTTGGCTGAAAAGGTTCCTGAATGCGGAAACAGCAGTCGGCTTTGGCCGGGATCTAACACATCCATCACATCAGAGCGCCCTGCCAGCGCACCTACTGGAAAACCTCCGCCAATTATTTTCCCAAGGGCGGTAAGATCGGGTTTCACCGTATGTTTTTCTTGCGCACCACCATAGTTTACCCTGAAAGTAACGACTTCATCAAAAACCAGTAAAGCATTATTGCGGCGTGTCCAGGCGTATAGCGCCTCCACAAAGGCTTTGGTGGCGGGCAAAAGACCCACCCGATGCGGCACAGGGTCGATAATTACACAGCCAATTTGATCGGCTTGGGTATCTAAAATGTTGAGGGTGTGTTCGATATCATTGAAAGGAAAAATGACAACATTATCGAGAACAGCCTGTGGCGTGCCGAATGCCACCGGAACGCTATTTGGGCTGCTAATATCTCCCCAGTTGAAGGGATTGGCTGTCTGGCTCACTTCGGCAAAGTCGTAAGTGCCATGATAGGCTCCTTCTGCTTTGGCGATTTTTGGTTTGCCGGTAAAAGCCCGCGAAGCTTTAATCATCGCCATTACAGCTTCGGTGCCGCTATTTACAAAACGAATTTTCTCAAAACTTTCGGCCCGATTTATCAACAATTCGGCCAGCGAAAGCTCAGCTTCTGTAGCAAGCGTATAGGCCGTTCCCTTTTTTAATTGCTCCGTAACAGCCTCTACGATAGCCGGGTGCGCATGGCCGTGAATGAGCGAAGCCATATTGTTCGCGAAGTCAATACGCTGGCTGCCATCAACATCGGTAACATAGCAGCCTGAAGCTTTAGCCACATACTGTGGAAAGGGTTTGTGATAGACTGTATTTCTGCTTACGCCGCCGGGGAGTAGGCTAATGGCTTTTTGGTACAGCGCTTCACTTTTGTTGTTTTGTTTCATCGCAATGACTTTTTAGTCCTTAAAAAACATTAGACCTCATAACAATTAAAATCGTACATAGGCGGAATTTAAGATTTTTTTGATTGCCAAGGCATTTTTCTTTTGCATAGCCATAGCTATGGAAAATAAAAATAACGAAAGCAAGCGGAAAAAGATAAATTGTGCCATACGATTTTAGTTATTATAAGGTCTATTAATTGTATAAGTTTTATTGATTGAGCTGTGCTTCAGTTTGAGTTTGCAGGTAGCTAAAACTAACCCCTGGCGCCATTTCTTTTACGAAAAGTCCTTCTTCCCTCACATCAATAATGGCGAGGTTGGTATAAATTCTGTTAACGACGCCTTTTCCGGTAAGCGGATAGCTGCATTGTTTCACAATTTTTGACTCACCGGTTTTGGTCGTATGCCGTGTAATTACATAAATGGTTTTTACACCTGCAACTAAATCCATTGCACCGCCTACTGCGGGAATAGCGCCGACTTCGCCTGTTGACCAGTTTGCAAGATCACCATTTTCGGCAACTTGCAAAGCACCCAAAACACATACGTCTATATGTTTGCCGCGAATCATTGTGAAACTATCGGCATGGTGAAAATAACATGCTCCTGGAATAGCTGTAACCGCTTTTTTTCCGGCATTGATGAGCTCCGGATCTTCTTTTCCTTTTTCAGGAGAATTGCCCATTCCTAAAAGTCCGTTTTCGGTGTGATAAATCACTTCACGGCCTTCCGGAACAAGTCCGGCAACCAATTCAGGGATGCCAATTCCCAGATTTACGTAGGCACCATCTGGTATGTCAAAAGCTACTTTTTGTGCCATCTCATCAGTGCTCCAGCCCTTTACTTCGGTTTTTTCTACCATGGATACCTCCTGTTTTCTGCAATCAGTCTTGATTCGTCCGCCGGATTTTTTACTAACACTACACGCTGAACAAAAATTCCAGGAGTAACAATACATTCGGGGTCGAGATCGCCCAGCTCCACGAAATTCTGTACCTGAACTATAGTCGTTTTTGCTGCCGTACACATTATGGGGCCAAAATTTCGTGCTGTTTTATTGTATATCAGATTGCCGTAACGGTCAGCAGATTTGGCTTTTACAAAAGCAAAATCAGCCTTTATAGCTTTTTCCATCACATAAGTTGAGTTATCAAATTCCCGGCTTTCTTTGTCTTGGGCCAGAGGTGTACCGACAGAAGTTGGCGTGAAAAAAGCGGGGATTCCGGCACCGCCAGCACGAATACGCTCGGCCAAAGTTCCCTGTGGAACAAGTTCCAGTTCGATTTCGCCTTTTTGGAATAATTCAGGAAATACGGTAGAGTTGGCCGTTCTGGGAAAAGAACAAATCATTTTATTCACCCTTTTGTGGGCAATCAAGGCAGCCAGACCTACCTCGCCGCTGCCGGTATTATTACTGACAATGGTGAGTTCCTTAGCACCCTGATCAATCAAAGCGTGAATCAATTCGATTGGACTTCCTGCCTCACCAAATCCGCTAATCATAATAGTAGCACCGTCGAAAATATCAGATACAGCTTCTTTTGCGGAAGAAACAAGTTTATTAATCATAACAGTTTTGCTTAGGCTTTCAATTTTTTGCGCAGTGCAGCATCAAGCGAAAGTTCAATTTTTGAAAGCTCATCCACGTAAAAATGTTTTTCGCCCTCAAAAGGCTTTAATTTTTCAATGGTATTTTCGTGGGCATCATATTTAGCTAGGAAAACTTTATCCATCCATTCCATATTACGGGCTTCGTTAAACTTGAGCGCGAAAGCTTTCTCACCGTTCACCATCACCTCTCCAAGCATGGAAATTTTGCCCGCCGAAGCTGTCATAGTGATATAACGCGAAGGCCTGTTGATGCTGGGAAGTGAGCGATAAACCTTGCTAAATATCTGATTGATAATAGTCAGCGGAGCAGTAAAATAATGATGTTCGCCGGTAGGCCGAGCACAATACATCGAATGGAAACCAACAGATAAAGTGGCCAATACATTACCGAGATCGATCCAATTTTGGGCTGAGCGATCGATGTCGATTTCGCCATTTTCGTTGGAGAACATACTGATATGGTGCATCACCGGACTTTGACTTTTTAGCGTCACGCCATGGTTTTTAAGGCGGCGGATGGCTGCGATGGTCGAAGGATTCAATATTTCACGCGGTGTTGAAAAGTGTGACATCAATACGACCTGTATGCCGCTATCTATAAGCTTTTTAAACAGTTCCAGGTACCTGTTGTAATCAGTAGTCAGAATCAATTCAGGATGGTAGGTAAGCACCCGTGTTCCAAGTCTTAAAGTCTTGATATGCATCAGGCTATCATCCTCGATAAGTGGCAAAACATATGCCTGCAACCGTTTAAAAGTGATATAACTGGCATCGCCTCCCGTTATCAGCACATCGGTAACTTCTTTGTGTTCCTTTAGATATTGGTGCACCTGGTCGATGTCTTTTTGTACAAACATATCCTCGTCACCACGCACCTGAGCATGCCGGAAACAATAGGTGCAAAAGGAGAAACAGTTTTGTGTGCTGGAATCAAAAATCAGCTGTACGTGCGGATATTTATGCTGGCTCCCTTCCAGAATTTCCAGTCCGCCATCATCAGGCTCAAACCAAGGCTTGTTCAAAAGCTGCTTGCCGTCGTGAGGATTGGTTTTTTTCATGTATTCAGCAATATGCCGTTCCTTTTCTGCTTCAGATGTTGCTTTACTATATTGCTCAAAAAGCTCCGGATTAATCATTCCCGGCTGCGGAAACACCAGCTGAAACAAGGAATCTTTGACGAAATTTTTCCAGTTAATTTTATTCAAGACGTGCTTTGTGGCCAGAAAGCGATAAACATTGATAAAAAGCTCGCGTTCTTCAATATGGCCAATATCGATGCCGTTTTCGTTTAATACGCTAACAATTTCACGAAAACCGTTCAATCCTGAATATTTTTCCTTTCCGGTAAAAATAAAATCTGCACACTCCATAATTCCCTAGTTCTGTAGATAGTTGTTGTGCAGGCGGGAAAGTAATGCGGCAGGCAATAAATTCTCGTTACGGATATTGTCTTTTATATCGCTATTATATTGATAGCGGTTCATGATGTGTTCGACATCTTCTGCTTGAATGCTTTGTTTGATACGTGCATTTCCACTTACAGCAGGCATTGTTGGGTTGGTTGAATTCATTTTAAAGGGATTTTGAAATAAACATTTTAAACATATACTAAGAGCAAATGTAATTGTTTTTCAATATAAATGAATTACGATTATTCTAAAATTCGCTGCTTTTAGTATTTAGCCAATAAATCTCTGAAAAATTATTTACAAGGCATAAAAGCATTGTTTCCTGATAATTGTTGGTGTTTTGCGCGTTCAACATTCAGTTTGATTAACTATTTTTGCAGCCTGATGGAGAATTTACAAAAAGCGATAAGTGGGAAGCATTTTGCCGTAATTGCAGAAATTTGCCGGCAACATAAGTTGGAGGCTTACGTAATAGGTGGATATGTGCGTGATTTTTTGCTCGAAAGAAAGTCGAAAGACGTTGATATTGTGGTGATTGGTGATGGTATTACTTTTGCTCAAAAAGTTGCTAAGAAGTTGGGTAAGGGCAGTGAGGCCAAGTTTTATGGCCAGTTTGGAACCGCGATGCTCAAGTACAAAGGCATTGAGATAGAGTTTGTTGGAGCGCGAAAGGAATCCTATAAGCTATACAGCCGTAAGCCCAATGTGGAAGCAGGAACGCTGATAGATGATCAGAATCGCCGCGACTTTACCATTAATGCTTTGGCCATCAGCCTGAATGAAAAAAATTATGGTCAATTAATCGATCCTTTTGGCGGGCTGTCCGATTTAGAGCAGCAGATTTTAAGGACACCACTCGATCCCGACATTACCTATTCTGATGATCCCTTGCGGATGATGCGCGCTATCCGTTTTGCCACCCAGCTGGGATTTCAAATCGAGACGAAATCTTTTGACGCCATAAAACGTAATAAAAAGCGAATAAAAATTGTTTCGGCTGAACGCATTACAGATGAGCTGAATAAAATTCTGATGACGCCTAAACCAAGCGTGGGTTTTAAGTTGCTTTTTGATACGGGGCTTTTGCATGAGTTTTTTCCACAAATGACGCAACTACATGGTGTAGAGTTGATTAATGGTAAGGGGCATAAAGATAATTTTTATCATACGCTGGAAGTTCTCGACAATTTATGCAAAGTATCCGATGATCTTTTTTTACGTTGGTCGGCCATTTTGCACGATATCGCCAAGCCACCAACCAAACGTTTTGACCCACAGCAGGGCTGGACTTTTCACGGACACGAATTTCAGGGAGCGAAAATGGTTCCCGGCATTCTCAAGCAACTGAAATTGCCACTGGGTGATAAAATGAAGTTTGTGCAGAAAATGGTTTTGCTGCATCTTCGACCAATCGTTTTGGCGCAAGAGACCGTTACTGACTCGGCTGTCAGACGTTTGCTTTTTGATGCCGGCGATGATATCGATAAGTTGATGCAATTGTGCGATGCCGACATCACTTCAAAAAATGACTATAAAGTAAAAAAATACCGGGAGAATTTTCAACTTGTTCGCCAAAAACTAAAAGAAATTGAGGCCAAAGACAAGGTCAGAAACTGGCAGCCGCCAGTGGATGGCGAAATTATTATGAAAGTGTTTGGCTTAAAACCGGGTAAGGACGTTGGCGTCATCAAAACCGCCATCCGCGAAGCTGTTCTGGATGGTATTATTGAAAACGACTTTGATGAAGCCTATATTTTTATGAAAGAATTGGGTCAAAAAATGGGTTTGGACATTTATGCAGAAGTGAAAAAAGTGGCAGAAGTGAAAAGTAACGGCCCATTACCGGAAAAAATCAAACCAGCAAAATGAGCCTTCGAAAAAAGTTTGTTTTGGTAGTCTCAGGCCCAACTGCTTCCGGCAAAACAGCAATAGCCATCGAGCTGGCGAAGGCGTTTAACACAGAAATTATTTCAGCCGACAGCCGACAGCTATATCGTGAGATGTCTATCGGGACTGCTGTTCCTTCCACAAAAGAATTGCAGCAAGTTCCTCATCATTTTATTCATTGCTGTTCGGTAGGCGATACTTTTGACGTGGCACTTTATGAAAAAGAAGTTTTGCTTTTGCTTGAAGAACTTTTTCAAAAGCATGATATTGTTGTTCTTTCGGGCGGCACCGGCTTGTACATTGACGCGGTTTGTCGTGGCCTGGATGTTATTCCAAAGGTGAAACAGGAAATTCGTGAGAAAGTAAGTAATTTTTACAGACAATTTGGACTCAAAGGCTTGCAAAATGCTGTGGCTGAATACGATCCGGAGTATTTTAAAACTGTTGACCAGCAAAATCCACGAAGATTGCAACGGGCACTTGAAGTTTTTGAACAAACTGGTCTGCCCTTTAGTTTTTATCATAAAAAAGCACCCGTAAAGCGTGATTTCGAAGTGATTTGGACGGCTATCGACAGGGATAAAAATGAGCTTCACGGTCGTATCAATCAGCGCGTAGAAAAAATGATGGCGGAAGGACTTCTGGCGGAGGCCAAAAATCTGCTTGCTTTCAGGCAGTTGAACGCGCTCAATACTGTTGGATACAAAGAGCTTTTTGCCTATTTCGATGAGAAAATCAGTTTGGACGAAGCTGTAGAACAGATCAAGACAAACACCCGCAAATACGCCAAAAGACAATTAACTTGGCTGCGTAAAAACACAGATTATCACTGGTTTACAGCTGATGAACTGCCTAAGGTGATTCAGTATGTTAAAGCTGTGATGAAGCCCTAAATCTTATCGTAATAATCCATTAAACCTTGGGCCGGGCTTTTCATAAACTTTCCGACAGTAAAACCTTTGTTATTAAGCTGTTGCCTAAGCTCATTCTGAAAGTAAAAAGCAACTGAACCTGTGAATCCGATTGCTAAGTTTGGGCCCGGCTTAAAACCACCAATATGATACTCAATAAACAGGTCAAAAGATGCGCTGACAAGCGATTGGATATATTCGTGGGATTTATTCGCATACGCAAAACGGGAAAAATCGGCGAGATAAGCTGCTGCTCCTGGTTGCCGATATACTTTTGTTAAAAAATCAGGCAACTGAAGTGCGTAAGTTTCAGCAAATTTATCAGCGAGTTCTTTTGGCAGCCGCTGCCTGAAAAACGCGCTGCACAGCATTTTGCCGATGTGAGCACCACTTCCTTCATCACCTAAATATAACCCAAAGAAGTTATTTGCGTTGTGATTTTCTCGCCATCGAACTGGCAGGCATTAGAACCAGTGCCCAAAATACAGGCAATGCCAGCTTCGTGTCCTAATAAAGCATGGGCCGAAGCCATCAAATCGTGGCTGACTGTGATTTGTGTTGTTGGAAATAATTCTGATAAAATGCTTAAAACCTTTTGCTGATTGACTTGGGTGCCACAGCCGGCTCCATAAAAGACAAGCTTCTCAATATCAAGGTAATCTATTTGTTTCTTAAGTGTTAAAACTGATTGTTTGAGGCTTTCTGAGTCGTGCTGCCACGGGTTAAAACCTGCTGTGCGAATTGAATTTCTCCACTGGCCATTGTGTTTCACCAGCCACTCGGTTTTGGTTGCGCCGCTGTCTGCAATTAGTATCATCTGCCGATTTTTGTGGCTAAATTAAAAACTTATTTCTACAAAAGCTGTCGTCAGACTTAATGTGTGTTATTTTGAATTGTTTTAATTAGTTTTGCAGAATATAGGTAGGCTGTGAAACAGTGAGGCCTGAAACATATTATAAATCCGAACAATTACTTTTATGAGAAAATGGCGCGTTGATGATTCTGCTGAGCTATATAATATCAACGGTTGGGGAATTAACTATTTTTCTATCAACGACAAGGGAAATGTCGCGGTTACTCCGCGTGAAGATTTTCCTTCAGTTGATTTAAAGGAGCTGATTGATGAGTTATCGCTTCGCGATGTCAGCTGTCCGGTGTTACTGCGTTTCCCGGATATTTTAGATTCGCGCATTGAGCAAATGCAAAACTGCTTCGACCTAGCTGCCGAGGAATATGACTACAAAGGCAAAAATTTTCTGGTTTATCCCATCAAGGTAAACCAGATGCGACCGGTGGTAGAGGAGATTGTAAGCCACGGAAAAAAGTTTAATATCGGACTGGAAGCCGGATCAAAACCCGAGCTGCACACGGTGATTGCCATCAATACTAACAACGACTCCCTTATTGTCTGCAACGGCTATAAAGATGAAGATTATATTGAGTTAGCACTTCTCGCTCAAAAAATGGGCAGGACGATTTTTATTGTTGTTGAGAAACTTAACGAGCTAAAACTAATCACAAAGATTGCTAAACGATTGAAAGTGAAGCCTAATATTGGTATTCGTATCAAACTTTCCAGTTCAGGAAGCGGTAAATGGGAAGATTCGGGCGGCGATGTAAGTAAGTTCGGACTTACTTCGAGCGAGCTACTCGAAGCACTCGATTATCTTGAAAAGAACAAAATGCGGGATTCACTGCGCCTGGTGCATTTCCATATTGGAAGTCAGGTGAATAAAATTCGTCGCATAAAACTTGCTTTGCGTGAAGCAGCACAGTTTTTTGTGCAGATTTACAAAATGGGTTTCAAGCTGGATTTCGTAGATATTGGAGGCGGCCTCGGCGTGGACTACGACGGAACTAGGTCTGCAAATAGCGGTAGCAGTGTTAATTACAGCATACAGGAATATGTAAATGACGCTACTTTTTCAATCGTAGATGCCTGTGAAAAAAATGATCTCCCGCATCCAAACATCATTACCGAATCGGGGCGCTCGCTTACTGCTCATCACTCGGTCTTGATTTTCGAAGCCCTCGAATCGACCCATCTTCCATCATGGGAAGAAGATGAAGACATCAAAGAGGAAGATCATGAGCTGATTCATATGCTTTATAATTCCTGGGAAAATGTGAACCAGTCGAGTATGCTCGAAACCTGGCACGACGCACAGCAGATTAGAGAAGAAGCCCTTGACTTGTTCAGCCTTGGGATGCTCGACCTGAAAACCAGGGCACAGGTGGAGCGACTTTTTTGGTCAATAGCGCGCGACATCCACCAAATGGCTTCTGAGATGAAACGCCCGCCGGAAGAATTCCTGAAATTACCTAAGTTATTGTCAGATAAGTATTTCTGTAATTTCTCCTTATTTCAATCGCTACCCGATTCATGGGCCATAGATCAAATTTTTCCGATAATACCCATTCATCGGCTGGAAGAAAAACCCGATAGATATGCTACCTTGCAGGACATCACCTGTGATTCTGATGGAAAGATCGATAATTTTATTTCTACCAGAAACTTTTCACATCACCTGCCGGTACACACATTAAGCAGTAAGGAGCCCTATTATATTGGTGTGTTTTTAGTAGGTGCTTACCAGGAAATTCTGGGCGACCTGCATAACCTGTTTGGAGATACTAACGCGGTACATATTTCAGTAAACAAAAAAGGCTACGAAATCGATCAAATCATTGATGGCGAAACGGTTGCAGAAGTGCTGGAATACGTTCAATATAATTCTAAAAGGTTGGTAAGAACTGTTGAAATCTGGGTTACTTCTTCCGTAAAACAAGGTAAAATTTCAGCAGAAGAAGGAAAAGAATTCTTGTCCAACTACCGCTCAGGTTTATACGGATATACCTATTTGGAGTAATGGATTATTATGCTTTCGGGGAAAGTCTGCTCGATATTATTGTAAGCAAAAATGGACAGGCACATACCGTAGCCGGTGGATCGCAATTGAATGTGGCTGCCAATCTCGCTAGGTCAGGTCATAAAGTGCAGCTGATCAGTTATATCGGAGAAGATGCTCCCGGAAATATAATCCTTGAATTTGCTAAGAAATCCAGAATCGGAACCGACTTCCTGCATAAAGATGCGCAACATAAAACCGCCATTGCTTTTGCTGTCCTAAATGACGAAGGACAAGCGTCCTACAGCTTTTACAAAGATTATCCAGAAACTTTGTTTGAGGGCATGGTTTTCCCGGAATTTAATGCGGATACTTGCTTTTCTTTTGGAAGTATGGCAGCACTTGAAGGCCAATGGCAGCCAGCTTTAGAACACTTATTGTTGTCAGCTAAAAGTTCCGGTTCACTGATTTTCTACGATCCAAATATCCGATCGAAGTTAAAAGACAAGACAGCAGAAAGCCGTTTGCTCAGAAATATGCAAGCGGCAAGCATTATTCGCGGTTCTGATGAAGATTTTTTAACGATTTTTGAAACTACAGATCCTGTTATCATCGCTGAAAAGGCCGGACTGCACGACACACAGTTGCTCCTGATTACGCAGGGAGCCAAAGATGTAATCGCTTATTTCAAGAATGAAAAAACTTCGTATCCCATACCAAGCCTAAAGCCGGTGAGTACTATAGGAGCGGGCGATGCTTTTAATTCGGGTATTTTGAGTTTTGCTGAAGTTATGCGGTTAAAAGCGAAAAACATGCATTTGCTCGTTAACGAAATCATTGGTGTGTTAGTTGGCGTTGGCATTAGCTTTGCAGCTGATGTCTGCAAAAATACCGACAACACGATTTCTGCTGAAATGGCGGATAGCTTAAGTATGATCCGAGGCGACTTTTCTTGACTTAAAATATTGCCAATCAAGGTAATAAAGTAGTTTGATGCTGAGGTTGTTTCCGATTGGAGCGTCAAAAGTTCTTTTCAGGTTATTGAAAAAGTTGTTTTCTAATTCAGCCAGACTTTCATTGCTATAAACAGCATTTTTCCAGATCAATAATAACTCACTCCCCGGCGCAAAATTCCATTTGAACACCATGTCAACATTGAAGGCGTTTACAGAAAAATCTTCGTCAGCACTATAGCGGTTAGGATATACGTGGCCATCAGTGTGCAAATCGTAAAATGATAAGTAGTTGACGCGCAGCCAGTAATGACGCATCCTGAAAGCCAGTGAGGTGTTGGGGCTAAATACATAATCGGCTTCCAGGCTGGTTGTTAGTTCTTTAATATCGCGGCGGCCAAAAATGATGGCAGGCTTTTGCATACTGTTGAGCGAATCGGTTACGTAGCCAATATTATTTGTGCTGTAATCTAAGAATAACTCAGGCACAATAGTCAGGTTTTCACTCACCCGCCAGCGCGGCTTAATGCTTGCCCACCAGTTGAATAAATCCTGACTTGGCACATGCCATAAACCAAAGTTTACATCTGCAATAATTTTTTTTCTGTAATCGGGCGAAATCCAAAGTCCCATAGAGTAGCTTTTGTCGGTATAATATTCATAACCAGCAACTCTTGGCTCGAAATGGTCATGGAATCCAAGAGGTTTTAGGTCGAGATCAAAGCCAGATGAAAACTGTTTTTTGGTAGTTGCCGATCCATCGATGCCCACTGACAGCTGATTAAATTTTCGGGGATTATTCAAATAATAATAGTTCAGATAGAAACGGGATCGCAGTCTTAAAAACTCCCCGAAAGGCTCATAAATATTGTATTTTATATTGTAGCCATTTCCAATCTCGTTGTTTTTGCTCAAAAAACCCATAGCATTGGGGTCGTAATCATTGGAAATATATTTAAACCAGCATTCGGCCAGGAAATTTCCACTTACTTTTCCTAGGTTAATTAAGGCGTATTCGCCCAGCTGGGGCTTGTCGTTGCTGGTATATTGCTGGCTCAGGTTGAGTGTTGCTTCCAGCTCGTAGGTATTTGATTTGTCGCGCAATCTGAATTCTGTCCCGCTTACATTGGCAGCAAAATGATTTTTGGGTTTATAAACATTGGTGTTGTAAAAACTTACTGAGGAATTATTTTTCAGCGACTGATCAAAAACGAGCATGCTGTAATTCGTGAAAGGAGAGGTCAAGAGCCTATTTTCGATATCATTGCTGTCGAGCACGGTAGCATACGTATTGCTGGTCATGGCGTTAAACACGCCGATGCCAAGTCCGCCAGCGGTTTTGCCGCTCAGTTTTATAGCGTTAATCAATTGTGAAGCATCTGGGTTTTCAATGATTCTATCCCGGCTATACTGTTTGTTTATACTGTTATATTTTTCAGGTGTGCTACCGATTCGGCGGGTGTAAAAGATGTTATTGCCTTTGCTAAACAGCTCGGTTCCTTCAGTGAAGAAGGGACGTTTTTCTTCGTAATACACCTCATAAGGCGAAAGTGAAAAAATCCGATCATCTGATTCTACCTGACCAAAATCAGGTATTAGCGTTACGTCCAGCGTAAAACTTTCCGAAAGACCTGCTTTGATATCCATGCCGTAATTATAGCCGCTTTGCAGTTTGTTACTGTAATTATCATGTTCAACAAAAGCCGAAAGATAGGGTGTGGCACTTAGTCGTAAAGGTGGTTTAATATCCTGTATTCCAGTAACCAAGCCAGCTTGTTGAAGCTGTCCTGCAACAGTTTCATCAACACGATTCCAGGTCGTGATTTCACGTATGCGTTGAATATTACGCTGAAAATTGATTCCCCATTCCTGAACTGTATTTTTTGGGAATCGCAAGGCAGAATAAGGAATCATCATTTCAACCGTCCAGCCAGCCTCGTCAATTGCTGTGGCCGATCGCCAAACTTCATTCCAGCTATAATCCTGGTAATCTTGCGCATCAAGTTTAAAATCAACTTGCACATTGCGCACCGATACGAAAAAAGCCATGCCATTGAGGCCGTCATTGTACGGATCTAAAATCACACCGAAATAATCTGCCATGCCAAGATTATCGCGGCTTTTGAGTTCTTTCCACAAGCTATCAGGATTCGGATCCTTGCTATGTGCACCAATATAAATAGCTTTGTCATCGTAGAGCAATTTCACTTCGGTATCAAAGCTGGCCGGCCTTCCGTTTAAGGGTTCACGCTGCACAAATCCTGACGCAACGGCGGCGTTTTGCCAGACTGCTTCATCCAGTTTACCATCAATATCAATGGAGGTGTTGATTCTTTCAGCTTGTGTGCTTTTTCTGGTTTGGGCTTCCAGCACAAAAGAAAAAGTAATAAATAAGCATAAAAAAATCAGCGATCGTAGCATATTTCTGAATTGGTTTTAGTCTGCTTAACTATTGATATTTAGCAAATCAAGGCCGAAAGTTACTTTATTTTGAATAACTGTTTTAACTGGCAAAGAATTCGGTAAAACGAACCAAGAAAATGGATTTTTGGATAGCCAATTAGCCGATGTTTATTGATTTTCAAACTCACGCTGATATATTTGAAAATTTTCCTCGTCAAAGCAGACAAAAACAATGTGTTTCACAAAGCTCAATTCCGGTAAGTGGTTTTTCACTAAATCTGCAACCACGGCGGCGGCTTTTTCTTTAGGGAAGCCGTAAACGCCGGTAGAAATATTGGGGAAGGCGATGGAAGTACATTGGTTTTCGTCAGCGAGTTTCAGGCTGGTTTTGTAGGCATTGGCAAGTAAATCAGCTTCTTGGCTATTTCCGCCGCGCCAAACCGGTCCAACAGCATGAATAATATATTTGGAAGGCAAATCGTAAGCCTTTGTGATTTTCGCGTTTCCGGTTTCGCAGCCGTTGAGCTTTTTGCAAGCTTCAAGTAATTGTGGGCCTGCCGCCCGATGGATCGCGCCATCGACACCGCCGCCACCAAGCAGACTTTTGTTGGCCGCATTTACGATGGCATCCGTGTTTTGTTTGGTGAGGTCTCCTAATATCACTTCAACAGAAATGGTGTTCATTGCAATATTTTTTGATGAAAAAATCAGACTTTGCGCACAAAAAGTTGTCCGGTATGATAGCTAAGCACCACCACATCAGTGTCAGCATTAATATAACCACTCACTGCGGTGGCATCATACATTTCGTCGTCGATAATCACTTTTCCTGAAGGACGCAAGATGGAAAATGTTCTTCCATTTTTGCCTATCATTGCGGTATATCCCTGATCTGCAGAGGTAAACCCATCAGATTTGTTTTGAATAGTATCAAGTGCCAGGTGGCCGAATCGGTTTGTGCTAAAAATTCTCTGACTGAGGTATAGCGAGAGCAGTATCGAACTAAAAACTGCTATAATCACGATAAAAAATGACTTGGCGAGCGCTATATAGTCCACACTGAATGGGCTGTCGCCAATGGTATCGACCATTGCAAAGCTGAGGCCTGCAACAATTAAAGTGAGTCCCGTTTGCCAGCCACACCAAAGCCGGGTATGGCAAATATTTCGACGAGCAAAAGTATCACGCCAAGCACAAAAATAAGCACCTCCCAATTGCTTGCCATGCCTTCTAAATAAAGTGGTGCGAAGTAGAGCAGTGCTGCTAAAACGGAAGCTGCAAGCGGGAAACCTATGCCGGGTGTTTGGATTTCAAAGTACAGTCCACCAATGATTATCATGATCAAAATTCCGCTCACGACGGGATGAATCAGCATATTGATAATTTTATCAGTGCCACTGAGCTTATGCGGGATTATCTCGTAATTTTCGTGTCCGGCAAGTTTTAAAACTTCCTCAATGCTGCTGGCTTTCCCTTCGGCGAAACCAAATTTAATGGCTTCGGAAGTGGTGAAAGTGAGCACTTTACCTGAATCTGATATGCCAGCTATATAAATTGACGGATCAACCATTGCCTGAGCTATCATTGGATCGCGACCCTTCGCCTCGGCGGTGCTACGCATCATGGAGCGCATATACGACTGAAACTTATCCGGCACCACTTCGCCGGCTTGATTTACCACGGTTGCCGCGCCGATATTGGCTCCTGCAATCATATAGATGCTGTCGCAGGCAATAGAAATCAAAGCACCGGCAGATGCAGCGTTATTGTCGATAAATACATAAACCGGAATTTTTGAGTTGAGGATTTTCGTGCGGATAGAATCGGCTGCATCAACCATACCGCCGTAGGTATTTATATGGATCAACATCAAATCAGCCTTTTCAGCATAAGCTTTTTCAAAGGCTTTTTGGGTGGTTCGCCAAACGGGAGGCGCAATTTGTTCTTTGATATCAAAGGTGTAAACCCGAAATGGCCTGTTGGCTGTATCAGGCTTTAACTGTGGTAGTTGTAAAGTATCATTTGGCTGAGCTCCAATGGAGAACAGCGTAGAAAGTAGCACCAAAGTGATTAAAAATCTTTTCATCAGTTCCTGCATTTTAGAATCGTAAAGGTAAGAATTACAAGATTAACACAGCTATTAAAACAGCTGACAATAGAAATTGATTCAAATGTTTTACCTTTGAAAGCTCGAAGGGTAACGACAAGCGTTGAAATGTTGCCAAATTCGATGATTACTGATGACCCATAAACACTTTATTATTTGAAATTCGCAACACTTAATTTGCATCCATCGTTGATGGAAGGGCTTGATTCAATGGGATTTGAAGAAGCTACGC
>Ga0172382_10004921_pt1 | contig 20200 bp, 14 predicted proteins | sample Leawel138RmetaG_FD_122245 | JGI IMG/M metagenome (GOLD analysis project Ga0172382, IMG submission 122245) | Leachate microbial communities from a municipal landfill in Southern Ontario, Canada - Leachate well 138R metaG | ecosystem: Engineered > Solid waste > Landfill > Unclassified | place... | reverse complement strand
GCTATGCAGAGGGGAGGGACGGCGGCACCTTGCGGAAAAACCAAGCAGGAAACGTGCGCAGGGGCTGTCAGGGAATCTCTCTCGCCAAGGGCGGCAGTGTCAGGTGAATACTATCTCTGTACAGAATAATAATGAAATTACAATAGAAAACAGAACAAAAAGCCTGCAATTTTGGGCAGTAAGCCTTGCCATGTTTGCTTTTACAGTATTTTTCAGCGTCTCATTGGCTGCTGGATACAACAAAGAAAACACCCATGTTGCTATTTTTTGTCTTTTAATTTGCATTCCATGTCTAATTTATGCGCTATATAAAGTCAAAAATAGCATAAAGTCTTCTGTTTCAATAAACAATGATGCAATCGAATTCTACTCAGACGGCACTTGTACCGCCCGCATTCAATGCGCCGATATCCAGCGCATAAATCTATTGTGCAACCCATTGCGCAACAGGATAACATATATTTCATGGCTTGGACAGCTTGGATGTATCCTTGGATTCTTTATTTTTGTACCGTTATTTATTGCAGCGATATCATTCATTGTCATATTAAAGATAACTCATTCCGCTGTCTCACGCAGAGGCACTCCGTCCTTATTCTTCGATAGCATAATCATCGAACATGAAGACGACTTATACTATATCTGGGCCCCAGAGAAAGTAAGCACGACGGCCATGCTGGATAAATTGAACGACATTTCCCGCCTTCATGAAATCGAAATTAAAAAATCTCTCCTGTTCATACCCGGCAGGACCAAGAAAAAACGGACCAACTAACGAAGCCCCCCGCCCCCCAACGAAAAGGCCCCCGCGGCGCGCGCCGCGGGGGCCCCTTCATGAGGCGGAGGCAGGAAACGGCGCCCGCCTACCGGGCGCAAACATCCTCGAACATCAGGCGCTCGGCGTATTCGGCCTTCTTGCCGTCGTTCCAGCGGCTGACCGGGCGATAGTAGCCCACGATGCGCGTGTAGACCTCGCTGTCCTTGCCGCAGGTGGGGCACTGGAAGTGCTCGCCCTGGATATAGCCGTGTTCCTTGCACACCGAGAAGGTCGGCGTGATGGACAGGAAAGGCAGCTTGGTGTTGGTGAACGCCTTGACGATAAAGCTCTTCAGGGCCGCCGTGTCGCTCACGGCCTCGCCCAGGAAGGTGTGGAACACCGTCCCGCCGGTATACAGCGGCTGGAGCGCGTTCTGGTGCTCCAGGGCGAAGAGCACGTCGTCGGAGTAGCCCACGGGCAGGGCCGTGGAGTTGGTGTAGTACGGCGTGCCGTTGCCCGAGGCGTGAATCTCCTCGTAGAGCTTCTTGTCGATGCGCGCCAGGCGGTAGCTGGTGCCCTCGGCGGGGGTGGCCTCCAGGTTGTAGAGGCTGCCCGTCTGCTCCTGGAAGCGCGCGGTCAGGTCGGCCAGGTGGCGCAGGGTGCGCTGCATGAAGCGCGTGCCCGCCGGGGTCTCGATGCCCTTGCCGAGCAGGTTCAGGCAGGCCTCGTGGCCGCCCACCAGCCCGATGGTCGAGAAATGGCCGGCAAAGCCGTTCTTCAGGTAGCGCGCGGACCACGGGAACATGCCGCGCTCCAGGTTCTCGTTGATCATCTTGCGCTTGAATTCCAAGGAATCGCGCGCCAGCTCGGCGTATTCGGTGATCAGATCCAGGAAGTCCTCCTCGCCCTGGGCGAGGTAGGCCAGCTTTGGCAGGTTCAGGGTGACCACGCCGATGGAGCCCGTGAGGTCGCCCGCGCCGAACAGGCCGCCGGTCTTCTTGCGCAGCTCGCGCAGATCCATCTTCAACCGGCAGCACATGGAGCGCACGTCCTCGGGGCTGATGTCCGAGTTGATGAAGTTCTGGAAGTAGGGCACGCCGTACTTGGCCGTGAGCTGGAGCAGAAGCTCGCCGATCTCGCTGTCCCACGGGAAGTCGTCGGTGACGTTGTAGGTCGGGATGGGGAAGGAAAATATGCGCCCGTCGGCGTCGCCCCGGAGCATGACCTCGATGAAGGCCTTGTTGATCATGGCCATCTCGGGGGCATACTCGCCGTAGGTCGAATCCTGGAGCTTGCCGCCGATGATCACGGCCTCGTTGGCGATGTGCCTGGGCGGGGCGAGGTCGAAGGTCAGGTTGGTGAACGGGCTCTGCCCGCCCCAGCGCGAGGTGGTGTTCAGGTTGAACACGAACTTCTGCATGGCCTGGCGGACCTCGTCGTAGCCGAGGCCGTCGTGGCGGATGAAGGGCGCCAGATAGGTGTCCACGTTGTTGAAGGCCTGGGCCCCGGCCCACTCGTTCTGCAACGTGCCAAGAAAGTTGTTCATCTGGCCCAGGGCGGTGTCGAAATGGCGGGCGGGCCCGGCGCAGGAGCGGCCTTCGAGGTTGAAGCCCTCCAGCAGCAGGTCGCGCAGGCTCCAGCCCGCGCAGTACCCGGCCAGCCCGAAGGACAGGTCGTGCAGATGGAAGTAGCCGTGCTCGTGGGCCAGGCGGACTTCCTCGGGATACTTCTCCAGGGCGTAGCGGGCCTGGACCGTGCCCGACAGGTGCAGCATGAGCCCCTGGAAGGAGTGGGTCATGTTGGCGTTTTCCGCCACGCGCCAGTCGGCCTTGGACAGGTAGTTGTCGATGGTGTCCTTGATGTCCAGGTAGGCGGCGGTCTGCTCGCGCAGCTCGCGGCGCTTTTCGCGGTAGATGATGTACTTGCGGGCCACGTTGTAGAGCCGGGACTCCATGAGCACCTGCTCCACGAGGTCCTGCACGTGCTCCTGCTCGGGCACGTCGATGCCGGCCAGCTTCTGCTCGACCTTACGCGCCAGCCGCTTGGAGAGAATGGGATCCTTGATGCCGCTGGCCCTGAGGGCCTTGAATATGGCTTGGGCAATGCGGTCCAGGGACCAGGTCTCCAGGCAGCTGTCGCGCTTGAGAATCTGTTTGGGCATCGGTCCTCCTCTGCGGTGCAACGTATTTTTGCTCCACCAGCGTGAAGCCCGCGGGCAGCAGCCCGCGAATGGTGTCCATGTCCCCGGCATCGAGCAATGGAACCCTGGTCGTCCTGAAATAGAAAGCCCCGGGGGCCTGGGCGGCCATGCGGAAGATGGCCTCCAGGCCAGCCCGGGCCGTGGCCGCGTCCACCCCGCCGCCCGTAAGCTCCGGGTACTTGTGGTAGGGGCCTTTCACGTCCACGGCGAAGGTCTGCACCAGCCCGGCGCCCAGCAGGGAGCGCACCACGGCCGGGCGCATGCCGTTGGTGTCGAGCTTCACGGGCAGGCCCAGGTCGGCCAGATCGGCCAGCAGGGCGGCCAGCCCCGGCACCAGGGTCGGCTCCCCGCCGGTGACGGTGATACCGTCCAGCCACCGGGCCCGGCGCGACAACAGGCCCAGGACCTCGTCGCGGTCCAGGGCGGGCAGGCGCCCGGGGGCCCAGGCCATTTCGGCGTTGTGGCAGGTGGGGCAGCGCAGGTTGCAGCCGCCGGTGAACAGCACCGCGCAGGCCCGGCCCGGCCAGTCGCAAAGGCTCAGGCGCTCGATGCCGCGAACATGGCCCCAGGCCTGATGGCGATCGGAAGGATGCATGGAAACCCTCTTGCGCGTCGGCCCCGGGAGGCGGCGCGCCCCGCCCGGAAGGCGGGCGGAAGACGTCGGCGCGCCGGGGCTGCCTGGAGAAGACAAACGCCTCCCCCGCCGCCCGCGCCGGGCGGCGCACGGCGGGCGGCGTCAGGCCCCGGCCTGCGCTCTAAAATTAATCCAAGTATTTCAACAGATTAAACAATTTCTAGATAATATAGTCGAAAAGGCCGGGCAGGTAAAGGGGGGCCCAAAAATCCCCTCGCAAGGGAATCTCCCGCTATTCCGCCCCGTTCCCGTGGCGTGTGGACAGCGGCCGAGTTGTCCACCAAATGATGCACAGGTCGGGATCAATGAAATGCCTGCCAGCACTGGCTTTGCGGCCGCCGATGTGGATAATTTTTTTCCGCCCTCCCCCGCGACGCCGACCCGGCGCGGCCCATGCGGCCAGGGCGTCGACAATCGCCCGAAAACACTTCTCATCTCCCCCAGCGGCCGGGCATGGACCGCCGCGCACACCATCCCCACCCACGGCACCCCCCGGCCCGCCGAGCCAACAGGGGCCTGCCCGGCGGGCGGGAACCGGACGCGGGCCCGATGTGGACAAAAATTTAATCGCCCGGAATACATGACGAACGCCGGGAAGCAGCGCCAGCGCGGGGCCCGCGCGCCTGCCCCAGGAGCCCTGCGGGCCCGCCACCCGGCCGGGCCAAGGCGGAAATCGCCGCCCCGGGCCCGGGGCGGCCAAAGCTGCCCCCGGCCATGCACAACCCCGGACAAGGCGGGCCGGGGCCGGGGCACATCATACCGGAAGAAATGGATTTCCAAACAAAACGCCCGGCGCGGGGCCGGGCGTCGGGGCGCCGAAACGGCGCGGGCGCAAGCCGCCGGGGCGGCTCAGGCGGTCAGGAAATCGGCCACGCTGCTCACATAGCTCTCGATGCCTTCGCGCACGCCGTCGGACACGGCGTCGAACATCACGCCCAGGACCATGCGGTTCTTGTGCATGGTGATGTTCTTGGCGCGCCCGGCCAGGCGCACGGGGCGGTTGGTGCCGATCATGAGGAAGTCCAGGTTCAGGGGCGTGTCCACCGCCAGGGACGGCAGTGTGGCGTCGGGCGCGTCGAGCACAACCTGGCAGCCGCCGCAGGACAGGTTGCGCATCATGCCCTGGTATTCGGCGTACTGCTCCTGGTCGTCGCCGCCCACGCCCACGCGGACCGGCAGGTAGCAGTCCACGCGCTGGCATTTGCGCAGGTTGAGGACCTCCACGGTGGACGGATAGCGCAGGAACAGCAGCCGGAAGGGGCCCGACTGGGTCCAGAGCACCTCGGACTCGAAGCCGTAGACGTTGCCCTGGAACATGTAACGCACGGTGACCCGCTTTTCCGTGTAGAGATGGTCGCCCACCCCCGGGATGCGCGGCAGGCGCATGATGATGAACTGGCCCTTGGCCATGCCCAGGAACTCGGTCTTGAAGCGGTCGCCCAGCCCCTGGGGCTCGATGAGCACCACGGTGCCCATGGTGATGCCCAGGGCGTCGCCTTCCAGCTTGGACACGTTGAGATTTCTGGGCACTGTCGGTCTCCTGCGCGGACTCCCTGCACTGCGCGCAGCGCAGGGGTGGATAAGAACGCACTATACCGCAAGGGCCCGTCTTTGCAAGCCTGTTGCGCAACCGTTGGGGCTCGGGGAAAAATCGCCGCCCGGGCGGGCCGGGCGGCGGGACGGGCGCAGGAGGACGGGGCCGCGCGACGGGCTGCCGCGCGGCCGGGACGCGGCTCAGGCCGGGACGCGGACCAGGGGCGCGGGCCCCGGGTGGGAGGGTCGGTCCAGGATGGCGCCGTCGCGGGCCACCACCACCTCGCGCAGGGGCAGATCCGTACGGCCCGAGGCCGCCAGCCCCTGGCGGACCGCGGCGGGCAGCCCCGCGCAGCAGGGCACCTCCATGCGCACCACCGTCACCCCGCGCACCCCCGAGCGGGCGAACAGCTCCGCGAGACGCCGGGGATAGTCCGCGTCGCCGTCGAACTTGGGGCAGCCCAGGAGCACCACGTTGCCGCCAACAAACCGGCGGTGGAAGTCCGGATGGGCCACCGCCGCGCAGTCCGCGGCGATCACCAGCTCCGCCCCGCGCAGGAACGGCGCGTCGGGCGGCACGAGGCGGATCTGCACCGGCCAGTGGCCCAGCAGGCTCGGCGGGGCGTCGTCCGCGCCCGCGGAGGCGGCCGGGGCCAGCCGCGCCGGGGCGGCCCCCGGGCAGCCCCCGCCGGGGCGCAGGCTCATGGCCGCCGCCCCCGGGCAGCCCCCGCCGGGCGCGTGGCCGTGGGCCGGGGCGCCGCCGCCAGCGGCCACATGGGCCAGGGCCGCGGCCTCGTCGAAGGGCTCGGCCTCGCGCTCCACGATGCGCAGCGCGCCGGTGGGGCACTCGCCCAGGCAGGCGCCCAGGCCGTCGCAAAAACTGTCGCGCACCACGCGGGCCTTGCCGTCCACGATGGCCAGGGCCCCCTCGGCGCACGAGGGCACGCACTGCCCGCAGCCGTTGCACAATTCCTCGTCTATCTCGATGATCTTGCGATATTCCCTGGTCATGGCCTTCTCCTGGCTGTGAAGTTCCGGCGCGGGGCCCGGGCCGCCGCCGCCACAGCTTCACCATAGGCATCCCCGCCGCGCGCGCCTTGACCTGGATCAAGCTGGAATGCGCTTTTCCCGGCGTTGCCCCCCGGCTCCGGGAATGCTAAGGGCTTGGCATGGAACTGCAAACCTTCCTGAAATCGCGCATGCCCCTCTTCCGGGGCCTGGAGGACAGGCAGATCGAGGCGCTGGCCTCCATTTGCGTGCCCGCCGACTACCCCAAGGGCCGGACCATCTTCCTGGAGGGCAGCCAGGCCCAGGGGCTGTATGTAGTCATGAGCGGGCAGGTCAAGATCTTCAAGCTGTCCCTGGAAGGACGCGAGCAGATCATCCATATCTACGGGCCGGGGGAGCCCTTCGGCGAGGTGCCCGTGTTCGAGGGCGGGCGCTTTCCGGCGAACGCCGAGGCCACGGCGGACTCGCGGGTGCTGTTCGTCCCGCGCGACGGGCTGCGCCGGCTGCTGGAAAACGACAGCACCCTGGCCATGAACATGCTGGCCGCCCTGTCGCGCAAGCTGCGCCGCTTCACCGTGAAGCTGGAGAACCTGACCCTCAAGGAGACGCCCCAGCGGGTGGCGGCCTACCTGCTGGACCTCTCCGACCGCTCGGGCGGCGCCGCCGAGGTCACCCTGGACATCTCCAAGGGCCACCTGGCCGGGCTGCTGGGCACGGCCCAGGAGACCCTCTCGCGCGTGCTCAAGCGCCTGAGCGAGGCCGGGCTGATCCGCGTGCGCGGCAAGCACATCGACATCCTGGACCCGGACGGGCTCCAGGCCGTGAGCGACGGGGACGACCGGCTGTAGCCGGGGCCGGGGTTGTGTTCCCGCCCGGGGCCTGCTAGGCTCCGCACCGCCCGGCCCGCACGAACCGCAACCGCAGGCCGCCCAGGAGTCCCGGCATGACGACCATGTTCCCCGTTCCCATGACACGCAAGGCCGTGTCCCTGCTGCTGTGCTTCGCGGCCTTCTCGGCCGGGGCCGCCATGTGGAGTTTCCGCTCCGGTTTCCTGTGGACGGGCATCTGCGTCCTGGCGGTGGCCGTGCCCATCACCGCCCTGTACTGGTTCATGCTCGTGGCCAACCCGGCCAACACGCGGATCATCGTGGACGGTGGTTCCCTGCTGGTGGACGCGCCGCCCTTCCTCAAGGCCTCCCAGCCCCTGGACGGGGTGACCCGCGCCTTTGTCTGCTCCCTGAAGGACGAAGCCGCCTTCGCCGACCTGAAAAGCGAAGGCAGCATGGCCTTTTTCGGCTACCGCAGCGGCATGTTCCGCACGGCCTCGGGCCGCGACGCCGTGGTGGTCACGCGGGGCGACCGGGTTCTGTGCCTGGAGACCGCCGAACGCTATTTCCTGCTCGGCCCCAAGGACCTGGACGGGCTGGTCGCCGCGGTGGGCGCCGTGGTCCCCGTCCGCCAGGGCTGATCCCCCACCCCCTGCGCGCCCGCTCCCCGAGGTGCCCCATGTCCCGTGTGCGCGTCTTGTGCCTGCTCCTGGCCCTGGGCCTGCTGGCCGCCTGCTCGCGGCACAGCTTCGGCCCCGAGGTCGACCCGGCCCTGCGGGCCTACCAGGCCCGCCTGGCGGCCGACCCGGCCCACCGCGAAGCCTGCGAGGTTGACGGCGTGGCCGTGACCCTGCCTCCGGGCTGGTTCGAGGTGCCCCTGCGCCCCGGCGCCAGCCCGCTGATCAGGCATTTCTACATCCACAGCGAGCGCTCGGCCCAGGCCGGGATGCTGCCCACCGTGCGCGTGTTCCTCTACCCCGCCCAGGCCGCCGAAATGCTCTTCGCCGGGCCCGAGGAATACGACGCCCTGGTCCGGGAGGGCATCCCCGGCTACGACGGCGCCGACCTGGAATACGACGGTCCGGGCCGCGTCATCCGCCACGTCTACCGCTGCCTGGCCCCGGAGCTGGGCGGGCGGCCCGTGTTCCGCTGCACGACCATCATCGCCGCAGCCTCGGGGGTGGTGGAGGTGCAGTACACCGACGCCCTGGAGAACCTGCCCAACGTCCAGAGCTACTACATGGACGTGCAGGAGCTGATGGCCTCGGTGACGCGGCGCTGAGCGGCGCCGGGCCGGAGCCGAAGGAAAGGCCCCCCGCGCGGCTTGCGCGGGGGGCCTTCGTTTTGGCCCGGGGCCGTGGTCCCGGCCCGGGCTACATCTCCTGGGACAGGGCGCGCAGCGACTCGGCCAGGTCCGCCAGCCGCTGCACGTTGTCGCGGGCGCGCAGCATGCCGTCGGCCGTTTCCTGGGCCACGGCGTTGACCTCGTCCACGGCGCGGTTGATGGCGTCGCTGGTGGCCGACTGCTCCTCGGCCGCCGTGGCGATGGACCGGATGCGGTCCGCCGTGGCGGTGACCAGCTCGCTGATCTCCCGCAGGGCCGCGCCCGAGGCGTTGACCATCTCCGTGGCGTGGGCCACGGCCTTGTCCGACTGGTCCACGGCGGCGATGTTCTCGCGCGCGCCGGTCTGGATGGCCCCGATGGCCTGGGCCACCTCCTGGGTGGCGGTCATGGTCTTCTCGGCCAGCTTGCGCACCTCGTCGGCCACCACGGCGAAGCCCCGGCCCGCATCGCCCGCCCGCGCGGCCTCGATGGCCGCGTTCAGCGCCAGCAGGTTCGTCTGGTCGGCGATGTCGCTGATGACGTTGAGCACCTGCCCGATGCCCTCGGCCTTCTCGCCCAGGGCGTCCATGTTGGACTTCAGGCTGGTCGAGCGCTCGCGGACCTCGGTAATGGCCTCCACGGCCCTGGCCACCACGTCCGAGCCCTCCTGGGCGCGGCGGCGCGAGCCGTCGGCCTGCTCTGCGGCCTCGCTGGCGCCCCGGGCCACGTCCATCACCGTCTCGTTCATCTGCTCCATGGCCTGGGCGGTCTCCCCGGCGCGGGCCTTCTGCTGCTCGGCGCCCTCGGAGACCTCGGCCACCTGCCCCGACAGCTCGCCCGATGCCTCGGCGATGGACGCGGCGGCCTCGGCCACGCGCGCGTTCACGCTGCGGATCTGCTCCAGGTGCGATTGCAGGGTCGTTTCCTTCTCCACCAGCGGGGTCACGTCGCGGGCGATCTCCATGCGGCCGATGATCTTGCCGTGGCAGTCGCGCAGCACGTCGGAGGTCGGCTGGATGTAGACCTTGCGCCCGCCCAGGTCGGCGGAGATGACGTTGCCCGCGTAGGCCTCGCCCGTGCGGCGGCACTGCTCGATGGGGCAGTTGACCGTGCCGCACAGCTCGGTGTTGAACACGTCGCGGCAGGGCGTGCCGCGCAGGGCCTCCACCGTGCTCTTGCCCAGGCGCGCCGTGGCCGCGTTGGCCACGATGAAGTTCATGTCGTCGTCCACGGCGAAGATGGGGTCGGGCACGGCGTTGATCATGTAGCCGTACATCTGGGTCTGGCACAGGATGGTGTCGAGCTTGCGCAGCAGCTTGTTGAACCACGAGGCCAGGTCGCCCATCTCGTCGCGGGCGCTCTCGTCCAGGGCCTCGGACAGGTCGGCGCGGTCCTCGGCGATGTCGCGGATCTTGTTCCGGATGGCCCGCACCGGCCGCAGCACGCTGCGCGAGAGGAAGAACCAGGTCACCAGCACCGGCAGGACCAGGATGGCCAGCAGGATGGCGCCGATGGTCGCGCCCGTGCGCCAGATGATGGCCTCGGTGGCCGAGGTGTCCAGGGCGTAGACGATGACGCCCATCTGGTCGCCCTTGTAGTCCTTGACCGGGAAGGCGGCCAGGGCCATGCCACCCATGATCTCGACGTGGCGCCCCGCGCGGCCCGCCTCCAGGAAGTCCGCCGTCACGAGCTGTTCCACGGCCTTCTCCTCGGTGCCCGACACGAGCACGAAGCGCCCGTCCAGCACCGGATACTTCGCGGGGTCCTTCAGGCGCGAGGAGATGTGCAGCATGTCGGCGTTCATGTAGAGCAGCAGGTCCTCGCCCTGCCGGGCCGCGCCCGTGGCCAGGATGGGCCCGAACTCCACGAGGGTTTCCACCGAGCCCAGGTGCTTGCCCGAGTCGGAGCGCACGGGCATCATGCCGCGGATGGCGAACCCGCCGCGCCCCAGCTCCACGCCGCCCAGGCCGCGGCCCGAGGCGTTCACGTCCAGGACCATCTGGCGGAAGGAGGACAGGTCGTCGGACACGTCCATCCACTTGCCGTCGCGGTTGACCTGCTGCTTGCGCCACAGGCGCACCAGGCTGCGCGTCGTGGGCATGTGCACATGTAGCTGGAACTTGGTGCCCAGCATCTGCTCATAGCCCTCCAGCATGGGCGCCAGCTCGCGGCGCAGCCCCTCGCGCGCCCGCTGGCTGGTGGGGTCGCTCTCGTCGCGCATGTCGCCCTGGGCGGCCAGCTCCAGCGCCCCGACCACCGCCGGCATGCGCGAGAACAGCGCGGCCAGCTCCTTGGCCCGGTCCGCCCCGGCCTGGATGCCCGCCTCGATCTCCGCCGCCTTGTTGCCGACGATCGTCTCGACGAAACGCGACTCGAGCTGGCGCAGGTTGCTCGCCAGCAGCCACAGCCCCAGCCCGCCCAGAACCAGCACCGTCGCGGCAACCGGCAGGGACACCTTCAATCGGATGCTCATGGGAAACCACCTCGGATTTCAAAGACCGCGGCGGGTTGCCCCCCGCCGCCCCCGGGAAAAGGTTTCGAACACAGGATCACATCAAGCTTAACATGAATTCAATAAGCAGAACAAGAATGTCGACTGAATGCCCTCTATTTCACAAAGCGGCACCTGAAAACAATTGTCCGCCAACCGATTTTCAGAAAAGCTCCCCGGATCCCGGCCTGGGCGGGGACGGGGGCGGCAGGACGCCGCGACGAATCGCCACGCTGTATAGCATGCATGTTTAAATAAAAATGCCTCATGCTCGCAGGGTTGCGGAAAGAACGCAGGGCGCGCTTGACATTCATTCTCAGTCTCACTATTGTCCGGCCATGCGCGGACGTTGCAAGAAACACCACGGCTGCAAGGGCTGGGACGGACACACCCTGCGTGATGCGCCCCGGGGCTGCCGGGTGCGCATCCAGGGCTTCTCCTGCTGCCCCAAGGACCGCTGCCGCCTGCTGGCCCTGGGCCTGACCCCGGGCGTCACGGCGGAGATCGGCCCTTCGGGCTGCCTGCGTGTGCGCGACGCCGACATCGTCCTGGGCGACGACCTGGCCTCGACCATCACCGTCCAGGCCCTGACCGAGGACGCCCGGGCCTGAGCCCGGAGCCCGGGCAGCCACGCCGCCGCGCCCCCGGCCCGGCGGCTTTTTTGCGCCCTGGCGCCCCGCCCGGGCCCGCCCCGCGCGCCGCCCCGCCCGCCGGGGACCGGGACGGGCACCCCACGCCCCCCCGCCGCGCGGGGCATGATGGCGACCGGGACGGGCGGCGCACCCGTTGCAAAAAGCGCACACCCCGGCGCGCGGGGCACGACTCGCGCCCGCCAGGCGGCGTGCCCGCCGCCGCCCCACCCCACCCCGGCGCCCCGCGTGCCAGCGCAGCGCCCCGCGTGCGCAGGCCCGCTATCGGCCCTGCCGGATCCGCCGACGCACCGCAGACCAGCGCGACACACCGCGCCCCGCGCCGTCCTTCACGCCGCCCGGTGCGCCCGCGCCGCGCCGGGGCCGCCGCCACGCCCCGGGCCCCAACGCACCTCCGGTGCCCCCCACCTCGCGCGGCCCGCGCCGGAGAGCCTTGACGGGCCAGTTGAAAAGCATTATCGCCCCTGGAATCCGGCCCGCCCGCGCCCACACGGCGCGCGCATCCCCCGGCTTGGACACCGTCCTTGCCGTATTTGCGGTTCGCGCCCACACGGCGCGCGCACGCCCCCTCCCGCGGGCCGGACCAAGGAGCGAAACCATGCCCCAGCCCCTGCGGCTGCGCGAACTCAAGGTCGGCCAGCGCGCCGTCATCCACACCGTTTCCGCCCAGGGCGAGCTGGGGCGGCGCATCCGCGACATGGGCCTTGTGCCCGGAACGGAGGTGGAGGTCGTCGGGCGCGCGCCCCTCAAGGACCCCGTGGCCCTGCGCATGAAGGGCTTCACCCTCTCGCTGCGCAACAACGAGGCCGACTACGTCCTCGTGAACCTGGCCCCCGGGGCGGCGGGCTGACCGTGGAGCGCGTAAAAATCGCCCTGGCGGGCAACCCCAACGCGGGCAAGACCACCCTGTTCAACGCCGTCACCGGCGCGCGCCAGCATGTGGGCAACTATCCGGGCATCACCGTGGAGAAGAAGGAAGGCTTCGCCCGGGTGGACGGAACCGAATTCCACATCCTCGACCTGCCCGGCACCTATTCGCTCACGGCCTACACCCAGGAGGAGCTGGTGGCGCGCGACGCCCTGGTGGACGAGCGCCCGGGCGTGGTGGTGGGCGTGCTCAACGCCGCGGCCCTGGAGCGCAACCTCTACCTGGCCGTGCAGATTCTTGAAATGGGCCTGCCCCTGGCCCTGGCCCTGAACATGATGGACGAGGCCCGCAAGCAGGGCCTGACCGTGGACGCCGCGCGCCTGGGCGAGCTGCTGGGCTGCCCGGTGGTCGAAACGGTGGCCCGCACCGGCGAGGGCGTGGGCGAGCTGCTGCGCGCCGCGGCGGGCCACGCCCGGGCCACGGGCGGCGTGCGCGCCCCGCTGGACATCTCCTACGGGCCGGACCTGGACCCCGTGCTGGCGCGCATGGTCGCGCGCATCCAGGAGGAGGGCTTCCTCGCCGGGCGCCACCCCGCGCGCTGGCTGGCCCTGAAATACCTGGAGGCCGACGAGCAGGTGCTGGCCGCCGGGCGCGCCGCCGGGCCCCTGGCCGCCGAGCTGGAGGGCATGGCCGAGCGCGTGGCCGACCACTGCCAGCGCACCCTGCGCACCTCGCCCGAGGCCATCATCGCCGACTCCCGCTACGGGTTCATCGCCTCGCTGCTGCGCCAGGGCGTGCTGACCAGGCCCGACGGCCCCTCGCGCGCCGACTTCTCGGACATGCTCGACCGCGTGCTGACCCACCGGGTGGCCGGGCCCCTGGGCATGCTCGGGGTGCTGCTGGCCGTCTACTGGGCCACCTTCACCCTGGGCGAGCATCCCATGCGCTGGGTGGAGGCCCTGTTCGGCCTGCTGGCGGGCGCCGCCGACGCCGCCCTGCCCGACGGGCTGCTCAAGTCCCTGGTGGTCTCGGGCGTCATCGACGGCGTGGGCGGGGTCATGGGCTTCGTGCCGCTGATCATGCTCATGTTCCTGTTCATCGCCTTCCTGGAGGACTCCGGGTACATGGCGCGCATCGCCTACATGCTCGACCGCGTGTTCCGCATCTTCGGGCTGCACGGCTGCTCGGTGATGCCGTTCATCGTCTCGGGCGGCATCGCCGGGGGCTGCGCCGTGCCGGGGGTCATGGCCGCGCGCACCCTGCGCAGCCCGCGCGAGAAGCTGGCCACCCTGCTCACCGCGCCGTTCATGACCTGCGGCGCCAAGCTGCCGGTGTTCCTGCTGCTCACGGGGGTCTTCTTCCCCGGCGCCGAGGCCACGGCGCTGTTCCTCATCACCCTGGGCGCCTGGGCCGCCGCCCTGCTGGTGGCCCGGCTGCTGCGCTCCACGGTCATCAAGGGCCCGAGCACCCCCTTCGTCATGGAGCTGCCGCCCTACCGCCTGCCCACCCTGCGCGGCATGCTCATCCATACCTGGGAGCGCACCTGGCAGTACATCAAGAAGGCCGGGACGGTGATCCTGGCCATTTCCGTCCTGCTGTGGGCGGCCATGACCTTCCCCCAGCTGCCCCGGGAGCGCGCGGCCATGTATGCCGCCGAGCGCGAGGCCCTGGCCGCCCGGGCCGCCGACCCGGGGCTGGACCAGGCCGCCCGCCAGCTCCTGGCCGAGCGCCTGGCCCTGGTGGACAACACCGAGCGCGAGGCCGCCCTGCGCCACTCCCTGGCCGGGCGCACGGGCGCGGCCCTGGAGACGATCACCGCCCCCGCCGGCTTCGAATGGCGCACGAACATCGCCCTGGTCGGCGGGTTCGCGGCCAAGGAGGTCATCGTCTCCACCCTGGGCACGGCCTACTCCCTGGGCGAAACCGACCCCGAGGACGCCAAGCCCCTGGCCGACCGCCTGCGCGTCGACCCGCACTGGTCGCGGCTGCACGCCGTGGCGCTCATCGTGTTCATCATGCTCTACGCGCCCTGCTTCGTGACCGTGGTGGCCATCCGTTCCGAAGCCGGGTCGTGGCGCTGGGCCGCCTTTTCCGTGGTCTTCAACACCGCCCTGGCCTATGCCCTGGCCGTGGCCGTCTTCCAGGGCGGGCGGCTGCTGGCCCTGGGCTGAGGCCCGCCGCGCCGCGCGCCCGCGCGCCTGTTGCCAGAAACCCACCCCTGGGGTATGAAAACCCCAGGCGCGCACAGGCGCGGGAGGGATGGGCATGACGGCACACACCGGCGGGTTGCGCCACAGCCTGCTGACCAAGATATTCGCCTCGGTCAGCCTGACGCTGCTCGCGGGGGTGGCGGGCTGGACCTGGTTCAACCTGCACCACCAGCGCGAGACGACCATGAAGCACATGGTCGACGGGGCGGACCGGCTCTCCAACACCATCCGCCTGGCCTCGCACTACGCCATGCTCCACAACTCGCGCGACGACCTGCGCCAGATCGTGCGCAACGTCGGGCGCCAGCGCGACGTGGAGGCCGTGCGCATCTACGACAAGCACGGCGTGATCCAGTTCTCCAGCCTTTTCAGCGAGGTCGGCCAGACCACCAACATCAAGGCCGAGGCCTGCGATGTCTGCCACCGCGAGGACCCGCCGCGCGCCAACGCGCCCCTGGACCAGCGCACCCGCATCTTCACCGCGCCCTCGGGCGCGCGCATGCTCGGCATCCTCACGCCCATCCACAACGAACCCTCCTGCTCCGGCCCGCCGTGCCACTTCCACCCGCCGGACAAGACCGTGCTGGGCGCCATGGACATGGTCATCTCCCTGCGCGAGGCCGACGCCGGGCTGGCCGTCTACCAGCGCAACTCCATCGCCCTGGCGGCCCTGGTCTTCCTGTTCACCACCTACATCATCCTGCTCTTCGTGCTGCGCTTCGTGAAAGAGCCCGTGCTGGCCCTCATCCAGGGCACGCGGCTCATCGCGCGCGGCGAGCAGATCCCCATGGACGACCTGGACGAAGCCGACGAGATGGGCCAGCTCGTCGCGGCCATCAACCGCATGGGCCGCGACATCAGCGCCAAGCAGGCCGAGCTGAACCGCCAGCGCGACGAATACCAGGGCCTGTTCGAGACCGTGCCCTGCCTGATCACCGTGCAGGACCGCAGCTACCGCCTGCTGCAATACAACCGCGAGTTCGCCGAGCGCTTCGCGCCCCAGGCCGGGGACTACTGCTTCCATGCCTACAAGGGCCGCGACGAGCGCTGCGAAAACTGCCCGGTGGAGAAAACCTTCGCCACCGGCAGGCCCCACTTCAGCGAGGAGGCCGGATACAACAAGGACGGCTCGCGGGCCTACTGGCTGGTCCACACCAAGCCCATCCGCAACGAGCGCGGCGAGGTCGTGGCGGCCATGGAGATGTGCCTGGACATCACCCAGCGCAAGCTGCTGGAGGAGAAGCTCGAACGCTCCGAGCGCAAGTACCACGCCATCTTCAACCAGATCCCCAACCCGGTTTTCGTCCTGGACCGCCAGACCCTGGACATCCTGGACTGCAACGACGCCGTGCTGCCCGTATACGGCCACGCCCGCGAAAGCCTCCTGGGCACCTGGTTCCCCGCGCTGTTCGCCGGGGGTGATCCCGCCGAACACGCCGCGCGCCTGCGCAGCGAAAACGCCCTGAACCAGGTCCGCCACATGACCAGCGCCGGGCGGCCCATCTATGTGGACATCAGCCTCGCGGCCACGGAGTACGCCGAGCGCCCCGTGCTGCTGGCCATCTCGCGCGACATCACCCACCGCCTGGAAACCGAGCAGAAACTCATCCAGGCCAGCAAAATGGCCACCCTGGGCGAGATGAGCACCGGCGTGGCCCACGAACTGAACCAGCCCCTGTCCGTCATCCGGACCATCTCCGGTTTCCTCATGCGCAAGCTGCGCAAAAAGGAGCCCCTGGACGAGAAAACCTTCATGCTCATGGCCGAGGGCATCGACCAGAACGTGGAGCGCGCCGCGCGCATCATCGAACACATGCGCGAGTTCGGCCGCAAGTCGGGCCTCAAGCTCGAGCGCGTGCGCCTGGACGCCGTGCTGCGCAAGGCCTTCGACCTCTTCGACCAGCAGTTCCGCGTGCGCGGCATCGCGCCGCGCTGGGAGCTGGCCGACGAGCTGCCCCCCGTGCTGGCGGAGCCCAACCGCCTGGAGCAGGTGGTCATCAACCTGCTGCTCAACGCCCGCGACGCCATCGAGGAGCGGCGCGCCGCCGAGGAGAAGACCGCCGCCCCGCAGGCCGGCCCGCAGCCCGACCCCTGCGACGCCCCGCCCTGTACGCCCGACGAGGTCCGCCTGCGGACCATGCTGCGCGACGGGCGCGTGGTCATGGAAATCGAGGACACCGGGGCCGGCTTCCCGCCGGGCATCGCCGAAAACCTCTTCGTGCCCTTCTTCACCACCAAGGAGGTGGGCAAGGGCACCGGCCTTGGCCTGTCCATCAGCTACGGCATCGTCCAGGCATACGGCGGCACCATCCACGCCGAATCCGCCCCCGGCGGCGGCGCCCTTTTCCGTGTCGAATTCCCCTCCGCACCGGAGGAGAAAAGCCCTTCCGCCACCGGCGGGACAGGCCAGGACACCCCCCCCGGCGGCGACGGGGAAGCGGGTTGCGCCGCCTCCCCCCCTTGACGAAAAAGCCTTTTTCCGCCTAAGGTTGACCCGGTTTGAAAAGAGAGCCGCAACGCTCGTTGTGGCCGCCCCTCGCCCCAACCCAGACTCGGACGGTATTGTACTCGATGCGGATTTCCACCCGCAGCCGGTATGGCACTCGCATGATGCTCGACATCGCCCTGCACGCCGAGGAAGGCCCCGTGCGCATCCAGGACGTGGCCGAGCGCCAGGGCCTGTCCCTGAAATACCTGGAAAAGCTCGTCCGGCTGCTCAAGGACGGCGGTTTCATCCGCTCCAAGCGCGGCCCCAGGGGCGGGCACCTGCCCGCCAAGCCCCTGGACCAGATCACCGTGGGCGCCCTGGTGCGCATCCTCGAAGGCGACACCATGCTCGTGGAATGCTCCTCGGACAGCCACTGCTGCGTCAACGAGCCCATGTGCCTGACCCGGCGCGTCTGGAAGGCCGCGGCCAACGCCATGTTCGAAAAGCTGGAGACCATCACCTTCGCCGAACTGGTCGGCGAATTGCGCCGCAACAACATGCTCGGGCTGCTGCCCGACCTGTTCCCCGACGTACCCGACGCCGAGTGCCGCACCGCCCGGGACATGGCCGCCACCTTCCGCCACCCCTAGGCGAAGCCCTCCGGCCCCCGCCGAAAGGCCCGCACGGCCCGACGGGCATGCCCCCGGCAAGGAAACTGCCAACGGGCCTGACGCCCGCCACAAGGGACAGCCCGAGGCCATCCCGCCCCGCCCCCCCACCGGGAGGAAAGACTCCCCGCACGCCCACCCGGCGCCCGCCCGGCGCCCGCCCGGCGCCCGCCCGCATCCCCCTCCGCGCCCGCCTGCGCCCCCACGCGCGCGGCCCGCACGCCCCGGCGGACAGGGGAGCATATGACACCGCCCGGCGTGCCTCGCCCGCGCCCCATCCGGGCCCGCCCGCGCCTTTCCCCTTCGCATCGGCCCCGCCCGCGCCAACACCGCCCCGCCCCCTCCGCCTCCGCCCCGGCGCCATGCCAGCCCCGCCCGCGTCCCCTGCTCGCGCCAGCTCCGGCCACTCCTCCTCGCCTCCGCCCCGGCCCCGCGCCAACTCCGGTCCCACCTCCTCCGCCTCCGCCCGGCCCCGCGCCAGCTCCGGCCATTCCTCCTCCGCCTCCGCCCGGCCCCGCCAGCTCCGACCCGGCCCTTCCGCCTCCGGGCCCGCCCGGCGCGCCGGGGTTTCCGACCTGGCCGCAATGCAATCTGCGCCCTTGACGCATGCGTAAATATTCCATACCTACGGCGTAGAGTTTCAACACGACACGGCGTCCCATCCCCCCACCCCTGCGCGCCCGCCCCTGCGCGCAAACGCCGCAACAGTGTCGTCCAAGCAGGAAAACCTCCATGCGTCTGACCACCAAAAGCCGCTACGGCGCCAAGATGTTCCTGGACATCGCCCTGCACTGCGACCAGGGCCCGGTACGCATCGGCGACATCTCGCGGCGACAAGGCATCTCTGTAAAATACCTGGAAAAACTCATCCGGGCGCTCAAGGATGCCAAGTACATCAAGAGCAAACGCGGCCCCAAGGGCGGGCACCTGATCACCCGGCCGCTGTCGGAAATCTCCGTGGGCGACATCGTGCGCGTCCTGGAGGACCACCGCCAGATCAACGAGTTCCTGGACCCCGGCGACGCGGCCTCCGGCGCGCGCTGCATCACCAACCGCGTCTGGCACGAGGCCAGCCGGGCCATGTTCGACAAGCTGGACTCCATCTCCTTCTCCGAACTGGTGGCCGAGGCCCGCTCCTGCCCCCGGGCGGGGTGCTGCTTCAAGGACCCCAACGGCTCGCCCGCAAACTAGATTGAGCAATCAAACAGCCCCCGCCCCCCGGTCGCCGGGGGGCGGTTTTTTTTCAATCCGCCTCGAATAATTCTTTTTTTCACGTTCCGTTTCTGGAACCCGAATTCCATACTTGACGGGTATATTCCCATTCTATACTCTCCGGGGAGACTTTTTCCGGAAATGGCGTAATAACCTGGAATACCGCACGATCCTGCAACCCGAGGGGCAATTCGGGGTGGCACGGATCATCCGGGGCCAGCCATGCCGGAAGGGAAGCAGCCACAGACCGCTCGCCGCCGGCTGGTGGGAGGGCGGCCCGGGACGCATGGGCGCCACGGGCCGCCGGGATGGCCGGGGATGCGAACTGCGGATGCGATGCGTTGCATTGGCCGTGGACTTTTCATTTCAGCCAAAGGAACGAGGGACAGCATGAAGAAGGGAAGATTCCTGGCGCGATGGGCCGGGGTCGTCGCCGTTCTCGCAGCGCTTTCCGCATACGCCATCGAGGCCGTGGGCGTGGTGCCGGCACCCCCCAGCGGCGGAGACGGACGGGCCGACATCCTGATGATCGACTCGCTCGCGGCGTTCGGAGAGCTTGAGGAGGCGCCGGTCGCTTTCCGGCACGACCAGCACACCGAAGCCCTTGCCAAGATCGGCAAGGCCGACTGCGCAACCTGCCACGAGTCCGAAAAGGACCGGCTGGTGCCCAAATTCAAGCGCCTGACGGACACCGACGCCCGGACCGTCAAGGCCGTCTATCACGACAACTGCATCGGCTGCCACAAGGACCTGGCCGCCCAGGGCCAGCCCACCGGCCCCGCAGACGTGGACTGCCGCGGCTGCCACGCCGCCGCCCCGGCCGACGCCTCGGCCTGGAAGCCCATCCGCATGGACAAGTCGCTGCACTTCCGCCACCTGGACTCCAAGTCCGTGGCCCGCGACGCCGAGGGCCGCACCTGCGCCGCCTGCCACCATGACTATGACCAGGCCGCCAGGAAGCTCGTCTATGTCAAGAACACGGAAGACTCCTGCGCCGCCTGCCACGGCCCCGTGGCCACCCCCGGGCCCGACGGCGACGTGCGCTCCCTGCGCGACGCCTCGCACCTGGCCTGCGTGTCCTGCCATGTGCAGGTGGCCGCCAAGGGCGCCGACTCCGGCCCCGTGACCTGCCAGGGCTGCCACAGCGCCCAGGCCCAGGCCGCCGTGAAGACCGTGGCCGACGTGCCCCGCCTGGAGCGCGGCCAGGCCGACGCCGTGCTCATGGGCCTGCCCGCCGCGCCCGCCCAGGGCGCCAAGCCCGTCAAGGGCCTCATGAGCCCGGTGGCCTTCAACCACAAGGCCCACGAGGGCTACGTCAAGGACTGCCGCAGCTGCCACCACGAGAAGATCGCCTCCTGCTCCGCCGAGTGCCACACCCGCGCGGGCAACG
>Ga0172382_10004919_pt1 | contig 20210 bp, 23 predicted proteins | sample Leawel138RmetaG_FD_122245 | JGI IMG/M metagenome (GOLD analysis project Ga0172382, IMG submission 122245) | Leachate microbial communities from a municipal landfill in Southern Ontario, Canada - Leachate well 138R metaG | ecosystem: Engineered > Solid waste > Landfill > Unclassified | place... | reverse complement strand
TAACATTGAACCCTAAAAAGAACCATAAAAAATGCCAGCCCTTTGAATAAAGTGGCTGGCATTTTTACAGCATATTTTTTACTGTGCATTTTTACAATCAGCAGCCTTGTGACTGTGATAGGATTTTTACACTTAACTTATTTGGCGGTAAAGGTTTTTACGCCATCAGGGGTGCCAACGAGTAACACATCCGCACCGCGTTTGGCAAACAGACCGTTAGTCACTACACCGACTATCTCATTGATCTGACTTTCTAATTCTTTTGGATTAAGGATCTTAAGATTGTACACATCGAGGATCACGTTGCCGTTATCGGTAACAACGCCTTCACGGTACACAGGATCGCCGCCAAGTTTAACGAGTTGACGCGCCACATAAGAGCGTGCCATCGGAATGACTTCTACGGGTAGTGGAAATTCGCCTAGTATGTCGACTTGCTTAGTGTTATCCACGATACAGATAAACTTCTCAGCCACTGCCGCGACAATTTTCTCGCGAGTTAATGCCGCGCCGCCGCCTTTAATCATATCCATGCGGTCGTTGATTTCATCGGCACCGTCCACATAGACAGATAAACGATCGACGCTGTTTAAGTCATAAACGGGAATACCCAGCGCTTTCATTTTCTGAGTTGATGCCTCAGAGCTAGAGACTGCGCCTTCGATATCGGCTTTCATGGTCGCCAGTGCATCGATAAAGTGATTCACAGTCGAACCCGTACCAACACCAACAATGCTGTCTTTTTCAACGTACTTAAGTGCGGCCCAACCGGCAGCTTTTTTCATTTCATCTTGAGTCATGTTGACATCCTGTAACGGCAAATGAGTAAAAAATTCTGGGCTTAGTATACTCTTTTCCGATAAATAATGTGGCGCAATTCCACCGTGGGTGTGATCTAGATTGCTGGCATTTTCACATTAGCAACCAGTCCCAATAACGTAAGTAACTTAAGCAGTTAAGTTGGAAAGCATTTCGCTATACGCAACTAATCTAACTAAGCTACTATGGCAAAAGCAGAATGATTTATTGAGGATTTAGCATGGCAGGCGCGAGTTTATTAACCTTACTTGACGATATCGCATCGATTTTGGATGACGTAGCGGTAATGAGTAAAGTAGCGGCAAAGAAAACCGCGGGTGTACTGGGGGATGATTTAGCCCTCAATGCCCAGCAAGTGACGGGCGTAAGCGCCGATCGTGAATTACCCGTCGTGTGGGCAGTGGCCAAGGGGTCATTCCGTAATAAGTTGATTTTAGTACCAGCAGCAATGCTTATCAGCGCTTTTATTCCCTGGGCTGTCACCCCTTTATTAATGTTTGGTGGACTGTTTTTATGCTACGAAGGGTTTGAAAAACTGCATCACAGCTATAGCCATAGAAAAGGCCAGCAACAACACGAAACCCAAGTAGAGAATGAGTTACCTGAGATTAAAGATTTCGCCGCCTACGAGGCCGAAAAAGTCAAAGGGGCGATTCGTACCGACTTTGTGTTATCGGCGGAAATTATTGCCATTACCCTTGGTATCGTGGCGGACAAATCCCTATCGACACAGTTTTTTACGTTAGCTGTCATAGGGATAGTCATGACCATAGGCGTGTATGGCTTAGTGGCGGCAATTGTGAAAATGGATGATGCGGGTTTGTACTTGAGTCAACGTGAAGGCGCCTCTGTATTAACTCAAATGAACCGTAAATTAGGTTTTGGTTTATTGAGTGCAGCTCCCGTATTAATGAAAAGTTTAACGATTATTGGCACGGCAGCCATGTTTATGGTGGGCGGTGGGATTTTAACTCATGGCCTACACCTAGTCGGCGAGCAAATCCACCATGCTGAACAAGCGGTTGCTGCCATTGGTGTTGTTGGACCTGTGTTTGCTGTGCTGACGCCAAGTATTCTTAATGGCTTATTTGGTGTCGTTGCTGGCGCTGTTGCACTTATTGCGATGACAGGAATACAGAAATTGCGTAGTTAACTAGCTGCGCGCATCAACCATCAAGGATGAGCACGATGAAGTTAATGAAGTACTGTGTCTCCCCGAGTAAGCTGGCTTGGTTACGTAAAGAGTTTGGCAAAGATGCCGATGGGTTAATGGCGGTAATGGATGCTGCTGGCACGGCTTATCTTGATAACCTCAATGCCTTGACCGAGCTGCAGAAAAGTGAGCAGGTATCGGCCAAGGCTGAAAATGCAATTAAAGCTAAAACTCAACTTCAAGCGCAGCGTCAGTGGGCATATTTGTGGCTGCAGCAACGTATCGCTTTGACTACACGTATTGATGATATTGAACTTGCAGCGTTAGCAGCTTTTGAATTTCAACATGTCCGCATCGAGGTGGTTGAACCATCGGAGTTCGATGCGGTTGTCGCGCGATTACAGGCTGAGCAAGTCTTAGGTTTTGATACTGAAACCCGTGCAAGCTTTGAGCGCGGCGTGCAACATCCCTTGAGTCTTATTCAAATCGCGACAGTGGATACCTGTTATTTATTTCAGCATGCCATTTTGGGTGAGCAATTCACCCAGTTAAAAGCCTTATTAGAAGATGAAACCATACTCAAAGTCGGGGTTGGTTTACGCAGTGATGCACACGCTCTCAGGCGGCAATGGGGCATTAATGTCGCCTCAACATTAGATTTAAATTGGGCACTGGCTCAACTTGGAGCGGAGAAGGAAATGGGGACGCGCCAGTTAGTTGCGGCGCTTTTGGGTGTACGTATCGACAAACCTAAAAAAGTCACCTTATCGAATTGGCAGCACGTGCCTTTATCCAGTGCGCAAATTCATTATGCCGCCGCCGATGCCTTGGCCGCACTCAAATGCTTCAACGCGTTAATCACTCAACTGACACCCTTTTATCATGCATCGAGTGCCGCAAAAGCCGCATTATCAATTCCTTCAAGTTTGATAGTGCCATTGGCGAAATATTTTAAGGATGCAGAATGAAACACAAAACCCAAGATGCCGCAAAAGTTAAAATCATGTCATTACATTCGGATGCGAGCTCACAAGGCACCAGTACTTTAGGTTTGATTTACCGCGTACTTGGCATCTTGCTTCTGTTAAGTGTTATCACTTTTGGGATTAATGCTTGGGCATAGATAGCGGTATTGCCAGCAGTCGAAAATAAAGGAGAACACTATGTTAGATGCTATTTGTGAACTCGAAACAGAGGATCATTTAATTGCGAGAACGACTTATAGTGTTTTTAAGTTTCAACAATTACCCGATGAGGATATCGAGCGTTTGCGGCAATGGTTAATTTGCCCCGCCTGCGGTGGTAAAGCATATTTCCGTAAAGCCTCAAAAGACGGTAAAGCCGCTTGTTTTGGCTCGCGATATCACCAAGCTGATTGCATTGAATTTAAACCTTCGGCACAAAAATCCCGTGAAGAACAAGATGCCCTCGAAGTGCAGCAACAGCTGGTGGATGCCGATGCGTTAATGATCGATTTTAGCCGTAAACCTCGTCGCCATACGCCTGCAAACAAAGTTTCGACAACACAGGCATTAAGCGGCAAGACTGAGCCAACGCCTAAATTGTCCTCTATGCCTGAGTCATCGAAAGCGTCTGTTGCATCGTCAGTGGATGATCGGATACAAGAGTCGAAAACAGGCTACCAAGTTAACACCGCTGAACATACCACTGAAAAACGAGTGCCTAGCCAAGGGCTCGAAAAGTTACTCCACAGTTTATTGCGCGGTACAGATTTGGCGAAATCGGATCTCTGGGTATACGCAGACGCTGAGCGAAAATACCGTTGGCGGGCGAAGAACCTGTTTGTCAATTTTGCCGATGCGGACCCAAGCGATAATAAACCCCACATGTATTGGGGCACGATATCCCACACTGACCCGACGATGAGTTGGCTTAACCCCGCCGACAGCAAAGATATCGGCATTCCTATCGATGGGATAAAGCAACCATTATTAGCGCAATTTGAAATAGAAGATAAACGCTGCTTTGAAGGCGCTGGTTTGATTTTATTTGGTAAATGTTTTTGGAATAAAGAAAAGACCCGCAAAATTATTCAGCTATGGAATAACGATTTGCAGCGGATTTTTATCTCAAAGTTGGAAGATTAGCTTCGGGCAGAAACTAAAAAGAGGGGAGTAAAGGGGCGATTCCCGACGCACAAAAGCGTTACAGCAAAAGTCCCTATCTATATCACGCTTATGAAAGCGCTTACTTGCCGCAGCACTTCTTGAATTTTTGACCGCTACCACAAACGCAAGGCTCGTTACGATTCGGTTTTTTCTCGAAAGTCGTGGTCTTAGGCTTATTTAATAAACCGTCTAATTCAACAATATCTTCAGCGACGTCGGCATTGACTTCGATATTGGCGAACAGCTGGTGTTCGGCAACAATCGCGGCAACTTCGAGTTTACGCGCTTCGTCGGCAACAATTAATTGTAATGGTAATGCTTCTGTACCCGGTTTAGCGGCACGTTTAGTGTTGTAGCCATAGCTTTCGTGCTTTGGCTTAGGGGTTTTACGACCCTTGAAGAAAAATTTGTCAGACATGAGTGGTTCCGTCGAGCTGTGTATGAAATTGACGATGCTTATACTATAAAACGCCGATTTTATAAATCGAACTCAGATCTTTTTTCGATAAATGCGCGTCTTTAACCCTTAAGCACCTCAAAATGGCCGAAACGGCACACTTATTCGACGTCATCAAACTGATTTGTTGTGGGATCATTTAGTCGAGTTACTATTAACCTATGGGCTCTAAACTAAGTATCTACTACGTCATATCGCTAATATGCGATGGCTTTTTAATCTCAGTGGCAGTTAAATCAACAGCAATAGCCTAACTTGTTTGAAAAACCTTCAGTTAATGAGTTTTGCCATAAAAAGTACTTTACCTTTGGAGGTGCTTTTAGCATAATGCCCCACGTCAACAGGGGTGTAGTTCCAATTGGTAGAACAGCGGTCTCCAAAACCGATGGTTGCGGGTTCGAGTCCTGCCACCCCTGCCAAATAAAACAACGGCTTGCATAGAAATATGCGAGCCGTTTTATTTTGTTAGAAAAGTTGTTAGAAATGTCTAATCAGCTTTTTGAATAACGATTCACTTCTTAATACTGCCGATAGTTGGCACTATCTCAGTTCTGCGGTCATAAACGTTCACTTGGCCAACGGTTTTATGCCCACTAAATTGCTGCTTGTCGTGAATGTTTCCCTCAAAGTCAGAGATGCCTTTCGCTTTGATGTCGTGAAATGTGAACGTTCGTTCAATGTCTGGATATTGTAATGCTAGTTTGTCTATCGCTCTGCGCCAACTGCTGCGCAGACCATCTGCTGTTAACCTGCCTCCACCTGTTTTGTTGATTACAAAGACGCTGGCAATACCTTTGCGTAATGTTTTCGCTTCATTAATGAGTTCATGCAAGCGTGGCGACCAAGCCTTGATCTGTTTCTTGCCAGTTTTACCCTGCTGAATAAAAATCCCTTCATCCATCACTTGTGACCACTTTAGTGATAGCACATCGGCTTGTCGCGCTGCACATAGATAACTGATCTCACAAGCAATTTTTAGCCGCTGTTCGCAGCACTCAAGCAGTGCGTTAAACTCATAGTCAGTGATGTACCGATCACGTGATTTATTCTTGAATTTCTTAACGCCTTTAGCAGGGTTTTCTTTGCAATGACCACGCTCGTATCCCCAGCCGAAGACTACACTACATGCTGATAATTCGTGATTTGCCTGAGTACGACTTGTGTTCCCTCTAATATCCATGTATCGACGAATGTAGTGTGGCTTAATTGTGTCTGGTTCCATTTCGCCAAAGACTTTATTAAACATCGCTAGTTCTCGTTCTCTATCCCTTTGCGAGCGAGGTGCTAGTTCTTTGAATGTTGCAGATGCCTGGTATTCGTCAGCCATGCGTTTGAATGTGTACTTGGCCAGTGATTTTTCAATAGCTGCTTCGTATGCAGTCCAAACTTCTGCACGTGTTGAAGATGCAGAGCACAAGGTAATTGTGCGCTTGCTGTTTTTCATGATGTAGCTGGTAGCTTTACCGCGAACTTTATGCAGGTATACGCCTTTTGGCATCCATGCATCTTCTGGTTTGCGTTTAGCCATTGCTTATTGCTCCAAAATTAGGAACATTGTCATTTGCTACCGCTCGATGTGTAAATGGGTAGTTTACCGCCGTCCATGTCACTACAGGCTTACCGTCACTACGTAAGTGATAATGTATTCCTTGTAACTTTAGTTGCTTGATTTGGGCGCTTGCTTTCGTATAGCCGGTTAGCTCTATTAATTGTTGCTCTGTTAGCATTTCGTTTAAAATGGTCGCCATATTAGTTATCCATAATGCTTGAGCAAAGAATTATTAATCCTTTGGCTCCGATATATTTGCGACTATTTTCTCATTCATTTTTTCAAGTTATGAACTCTCAAACTGCCCAATACGGACACATAAAGCCTTTTTTATGGTGATTAAAATTGGAGTTAACGCCTATCCCGCTTGTTGTAAAGATACAAGCTTCCGAAAGTCACCACTGTGAAGAAAACGAATAATCCCAGTAATCCCCATATTAACGGCGTCATCGCTCATCCCTCTCGTTATTTAACATCTATTGTTTATAATAGCTTGGACTTGGAAGGAGGGCATTATGGCAAGAGCGTTTGAGCAGATTCTGGAGCAGGAAAAACCAGAAGTGGTTTTGCAAGCTAATGAGAAGGCTGCGGAAATTCTAAAGGATATTGATGAGAAGGCAGAGGCGTCAGCCGCTAAGGAGCAATCCGACGGCTGACGATGAAGTGGATATAAAAACTTTCACATGTGAAAGTTCTTGTGCCTCAGCATGATTCAACTGAAGTTGAACCAGCCTTCATCTTCGAGACGAGGTAAATTCCCGTAAAACTCTTCAGTAGCCCTTTCCTTATGTTGTTCACTAAATTTTCCATTGTTTAAGTAAGAGTGGAATGAGTTAACATAAAACTCCTCTTTAATTCTTCTTATCAACAACTTAACATCTTCCTTGTAGATGATCGTTGGTTTCTGAGTCATCCAGTCGCTCCACTCAATCTCAACCTTATCAAGAACCTCATCTATCAAAGATTTAAGTTCATCGACGGCATTCAACGCACTTTTTTCATCGGCGTGTTGATACGCACTTATTGGTAGAAGAAGGCCCTGAATGGTTTCTTCGGTTGACCACGCGCCATCTGATAAAAAATACTCTTTGTTTTTAAAGTTAAGGTGTAAGTGATATGCCATGACCAATCTCCTCTTTGCTTAACACAGAGCTATTTTTACTCAAAAACTAGTCATAGTTGGCACGCCAAAGTGCCCATTTTGGACACTAGAAAACTTTCACATGTGAAAGTTTTTAGCTGGTTTTGACTTAGGTTCTTCGACAACCTTGACCTTGCGCCCAGATGGAGCATAAAACAGATACCATCCCCCAAATTCAGTGGTTTGTTCCGCCAGAACATCTCCCGTTTCTGTGTCAATTAGAGCTACTCTAATTCCATCTCGCTCAAGCTGGCCTTCAACTTCACTAATTTCAGTTAACGGTAAACGTAACCTATTTACTCCGCCTCTAATCAATCTTGTTGATTCCACAGCTTTGTAACGAGGGGACAAGTTGAAGCCGCTACCTACCTGAATGGTGTAACTTTGATAAGGTGTGAGTGAATCAACGATGGCTGGTGTTACAACTTCTCTTTCTGCCACTGTTGCAGTGATACCTTCAACTTCGGGCTCAGTTGGTTCACAGATTCCGTTAAGGTTTAAATCTTTACAGGTTGACAGTTCCAACTGAGCTTGACTGCGCTGAGGAGTTCTTGATAATCCAGTTCGGCCAAAGCTACCACTGACTGATAAAGTAACGTTGTTACCGCTATTAGACGAGTGGTTGAACGAAGCTGATACAGTTGCAAATTTCCAGTTCCAAAGATCAGCACGTAGGCTTTGTTGCTGGCCTTCCCATCCATGACCAAAATTGCTTGCCGTGTAGCGATAAGTTAGCCGTCCCAGATTAAATCGTTTTGATACCTCTCCATTGAAACGTTCTATATGTTTAATACCATCAAGCTCTTTACTTTCATGCTCATAGGACGCTAAAACCTGCCAACCTTCCGCCATGTTAGCAAGCATTCGCCCTCCCAACATATTGGATCTGACACCATTGGTTAAACGATTGGAGTAGTATGGAGATAAAGAAATTGATGTATTCAGAGCCTCAAGGCGAGCGCTGTGATACGTGCGTAGCGTCGTTTCTTGAGTTTCATAACCGCCGTGCGTGCGGGAAGAGTACTGAATAGTTGGTTGGAACAGAGAGCGTGATGAAACACTAACAGAGCGCAATTGATAGTTGTCTAAATCACTTAATTGCCCAAAGATCGCAAGATTGTCATCCTGCCAAGAGCCGTTCAGAGCGTACCCACTGCTGCCATACCAAGCAGGCTCAAATGAAAAATCATCTCTTGAATATAAAGCGGAAAAATAATGTCTTTCCTGTTCATCCTGACCAGCGAAAAGCGACAATTCGTTAGTTACTCCGTAGGCCAAGTGACCAATTAGTTTGCTTTCATTTGAGATTGGAGACTTGCCTATAGCTGCCTGGTAGTTTAGACCTCCTACTGGCGCAAGTCGTCCCGAAATGGCTCTTTCTACTGTTTTGGTGTCCGTTGTGCCATCGGGCAATACAGCGTCAAATTTATATAGATTAGTGCTGTAATCCAGCTCGATTTTGTAAGAGAACGGCTCACTATCCAGAACCAGAGATTCTAGATAGATTTCGTCACGGTATACATCTACCCTTGTTCCAACAGGCCAGTACAACTCTATCTGGTCACTAGAAAATGAACCTGTAGCCAAATAGTTCTCGTTGGTTGCAGCAAAGCCATCCAAGCCATATCGCTGCACTCGTCCCAGCTCAACGTCTTTTATATAGCGATTGTCTTCGCTATGCCATTGTGATGAGAAATATGACTCTTGCCCTTCTAGTCCAGCTCTAACATCAACATCGAGATCTGCTACGCGGCCTGTTCCCGTGATGTTACCCGCAATATCACCTTTGTTTTGATAGGTGAGAAAGTAGTCAAAGGATTTCACATCCAGCTTAGATACAGCTGGTTCAATTGTAACCTCTGGTTTGGCTGTCTTGGGTTTGATCGTGCTATTACGTGTGTAAAAGTAGATGGTTTGTTCTGACCAAACAATTTTGACGTGACCAAGGTTGTTTAACCTTTCCAAGGGTAGTGATGCGGTGGTGTTTACACCAGCAGCTTGCCATAGCCCTGGCTCAGCCGTGGTGTTATCTACTTCACGAGAAACAAGGTATTCCCCCTTGTTTTGTCCGTTCATGACAAACTTCATCAAGTAGTCATCTGCACGTGTTGGTGAGGCTGTAAGTGTGAAAGCTGCGGCCAAGATAGAGGGCACAAAAAATTTCACATGTGAAAGTTTTTGCTTCATCACTCAGACTCCTCTCTGACAGGCAGTCTTAGTGTAATTCTTGATTGAACCCCTTGTTTGCCTTCGCCTATTACAGCATAAGAAAATGCCATCTTAGCGTCTGGCTTTAATACTTTCCCATCACTCTCAAGGGCTTTTACTACTTGCCGCTCTCCAGGGAGAAGTTGGAAGCGTCGGGGAAATACTTGTACCCCATCTGGTGGGGTGATTTTCACGATTATTGGCGAATTTAGGGTATTTGAAACTGGGATTTCAGTCGCTGACTTACGACTAATCTCCACGTCATGGAGCTTAAGTTGAAATGCCGCCGTAGGTACAGATATGAAAGCTGCTAGCGTCACTATCATGATTGAATTAATAAGGGGCTTCATAGGGACCTCGAAAAGACTAGGAACTAGCTGAGCCAGTTCCTACACGTTTGCTTACTGATAATCGATTTGAAGATCGACAGTTCCTGTGAAGATCCCTTCTTCCCACGCGCTGAGCTGCATGAATCCTGATGAGGCTGTGGCGGGTTGGCGATACGACCAGGCGATATAAAGCTCGCCCGAAGAGGCGGTGGTTGCTGAAACTGGTGCTGCGTTTATACCAACGCCAGCGCTTGTTTTAGATATGGCGTCCGCGCAATCAACAGTTGAAGTGGTTAGATTAACCTTTGGTGTTCCTGAGAAGCTCAACGTTGCCCCTCCAGGCGCAGCAGGATTTGACAGGTTAGTAATTGTAATACCGACGTTTTTCGCCATATCCCCTTGCACTTTTAAACACCCTGGCTGCGCTGTGTCCTCTGGATTTTGTGCCAGATGAGTTGCCCAGTTTTTTAATGAGAAGCCACTTGTAGGGGATGCTCCTGCCTTTCGTTCAAGCGTCATTTTGTATGGCTGAATCTCGACTATTGAAAGAGCTGGCGGTGTTGCTGAAATTTGAGAAGTTCCGGTGCCTGTACCAGCAAAAGCGGCTGTGGACGACAGGGTAATAACTGCTACGACAGCGGCGTTTTTAAATGTTTGCATTGATTGCATCTCCATGTGAATGAAATAGTTGTGCGTTATTCGCATGGATAATTTTGAAGGCGATTACCTGATATCTTGGTACGCCAAATTGCCCTTTTTGGACAAAGTGGCGTAATGATTAGGGTTACGATAATTACGGTATTATCGTAATTATGATAATTACAGTAATCGAAATTTGTCCTGACGTGACAAAGTTAACTTAATGAAATAATTGACTAATTTTGTTTTTAGAGTTGTTGACAACTCCCTCCGTCTTGCTATTATTTAAATAACGGTAGCTGGCCTTTAAACAGCATATTCATTCGCGTAAGGATTAATTCCTTCGCACATCAAATAGCCCATTCATGATTTGTGTTTGGGATACCAAGTAAGGCATGGGGCCTCGCTTGTTCATTGTTTTAAACTTTGAACAGGGGGCTTTATGCGTTCCAATGTATTCAAACCGCTACCGTTCCTGCCAGATAACCATCACCTAAATAGATGGGCGTTTGGCTACTATTTGGTCAAAATTGGCTTTTCGAATTCAATCGTTCAGAAGGAAACTTCCTTCAGCTATAAACAAGTTAGAAAAATAAGAGAGGACCTTTCCATTCGTGAGCGTAGGTGCGCAACGTATGGACAAAATATTCTGTCAAAGTCCGATTGGGTGAGTTATTCATCTGCAATACAAATTTACTGTGAATTACGCGAGAAACTAACTCATCTAGAATCAGTTCTTGAAGCATACACATGGTTAAAAACTAGAAAAGATTTTGATATTTCAGGTTTATACAAAGCCTGTGAGGAAATAAGTGCTGGGGAGGCTTTTTTTGCTGAATGTGTACATTGTGAAAATGAAGTTTTCAGTGGGCCGGGTTTGAGAGATAAAGTTGTCAGTAAATTCTGCCCTGCTTGTGGAAAAAATAATTGGGAGCATCCAAAAAGTGAGCATCGCTTGGGGCATATTGCTTCATCTCCCAAGCGTAGTCAGCAACAGGCTTTATTTTAAAGACGTTAAGGAGATTTGTTATGTACACACAAATTACAAAAATTGAAATGGTAATCGCTGGCTTAGCAATCGGAAGTTTGTTCGGAGTGGACATTATTAAAATTGCTGGAATGATATTAACTTCAATCTTAATGGCAAGTTTTTAATAAAGGGAGGTAGCTGGCCTCTCTAAACAAACAGCATATTAATTGATTTGGTAAGCGGAAAACTTTCACATGTGAAAGTTCCACCGTGAGTTCATGCCTGGCATGAGCAGCCTTATAGGTTTAGACCTGTCTGGTTAAAGCGTATCGCCATAACCCCCCGTTAATCAGGCGCGAATGGGGCGGAGTGCTCAACAGCCGCGATCGCAGTGCCTCAACTTTTTATTCGTTGAGGTTTGTTATGACCGTACAAATTCACCCTTCTTATTTCCACAAGATTGTATTGTCGGAACCATTTTCACAAATGATCGATGTGGCGGCTGCAAGCGGCTCAATAACTCATAAGGCCTATGTATGCTTGGCTATTGCTCACTCTGCCAAACTGCTTCCAATCGCTGTAAATCCAGCAGTAGAAGCTGAAATTAATCGCCGCAATACGATACTTGCTATCCAATATGGCATAGCTGGAGGTGTTGCATGAGCGAGTTCATGGAGAATTTTTCGTGGCTCGATTTGCGACACGCTGTAGAACATGAGCCAGCTCCCCTCGATTTTGTGTTACCAGGTTTCAAATCAGGAACCGTGGGTGCACTTGTATCACCTGGCGCGACAGGGAAAACGATGCTTGCGTTACAAGCTGCCATCACAGTATCTGGTGGCCCTGACATGCTTAATTTCACTGGCATGGACACAGCATGGCAGCGAAATGTTGGTCGAGTTGTATTCCTCACAGGTGAAGATCCTTCCGATGTGCTTAATGGGCGTTTTTATTCTATCGGTGAACGCCTTAAACAAATAGAGAAGGAAACAGTATTCACTAACCTACATGTTGCTCCCCTTGTTGGCCGTGGCGTGGATGTGATGACGATAGAATGGCGGCGCTGGCTTGCCAGCGTCACTCGTGATGCACGGCTAGTCATTGTTGATACGTTGCGGCGCTTTCACAAACTCGACGAGAATGACGGCGGTCACATGGCTGGACTGCTAGCCTACATGGAGCAACTTTGCCGTGAGAACTCAACAACAGTGCTATTCCTTCACCACACAAGCAAAGCCGGAGCACTCAATGGTGGTGATGCCCAGCAAGCCAGTAGGGGCAGCTCAGTTCTGACTGACAACGCTCGATTTCAGGCGAATTTGATCGGAATGACTCTAGATCAGGCTAAACAATTCAACATCGATGAAAATTGCCGCCGTAACTTTGTACGACTGTCATTCCCAAAGATCAATTATTCCGCACCGATAGAAGATCGATGGTTCCAAAGAGGTCCTAGAGGTGTGCTAGAACCAGCGCAGCTTTCGTATGGTGGCTCTTCAAAATTGACGATGAAGGAGAAATATGGAAAGCCACGGTTAAGCAAAGTTGTTGGGGTGGGAGGCGAGAATGACTGGTAATGAAGTCGTGCCTACTAGCACAGTATTACAAGCGCGAGTCATGTTATATCAACCATCGTTACGCCCAAAGGAAATGCAAGGCGATTGGATCTCAACATCGTTCGGTCGCTGTCGCGTCAATGGCCGCTTAGGGCAACGACATGCTGATGTGGTTGAAGCGATAATGTACACGGCAGAGCGTAAAAGAGAGATTTCTGATGGGGGAATTGAATTATTGGTTGATCCAGCCAAAGTTCGTCGAATTCTGTCTGACCATAACTACAGTTTGTCTCGTCTACAGTCGTTGTTAAAAGACCTCCGAAGCGCAACAGTTGAAATTGTCACGCCAGAGTTTGAGCTGTCAGGAGATCGGATTATTGGTGGGCTGATCGATCACGTGATCCCTTCACCTAAAACGCGTTACAACCCACTTACAGGAGGTGAGCGTCACCTCTGGCGAGTAAGACTAGGCATTGCTCTAGTAATGCTCTTAGAGCGAGACCTCAATCTATACTACTCACCTGGACCCATAGCCCGACTTCAACATGGAGTTAGTCAAGCTGTGGCTCGTCATGTGTTAACCCATCAAAACAATCCAAATGGTGGTTGGTACACTGATACTCTACTCCGAGCTGTATATGGTCAGAATATTACAAGCATGGATCTACGCAATGGCCGACGGCGGTTGAAGGAAGATAGAGAAGGTTTAAAGATGGTAGGCGTTGAGTTATGCGAAACTGCAACCCGGATAATGCGTGCCACAGCGGCCTGATTGGATTTACTGTGCTGAGGAGAACGTGCCACAACGGCCCAATAGCGTGTCACAACGGCCAGACAGTGTGCCACAGTGGCCTGGATGCGTGCTACTGCGGCCCGATTTCGGCAGTATCTACAGGATATTCAGTATATTCAGGGCGGCATAGCCTTCCGCCTTTATGGCGTTCGGCTAACCGCTAAGCTCTCTGGCCCTGCAAAGCCTTTCCCCTTACCATACTGGCTAGGGGGATTCTTCGAACTTCTCAAACGGTTGAAAAGGATGCTGAAGGGCGGCCAGTAAGCCGTCCTTAAATGAAAATGGGACAAAAGCGTGATAGACCCTTTGCTCTAACTCGTCAGTTTCGGATTAAAATTTCTATGGGTTTAACGCTTGGCTTTGCGGCGTGCTGGAGCGCAGCGTAGGTACGTCCGCCAACAGCCATTGGTTAGGTAGACACTCACCAAAGTCATGACTTAGACCCCAGAAGATAATCTACCATTGCTGACATAACGAGGCCACCGTCTTGCTCTAATGCCTCTAGTTTGCACCTGAGGACACCATAGCCCTTTCCGGCCTTTGGCGGACTCTTTCCTACGGCTGTGACACGAACGCTCAGTTGGTTAGGAAGGGTAACTGGACGATGCCAGCGGACACTCTCCATACCTGATACTCCTGTCATGGAGGTGTGGACGAGAAAACCATCGACAACGATAGAAGCCGTTAACGAGAGGGTATGCAAGCCGCTACACTTACCGATTACATCGAGCACTCCCTGGAGCAGTTATCTTACGTTAACTTCGATATAAATAGCCCTCCCCCCCCTGAAGGCCAAACTTAGCTAGAGGTAAATTACCGGATGCTTATAGTTAGACTACGACTCCTTACGACACTAAGCCTTAGTGCCACAAGCTTTTAAGTAGCCATCGATAACACTCACGCCAATTTGACGTTCTGAAAAACATTCAAGCTGTAATTTTGTCAGGCTGTGCCGTCATTTGTACCGTAACTTAGGTAGCTAACATATTTTGGTGTAATGACATGAATTCTTTGTACTCATCACAACAGCTAGAAAGGTGACTAGCAGTGCCATCACCAATGATCTTTCCCTTCGACATAAACAGTACTCGGTCCGCATTCGCAATCGTATTTAGGCGATGCGCTATGGTCAAAGTTAGAGAACCGTGGCTGGCCGCTGCAATTGCGCTTTGGATTTGATGTTCATTCTTCACATCAAGTGAATTGGTGGCCTCATCGAGCAGTAACACATCTGCGCTTTTGTACAAGGCTCGCGCCAATGACAATCGCTGTTTCTCACCACCAGACAACTTGTTTGCACCATCACCAACTGTTGTATTCCATGCGTGAGGTAAGCGATTAATAAAATCTAGACATTCCGCTTTTCGAGCCGCTGTTTCAATTTTGCTTGAAAAATTGACCTCTTTCCCGAACGATATATTTTCAAGAATCGTTCCATCTAAAATAAAATGCTCTTGCAGCACAACCGAAAATCGTTCGCGGAGCATTGCACTAGATAGATCATTAATATTAACGCCGTTTACCAAAATCTCACCGGATGTCGGCAAATAGATTTTTAGTAGCAATTTGAATAAGGTTGACTTTCCTGCCCCAGAGTTACCAATTAGTGCGATATTTTCACCAATAGTAAAAGTTACAGATACATCGTCTAATGCTTTTTCAGTTGTATTCGGATAGGTAAAAGAGACATTATGGAACGCAATACTAACGACATTTTCAATAGGCGAAAGAAGGCTCTCCAGGCGAGTAGCTTGAGCGGACATAAGAAGTTTATTGATACGAGCCATCGAACTTTGCGTCCGTTTATACTTGGCAAAAACTCCACTTATTGATGCAAAAGACATGGCAACCATAAGCAGCACACCCATAAAGGAAGTTAATTCGCCAATAGTCATGATTTGAAAGTTAACGAGCTCAAGGCCATATAATGCTATAGAAGCCAATCCACCAAATACCATCAAAATCAATAAACTAGACATCAAGGATTCGATACGTAAGAGGTAAGTGCTTTTCACCAAAGATAAATTGACATTGCCGTTGAATTTGTGTGTTAGGGTTGCCTCAGCATTAAAACATTTAATAACTTCTAAAGATTGAATACTTTGCGTAATTGCGCTACTCATGCGGTCATTAACTTCTTGCACATCTCTCGCATACAAACCAATTTTTTTACCGGTCAGTAATAATACAGCAAGCGCAATCGGACAGATCAATAAAGAGCACAGTAGTAACTTCCAGCTCATCATTGCCATCATGACAATGCCGACAACAATCGTCAGTCCACCACGAAGAATCTGCGACAATGAGCTACCGTAAAACTGTTTAATCACCATGGTGTCATTAGTTAACAGTGAAACGTAAAATCCGGTTTCTTTTTCACTTAAGACATAATAAGGCATCCGCATGATTTGTGCGTATAGGTCAGCTTGCAATCGACACCGAACCCGTTCTCCCAATAGCTCCATAGTGTACTTTCGTAAGCCAGTACACACACCAAGCAACACCAGAATACCTAAACTAACAGGATATATATCAATAACGTATTGATATGAGCCACTTTCAACCAGCTCTCCAAAATGGACGAAAACAAATAAGGATAGTAATGAAGAGCTAATGATGAATAGCAGCCCTACGACAAGAATCACATACTGACGTTCAAGTAAACTGATGGTCGTAACTTGCTTGCTATACATCTACAGCTCCTTTGAGCATATTGTTCAAATACCACTGAAACCAAGACTGGGTACCTTGTTCAAACTGGCTAAGTCGACCAGAAGGGTATGGTTTACTCATCGCACTACTGCCTACATTCAAGTAGGCACCGATATCCTCCCCGGCTATGTGTTCAATTGAACTTCTTAATTGCGGCAATCTCACGCTCATAGCCTCATCGGCAATAATCTCTGGAAGGCCCAAAATATGGTAATGAGCACGGGTATAGAGTCGCTCTACAATCTCGAGCTCTATCCAGATATCAAAATCTGGCGTCAAACCGATCAGCAGCATCGGATACAACTGAAAGTTACAAGTATTTGCAGCAGTATTTTTAAGATTGAACCGGGGTTGGGGAAAAAAAGTCCGTTCAGCATCAAAGGAGGGATAATTTGAAGCATTAAATTGTTCAGTGGCTCGCCAGTGGCTCCGCTTAAAATCAATACTATCGTATATAGAATCTTTGTGCGTCCCTATCACATGATAAGATTCGCCAAAATTATCGATAACACTCTTCCAGTTGAACGCTCCTTCGAAAGTAATTTTGTCAGCTAAGGGGACCAACTCAGATAAACGGTAATCCTGCAATTCGGCATTGACACTGTCGGTATTAAACATCTCGATATCGGCATCACCAGATAAGTTGACAAAAATCCAGCCTTGCCAAACCAAGCAGCCGTATCGATGCAACCCTTGGCAGTCTTTTTTCTCCATAAACGGCGCGCCAATTAAACTCCCATCAATCGAGAATTTCCAAGCATGGTATGGACAACGATGATGCTTGCCGACGCCGACGCCATCGGCAATCACTGCACCTCGGTGGGGGCATATGGCAGAATATGAATAAAACTGATTAGCCTTATCTAACGCAATAATCACTTTATGATTGAGTATATTATAAGTTTTATAAGAGTAAGCCGTTTCAAAATCACTCACTCTAGCCAACGCTACCCAGTGCTTCTCCAAATAGGCTGTTTCCAGCTCAAATACATTTGTGTCAAAGTAGAATCGACGATCTAAAGCGTACCCTGATTTTAGCCGTTGTTTAGCTGTTTTAAGCCAATCCATAATTTTACCCATTTATACATAGAGACAAAAAAAGGAGAGGTACGCTCTCCTTAGCAACTAAACAGTTAGTGTCGAATTATTGCTCGAATTGGTGACCCCAAGTCCAGTTAGTAATCTCGTGCTTAGGCAGATTTTTCATTCTTTCTAACGACTGACAAGTTAGGACAAGCTTAGCATCTGATTTAACTAAACCAGCAAGTAATTTCGCTTGAGACAGTTGTTGTTCAATATTTTGATCACTTAACGTTTCGTTATTTTTTTCAATAGTTAACATAGTATTTCCTTTTTATTTAGTGTAATTCCCTAACAGACTACCTGTGAGAATTATGGTATACAGAAACTAAGGACGTGATAGCCCAAACTCTCTATATTTTTGCTCCATCAAGTTAAACAGAGGCGCGACTCCACAGCACAAATATTCATCCTCTTCCTTGAATTTATTCTTAAGGTTAACAAGACGATCATGCGGGCATCCCCCTTGACATAGGTGATACCAATTGCACTGTTTCATGCGTGTTTGTGCCGACTCAGCTTCCTGTAAGCCGACTTGATGGTAATCTGATTTATCTAGTAATTGCCCGAGTCCTACTTTGGTGACATCACCGTGTCGAGAGTCTTTATCTCCGACATACTTGTCGCACGGTGCGATCACACCATTTGACTCCAAGGTAAAGATTTCCGTTGAACAATTACCGCTCCAATAACAATTTGTCGTTGTAGTCTCTCGCTGTTCAATAACGTCAAGCAAATCAGTAAAAATGCGCACGGTAATCGTCTCTCTATAATGCGCAAACCACTCTTGGTAGATTTCGCACAGAAAGACAATAAAATCGTCGTAATTCACAAACGCTTTTCCTAAGGTGCAAGGCGCCTGACTGTTATCGGGAACTAAGTTAAGAAAATCAATATTATAAAAACCAATTTCATCAAAATATTGTAATAGCTTGGCTGCAGGTATGGCTCTAACTTTTTCATCCACCACGACCAATCCACCAAAACTAATACCATGCGCTCTCAATTGACTTATGCCATGCGCGACCTTGGCCGATGTGCCTTTGCCATGTCGATCGAGTCGGCGGAGGTCATGAACTTCTGGAGGGCCATCAATACTAATGCCAATGCCCACTTTGGCTAAAGATAAAAACTCCAACCACTCTTCAGTCAGCATGGTTGCATTTGTCTGCAAAGAATTACCAATCGTGATCCCAGCACGTCTAAATTGTTGTTGCAGCCAGATAAGCTTCTTGAAATAACTCGGCGGAAGCATGGTGACTTCACCACCATGCCAAACAAAATCGTACCTAGTCACACCCTCTATGTTTAATAGGTTCTTAATCGATTCTGCTTGTGTTCTAAAACTCATAACATTACCAGGCCCTTCAGCCCAAGCATTGCAATAAGTACAGCGTAAATTACATAAACGAGTAGCTTTAACCACGACTACGGCCTTACCTGCACCGGTACTGTCCGACCGAATAGGCTTACTCGCCACATCGTAAAAAATCGCTAATTCATCTGCGTTTAAAATCGACTCAGGGGTTTGCAACCCAATTAGCTCCGCCGCCGCCTGTGATTGAGGCAATTTACTTAATAAGTCAAACAGCTCCACCGTTGAGTCTGATAAACGATGCGAAAGCGCATCATCCACAACTTGCTTAGCATCATAAGTCGGCTCAGTGACATCTATTACATCGATTCTTTTCATGTCCTTATGCATTATTGTGTTCCTAGTTACTTTCTAATAGTGACTTTATATTTTTGTTATTACTAAGAATTTGAACTGTCGGTAGAACAATAGACAACAGTGACGTAACCATAGTTAGCAATGCTGTCGTCATAATAATTGAAGGCTCAATTAGCACTGCTTTACTAGCAAAATTAAAACCTAACATTGACAATAGAACCGTTGTTAACAAGCCAAAAACTAATCCGTAAATTACCGGATTTGAATATTGAGTTACCGAGTCAACAATAAGCGCTTTATCACTTGCTCCCAAGGAGAGCTTTAACCCTAGTTCTCTTGATTTTGCATGCACATTAAATTTAGTCAAACCGTATAACCCTGAAAAAGAAATAACTAATGTTATCAACAACAAAGAATTGAAGAGCACGCTTCCAACAACATACGGAGCACGAATTTCAGCATACTCGTTGTCCAATGAGGTGAGCGTAATATTCAATAGTTCTGGATGGCGTTCATCAATAGTGGAACGTAAGCTCGCCTGCTGCTCAGTGTCGCCATTAGATCGAAATAGAATCACAACATCTTCTTGCGTATTACTTTGCTTTTCGTCGGCATTGTATGGTACATATGCCTGATTATTCATGACGCTAGCTACCCCAGCGGTATCCATTAATCCTGGGTTCTGTATGTCTTCCATTACGCCAATAATTTCGAAATCTTTTTCTAAAGCAGTAATTTCAACAAACTGACCTAAACCATTACCATCTGGAAAAAGGTAGCCAGCTAAAGATTGGCTAATAATCACTTTCGCTGCCGCATTCAATCGATCATTTTCAGAGAAAAATTCGCCGTCTATTAATGTTAACCCCGCTACGCTCTGATAGCTGTCGCTTACTGCAATGGGGTTTACTTGACTAAGGAAATGGCCTTGAAGATCTTTAACATCGGTTGTGAATATCCCCGTATCCAAAGGTCGCTGATTGGTAAATGCACTATGTTTAAT
>Ga0172382_10004918_pt1 | contig 20211 bp, 27 predicted proteins | sample Leawel138RmetaG_FD_122245 | JGI IMG/M metagenome (GOLD analysis project Ga0172382, IMG submission 122245) | Leachate microbial communities from a municipal landfill in Southern Ontario, Canada - Leachate well 138R metaG | ecosystem: Engineered > Solid waste > Landfill > Unclassified | place... | reverse complement strand
GGCCGCTGCCGCCGCTTCGCCCCCTGCCCGCGACCCGAGGACTGAGGCGCCGCCCGGCGCCGCAAGCCCCAACGAGGATTGATCATGGCCGAACGCACCGTGCTGATCCATTTTCCCGAACTGCTGCCCGCCTCGCGCGGGGCGGCCGTGCCCGGCGTGCTGCACCTGGACCCCGGGCTGCCCGCCGGACCGGAGGCCGGGGAGCGCTTCACGCCGCCGGACCTGCCCCTGGACGCGGCCACTGCCGCGCGCTGGCTGGCGCAGGCCACGGGCTACGCTGGCCTGTTCGCCCCCGGGGCCCTGCGCGCCGCCGATGCGGCGGCCAAGGCCCCCGGCGCGGACCCCTACGGCGATCCCGTCAGCGCCATCGTCGGCGAGCTGGAGGCCCTGGAGGGCCGGGGAACCCCCGGGCCCGCCCCGGCCGGGGAAGCTTCCGGCGACTCGCGGCTGCGCGCCCAGGCCGTGCTGCTGCTGGCCTGGGAGCGCGAGCGCGGGCTGGCCGAGGTCCGCGAGCTGGGCGCCGCCCACGGCGGGGCAGTGGAGCGGCTGGGCGCGACCCTGGGCCTGGAGCCCGAGGACATGGACGAGCTGGCCGCCGCAGGCGGGCTGGCCCTGGACCCGGCCCCCGAGGAGCCCTACGCCGAGCCCGGCCAGTGGCAGCCCGTTTTGGCGGCCATGCTGCGCCTGCTGCCCGCCGGGGCCGTCCTGTATGCGGACGCCGCGCCGGTGATCGGCTTCTGGCGCGAGGCCGGAGTGGCCCTGGAACCCGTGGCGGGCGCGCGGCTGGAGGCCCTGCTGCCCGGGGCGCCGGACGGAACCTGGTTCCTGGCCCGCTGCCCGGGCCGCGTGCTCATGGGCGCGGCCAGACCCCTGGCCGAGGCGCCCTGGCTGGACCAGGAGCGCGCGGTGCTGGTCCGCGAGGCCGGAGCGGGGGAGTAGGGGCCCATGCCGCTTTGCACCGACTTCACCGACCCCCGGCTCATGCAGGGGCTCACCGGGCTGGTCTTCGACTGCGACGGGGTGCTCTTCGACTCCTGGGAGGTCAACAAGGCCTACTACAACGCCATCCGCGAAGGGCTGGGCCTGGAGCCCATGGACGCGCAGATGGAGGAATACGTCCACGCCCACGCGGTCAACGAATCCGTGATCCGCATCACCCCCGAGGGGCGGCTGGCCGAGGCCCAGGCCGTGCGCGCCGGGCTGGACTACCGCGAGCTGATCCACCTCATGCTTCCGGCCCCGGGGCTGGTGCCCATGCTGGAGGCCGCGCGCGACGCGGGCCTGCGCCTGGGCGTGTTCACCAACCGCTCCTCGACCATGGGACTGGCGCTGGAAACCTTCGGCCTGGAGCACCTCTCCGACCCCGCGGTCACCGCGCGCGACGTGAAGCCCAAGCCCGCGCCCGACGGGCTGCGGCGCATCCTGAACCGCTGGCGCGCCACATCGGCGCAGGTGGCCTTCGTGGGCGACACGATCCTGGACCAGCGCGCGGCGCGCGGCGCCGGGGTGCGCTTTTGGGCCTACCGCGCCGAGGCCCTGCGCGCCGACATGCATGTGGACGACTTCTGGTGCCTGGGGCGGCGGCTGGCCAGCCTTGGGCGAGGCCCGGCGCACGGGCGTTCCCGGATGCCCGGCGGAAATTTCCCTTGATTCGTAATTGCGTCTGTGCGAACTGAATTGGTACCCGCGTTCGACTTCCCGTGCGCCCGCGGGGCCTGAAAGGAGGCTGCATTGGGATACTTCCTGCTGGCAGTGGCCAAAGTCCTCGGCATGGCCCTGAACCTGTACATGTGGATCGTCATCATTTCCGCGCTGCTGACCTGGGTCAACCCCGACCCCTACAACCCCGTGGTGCGCACCCTGCGCGGCCTGACAGAGCCGCTGTTCTACCGCATCCGCACCTGGCTGCCCTTCGTGCGCATCGGCGGATTCGACCTGTCGCCCATCGTGGTCATCTTCGCCGTGGTTTTCCTGGACACCTTCCTGGTGAACAACCTGGTGGCCCTGGCCCAGCGCTTCTAGCGGAGCCCCGTCATGAAAGTCAGCAAGATCGACGTGCTGAACAAGATTTTTTCCCGCTCGTTCCGGGGCTACAGCTGCGAGGAGGTCGACGCCTTCCTGCAGGAAACGGCCCAGAGCCTGGGCGACCTGGCCGAGGCCAAGGAAGCCCTGGAAGGGCGCGTGGCTGCCCTTGAGGAGGCCCTTGGCGAGCACAAGAGCCGCGAGGCCACCCTGCGCGACACGCTCATGACCACCCAGCGCATGATGGACGACATGAAGGCCAACGCCCAGAAGGAGGCCCAGCTCATCATCGACGCGGCCAACCAGAAGGCCGAGGTCATGCTGAACCAGACCCACCAGCGGCTGGCCCAGCTGCACGGAGACATCTCCGAGCTGAAGAAGCAGCGCACGCAGTTCGAAATCAAGCTGCGCTCCATCCTTGAGGCCCACCTGCGGATGCTGGAGGCGGACAAGGAGGAGCAGGAGAAGCTGGACGACGCGGAGTCGAAGCTGAAGTTCCTGACCAAGGCCGGGGCCTGACCCCGTGCCCTGCGGGGAGCCGGAATACGCCAGCCCCTGCGGCCCGGGCCTGTGGCGGGTGCAGGTCCGCGTGGTGCCCGGAGCCCGCAAGGACGCCGTGGACGGGGTCCACGACGGGCGGCTCAAGCTCCGCCTGACGGCCCCGGCGGTGGACAACAAAGCCAACAAGGCCCTGGTGGCCTTCGCGGCGCGGCTCTTTCAGGTGAAAAAAAGCGGCGTCAGCATCGCAGGCGGCGAGAAAAGCCGCGAAAAGACGCTGCTCGTAGCGGCAGAAACGTCGCCGTCCTGGCCAGCCTAGCGGAGCGCGAGGCGAGGCTGGCGGCGCGAACGCGCAACAACATAAGGAGAAGGATCCATGGAGAAGAAGGACCTCGACCTGATTGCCGAGATGGCCGACAAGAGCCCCGAAGTCAAGGCCCTGTGGGAAGAGCATCTCCTCTATGAAAAACAGTTGGAAAAGCTGGAGAAGAAGACCTACCGCACTCCCGAGGAGGAGCGCGTGATGAAGGAAATCAAGAAGAAGAAGCTCATGGGCAAGACCAAGCTGCAGAAGGTTCTGGACAGGCGTCTCGAGGAGGTCTGACCATGGAGCTGTCCGGGGCGCAGATACTCTTCGAATGCCTGAAACGCGAGGGCGTGGACGCGGTGTTCGGCTTCCCCGGCGGAGCCGTCATCGACATCTACGACGAGATGCCCAGGCATCCCGAGATCAAGCACTACCTGGTCCGCCATGAGCAGGGGGCCATCCATGCCGCCGACGGCTACGCCCGGGCCACGGGCAAGGTCGGCGTCTGCCTGGTGACCTCCGGCCCCGGGGCGACCAACACCGTCACCGGCATCGCCAACGCCTACATGGACTCCATTCCCGTGGTGATCTTCACCGGGCAGGTGCCGTCGCCGCTCATCGGCAACGACGCCTTCCAGGAAGTGGACATCGTGGGCATCACCCGGCCCTGCACCAAGCACAACTACCTGGTCAAGGACGTGGCGCGCCTTGCCGGGGTGATCAAGGAAGCCTTCTACCTGGCCCGCACGGGGCGCCCCGGCCCCGTGCTGGTCGACCTGCCCAAGGACGTGATCCAGGCCAGGACGGAGTTCAAGTATCCGCGCCAGGTGCGCATGCGCAGCTACAACCCCAACCTGACGCCCAACGCCAAACAGGTGGCCCGGGCGCTGGAGGCCATCCACAAGGCCGACAGGCCGCTGTTCTACGTCGGCGGCGGGGTGGTTTCCTCCGACGCCCACAAGGAGCTGACCTGGCTGGCCAAGAAGCTCAACGTGCCCGTGACGGCGACGCTCATGGGCCTGGGCTCCTTTCCCGGGGACGACCCGCTCTGGCTGGGCATGCTCGGGATGCACGGCACCTACGCGGCCAACCGCGCCGTGCAGGAGTGCGACCTGCTGGTGGCCGTGGGCGCCCGCTTCGACGACCGCGTCACCGGCAAGCTGGCGACCTTCGCCCCGGGCGCCAAGGTCATCCATGTGGATGTCGACCCGACCTCCATCCGCAAGAACGTGCGCGTGGACGTGCCCATCGTGGCCGACTGCCGCGAGACGCTGGTGGCCCTGAAGGCCCAGGTGGAGGCCGCAGGCGGCCCGGAAACCCTGCGCCGCAAGCGCCAGCAGTGGACCGAAACCATCAAGGCGTGGAAGATCGACCACCCGCTGACCTACAACGGCGCCGACTCCGGGGAGATCAAGCCCCAGGCCGTGGTGGAGACCATCTACGAGCTGACCAAGGGCGAGGCCATCATCACCACCGAGGTCGGCCAGAACCAGATGTGGGCCGCGCAGTTCTACAACTACCACAAGCCGCGCACCCTGCTGACCTCCGGCGGGCTGGGCACCATGGGCTACGGCTTCCCGGCGGCCATCGGCGCGCAGGTCGCCTTCCCCGACACCCTGGTCATCGACGTGGCCGGCGACGGCTCCATCCAGATGTGCATCCAGGAAATGGCCACGGCCATGTGCTACAACCTGCCCGTGAAGATCGTGATCCTCAACAACGGGTACCTCGGCATGGTCCGCCAGTGGCAGGAGCTGTTCTACAAGAAGAACTATTGCGCCACCTGCATGGACTGGGCGCCGGACTTCGTGAAGCTCGCCCAGGCCTATGGCGCCGAAGGCTATCGCGTCACGGATCCGGCCCAGGTCCGGCCCGTCCTGGCGCAGGCCTTCGGCAACGGCAAGCCGACCATTGTGGACGTGGTGGTCTCGCGCGAGGAGAACGTCTATCCCATGGTCCCTGCCGGGGCCTCGCTGCACGAGATGCTGCTGGTCTAGGAGGAGCGCGGCCATGAGACACGTCTTGTCCATTCTGGTGGAGAACGAGCCGGGGGTCCTTTCGCGGGTCGCCGGGCTGTTCAGCGGCCGGGGCTACAACATCGAAACCCTCAACGTGGGCCCGACCCTCGACCGCGAGGTGTCGCTCATGACCATCACCACCTCCGCCCCGGAGGTGGTCATCGAGCAGATCATCAAGCAGCTGCGCAAGCTGGTCACGGTCATCAAGGTCGTGGACATGAACGACCATATGGCCGTGGAGCGCGAGATGATGCTGGTCAAGGTCGGCGCCGAGGGCGAAAAACGCGCGGAGATCCTGCGCATCGTGGACATCTTCCGCTGCAAGGTGGTGGATGTCTCGTCCGACGAGCTGACCATCGAGGCCACGGGCGACCGCGGCAAGCTGGAGGCCATCATCGCGCTACTACAGCGGTTCGGCATCAAGGAGATCGCCAGGACCGGCGCGGTGGCCATGAAGAGGAGCATGCAGTAGGAATGACACCGCGCCGGTCGGGAGACCACCCGGCGCGCACGAGGTTTCGACCGATACGGAAATCAGCCGCGCGGGGAGCCTCCGGCGGCTGATTTCTCGTCTGCATTTTGGTTCAACCACAACGCTTTGGAGAGGATGACCATGAAAATCTATTACGACCAGGACGCCAACCTCGACCTGCTTGCGGGCAAGACCGTGGCCATCATCGGCTACGGCAGCCAGGGCCACGCCCATGCCCAGAACCTGCGCGATTCGGGCGTGAACGTGGTCATCGGCCAGCGCCCCGGCGGGCCGAACTACGACCTGGCCAAGGAGCACGGCTTCGAGCCCCTGTCCGCCGCCGAGGCCGCCAGGAAGGCCGACTGCATCATGATCCTGCTGCCCGACCAGGTGCAGGCCGCCGTCTACAAGGCCGACATCGCCCCCAACCTGGCCCCGGGCAAGGTGCTGTTCTTCGCCCACGGGTTCAACATCCACTTCTCGCAGATCCTGCCGCCCAAGGATGTGGACGTGGTCATGGTCGCCCCCAAGGGCCCGGGGCACCTCGTGCGCCGGGTGTACACCGAGGGCGGCGGCGTGCCGTGCCTGGTGGCCGTGCACCAGGACGCCAGCGGCAAGGCCCAGGACATCGCCCTGGCCTACGCCAAGGGCATCGGCGGCGCCCGCTCGGGCGTCATCGAGACCACGTTCAAGGAAGAGACCGAGACCGACCTCTTCGGCGAGCAGGTGGTGCTGTGCGGCGGCCTGACCTCGCTGATCCAGAAGGGCTTCGAGACCCTGTGCGAGGCCGGCTACCAGCCCGAGGTGGCCTACTTCGAGTGCCTGCACGAGGTGAAGCTCATTGTGGACCTGATCTACGAGGGCGGGTTGGCCAAGATGCGCCACTCCATCTCCGACACCGCCGAGTACGGCGACTTCACGCGCGGCCCGCGCATCGTCAACGACGCGGCCAAGGCCGAGATGAAGCGCGTGCTCCAGGAGATCCAGGACGGCCGCTTCGCCAAGGAGTTCATCCTGGAGAACGTGGCCGGGCAGGCGTCCATGCACGCCATGCGCAAGATGACCGCCGAGCACCCCATCGAGCAGGTGGGCGCCAAGCTGCGCGGCATGATGACCTGGCTCAAGAAGTAGCGCCCCGCGCGCATGATCGGAAAAGGCCGCACCCCCCGGGGCGCGGCCTTTTCGCGTTGGGCCGCGGGCCGGGAAGGGCTGAAGGCCGGGAGACGGGGGGATGCCGGCAGGTGGGCGGGGGCAAGGACCGGAAAGCGGGGCAGGCCGAAGGGCGGGGCCGGGAAGGCGGGGAGTCTCCGACAAGGCGGGAAAAGCGAGGGTCGGAAGGCCGGGCGAGGGCAGGGCGGAGCGGAGCGCGGGGGAGGCCGCCCGTCGCCCCCTGGCGCCCGTCCCCGTGCGCGGGCCTGTCCGGGCAGGCCACACGCGGGACGCCCCGGGGTCGCCTGCGGCGTGGCGTCCGGCCTGAAAGCACAGGGGGCTCCTCTTCCGGCCCGCCCCGGCCAGGGCGGGTGCGCGCGCCTTCCCTGGTCCGTCCCTAGAGCCTGTTCACCGTGTCGCCCGAGTGACTGAACGCCTTGCGGATCATTTTCCAGTATGTGCCCTTGTCGATGCCCACGCGGTTGCCGCAGGGGCACAGGGCCTCTCCCGCGGCCTCGATGCCCTCCAGCCAGCGCACGATGCGCGCCTTGTGGCAGCGCAGCACCTCGCCCTTGCCCAGCTTGTTGTATTTCCAGAGCTTGGCCCGGCACACGGCGCAACGGATGGTCAGCATGCCCCGGCCCTGCCTCCGCCCGGCCCCGGGCGCAGGCCGGTCCTGCAGGGCACGGCCGGGGAGCGAGGCAAAGGGCCGCCCCCAGAGGCGGCCCCTTGTGCCCGGCGGCCCTGCCCGGAGGGGACCGCGCTGTTCATTCCCCCCGCCGCAGCAGGGGCTTGGCGTCGAAGTATTCGGTCGTGCCCAGGGTCCGGGCGGTCTCCAGCTTGGCCAGGATGGTCACGTCCTGCGAATCCACGGGCAGGTCGTCGATGGCATCCAGGGTCAGGGGGCGCTGGCAGCGCAGGCGCAGGCCCGCGAGCTTGGGGTCGTCCAGGAAGGCGTGGATGCGCTCCAGCAGGTCCTGGTCCGCCGCCGGGAACAGCTCCCCGGCCAGGTTCTTGGCGAAGCCGGTCACGATGCGGCGCAGCAGGGGCGCGTTGGCCGCGTTGCCGTTGGCCGCGGCGTAGGCCGTGAAGAGCTTGTCCACAAGACCCCGGTCTTCCAGCTCCAGGGCCATGCCCGTGGTGGTCATCTCCTTCATGGCCTCCCGGGCCCGGGGGCTTTCGGGGCCGCCGTCCAGGTCGGGGGGCAGGTTCTGGAAGGCGCCGTCGAAGGTCAGGCGGTAGAGCCCGTGGGTGTTCACGGTCAGCTCCTGGAGTTCCACGGTCCGGGCGCCGGGGTCGTGCACATAGCGCATGTCGCAGTCGGCCAGGATTTCCTCCATCTCCAGCGCGTCCAGAAAGGCCTGGCCCTCGGCGGGGGCCTGGGGCAGGGGCAGGCGCGCCCCGCGCAGCTCCACCCGCGCGGCGTCGGGGAAGTCCCACCTGCGGCCGGGCAGCGGAGACAGGGCCGCGCTGTCGATTTTTGTCTCGCCCTGGGGCGTTTGCAGCGTCAGTTTCTGGAACTGGACCATCTGCGAGGACAGGACGTTGACCGTGCGTATTTTATAGGTCACGTCGACACCCTGGCTCCGGGCGCGGGCCAGGGCGTCGTCGACCAGGGCCGAGAGCTGGCGGTTCGCGTAGATCCAGCCCCCCAGGAGCAGGACGCCCGCCAGGGCCGCGACGGCGAGCAGGATACGCTTGTTTCGGGTGGTCATGAGGATGCGCCTTGCTGAAGGTTGCGGCACGGCCGGGCTGCCGGGCCGGGGCGTCCCTCGGGGCGCCGTGCCGGGTTTCGTAGCATTTTTCGCCCCGTCAGGGCCACCATGAATTTGCGGCCTTCCGAAGGGCGGGGCCGTCCGTCAGCAGGGGCCCCGGCGCCCGGCGACCCCGGCGCGCCACTCGCCGCAGCGCGGCCTTTTCGTTGCCAACTACCTGCAAAACGGGCACAGTGCCGCTGGCGCCGGGGCCGCCGGGCCCGCGCCACGCACGTCACCTCAAGGGGCGCCCCATGAACAGCCTGCGCGACATCCTCGCCGACCTGCGGTCCCCGCGGGCGCTCCCCGCCCTGAGCTACGGGGCGGTCATCGGCGTTCTGCTGGTGGTCATCGAAATCTCCCTGGCCAGCATGGTCTTCTCGGGCCCCCTGGCGCCCCTGGCGGCGCGCGGGGCGGGGCTCACGCTGTTCGGTGCAGTGGCCATGTCCCTGGCCTGCGCCCTGTTCAGTTCCTTCCCGGGGCTGGTCAGCCAGCCGCAGGACGCGCCCGCGGCCGTGCTGGCCGGGGCGGCCGCGTCCATGGCCGGGGCCCTGGCCCTGGCTCCGGCCCAGGCCCGCTTCGCCACCGTGGCCGCGCTCATGGCCTTGGCCTGCGTGGGCATGGCGGCGCTGTTCTTCGTCGTCGGCCGCTTTCGGCTGGCCAACCTGGTGCGCTTCCTGCCTTATCCCGTGGTGGGCGGCTTCCTGGCGGGCAGCGGCATCCTGCTGGGCCTGGGCGGCCTGGGCGTGATGACCGGGGTCGGCGCGGGCTTCGAGACGCTGGGGGCGTATTTTTCCTGGCCCGTCGCCCGGTTCTGGATTCCGGGTGCGGCCTTCGCCCTGACGGTGTTCGCCGCGCTGAGCCTGCGGCCCCATTTCCTGCTGCTGCCCGGGGCCATCGTCCTGGGGCTGGCGGGGTTCCACGCCTGGCTGCTGGCCACGGGCACGAGCCTGGAAGCCGCGCGCCAGGGCGGCTGGCTGCTGGCCGAGCTGCCCGCTGGCGGGCTGTGGCCCGCCCTCGGCCCCGCCGACCTGGCCCAGGTGCGCTGGGACGTGGTGCTGGCCCATGCGCCCGAGGCGTTCACGGCGGCCCTGCTGGCGCTGCTCGGGCTGCTGCTCAACGTGGGCGGTATCGAACTTGGCGCGCGGCGCGACCTGAACATGGAGCGCGAGATGTTCACCACCGCCGGGGGCGGGCTGCTCATGGCCCTGGGCGGCGGTTTTCCGGGCTATCCGGCCCTGTCCCTGTCGCTGCTCGGGCCGCGCACGGGGGTCGCCTCGCGGCTCATCCCCCTGGCCGCCGCCGCGGTCTGCGCCGGGGTGCTGCTGGCCGGCGGCGCCCTGCTGGCCTTGTTCCCCCGGCCGCTGCTGGGGGGGCTGGTCCTGCTCCTGGGGCTGCTGTTCGTCAGCGACTGGCTCGTGGGCGGCTGGAAGCGCCTGACGCGCGTGGACTACGCCATCGTGGCGCTCATCGCCGTGACCATCGTCCACTCGGGGTTCCTGACCGGGGTGGGCCTGGGGCTGGGGCTGGCGGTGCTGCTGTTCGTGGTGCGCATGAGCCGGGTGCCCGTGGTGGCCTGGGAGCGCAGCGGCGCCGAGGCGGCGAGCGCCCGCCACCGCCCAGTGACCGACCGCGTCCTGTTGCGCTCGCGCGGGGGCGACCTGCGCATCTTCGGGCTGCGCGGGTTCCTGTTCTTCGGCTCGGCGAACCTGCTTGGCGAGCGCGTCGGCGGCCTGTTGCGCGGGGGGCGCCCCCCGCGCTTCGTGGTCATGGACATGGCCGGGCTGGACGGCTACGACATTTCGGCGGTGAACACCGTCCAGCGCATGGCCCAGCGCGCCCAGGCCACCGGGGCCGTGCTGCTCCTGGCCGCCCCGCCCCGGGGGCTTTTCGGGCTGCTGGACGCCAACGCCAGCCCCGAGGCCATGGCCCATGTGCGCCCGTTCCCGGACCTGGACGCGGCCCTGGAATGGGCCGAGGACAGGCTCCTGGAGGAGGAGCACTCCGCCCTGGGCGCCGCCGGGCACGCCCGGCGCGACGCGCTTTTCGACATGGCCGCCGACGACGTGGCCCGGCACCTGGAGGAGATGGAACGCTTCGAGGCCCTGGCCGAGCGCCTGGGCCCGGCCCTGGAGCGCCGCGAACTGGCCAGCGGCGAGGAGCTGTTCCGCCAGGGCGAGGACCCGCACGGGGCCTACATGGTCCTGCACGGCGCCCTGGCCGTCATGGCCACTTATGGGCAGGGCGCGCCGCAGCGCATCCGCTCCCTGGGGCCGGGAACCCTGGCCGCGCCCATGGCCGCCCTGCGGGCCTATGTGGCCCCGGGCACGGCCGTGGCCGAGGGCCGCACGGTGGTCGGCCGCCTCTCGCGCGAGGCCCTGGCCCACCTGGAGGAGGCCGACCCCCGGACGGCCCTGGCCTTCCACAAGCTGGTGGCCCGGGCCCTGGGGCGCAGGGCCGAGGGCCGCTGAGGGCCGCGGGGGTTTACAGCGCTCTTCGGCCCGGATACAACCCTGCCTTCGTCACCGGATCGACAACTGGAGCCCTGCATGTTTACCCACGCCCTCGTCCGCGTTCCCTGCGAGAACTTCGCCTCCGGGCTGACCACTTCCGGCCGCCTGGGGGCTCCCGACTACAACCTGATGCTGCGCCAGCACGACGCCTATGTCGACGCCCTGCGTTCCCTGGGGCTGACCGTGATCACCCTGCCGCCCGAAAACGACTTCCCCGACGCCCATTTTGTGGAAGACACCGCCGTGGTGGTGCCCGAGGTGGCCGTGATCACCAACCCCGGGGCCCCGGCCCGCCGGGGCGAGGAGCGCACCGTCGCCCCGACCCTGGGGCGCTACAAGCGCCTGGCGCGCATCGAGGCCCCCGGAACCCTGGACGGCGGCGACGTGCTGCTGGTGGACCGGCGTTTCTTCGTCGGCCTGTCCGAGCGCACCAACGCCGAAGGCGCCCGCCAGTTCACCGAGATCATGACCGCCCGGGGCTACGCCGTGGACACCGTGCCCGTGGGCCAGGGGCTGCATTTCAAGTCCGGCGTGAACCACCTGGGCGGGCGCACCCTGCTGGCGACGCCGGACTTTGCCGGGCTGCCCGTGCTGGCGGGCTACGACGTGCTGGTCACCCCCGCTGGCGAGGACTACGCGGCCAACACCCTGTATGTGAACGGCACCCTGCTGACCCCGGCGGGCTTCCCCGGCGTGCGCCGCCTGCTGGACGGCCTGGGCCTGCCCGTGGTGGAACTGGACATGAGCGAGACGCGCAAGATGGACGGCGGACTGACCTGCCTGTCCCTGCGCTTTGCGGACCAGCCCGGAACCGGGGGCGCGTAAGGGCGCCCGGGAGGAGCCATGAAGACCCTCAAGGACCGCTACAGGCACGAGATCGTGGAGGTGCATTGCCCCATCCACAAGATTTCCAAGATCATTTCCCTGCCCGGGGAGAAGATGCCCGTGTGCCCGGTGTGCAAGAAGACCATGATCATCAAGGAAGTGCTCACCGAGGGCAAGTATTAGCGCGTGCGACCCCCGGCCCGGAGCGGCTCCGGGCCGGGGTCGGATAAACCCCTATCGTCAAGGAGTCACCCCCATGCAGTGCTTCAGGAAACTGATGCTGGCCGCGTTCTTCATCGCGGTGCTGGCGTCCCAGGCCTTCTGCGCAGACTTCGACCTGGCCCAGAAATCCACCGTGGAAACCATCCTCAAGCGCGGCGAGCTGCTCGTCGGCCTGGACGCGGGCTACCAGCCCTTCGAGATGGTGGACAAGAAAGGCGAGATCATCGGCTTCGACGTGGACCTGGCCAAGGAACTGGCCAAGGCCATGGGCGTCAAGCTGACCATCGTCAACACCGACTACGACGGCATCATCCCCGCGCTTCTGGCCGACAAGTTCGACATCATCCTCTCGGGCATGACGCTCACCCAGGAGCGCAACCTGCAGATCAACTTCGCCGAGCCCTACATCGTCGTGGGCCAGGCCGTGATCCTGAACAAGAAGCTCGAGGACAAGGTCAAGTCCTACAAGGACCTGAACGATCCCAAGTTCACCGTGGCCTCGCGCATCGGCACCACCGGCGAGATGGCCGTCAAGCGCATGATCCCCAAGGCCACCTACAAATCTTTCGACAAGGAAGCCGACGGCGCCCTGGACGTGGTCAACGGCCAGTCCGACGCCTTCGTCTACGACCTGCCTTTCTGCGTGGTCTTCATGGCCCAGCAGAACAGCCCGAACCTTGTCTTGCTCGACAAGCCCTTCACCTACGAGCCTCTGGCCATCGGCCTGAAGAAGGGCGACCCCGACTTCCTGAACTTCCTGAACAATTTCATGGCCCAGATCAGGGCCGACGGCCGCTACGACCGCATCTACGACAAGTGGATCAAGAGCACGAGCTGGTTCCAGAACGTGCAGTAGCCCCGCCCAGGGCGTTTGCCTGCGCCCCCGCGCGCCGCGACGCGGCGCGCGGGGGCGGCTTCGTGGCTCCGGCGGCCCGGGCCCCTCGCGGCCCCGCCCGGGCGGAGCACCCCAAACGGGAGCAGCAACCGACATGACTCTTTATTCCGGTTTGGACAAACCGCGCAGTCCCCTTTATCGCAAATTCTGGACCGGGGTCTTCCTCGCCGGGGTGGCCCTGTGCGTGCTGGGCATCTATGCGGCCACCCAGTATGTGGACTACACATGGCGCTGGTACCGTGTGCCGCAATATTTCTTCTATGAGGACGTGATCCGCGTCGTCGCCGAGATCGAGGGCGAGGTGGTGGACGTGGCCGCCCAGGGCAAGGACGCACTGGTCACCGTGCGCGAATGGGACGGCGAGGGCACCCAGGACTACCTCGTGCCCGCCGACGACGTGCGCGTGCACCAGGGCGATTTCGTCTATCCCGGCGACACCCTGGGCGCCCGCTCCCAGTGGAAGACCGGGCTGTTCCTCTCGGGCCTGTGGATCACCCTGAAGATCAGCGCCATCGCCATTGTCATCGGCATGGCCATCGGCATGCTCACCGGCCTTGCGCGCATCTCCGACAACCCGGCGTTCAAGTGGACGGCCATCACCTACATCGAGCTGGTGCGCGGCTCGCCGCTGCTGGTGCAGCTCATGATCTGGTACTACGTCATCGGCACCCTGGTGAACCAGATCCTGACCAACGCGGCCCTGCCCAAGGTCCCGACCTTCTGGTACGGCGCCCTGGGGCTGGCCATCTTCACCGGCGCATACACCGCCGAGATCGTGCGCGCGGGCATCCAGAGCGTGGACCTGGGCCAGATGGAGGCCGCGCGCTCCCTGGGCATGACCTACTCCCAGGCCATGCGCAAGGTGGTCATGCCCCAGGCCATCAAGCGCATCCTGCCCGCCCTGGCCGGGCAGTTCATCAGCCTGATCAAGGACTCCTCGCTGCTTGGCGTCATCGCCATCCGCGAGCTGACCAAGGTCACCCGCGAGGTGGTCACCGCCTCGTTGCAAACCTACGAGATGTGGATCGTCTGTGCGGTGCTCTACCTCGTCATGACGTTCACCCTGTCGCTGTTCGTGCAGCGTCTGGAGAGGAGGGCGATGTAGGATGATTACCGCAAAGAACGTACACAAGTACTTCTATGTTCCGGAAAAGATTCACGCGCTGAACGACGTGTCCCTGTCCGTTGCCGCGGGGGAGACGGTGGTGGTCATCGGGCCCTCCGGCTCGGGCAAGTCGACCTTCCTGCGCTGCCTGAACCGCCTGGAATACGCCGACGGGGGCGAGATCACCATCGACGGCATGGGTGTCCTGCATCCGGACAGCGACATCAACGCCATCCGCGCCGAGGCCGGCATGGTCTTCCAGCAGTTCAACCTGTTTCCGCACAAGTCGGTGCTGGACAACCTGGTCATGGCCCAGGTTGTCGTGCGCAGGCGCGGGCGCGACGAGGCCGTGGCCAAGGCCCGGGGCCTGCTGGCCAAGGTCGGCATCGCCGACAAGGAAAACGTGTATCCCGACCAGCTCTCGGGCGGGCAGAAGCAGCGCGTGGCCATCGCCCGCGCCCTGTGCATGGACCCCAAGGTCATGCTCTTCGACGAGCCCACCAGCGCCCTGGACCCCGAAATGGTCGGCGAGGTGCTCGACGTGATGAAGGACCTGGCCCGGGCGGGCATGACCATGGTGGTGGTGACCCACGAGATGGGCTTCGCCCGCGAGGTGGCCGACCGCGTGGTGTTCATGGACCAGGGCCGCGTGCTGGAGGTGGGCACTCCCGACCACTTCTTCCAGAACCCGGCCCACGAGCGGACCCGGCTTTTCCTGAGCCAGATTCTCTAGGCCGCACCGGCGCCCCCGGCCGGAACAGCACGGGCCGCATCCCCGCCGGGGGATGCGGCCCGTGTCGCGTCGCGCGCCGCGCGCCTCAGCCCAGGGCTTCGTACCAGGCCACGGCCCTCGGGGCGGCGCGCCCGGGCGCGGACGAGGCCGGGGCGGGCTGCGCGCACTCCCGGCAGACCACGGCCGCCAGCCTGTCCACCCCGCGCCCGCGCAGGGGGAACAGGTGCAGGCTGCGCGCGGCCCTGACGAAGCGCCCGCGGGCGATGAACTCCAGGGCCAGCTCAACGCCGCCCTCCACGCGCTGGTCGCGACGGACCTCCGCCAGCAGCAGCAGGGACAGGGGCTCCCCGTCCCCGGCCAGGCTCAGGCGCACCAGGAAGCGCCGCCCCGCGAAGGCCCCGGCCCGGGTGGCGTACAGCTTGCGGCTGGCGATGCGCAGGTTCATGCCGCTGGCCGAGAGGTTGGCCAGGTGCAGGTGATAGGCCCGGGAGGCGTCGCGGTCGAGCTGCGGCGCGCCGAGCTCGGCGGGATCGGCGATGTCGCCTGGCCCCAGGGTATCGGCGAACCACAGGGCCAGCCCCAGGACCCGGGCCGGAGGGATGGCGGCCCGGTAGTCGCGGCGCTGGGGTGCTGTGGCGGCGGTCATGGCGGGCAGGGGTGCGCGGCCGGGCCTAGCCGCGCCACTGCGTCCAGGGCAGCAGGTTGTTCTCGCGCAGGGTCCGTTGCAGGGCCGCGTCGGAAATATCCAGGGGCCGGTCCAGGGAGATGCCGCAATGCGTGTCGTCGGCCCAGACGACATGCCCCGGGCGTCCGGCCATGAGGTCGGCAAGGCCCACGGGCAGCTCGCCCAGGGTCACGCCGTCCCCGGGCGCGGGCTCGGACTCCGGCCCCGTGGGCAGCAGCGCGAGCAGCAGGCCGCTGCGGCTGACCGCCTCCAGGGTGCCCATGACCTCGTAGGCGCCCTTGAGGGTCAAGGTGACGAAACCGATGCCTTCGACGGTCATGCGCGGGCTGTGTCTGCGTTCTGTGTGCATGGGCGATCCTGCGGGAGTGGCTGTTTTTCGCGCAAGGCAATGGCCCATTGTATACCCACGCGGGCCTCCCCAGGTCAACGCCCGCGATGGTCCGGCAAAAAGCCCCGGGTCGCGGGGGCCTTGCCGGAAGCGGCTCCCTGGGCTAGGGTGGGGTCCGGAGGCCTCGGCATGTCCGCTTTTCAGCATCCCGTTCTCGTGGGCCGCGAAGCCTCGCAGGCCATCATGCGCTGGACCGTGCGGACCGGGGAGGAACTCGGCCTGTTCGACCGCACGGCCATCGGCTTCAAGGCGCTGCTTTCGGGTCGGCGCCTGGCCGAGGATGTCCTGCCCCGGCCGGGCGACCCGCAGCCCACCCCCGGGGCGGCCAAGGTGCCCGAGATCGTGGCGGGGGCCCTGCTGGACTCGCGCGCCTGAGGGCGCACGGCTGCCTACAGGGCGGCGCGGACCCAGGCCGTGATGTCCCCGACGGGCAGGGCGCCGCTGATGCGCGCGGCCTCGCGCCCCCGGCGGAAGAGGATCAGGGTCGGCACGCCGCGCACGGCGTGGCGCGCGGCCGCGTCCTGGGCGGCGCTCACGTCGCAGCGGGCCAGCAGCACGCCGGGGGCCAGCTCCCGGGCGGCCTGGTCGAACTGCGGGGCCATCATCCGGCACGGGCCGCAGCCCGGCGACCAGAAGTCGACCACCACGGGCAGGTCGTTGCGCGCGATGAAGCGCTCCAGCCCGGGGCCGTCCAGCTCCGCTGGCCGCCCGGGCAGCAGCTCCGCCCGGCAGCGGCCGCACACCGGGCCGCCGCCCAGCCGGTCGGCCAGCACACGGTTGACCCCCGCGCAGGCGGGGCAGGTGACATGCAGGGTTGCGGACACTTGACGCGCTCCTCGTTCTCGTGTGTTCTGCCAAAGGAGCTAATCATTCCCGGCGCGGGGGCAACCCCGGCCGGAGCAGACCGGAGGTGTGCCATGCGTCCGTCCGTATTGTTCATCGCCCTGGTCCTGGCGGCCCTGCTGGCCGCCCCGGCCCTGGCCGACACCGATGCCCTGGCCCGCAAGCGCCTGGACGCCCAGGAGCAGCGCATCCAGGCCCTGGAAACCCAGGTCCGGGCGCTGACGGTGCTGACCGAGGAGCAGGGCGCGCGCATCGCCGCGTTGCAGGCCAAGACCGAGTCGAACCTGACGCTCATCAAGGCCCTGGCGCAGGCGCTGCCCCCGGCGGCCCCGCCCGCGCCCTGACCCCGGCGGACCCCGTGTCCCAGCGCGAAGACCTGCTGGCCGTGTGGACGGCGGCCCGCCTGTCCACAGCCAGTTCCAGCGACATCTCGCGGGCCCTGCGGCGCTATGCCGACGACCTGCTGTCGGCCCGGACGCGCCACGAGCCGCTGGCCACCGACCTGCGCGAGCGCAAGACGGCCATCGAGGCCGAGGCCGGGCGGGTGTTCCAGGGCTGGGCCTGAACCCGGCCCCCGGCGCCCCGCGCCGGGCAGGGACGGAACCGCGTCCGGCGCGAGAAACCCCGCATGGCGGGGTTTTTCGCGTTTCAGGGCCCGGGGCTTGGCCTGGGCCCGGGGGCGCAGCCCTCGGCGTGGCTGGTCAGGACGGCCTCCACGAAACGGCGCACCAGCGGGGTCTCGTTTTCCGGATTCCAGGCCACGGAGAAGGTCACCAGGGGCAGGCGGCCCTCCAGGGGCCGGATGTGGACCCCGGCCCGGGGCACGCTGACCATGCCCCGGGGCAGCAGGGTCACGCCCAGCCCGGCGGCCACCAGGGCCGTGGTGGTGTGCTTGACCAGCGAGACGTGCAGCAGGTCGGGGCAGACTCCGGCCTCGCTGAAGGCGCCCACGATGGCGTCGTAGAGCTGCGGGTTGGCGTGGCGCTGGAAGATGAGCAGCGGCTCGCCATCCAGGTCCGCCAGGGGCACCACGGCCCTGGCGGCCAGGCGGTGGCCCTCGGGCAGGGCCAGGACGTAGGGCTCGCTGGCGTAGTGGCGGACCACCAGCCCCTTGGCGTGCTTCTGGAACAGGCGCACCACGCCCACATCCAGCCTGCCCTCGCGCAGCATGGCCAGCTGCTCCATGGAGTTCAGCTGGTCGAGCTGGACGCGCACCTGGGGGCTTTCCTGACAGAAGGCGCGGATCAGGCAGGGCAGGCGCCCGCCCTCCAGGGCCGGGCCCACGAGCCCGATGCGCAGCATGCCCCCGTCGCCCCGGGCCATGAGCCCCACGGCGCGCGCGGCGTGGTCCGCCCGGGCCAGGATGGCCCGCGCCTCGGGCAGGAAGACCCCGCCTTCCGGCGTCAGGGTCACGCTGCGGCTGGTGCGCGCCAGCAGCGGGGCTCCCAGCTCGTCCTCGAGCCTGCGGATGGACTGGGACAGGGGCGGCTGGGAAATGTTCAACCGCTGTGCGGCCCTGCCGAAATGCAGCTCCTCGGCCACGGCCACGAAGTGGCGCAACTGGCGCAGCTCCATATTGATATGCTCCGCGTCTTGATAGCCATTTCAAAATATATTGGATGTCTTGATAAGCCGGGCGTAGCGTCGCGTCAAGTGTCGAGCCAAGGAGGTGCGCATGGACGACCAACGCTACGCCAGGGGACTGGAACGACTGGGGCAGATCGACGGGGACGCGGGGCGCAAGGTCCTGGATTCCCTTGCCGGGTTCGCGCCGGACCTGGCGCGCTATGTGATCGAGTTTCCCTTTGGGGACGTGTATTCGCGCCCGGGGCTTGGCCTGCGCGAGCGCGAGATAGCCACCGTGGCCGCCCTGGCGGCCCTGGGCAACGCCGCGCCGCAACTGGCGGTACACGTCCACGGCGCGCTCAACGTGGGCGTGCGGCCCGCCGAGATCGTCGAGGTGGTCATCCAGATGGCCGTTTACGCGGGGTTCCCGGCGGCGCTGCGCGCTGCGGCCGTGGTCCGCGAGGTGTTCCAGGAACGGGGGGTGGAACCATGCGCCGGGGCGTGACGCTGTGTGCCCTGGGGCTGGCGCTGGGCGCGGCCCTGGGGCTGGGGGCCTGCCGGGGGGCCGATGGCGCGGGGCCCGGCCCGGGGCGGGCCGAAGTGCTGGAGGGCCTGGGCCGCCCCCAGGCCCTGGCCCTGGATGCCCACGGGCTGCTCTATGTGGCCGACGCCCAGAGCGGGCGGGTGGCCTGCGTCATGGCCGACGGCCAGCGCCTGTGGCTGGACGCGGGCCACGGCCTGCCCGCCGCCCCGGGCGCCCTGGCGCTGGACCGGCGCGGGCGCCTGGTGGCGGCCGACACGGCGGCCGGGGAGGTCGTGCGCCTGGAGCCCGGCGGAGTCCGCTCGGTGCTGGCCGCCGGGCTGGCCGAACCCGTGGCCGTGGTCTGCGACCGCGACGGCGGGGTGTGGGTGGCCTGCCGGGGCGACGGCACCGTCCGGCGCGTGGCGGCCCGCTGACGCGCCCCCGGGGCACGTCCGTCCGGCCCCCGGGGGCGCCGGGCACGGGCATTTGACGCGCCGGGCATTCGTGCTGATTCTTGGTGCATGGGGCGCACAGGCGCCCCGGGAGAGATCATGGACACCAAGACGGCCATCATTGCCCTGGCCCTGCTGGCGGCGGCGTCCTGCCCGCCGTCGGCCCTGGCCGGGCCGCACGGGGCGGGAGCGCCCGCCCGGGAGGAAACCATGCGCCACGACGACACTGCCGCGCCTTCGGGCTGCGGCCCGGCCGACAGGCAACGGCTCCGGCAGACCCTGAGCCCGTTGCAGTATCATGTGACCCAGGAGGGCGGCACCGAGGCGCCCTTCGACAATCCCTACTGGAACGAGCACCGCCAGGGCATCTATGTGGACGTGGTGTCCGGGGAGCCACTGTTCGCCTCCACGGACAAGTTCGACTCCGGCACGGGCTGGCCGAGCTTCACCCGCCCGCTGGCCCCCGAGGCCGTAACCGCCCACGAGGACCATAGCCTGTGGGCCGTGCGCACCGAGGTCCGCAGCCGGGGGGCGGGCAGCCACCTCGGGCACGTCTTCGACGACGGCCCGGCCCCCACGGGGCGGCGCTACTGCATCAACTCGGCGGCGTTGCGCTTCATCCCCCGCGAGGAGATGCAGCGCGAGGGCTACGCGGATCTGCTGCGCCTGTTCGAGCCCGGACGCTGATTTCCGGCTGGGCTTAAAACGCATCGGGCCAGGGCCGGGCACGCCTGCCCTCGGGGAGCCTGGGCCGTGCCGGAACACCCGGACCGGCAACCCCTTGCAGGCCGGGCTGGCGGGCCGAAACGGCGAGGCGAAGAGCCCGTCCGGGTGAACCTCAGCGCAGCCCGTACTGGTATTTGACCTGCAAAAGGATGGGGATGTCGCCCCGGCCCAGGAGGGCGGGGCGGCGCACCGTGCCGCTGGCGGCGGCGATGGCCTGGCGCGCGGCGGCGTCCAGGGCCGCCGAGCCGGAGCTTTGGCGCAGGACGGGGGCACTGAAGGTGCCGTCGCCAAGGCTCATGAAAGCGAAGGTGGCCACGCCGATGAGGTCTTCGTTCCCGCCGTCCAGCCTGCGGGCGTGCACGGCGGCCGCCACGGCGTCGAGGTAGTCGAAAAAGGCGCGCCGCCTCTGGTCGGCCGCGCGGCTTTGCTCCATGTAGCCGGGGGGCGGGGCTTCCATGCCGATGCCCCCCGCCTGCCCGTCCACGGGCGCCACGGCCAGGGAGTCCATCTCGATC
>Ga0172382_10004917_pt1 | contig 20211 bp, 16 predicted proteins | sample Leawel138RmetaG_FD_122245 | JGI IMG/M metagenome (GOLD analysis project Ga0172382, IMG submission 122245) | Leachate microbial communities from a municipal landfill in Southern Ontario, Canada - Leachate well 138R metaG | ecosystem: Engineered > Solid waste > Landfill > Unclassified | place... | reverse complement strand
TGTGCGACATCAGCACCACCTGGTATACCTGGATCGAACAGGGCCGCCCCGTAAGCGTATCGCCCGCCGTGCTGGCGCGGCTGGCGTCGGTGCTGCGGCTGCAGCGCGCCGAGCGCCATTACCTGTTCGAACTGGCGGAATGCACTGACCCGGAGCACGGCCGCGGCAATGGTGATGCCTTGCCGCCGGTACTGGCCGATTGCGTGCACAGCATCACGGCTGCAGCCTATATCCTGGATCGCTGCTGGAACGTGATGTCCTGGAACCAGCCTTTTCTGCACCTGTTCGACGGCTGGCCGGCACGCGATGACGCCCCCAATCTGCTGCGCTACATCTTCCTGGACCCGGCCGCCCGTTCGCTGGTTGTCGACTGGGACGAGCGCGCCAGCCGCGTTGTGGCCGAGTTCCGTGCCGACGCCGGCGCGCATACCGGTGAAGCCGACGTACGTGATGTGATCCAGCAGTTACAGCAGCAAAGCCCCGTTTTTGCACACTGGTGGACCCGCCACACCGTGGTCGACCGGGAAGGCGGGTTGCGAGAATTCCAACACCCGAACGACGGCCGCCTCAGCTACCAGCAGATCACCTTCAGGCTGGCGGTCAGGCCGGATTGCAAGCTGGTGATGCTGTTGCCGTAGGCGGGGGGGGTAGGCATCCGTTGTATGGTCCTCGCCTGAATTTACCGTTTGTTGAGGCCAGCCCCCGCGTTATCGGGCAAACGCATGAACGAAAACGCAGAAATGGCGGTGATGCCGCCAATCACAATAAAGCCCCATATGACGTCAATCAGCGCCAGGTCGGCGCCGCCGCGCCAGTGCATGCTGAGGTTCATGGTAACGGCTGCTGCCGCCACGCCCAGGCTGATGCCCAGTTGCTGGGCCATCGCCGAGAAGCTGCTGGCGCGGCTCATGGCGCGGGCGTCCAGGTCAGCGAAGGTCAAGGTATTGACAGCGGTGAACTGCAAGGATCGGAAGAAACCGCCGGCTACCAGGATGGCCATCATCAACCAGATGGGGGTGTCGGCGCGGAACAGGGCGCACAGCGCAACGAACAGGCCGGTAATGATGGCGTTGACCGTCAGGACGCGCTTGAAACCGAACCGCCGGATGATGGGGGCGGCCACCAGTTTCATGAGCAGTGCGCCGGCCGCCCCGGTGAAAGTGATCAGGCCGGCAGCCAGGGGTGACAAGCCGAAGCCGACCTGCAGCATGATGGCCAGCAGGAAGGGGGCCGCGCCAATGGCGAAGCGGCACAGGTTGCCGCCCAGGATGGAAATGGAGAAACTGGGAACCCGCAGCAACGACAGGTCGATGATGGGGTTGGCAGCCCGGCGCGCATGCCATACATACAGCAAACCGCAGATCAGGCCGATTGCAATCAGCCCGCCCAGCTGCAGGGGCGGCAGGCTGCGGTGGCCAATGGCTTCAAAGCCCATGACCAGCGATGCAATGCTGACCCCACTGAGAATGAAGCCGGGCCAGTCCAGGCGGATGTCGCTGCGGGGGTAGTCGTCGCGGATGTAGTGGCGCACCAGCAGGATGCCCGCCACGCCGACAGGCACGTTGATCAGGAAGATCCAGTGCCAGGTGGCGTAGGTGACCAGAAAGCCCCCCACCGGCGGGCCGATGAGCGGCCCCAGCAAGGCGGGCAGCGATAAAAAGGCCATGGCCTTCAGCAGTTCGTCCTTGGGAACCTTGCGCAGCAGGATGATGCGGCCGACAGGCACCATCATGGCGCCGGCCACCCCCTGCACCCAGCGGCCCGCCACCAGTTGCGGCAGGGTCTGTGCCATCGCGCAAGCAATGGAGCTAAGGGTGAACAAGAGAATGGCGGCTGTGAACACCCGTCGGGAACCAAAGCGGTCGGCCGCCCAGCCGCTGATGGGCACAAACACCGCCACAGCCAGCAGATAACTGGTGATGATGACGTTCATGTTCACCACGCTGGTGCCCAGCGATTCGGCCATGACAGGCAAGGCCGTGGCGACCACGGTGGAATCGAGCATCTGCATGAAAAGCGCGCAGCCGACAATGAAAGGGATCATGCGGATGGCGCGTCTTTCGCGTTCGGAAAGCGCGGTGGCGGGAGGTGATGGTGTCTGAGTGGGGGGTTCTGGCATGCAAGGGGGTCGAGTGAAGTAAACTCGGGTTATTCAGACTAACCGAGAATACATCCATATATTATGGCAAAGAATTTCGAGTCCGATATCACGCAGATGATCAGACAATACAAAGAGCAACATCCCGATACTGAGCAGCGCCAGCGCGAGGGCCGGGCCCGGCTATGGGACAAGAACCTTGACGCCGAGCTGCAGGAAGGCTTCAAGCAGGCAAATGTGCCGCTGACGCCTTACGCGTACTATCAAATGGATTAATCCTCCATCATGTCTTCCGACAAGGCGGGCGTGGGCAGATTCGATGCCCTGGTATCGCCATCCACAGACAGCACACCAGATACGGTTGATGCAGTGGCGCTCGCGCGGCTGTATGGCGAACCCCTGTTCAGCCTGCCGCAAGACCTGTACATTCCGCCCGACGCGCTCGAAGTCTTCCTGGAAGCTTTCCAGGGCCCGCTAGATCTACTGCTTTATCTGATACGCAAGCAGAATTTCAACGTGCTGGACATTCCCATGGCAGACGTCACACGCCAGTATTTGTCGTATGTCGAGCAGATCCGGCGCCATAATCTTGAGCTGGCGGGCGAGTACCTGCTGATGGCGGCCCTGCTCATAGAAATCAAATCCCGGATGCTATTGCCCGTGCGCAAGTCGGATACCGGTGAAGAGGTCGAGGACCCGCGGGCGGAACTCGTGCGCCGCCTGCTTGAGTACGAACAGATGAAATTGGCCGCACAAAAGCTTGAACGTCTGCCGCAGTTGGGGCGCGACTTTCATCGCGCCAGTGCCATGCTGAATCTTGAGGTCGAGGAATTATTACCGGAAGTCCGGCCCGAAGACCTGCGTGATGCCTGGCAGGAAATCCTCAGGCGGGCGCGCCTCAATGCGCATCATCGCATCACCCGCGAACAGTTATCCGTGCGCGAACACATGACAATGATTCTGCGGCGCCTGTCGGACGTCCGCTTCATGGAGTTCACCGAGCTGTTCATGGGTCGCATCGAACAGGGCGACAAGGTGGCCGTCGTGGTCGTGCATTTTTTGGCCATGCTTGAACTGGCGCGCGAATCACTGCTGGACATTACGCAGGCGGAACCCTACGCGCCCATTTATGTACGTTTGTCTTATGTGCGTGCGGCGGCCTGAAGCACGCCGGTGCGCTACCACGGAACGGAGAGTTTCTTGAAAGTCGTTCACACCATTGAAGAACTTCGCGACCAGTTGCGCGGCCAGTTGAATGTGTCTTTTGTGCCCACCATGGGCAATCTGCACGAAGGCCACCTTGCCCTCATGAAACTGGCGCGCCAGCACGGCGATCCGGTGGTGGCCAGCATCTTCGTGAATCGCCTGCAGTTCGGCCCGAATGAAGACTTCGACCGCTACCCGCGCACGCTGGCTTCGGATATCGAAAAGCTCGAACGTGATCGCAACGTGTACGTGCTGTTCGCGCCCAACGAGCGCGAAATGTATCCCGAGCCACAGAGCTATCGCATTCAGGCGCCGCCCGATCTGGGCGATATTCTGGAGGGCGAGTTCCGGCCGGGTTTCTTCAATGGCGTCAGCACGGTGGTGATGAAGCTGTTTTCCTGTGTTCAGCCCAGGGTGGCGGTGTTCGGCAAGAAGGATTATCAGCAGCTTATGGTCGTGCGTGCCATGTGTCGCCAGTTTCAGCTGCCAGTGAATGTGCTGGCGCACGAAACCGTGCGTGATGCCGACGGCCTGGCCATGTCGTCGCGCAACGTCTATCTGTCGCCGGAAGAGCGTCGCGAGGCGCCCGAACTGTACGCGCAATTGGAAGCGCTGGCACAGCGCGTGCGCGATGGTGATGTCAATGTCGCAGAGCTCGAAGAAGCCGGTTCAGCCGCGCTGCAGCAGCGTGGCTGGAAGGTGGATTATTTCTCTGTACGGCGCCAGCGCGACCTGCTGGCCCCTTCCCAGGAAGAGGTCCGTGCACACGAACCGCTGGTGGTTCTGGCAGCGGCCAAGCTGGGCGCGACACGCCTCATCGACAACCTGGAAATCGATCTGGCCTGATCGGGCGCTGCTTCCATTGCAGGCTGTCTCACATAACCGGCTGGCCTTGTGTCGCGGCCATGTGGACAATTTTGTCTCTTGTGTCAGAACTGACAGCTGATATTTTTCCGGCCCGCATGCCAGAATAGGGCCCGATCAAACAGCTACCAGGAGGGGGCAATGGATAGGCGACCCGGGCAAAAAGACGCCGGATTTTCAGTGCTTACCCCGCGCGAGCGGGATGTCATGGCTTATGTGGCGCTGGGCAAACCCAACAAGATCATTGCGGCGGAACTCGGTGTGTCGCAACGTACCGTCGAAGCGCACCGGGCCCGCATCTTCCAGAAGATGCGGGTGCGTAATGCGGTAGAACTTGCCCGCAGGTTGCTGGCCCCCGAATCATCCCGGTTTTCGTAAGCAGGGCCAGTGCGGGCCAGGGTCTTTAAAGACAGTTCAAGGCCGGCCTGGATTTCAGCTCGTCGATGGGGTCGATGTCGGCCTGGCGGGCCAGCCGGTGTTCTAGCATGGGTTGCACGCCATTAAGCGTATGCACGCGCAAGGTGTTGTTGTTCACGAATGTCATATCGGCTTTGGCCGTGTCCTGGTTGGCATGTACCAGGGCAATGCGTAGCGGGCTGTCGCCAATGACATCCCAGCAACCTTGCTCAACCATGGTATGCCGGGGCTGGTTGCCTACCAGCGTAGTGGTGCGTGACCGCCATTCGCCACTGGGGGCCAGGGTGACCAGGAAACGCGCGGCTTCGCAGGCCATGCCGGACGGGCAGGGTACGGTACCTAGAAAGCTACGCGCTTCGGCCAGCGGCCGGGGCAGCGCGCCGGGCTCGGCGTCGCCAGCCTGGGCTGCTTCCTGGCTGGCCGCTGCCGGGGCCGGCCGTTGCACTTGGGCCGGCCCTTCGCCACCAAAACCCAGCTGAATCTGCGATGCAGCCCGGGGGGTGCCGCCCATTGCATGGCTTTCGGCGTCGATCTTGGTGTTTTCACGAGATGTATCGTAAAGGGCGGAACTCTGCTGTGGTTGTGCGCAACCGGCCAAGACGGCCAGCGCAAGCAGGATGGCTGGGGTTCTGAAGGGGGCAAGGCCGGCGAGCGGAGAATATGCGGGCATGATGAATTTCCAGGGAAGACGCTTGGGCCGTCAGCCAAAATGCGAGCCTTGCTTGAGGCTGGCTTGGCGGGCCATCGGTAGAGCCGATGGCTGCCACGATCGGGTTTTCGCTTCATTCTACGCATTTCTTATGGTTTTTGCTGCGCCATGAACAGCGATTTCCAGGTCTGGACATTACCTTTCCTGCTGTGTTTCGGCTTGTGCGGCGGGCTGGGTGCAGCGACGGCGCTGGCTTATGCATATCGTGTGGCGGCTGGTGCGCCGGCTGATGGCGTCACCATGCGGGCGGCCCTGAAGGCGGGATGCCGCCTGACGGTCATCCAGCGCGTGCCGCCCCTGCTGCTTGTCTCGTGCATCTGTCTACTTTTGATCGCTGGTCTGCCTTTCGCGCTGCAGCCTTCGGCATTGGCCGCGCTGCGGGCGGCAGCTTGCGCGGTTCTGCTCGTATTGGCCATCATTGATGCGCGCTGTGGTCTGCTGCCGGATGCGCTTACCCTGCCCTTGATGTGGGCGGGCTTGATGTCGGCCTGGGCCGGCCACGGTGTCAGCCTGCACGACGCGGTGGCGGCCGCAGCAGTGAGCTACGTTTCATTATGGGCCCTGGATGCGATCTTCAGGCTGTGGCGAGGCCGTTGCGGGCTGGGCGGCGGCGACATGAAGCTCGTTGCCGCACTGGGCGCCTGGCTGGGGTGGGCGCCTTTGCCGGGCATGCTATTTGCCGCCTGCGTGGCCGGTATTCTTTTTGCTGTTGCTGGCGGGGGCCGCGCTGCCTGGCGATCCTCATTGGCATTCGGCCCCTTCCTTGCATTGGCCGGCGGTCTTTGGCTGGTGGGCGACCCTGTTGTACAGTTCTTTTTTTGTCCGGGAAATGGCGTATGTACAAGATCGGCCTGACAGGGGGCATCGGTTCAGGGAAAAGCAAGGTGGCCGATATGCTGGCGGCCTGGGGGGCGGCTGTGATCGATTCCGATGTCATTGCCCATGAGTTGACCGCCCCGGGCGGTGCCGCCATCGAACCCATCCGGCAAGCCTTCGGGCCGGGTGTCATTGCAGAGAATGGCGCGCTGGACCGCCCCGCCATGCGCGAGCTTGCCTTCCAGAGCCCAGAGGCCCGGCGGCGGCTCGAAGCCATTCTGCACCCCATGATACGGGCCGAGACCACCGCCAGGGCGCAGGTGGCCCAAGGACACTATGCGGTTTTCGTGGTGCCGCTGCTGGTGGAGTCGGGCCGTTGGCAAAAACAGCTGGATCGCATCTGTGTGGTGGACTGCGAACCCGAGACCCAGGTGGCCCGGGTGCAGGCACGCAGTGGGCTGACGCGGGAAGCTATTGCGCGTATTATGTCGGCACAGGCGTCCCGCGAGGAACGCATTGCCGTGGCAGACGATATCGTTCCCAACGGCGCAGGCACCACTCTCGACGAACTGGAACGTCATGTCCGTGCTCTGCATGAGTGCTGGTGCATGCAGGCGCAGCAGCACTCAGCGCCTTTCCAAACCTAGTCGACGCTTCTGTAAAGGTTGTAGGCCGCGTGATTCTCTACGAATATCCGTGCAACGAACGTATCCGTTCCCTATTACGTGTGGAACACCTGTTCGACCGCTTGTTCTTCTTCGCCAAGGGTGAAGACGTACGGCATCACCAGGTATCCATGGCCACGTTGTTCGAGCTGCTTGATATTTCCGAGCGGACCGATCTGCGCGGCGCTGTCGTCCAGGATCTCGAACGCCAGCGCGGGGCGCTCAGCGCGCTGCGGCAGCATCCCGGCGTAGATGAATCCAGGCTGGATGCCATGCTGGATGAGATCCAGGCCGTCAATGGCGAGCTGGGTTCCCAGGGCAGGGTGGGGCAGAATCTTCGCGACAATGAATGGCTGGCCAGCCTTCGCGGCAGGCTGGCTATCCCGGGCGGCTCATCGCCTGTTGATATGCCTTCTTTTTTCTCCTGGCAGCTCAAGTCCTTTGAAGAGCGTACGCGTGATCTTCAGGGCTGGATCGAACCCCTTATCCCCTTGTATCGCGGGCTTGCACTTATCCTGCGCATGCTGCGCGATTCCGGTGACGCCCGCGACATGACGGCGCGCGAAGGCGCCTATCAGGAAATGCTAGGCGGCAAAATCTACCAGCTTCTGCGGGTGTGGGTCGATGCCTCCCGACGCGTATTTCCCGAAATGAGCGCCAACAAATATGTAATCTGGGTGCGTTTTGCCGCCCAGGGCGAAGACCTCAAACCGCAGCCAGTGGGAATCGACATCCCCTTCAGGCTCGCCTGCTGCCATGTCTAAATTGTAAATAGGGGTCAGACCACGATTTCTTTCAGAAATCGTGGTCTGACCCCTATTTACCTCCAATTTATCCTGTTGCGTTCCGTTTCAATGGGGTGTTGGGCGGTGCGCGGCGTGGGGATGTTGCGCGACAATGGCGGCTTGTGTCCTGAGCCGAGGTAAAGCGAATGTCGTTTCAAGATCCCGAGCCTTTGCGGCCGCGCCGCGGGCGGTGGTGGGGTTGGCTGGTTGTCGTCTGTCTGGTGGCGGCCGGGGCCTATTGGTATTTTGGCGTCCAGAATGCCGGCAGCCCGGGGGGAACGTCGCCTGCGTCCATGGGCAGGGGGTTCGGCCCGGGGGCTTTTCGTGGCGCTCCCGTTCCGGTGAGGCTGGCCACGGTGCAGGTCGAGACCATCCAGCATACCTTGCGGGCCATCGGTACTGTCACCGCCTTCAATACCGTGGTGGTTCGCAGTCGGGTAGGCGGCGAGTTGCTGCAACTGCATTTTCAGGAAGGGCAGAGGGTCGAAGCGGGCGATTTGCTGGCTCAGATCGACCCTCGCGAATTCCAGGTGGCGCTTGACCAGGCACGCGGCCAACAGCAGCAGAATGCCGCCCAGTTGCAGAGTGCTCGGAAAGACCTCGAACGCTATCGGGTGCTGTTCCGCCAGAATTCCATAGCACGTCAGCAAGTGGAGCAGCAGGAAGCGCTCGTCAAGCAGTTGGAAGGTGCTCAGGTCAGCGATCAGGCGGCGGTGGACAGTGCCGGGCTGCAGTTGAGCTACACCCGGATTACCGCGCCGATTTCGGGGCGCCTGGGCCTGCGCAAGGTGGATCAGGGCAATATCGTGACCGCTTCGGACACGGAAGGGCTGGTGACCATCACGCAGACCCAGCCCATCTCGGTCGAATTCACACTGCCGCAGGTCGAAGTGGCGGACGTGCTGGAACAATTGCGGGCGGGGCGCACCTTGCAGGTGGTACTGCACGATCAGAACGATATTGAAGAACTGGCGCGCGGCGAACTCACTTCGCTGGACAACCAGATTGATGTGACGACCGGGACGCTCAGGCTCAAGGCGCGTTTTGACAATCGGGATGAACGCCTCTTTCCCAACCAGTTTGTGAACGTAAGGCTGCTGGTTTCCAGTCAGGACATGCTGGCAGTGCCCTCAGCCGCAGTGCAGGTGGGTTCCATTGGCAGTTTTGTCTATGTCGTTGATGACGGGGTGGTGCGCATCCAGCGCATTACCGCCGGCCGGGTCGATGGCCAGAAGACGGCTGTGCTGGACGGCCTGCAGGCCGGGCAGCGGGTCGTGGTGGAAGGTACCGATCGCCTGCGTGACGGCGGCAGCGTGGATGTGGTGAGCGTGGACGGCAAGGACGCGGGGGCTGCCCCTGCCGCTGCCCGTGGCCCGGGTGCGGGTCGCGGTGGTGAAGGGCGACCTGGCGGCAGCTCATCTTCACGGGCGGGCAGCCCTGCCGCGGCAGGGGGCGGGCCGGCACCTGCGCCTGTGGAGGGCGGCGGCCCGCCGGCCGGCAATGCCTCCGCCGCGCCGGCAGGCCATTGAGGGCGCATCGTGAACCTGTCGCGCATCTTCATTCTGCGGCCCGTTGCCACAACACTGGCCATGGTGGCGCTACTGCTGTCGGGCATGCTGGCCTATCGCCTGTTACCCGTATCGGCCTTGCCGCAGGTCGACTACCCGACCATACAGGTGACGACGCTGTATCCCGGCGCCAGCCCCGATGTGATGACTGCGCTGGTCACTTCGCCGCTGGAACGCCAGTTCGGCCAGATGGCGGGGCTCACACAGATGACTTCGTCGAGTTCGGGCGGGTCATCGGTCATTACGCTGCAGTTCGACCTCGACCTGGAACTGGATGTGGCCGAACAGGAAGTGCAGGCGGCCATCAATGCCGCTTCCAACCTGCTGCCGGGGGATCTGCCTGCTCCGCCCATCTATAACAAGGTGAACCCTGCAGACACACCTGTCATCACGCTGGCGGTCACTTCGCCAACCCTGCCGCTGCACCAGGTGCGCGATCTGATCGATGTGCGGGTGGCGCAGAAGCTGTCGCAGATCACAGGGGTGGGTCTGGTGGGTATTGCCGGCGGGCAGCGCCCGGCCGTGCGGATCCAGGCCAATGCGGCGGCGCTTGCCGCCCGTGGGCTGACCCTGGCCGATGTGCGTTCTGCAATCAATGGTGCCAATGTCAACCAGCCCAAGGGGAATCTGGATGGCCCGGAACGTTCGACGACTATCGACGCGAACGACCAGCTGCGTTCGGTAGAAGACTACGAAAACCTGATCCTGCAGTATGTGGATGGTTCTGTGCTGCGCCTGCGCGATGTCGCCACAGCCGTGTACGACGCCGAAAACCTGCGTCAGGCCGCGTGGGTGGGCACGGCGGCTGAGGGTGACGGGCCTGCTGCAGGCCAGCCTTCATCCACACCGGCGATTCTGCTGAATATCCAGCGTCAGCCTGGCGCCAATGTGGTGCAGGTGGTGGACAGCGTCAAGGCCATGCTGCCTGCGTTGCAGGCCTCGCTGCCGGTCGGCATTGACGTGACCATTGCCGCAGACCGCACCCAGACCATACGCGAAGCGATCCGCCATGTGCAGACGGAAATGCTGCTGGCCATTGGCCTGGTGGTACTGGTGACCTTCGTCTTTCTGCGCAGCTGGACAGCCACCTTCATCCCGAGCGTAGTGGTACCGTTATCGCTGGTGGGGACGTTCGGCATCATGTACTTGAGCGGTTTCAGCCTGAACACGCTGAGCCTGATGGCGCTGACCATCGCCACGGGTTTTGTGGTGGATGATGCCATCGTCATGATAGAGAACATCGCCCGCCATATTGAAGAGGGTGAGTCACCCTTGCAGGCCTCGCTCAAAGGGGCGAAACAGATCGGCTTCACGCTGGTGTCCCTGACGCTGTCCCTGATCGCGGTACTGATTCCGCTGCTGTTCATGGGGGATGTGATCGGGCGGCTGTTCCGCGAATTTGCCGTGACCCTGGCGGTGGCCATTCTGCTTTCCCTGGTGATATCGCTGACGCTCACGCCCATGATGTGCGCACGCATGCTGCGCCCTGAATCCGAGATGAAGCTGGGTGGCTTTCAGCGGGCCGCCGGCCGCTCGATGGACCGCATGATCGCGGCCTACGACAGGGGGCTGCGCTGGGTATTGGGCCGGCAGGGTTTGACGCTGTTGGTGGCCGTGGCGACTCTGGTGCTCACAGGGCTGCTTTACTTGATGGTGCCCAAGGGCTTCTTCCCTCAACAGGATACCGGCCTGATCCAGGCCATCAGCCAGGGGCCGCAGGATGTGTCGTTCGGGTCGATGGCTGCCCGCCAGGCCATGGCGGTCGAGCGTATCCTGGCTGACCCTGATGTCGCTTCGGTGACCTCGTTCACGGGCATAGACGGCACCAACTCCACGCTGAGCACTGGCCGCATGCAGATTGCGCTTAAACCCCTGGGTGAGCGCAGCAGCGGCGCGGCGCAGATCATACGCAGGCTGGGCACTGCGCTTGAGGGCCTGCCCGACATCCAGGTATTCATGCAGCCGGTACAGGACTTGACGGTCGACGACCGGGTCAGCCGCAACCAGTATCAGATGACGCTTTCCGACCCGGATCACGAGATGCTGATGGAATGGACGCCGCGCATGGTGGATGCGCTGTCCATGACGCCTGAATTGGAAAGCGTGGTCAGCGACTTGCAGCCCTATGGGCGTGAAGCCATCGTACGTATAGACCGGGATGCGGCCGCCCGTCTGGGCGTGACCAATGCGGCAGTGGACGATGCGCTATACGATGCCTTTGGCCAGCGTTTGATCTCTACCATTTTCACGCAATCGGCCCAGTATCGGGTTGTGCTGGAAGTGGCAGAGCCGTATCGGCAGGACCCTTCCGCATTGACGCAGATATACGTGAGAGGCAGTGGCGACACGCCCATACCGCTCAGCGCCTTTGCGCGCATCGAGCATGACACCGCGCTGCTGTCCATTGAACGCCTGGGGCAGTTTCCCGCCACTACGATTTCCTTCAATACGGCGCCGGGCGTGGCCTTGTCGGATGCGGTCGAGGCCATACGCGCAGTGCATGCGCAGTTGCAGATGCCTGCTTCGGCAGAGCTGACCTTCCAGGGGGCGGCCCAGGCTTTCCAGGCTTCGCTGTCCAGTACGCTGTGGCTGATCCTGGCAGCGGTGGTGACGATGTATATCGTGCTGGGCATTCTGTACGAAAGCTATATCCACCCAGTGACGATTTTGTCCACCCTTCCTTCAGCAGCGGTCGGGGCCTTGCTGGCGCTGCTCATGACCGGGACCGATCTGGACATGATAGGCGTCATCGGCATCATTCTGCTGATCGGTATCGTCAAGAAGAATGCCATCATGATGATAGACTTCGCGCTCGATGCGGAACGCGAGCGCGGGCTGGATCCCCAGCAGGCCATTCACGAGGCGGCGCTGCTGCGCTTTCGCCCCATTCTGATGACGACACTGGCTGCGCTGTTCGCTGCGGTTCCGCTCATGCTCGCCACGGGCTCGGGCGCCGAACTGCGTCAGCCGCTGGGGCTGGTCATGGTCGGCGGGCTGATCTGCAGCCAGGTGCTGACCTTGTTCACGACCCCGGTAATCTACCTGTTCTTTGACCGCAATGCGCGCCGTTTCAAGCAGCGCGCTGCAGGCAGGAACGTGGTTGCGGGGCGCAGCGCATGAGGTGGTTCGGCGTCTTCATCATGCGCCCGGTGGCAACGACGCTTGCCTGCCTGGCCATGATTCTGACAGGGGCCTTGTCGTATTTCCTGCTGCCGGTGGCACCGCTGCCGCAGATGGATTTCCCCATGATCACGGTGTCGGCCAGCATGCCCGGGGCGAGCCCGGAAACCATGGCTTCCACCGTGGCCACACCCTTGGAGCAATCGCTGGGTTCGATTGCCGGCCTGGTCGAAATGAGCTCGCGTAGTTCGGAAGGCTCTACGCGCATCATGCTGATGTTCGACATGAAGCGCGATATCAATGGCGCCGCAAGGGATGTGCAGGCAGCGATCAATGCCGCACGGGCCATGCTGCCTTCAGGCCTGCGCGGCAATCCCTCGTATAACAAGGTGAACCCCTCGTCCTCGCCCATCATGGTGCTGGCGCTGACGTCGCCGGTGGCTACCCAGGGCACGCTTTATGATCTGGCATCCACCCTGGTGGCACAGAAGCTGGCGCAGGTGCCTGGGGTGGGCGAGGTCGAGGTCGGGGGCAGCTCATTGCCGGCCGTTCGTGTGACGTTGAACCCGCAGGCGCTCTATGCCGCCGGTGTGGCGCTGGACGAAGTGCGTCGCGCCTTGAATGACGCCAATACCATGCGGCCCAATGGGGTCGTGGAAAACGAAAGCCACAACTGGCTGGTGAGCACCGGCGGCCAGATGAGCCGGGCAGACCAGTTCGCACCGCTTATCGTGGCCTGGCGTAACGGCGCCCCCATCCGCCTGCAGGACGTCGCTACGGTGGAAGACTCCATCGAAGACCGCAACAAGATCGGCTTCTACAACGACCGGCGCGCCGTGCTGCTCATTGTGCGCCGCCAGGCGGATGCAAACATCATCAAGACGGTGGACGCCATACGTGACCAGGTCCCCGTGCTCGAAGCCATGTTGCCGGCGGATGTCACGCTTTCCGTGGCGCAGGACCGCACGCCCAGCATCCGGGCATCCATGCATGAGGCCGAACTCACGCTGATCATAGCCGTGGCGCTGGTGATCATCGTGGTGTTGATGTTTCTTCGCAATGTGCGCGCCGCGCTGATCCCGGCGATTGCCGTGCCAGCGTCACTGGTCACAACCTTCAGTCTGATGCTGCTGTTCGGCTATACCTTGAATACGATTTCACTGATGGCGCTGATCGTGGCGACCGGCTTCGTGGTGGATGATGCCATTGTGGTGCTGGAAAACATCATCCGCTACCGGGAAAAGGGGGTGCCGCCGCTGCGTGCCGCCATACGAGGGGCCCGCGAGGTCGGCTTCACCGTGGTGGCCATGAGTGTTTCCTTGGTAGCCGTCTTTATTCCTATGCTGTTCATGGGTGGCCTGCCGGGGCGTTTGTTCCGGGAATTCGCGGTGACACTGTCGGTGGCGGTATTGGTGTCCCTGCTGATTTCGCTGACCTTGACGCCCATGATGTGTGCCCGCTTGCTTAAAGTGGGGCCGCGCCAGGGTAATGGCGTCGCAGCCGACCCGGGGGAAGCCGCCACGGGCGCCCGCGCGGCCCCGCGCCGCAATCGGCTGGCCCGGACGTTGCGCGCCCTGGGGGATGGGTTCTGGTCAGGGTACAAGCGCTCGCTGAACTGGGCGCTGGCGCACAGCCGCATCACCTTGATGGTGCTTTTTGCCACCATCGGCCTGAATGTGTATTTGTATACCATCGTGCCCAAGGGCTTTTTCCCGCAGCAGGATACCGGCCAGCTCATGGGCTTCTTTCGGGTGGACCAAGGCACGTCTTTCCATGCCATGATGCCCAAGCTGGAAGCGTTCCGGCAGCAGTTGATGGCGGACCCGGCCATCCGCAGCGTGACGGTTCATGCCGGCGGCCGGGGTGGCAGCAATTCCAGCTTCCTGATGATAGAGCTCAAGCCCAAGAGTGAGCGCAAGGAAAGCGCAATGGAGGTCGTGAACCGCTTGCGGCCGCAATTCCAGCGCACCCCGGGCGCGCGGTTGACGCTGGTGCCCCAGCAGGACATTTTCGTAGGGGGGCGTCAGCAAAGCTCGGGTTCTTATGACTACACCTTGATGAGTGGTGACCTGGACCTGCTCAAAACCTGGATGCCGCGCGTGCAGCAGGCGCTGATCGCATTGCCGGAACTGGTGGATGTGGACACCGATGTCGAAGACAGAGGGCGCCGGGTGGAACTGGTTATCGACCGTGATGCGGCCAAACGTCTGGGGGTGGACATGAGCATGGTCGCGGCGACATTGAACAATTCCTTCAGTCAGCGACAAGTGTCCGTGATCTATGGCAGGTTGAACCAATACCACGTGGTCATGGGTATAGACGAGCGCTACGCCCAGGATGCTGAATCACTGCGATTGGTGCAGGTCATAGGTACCGATGGCCAGCGCGTGCCATTATCGGCCTTCACCCGGCTGGAACGCGGCAGCGCGCCACTCAGCGTGAATCATCAGGGGCTGCTGGCGGCAGATTCGATTTCCTTCAGCCTGGCGCCCGACGTGGCGCTGGACGAAGCCATGGCAGCCATAGAGCAGGCGGTCGCCCGCACCGGCCTGCCGACTCACGAGATTCAGGCCGGCTTCCTGGGGACGGCTGCTGCGCTGCAGCATGGTGTGGCCCAGCAACCCTGGTTGATTCTGGCCGCGCTGGTCACCATGTATCTGGTGCTGGGCATGCTTTACGAGAGCTACATCCATCCCATTACCATTCTGTCCACGTTACCTTCGGCAGGGATAGGGGCGCTGCTGGCCCTGATGATGCTGGGCGAACAGTTCACGCTGATTGCGCTTATCGGTGTGTTCCTGCTCATAGGCATCGTCAAGAAGAATGCCATCATGATGGTGGATTTTGCCCTGCTGGCAGAGCGGCGCGACGGCCTGTCATCGCGCGACGCCATTTTTCAGGCCTGCCTGGTGCGTTTCCGGCCCATCATGATGACCACATTGGCTGCCATGCTGGGCGCGCTGCCCCTGGTGCTGGCCACCGGGGCAGGGGTGGAAATGCGCCGCCCTCTCGGGATTACGATAGTGGGCGGGTTGTTGCTGAGCCAGATTCTTACGCTATATACGACGCCAGTCGTGTACCTTTACTTTGACCGCCTGCGCTTGCGCTTTGGGCGTCGTCGCCGCAAGGCTGCGGCAAGCGTGGCGCCTGGCGAGCAGGCAAGTTGATGGAAGATGATGGGACAAGATCGGACAGAAATTGATGCCGCTAGGGAAGGCGCAGCGCCGCCCCCATGGCCTGTAGTGTCTTCTGGGGACGCGGCCTGGAGCGGGGACAGATTGCGGCTGGCGTTTACGGGCCTGTTGTCATGCCTGGTGCTGGCGGGTTGCGCGGTAGGGCCTGAGTTCGAACGTCCGGCCATGGACGTGGGCGAGCGCTATAGGCACACCTCTGCAGAAATCGACCCCCAGGCCAACGCCGGTTGGGTGCAGGTGCAGCCGGGGGCCGACGCATTACGTGCGGACTGGTGGGCCCTTTATGACGACCCTGTGCTGAATGATCTGATGCTCAGGCTGCAGGAACAGAACGTGGATATCCGTCTGGCGGAAGCGCGTTACCGCCAGGCGCAGGCATCCTTGCAGTCGGCGCGTTCCGGCTTCTTTCCGACGGTGGGCAGCAATGCCTCGGTCGAGCGTTCCGGTAGCGGTGGCGGCTCGGCTTCCGGCTCGGGTGGCGGAGGCGGCAGTTTCGGCGGCGGGGCCAGCAACAGCTATTCGCTGTCGGGTTCGGTGAGCTGGGAACTGGATCTCTGGGGCAGGGTACGGCGCACGGTGGAAGCCGGCGAGGCGGCGCTGGATGCCAGCGTGGCGGATATTGGCGACGTGCGTCTGAGCATGCAGTCCACGCTTGCGCAGACCTATTTCACCCTGCGCGTGAGCGATGCGGAAGCCCGGCTGATGGAACAGACCGTGCAGGCTTATGAACGCTCCTTGCGCATGACCAGCAACCGTTATGAGGCCGGGGTGGCCATGCAGGCCGATGTGGCGGCGGCGCGGACCCAACTGGAAAACGCGCGTACGCAGTTGCTGGCACTGCAGCGCCAACGCGCCCAGCTCGAGCATGCGATGGCCGTGCTGATGGGGCAGACACCGGCTTCATTCGAGCTTGCCGCAACGGCAGACGTGCCGAAATTGCCCACCATTCCGGTGGGCATCCCTTCCGAGTTGCTGCAGCGGCGTCCGGATGTGGCCGCCGCCGAGCGGCGCATGGCCGAAGCCAACGCGCAGATCGGGGTGGCTCAGGCGGCCTGGTTTCCCGCGCTGACTCTCGGCGCTCAGGGGGGCTTTCGTTCCGGGCAGTGGGCCGACTGGTTGACGGCGCCCGCGCGTTATTGGGCGCTGGGGCCGGCCCTGGCCCTGACGCTTTTCGATGGCGGGGCGCGCAGCGCTGCGGTCGAGCAGGCGCGCGCCAGCTTTGATGTGCAGGCGCTCAGCTGGCGCCAGACGGTGCTGGGCGCGCTTCAGGAAGTGGAGGACCTGCTGGTTCAGTTGCGGGTGATGGGTATGGAACAAGTCACGCAGGGGCGCGCGCTGGCATCAGCACGCGAATCGCTGCGCCTGACGCAGAACCAGTACGAAGCAGGGTTGATTGATTACCTGAGCGTGATCCAGACTGAAACCACGGCGCTCAGCACGGAACGCGCCGCACTGAGCCTGTTGTCCGATCGTCTGAGCGCCAGCGCGCAATTGATGGCTGCTTTGGGGGGCGGCTTCAGTTTCCCCGAATGAAGGCAATGCCGTGGGCACCGTGCTTCTGCGCCGTGCGCAGCGTATCGGTGCTTTGCCCGCCGATGGCATAGACAGGGCAGCCCGCAGGCTGCGCCAGGGCTTCAAAGCGCTGCCAGCCCATGCCGGCGGAGCCGGGGTGTGAGGGTGTGTCGAGCACATGGCCCATCACCATGAAATCCACATTCATGTCGCTGGCGGCCTGCCGCTCTTCTTCGTTGTGGACCGAGGCGGCGCGTAGCACCGGCCTGGGCGGCACGGCCCTGCGCAGCAGGATATCGGCGGACCGCAGATGCACGCCGTCAGCCTGCATCCACCACGACTCCTTATGCACGGCATTCACCAGGCAGCGGGCGCCAGCCTTGCGGCATCGTTCCAGCACGGCATGAAAGGCGGCCGTCAATTGCGCATATCCGGCCGCATCATCACGGGCCCGCGCTTCCCATTCAGGTTCACGGAACTGGACCAGGCGCACGCCAGCTGTAGTTGCGGCGTCCAGGCGCTGCAGCCAGGCATCCAGGCCTTCCGCGGAACCAATATCGCTGATCAGGTAGCGATCGGGCAGCGTCAGCCAACGCAAGGGGGGCTCGGTGGCCGGCAGCACCGGCCCAACCTGCAAGGGTTCGTGGGGGTGGGTCCAGGCCAGCTGCTGGCCTTCCAGACCTTGTGGTTCGCCTTCCCAGGATGTGACCTTGCAGAAGGCGAGACGGACGATGTTCTTGGGGTATTCGTGTACGTAGGTGACCCAGGGTGCGGATTCGATCACCTGTATGCCGAGTTCTTCTTCCAGTTCGCGCGCCAGCGCCTGCAGCACGGACTCTCCCGCTTCGATCTTGCCGCCGGGCAGTTCCCACCAGCCCGGCCAGGGCTTGTCGGCAGGGCGTTGGCCCAGGAGTATCTGGCCATCGGGCCGCAGGATAATGCCGACGGCGACGTCGATGAAGGGTTTAGACATGGCGCGCTGCCCAGTCGCGTGCAAATTGGCGGGCCACCCGCCCGGATCGCGAACCTCGTTCCAAAGCCCATTGCAGGGCTTCCGTACGAGAGGCTTCGACGGATTCCGGTGAGCATCCGTGCTCGTGTAACCAGTGTTTCACGATATCCAGATAATCATCCTGTTTGAAAGGGTAAAAGGACAGCCAGATGCCAAAGCGTTCGGATAGCGAGATTTTTTCCTCGACGGTTTCGCCGGGGTGGATCTCGCCATCGGACTGATGCTTGGCGCTGAGGTTTTCACTCATGTATTCCGGCATGAGGTGGCGCCGGTTCGAGGTGGCGTAGATCAGCACGTTATCGCCGGCGGCACTGACGGACCCATCCAGCACGGATTTCAATTCCTTATAGCTGGCCTCGCCTTCCTCGAATGACAGGTCATCGCAGAAAATGATGAAGCGTTCCGGGCGGTGGCTGACAATATCGACGATGTCGCCCAGGTCGGCCAGGTCGGATTTGTCGACCTCGATCAGACGCAGGCCACGATCGCCGTATTGCGCCAGCATGGCCTTGACCAGAGAGCTCTTGCCAGTGCCGCGGGCGCCGGTCATCAGCACGTTGTTGGCGGGCCTGCCTTCAAGAAAATGCAGCGTGTTGCGGTCGATGACCGTTTTTTGACGTTCGATATGCTGCAGATCGCCAAGGTCGATGCGGGCAATGTTCTGCACCGCATCCAGCCAGCCGCGCGAGCCCCGCTTGCGCCATCTGAATGCATGGGCCTGCCAATCGATGGGGGGCGGGGCGGGGGGCAGCCAGGCTTCCAGTTGTGCCAGCACACGCTCGGCCCGCTCTATGAGCGTGTTCAATTCATACGTGGTCACGGATGTCTCCAGATCCTATGTGGATGCTCTGAATAATTTCACCACGCGGCCTGTATCCCATCCCGACCGACCCGGGGCGCAGGCTTACCGTTCGAATTATTCAAAGCATCCCTGTCTTGGGCAAAACCACCATTATCGCCAATTTCAGGTCGTGTTCATGCCCCGGTGCCCGATCAAGGCGGGGTTCAGTGCGGCAGGATCCATGTCGCATCAAAGTCGCTCCCGTCAAAAAAACAGGAACATCCGGTCACGTATAATCCCTGTCTTTGCCGTAAAACTCTTTCACCGTCATTTCTGCGGGTCTGTCTTGAACCTCAACGATCTGTTAGCTCCTATCGCAGACGACATGAAGGCCGTCGATGCCGTCATCCGCGACCGCCTTGATTCCGAAGTCGTTCTTATACGCACTATCGGCGACTACATCGTCGGCGCCGGGGGCAAGCGCATGCGGCCGGCGATGCTTTTGATGCTTGCGCGGGCATTGGGCTATCAGGGCAATCTGCATCATTTGCTGGCCGCAGTGGTGGAATTCATCCACACGGCCACCTTGCTGCACGATGACGTGGTGGATGAGTCCGATATGCGCCGTGGCCGTAATACGGCAAATGCGGTGTTTGGCAACGCGGCTAGTGTGCTGGTGGGCGACTACCTGTATTCGCGGTCCTTCGAAATGATGGTGGAATCCGGTTCCATGCAGTCCATGAAGGTTTTGTCAGCGGCGACCACAGTCATTGCTGAAGGCGAAGTGCTGCAGCTGCTGAATGTGCATGACCCCGATGTTTCTCTCGAACGCTACCTGCAGGTGGTGCGCTACAAAACTGCCAAGCTCTTTGAAGCCGCTGCAGAAGTCGGCGCCATCATTGCCGGCGGTACGCCCGGCCAGGTCAGCGCCGCCGCAAGCTACGGCCGCCATATTGGGACCGCCTTCCAATTGGTGGATGACGTGCTTGACTACGGCGGCGACGTGCAGGCGCTGGGCAAGAACGTGGGCGACGATTTGCGTGAAGGCAAACCCACCCTGCCGCTCATCCGCGTGATGGAAGTCGGCACGCCGGCACAACGTTTTCTGGTGCAGGATGCCATTCTGCACGGCGATGGCGACTTCGCCGCCGTAGCGCGTGCCGTGCAGGAAACCGATGCCCTGGAATACACCCGCAACGCTGCCGTGGCCGAAGCCGAACTGGCCCGCAAAGCCCTTTCTGCTTATCCGCTTTCCAAGCATCTCGAATGTTTGCTAGAATTATGCTCTTTCTCGGTTAGCCGGGATCGCTAGACAAGTTTTCCCGAAGCCTGTTTCGGTAGCTGTACGGGCAGCGGCAAGACACAGGCAAAAAGCATGGAATCGGGGCGTAGCTCAGCCTGGTAGAGTACTACGTTCGGGACGTAGGAGTCGGAGGTTCGAATCCTCTCGCCCCGACCAAATTC
>Ga0172382_10004916_pt1 | contig 20220 bp, 9 predicted proteins | sample Leawel138RmetaG_FD_122245 | JGI IMG/M metagenome (GOLD analysis project Ga0172382, IMG submission 122245) | Leachate microbial communities from a municipal landfill in Southern Ontario, Canada - Leachate well 138R metaG | ecosystem: Engineered > Solid waste > Landfill > Unclassified | place... | reverse complement strand
CGATGCCGAGAATTCCCTGGTCTGCATGAAGGATTCCCGTCGCCAGCATATAATGGACCACTTCCCTCCGGACTTCTGGCGGGGTCGCGGCGAACCCCGGCATATTGCCGACCCATCTATCCAGGTCGTCAACCACGAGCGATTTTTCCTGGAGGCAAAGCGCCATTATCTGCTGGGCATAGACATGGAGGGGAAAGGGGGGCGGAGTCACAGGCTCTACAAACCCCTGGCGCCACAGGTGGAGAAGCCCCAGGGCGCGGAGAAACGCATCCTCCTTGGTGGCCAGGAACAGACAGTTGCGCAGGGTCTTGGCGCGTCGTCCCGTGCGCCCGATCCGCTGCAAGAAGGATGAGACCGTCATGGGGGCATCAATCTGCACCACCCGATCGAGATCTCCGACATCAATGCCCAGTTCCAGGGTGCTGGTAGCGACAATAACGCAGTCACTGCCCTCCGCGAAGGCGGCCTCGGCGGCACGGCGTTCCTCCAGGCTCAAGCTGCTGTGGGACACAAAGGTCTGCACCTCCAAGGCGCGCAACTCCATGGCTAACTCCTCCACCCGGGCCCGGCTGTCCACAAATACCAGGCGTTTCTCGCCCCTGTACAGCCGGGAGAGCACAACGGCAGCATTTTGCAGGGTGCCGACCCAATCGAGCTGGACATCGGATTCCTGGGGCCCGCCGGATGGCGGATTGATCACCTGCCTCGGTGCCTTGCAGCCACCCGCCAGCCAATCACACAAGGCCTCGGGGTTGCCCACTGTGGCCGAGAGGCCCAGGCGCTGGATTTCCCGGTCGCATATTTTCTGCAGCCGTTCCAGCAATGCCAGCAGGTGCCAGCCCCGGTCATCTCCAGCGAAAGCGTGCACTTCATCAATGACAACTGCGCGCACATTTCCCAAAAACCACGCATGATCCACGCGAGGAGAAACCAGCATCGCCTCCAGCGATTCCGGCGTGGTTAACAGAATGTCCGGCGGTTCGGCGCGAATGGCCGCCTTCCGTGACCCGCTGACATCACCATGCCAGAGCGCAACGCTGCGTCCCAACAGTCCTGCGTAATATTCCAGGCGTGGCAATAGATTGTTGAGCAGGGCCTTGATGGGACAGAGATACAGCACACTCAACCCGTTCCAGTTTTCCGACAGCATGCGGGAGAACAGGGGAAAACAGGCTGCCTCGGTTTTGCCGCCTGCTGTAGGGGCCAACATGATTGCATGCTCCCCGCGAAGTACAGGTTCGATGGTCGCTTCCTGAAGTGGTCGCAAGCCGGGCCAGCCCAGACTATTGACGATGTGGTGCTGGAGGGCTGGGTGAAGCTGCTCGAAACCCGTCATAGATCGAGTTCTATGTCGTCAATGCCGGCGCCGCCCCGGGCGGCCCTCTCCACGGGCGTTAGCTCGCTATCCGACAGGGTCAGGGCATAATGGGTCCGGGGATCGAAATCCTCGAACTGATCAATGCGGTCCAGGACATCCCCAACAAGCTTCTTCAGGAATACCCGGGGAGCAATACCCACCTTGCCTCCCAGGCTGCCGGTTACGGCGTTGGCCAGGGTTTCGATGTAGGTATCGTCTGCCTTGGCCTCGATGCGTTGCGATACCTGGCTATTGGCGGCATAGAGGTCGCGCACCTTGCACCCTACTTCCACCAACAGGGGAATGCTGAACCCCTTCAACCGGATCTGAACTGCCCTCGGGTTGTCGAATCGGGCATCAGTGGAAAAATCCACCGCCAGACGTTGGGCCAGGGGCGGCAACCGCTGTACCCCCATGGGGCCGTCGAAGAAGGCCGTTGTGCCGGTAACCAGCAGGAACAAGCCGGGGAAACGGCCACTATCGATTTCGTCCATCAACTGACGCAGGGCATTCAGGCTCTTGTCTCGGACGTCTCCACGCATGCGCTGCAGGGTTTCCACTTCATCGAGCACCAACAACAACCCGGGGTGGCCGGAATCCTTGAGAATGGTCAGCACCCCCTGGAGAAAACTCAGGGCGCCGAAATGATCGATGTCGCCCTTGATCTTGGCGTAGCGCTTTACCGCAGCGGCAATATTGGGTTGCCCTGCCATCCAGGCCAATAAACCATCGGCAATTTCCTCTTCACCATCCAGCAGCGCCTGGCGGTAGGCCCGCAAAGTGAGGGAAAAGGCCGGTGCCGAGCGGACCACTTCGCCAAGACGCTTCTCCATCAGCTGGTCCGTCGCCGCCACCAGGGCTTCCACGTCATTGGGGTCCAGCTGGTGCTCGGCCAGCACATCCTCTTCCAGGGTAAAGAACCAGGATTCCACAATATTGCGGAAGGCCCCTGACGGAGAATCCGCTGTGGTCAATCGCTCCATTAGTCGCCGATAGACCGTCTCCAGGCGGTGGAGAGGGGTTTCGGTTTCGGAGATCTGAACCTCGGCGCAGGCAAACCCGCGTGTGTGAGCGCGCTCACGTAGCCAGCGGCTGAGAAAAGTCTTGCCGCTGCCGTACTCCCCGCGCACCGCCTTGAAAGCGGCACCCCCTCTCGCAGCCTTGTCCAGTTCCTCCTCAAGGACGGGCTGGAGATGGCCGAGACCCACGGCAAGGGCATCGAGCCCGTACTGGGGAACCGTGCCCCGGCGCAGGGCGTCGATGATGTCCTGACGACGTTGGGGGCTGATATTCATAATTCAAACTGCTTCTTCAGCATGCCTATATCCAGGACCACTGTGCTGGTGTCCCGCTGTACTTTCAGCACGGGATAGCCATCCACGTTCAGCAATTTCTGCATGGCCGACAGGAAGCCCCGTAAACGAATGCGGGGAATACTCAGCGCCTCGCTGAGCCTGGTCTCCATGATCGTGCCCTGCTGCTGTTGGAAAAGCGTCAGAAACCGACTCAGCTGCTCCTCGCTAAAAGGCACCCGGCCGGCCCTGGCGATGGCCTGACGGTAGACAGGAGATTCAAAAAGACCGGAAACCCAGGGTATGTCACTGCTGGCAGTCGCTTTGGTCAAATCTGAAGTGCCAGGTGCAGGCTGCAATTCGGCGAACATATCATCCATGATTTGGCTTGCCGGAAGGTCGCTGTCCTTGCGCTTTTTACTCCCCGCTTTTGGCTTTTTGTCCTGAAACTGGGGGCTGCGCTCCCTGACTTGAACCTCCCCTTGGGACCACCAGCTCGGCAGGGCTCGTTGCACTTCGTGCCAACCCTCCAGTCCCTTGGCATCACTGGCGTTGACATAGATTCCCAGAGGGATCACCACCTCCTGCAGACTGCCGCCGCCGTGGTAGCCGTGGCTGCGGGCCTTGGTGTATCGCACCTTTTCCGACCAGGGCAGTATCACCCTGTTGTGCTCGCTTATCACCCTGGGGCCTGTCAACGCCACCTCTTCGGCGGTCGCTGGTCGCCCCTGGGTCAGATACCTCTCGCCGCGATCTCCGGCACCGCTATCGGCAAACTGGGTATCGTGGTCCAGGATATGGCCGTGGTCGCTGGTGACAATGACGGTGCGGCCCGCGTCACGGGCCGCCTCCAGCACCTGACGGAGGATGGGCACGGCACGGAAATCCCAACGCACACTGACTTGGGAGCTGCTGGACAATTGGTCATCGATGGCGTTAATCACCACTGCCACCACCCGGTGTTCGGTCCCCGCAATCAGGCCCCTGGCATTAGGCGCCAAGGCCCCGCTACCGGAGTGCTGTAATTCCTGCTTGTGCAGCAGTACGGGCGGGAACCGGGTGGAGGCCCGTTTTTTCAGCAGGGGGTGGTCGGCAAAGGCAATCTTTTCCGCCTGCGCGTCGCCACTGGACAACCGGCCAGATAACAACGAACAGCGGCTCACCTGGGTGATGGAAGGCAGGGCGCTGATCAGGCAGGCATCCACTGCCCCGGTACTTTCGACAACTTCCACCCAGCCGTGGGCGGCAAAGTCCGTCTGCAATTCCCGGTAGATCGCGGTACTCATGCCATCCAATACCACCAGAAGTACCGGACCCGGTGCCGTCAGCGGGTCGAGCCAGCACTCGATGGCTTTTTCCACCGGCACCAGGTGGGGTGGCAGCGCATCGCCCCGGGCGATGGCAGGCAGGTGGTCTGCCAGCGTGCGATTTTGCTGTTGACGCCTCTCGGTAACGGCATCGAGCACCCCGTGGTAGGCATGATTGAGTCCCTCGTGATCCTCCCCGGACCACAGCTGGCTGCGGGCCCAATCCACATAGCTGCCATCGGTCACATAGGTGTCCAGCAGCTGGCTCAGGCTTGCCGGGTTTTTGCTGGACTCTCCCACATGCCAGCGCAGCAGTCGCAGGGCCATCTCGGCGCGCTGGAGTTGGTCCCGGCGACTGCCCAGCCCCGACAGCCAATGGTCTTGCAAGGCCTGCAAGCCTGCCTCCGCAGCCGAGGCATCTTTCTTTTTCAGCCCCTCGGTCAAGGAGGATGCGAAACGGTCGAACCGCTGTTGCAGTCCACCGGGAAGCAGGGGGGACATCACCAGCGCAGGGGTTAAATCCAGGCTCGCCAAAATCTGCTCGGCCTTGTCCAGTACCGGGCCCAGGGTCTTCAGTTCGCTCTGGGCGAGGATGCCTTTCACGGTGTCCGTGGCGCCATCGCCGAAGCGCGCCAGCACCTGCAGGTCGAAGGTTTCACCCCCCAGGAACCGCTCCACAAAGCGTCCCCGGGCAGCGTAGATCAGCCCCGCATCCACCACTTTGCCCTGTGGCAGTTCAGGGTTTGTGAGCAGACTACACACCAAACCCAGAGGGACCAAATCCTGGGCCTGGTCCTTGCGGATGAGGACTTCCACCAAGGGGCCCATCCCGGGCAGGGCCGGGTGCAACCAGTCGCCGAGGTGTTCCCGTACTGGCGCCGGTAGCGCCTTGATGCGCTCGCCCACCCCGTCCCGCAGGGACCAGCGCAGCAGTTCCGGTAGTTCTAGGCTGTTGTGCTCGTAGGCCAAATAGCCCCTGGCCAGCGCCAGCCAGGCGGAATCCAGGTCCAGCACTTCGCCAAACACCACGTGGGCGCGATAGCGATCAAAGCAATCCACCAGGGCCTCAGCCATCCAGCGGCCCTTTTTGTGGGTCAGGCGAGGGTCGATGGCGCTGACGTCGGTAAATTGCTGCAGGGTGCGCCATGGGTTGATCTGCTGGGGCTCATTGCGCCACAGCCGGGCCAGCACGTCGCGGCCCAGTTTGCCCTGGTGGAAAGGCGACAGAATCACCAGCTTGTGGTGTCCACGGTGATTGACCAGGGCCTCGCGAATGGCCAGCTCGGAACTGCAGGCCACGAGGCGCACGGGCTCCCCGGCAATGGTCTGCTCCACCACCGGCTCTGACAAGGGTTCATGCCACACCAGGGCAATCGGGTCGGCATCGCGATCCCGCTCCAGAATAGCCTGCAACTGGGTGCGCACAACGCCGGGTACCGGGTCGCCGTGGCGGGTCAATCCTGGGGCTTTCACGGTGTGGAACCCTCATCCTTGCTGATGGTGTAACTGATATCCACGGTCAATCCCTCGCCCAGTTCCGCCTCGATGGCGGCGAACAGGTTGCGAGCCTCCCGGCGGCCCAAGCCCTTGCGGAACTCCTGCTTGATCACCTTGACACCGGGGGAAGGTGCTGGAGCCGGGGACGGTGCGGGGGCGGGAGCAGGCGTGGAAATCAGGTTGGTGGCGTCGGCCTGGGCGGTTCTCAGCACCTGGGCCAGGGGCATAACCAGCTCGTCGGCGTTCAGGGCATCCACCACTCTCTGCTTGATGGCGCGGCCCTCGGGGGTGCCCCCGCTCCACACCTTTTCCAGCAAGGTCCAGTTGTTGTTCTGCAACAGGCTGGCTGTTGGGGTTGCGGACGTCAGGCTGCGTCCAAGAGCCTGGTCCGAGGTGGGCGGTTGGGCAGCCGCCAGGGTGCAGACCAGTTCCGCCCCATCCTTTTCCTGCAATTCCTGGAGCAAAGTCACCCCATACTCTGCGGTGCGGAAGCGATTACCCGTCAGGGGTTGCCCCAGGACCTGCAACTGCTGGCGCAATTGTTCCAGTAGTTGCTCGGCACTGGGCAGCTTTTGGCGCGCCTCTTCGTGCAGCTCCTTGACCAGCTCGTTCTGGTGGTTGGCGGTGCGCAAGGGGCTAGGTGTCAGGCCAAAGAGGGCGCCGGCCCTGTCGATGGCTGCCTTCCAGTCGTGGGGTTCCGCCAGCTCCTGCTGCAACAGCGTCAGGTTATCTGGCATATCCTTCAGGTTGGGTTCGTAGTCCCTGCCATGGTGAACAAAGGCGTATTGCCCATGCTCGGCAAACACCATGATCAACAGGTTCTGCAACAACTCCGGTAGCCCCTTGTCGGTGGGCTGGTTGATGGCTTCCCGCAGCCGTTCCACGGTTAGAGGGGCATCCCCCCGGCCGTCGGTGGCAATGGCGCGCCGCAGCCGTTGCGGCCAGCTGTCGCTGAAGATGAAGTGGCGCTCATGCATGGTCCCCAAATCCAGGGGTTGGGCGATGCCGCGCAGCAAGGGGCGCAGGGCGCTGTCCACGTCGATGCGGTGATTGGTGGTGTGGATGGCGCGACGCAGCTCCATCAATACCTTGCCCACCTCCGCCGACCTGATTTCGGTGTCGAACTCGGGGTGGTCCGGGTACTGGTAGCGCAGTGCCTGATCCAGCAATTGGCCAAAGGCCTGGCGCAGATTGGCGCCGTGGGGCAGGCGGGGGGCAAAGCCCGGTTCCAGGGAAATCACCTGTTCGGGAATGGCGTTGGCGTCGTCCAGCACCCCGGGGGGCGCTTCGCTGGCGCCATAGGCTCCCAGCAGTGCATCCTTGATGCGCTGGCGCAACTGGCTGCGCTGATTGTCCAGTAGAGTGCGGGCCTGGGTGCGGTCAACCGGGCTCAGGTGCTTGCTAAAAGAAAGAAATCGGTCGTCGCTTTTCAGCAGATACTCCAGCTTCACCAGCATACCCAAGTCCCGCTGTACCGCCTGACTGAAAAAGTACGGCAGCCAGCACAGGGTCCGGGAGCCACTGTTGCGGCCCTGGTAATCCTGCACCCGAGCCCGGTCGTCCGCCGGCGAATGGTTACCCGAATCGAAGGGGAAATCCACGATCACCTTCCAGTCATCTCCGCGGGCCTCGAATACGGTGTCGTCGTCGATTTCCCGAATATTCTGGAACTGCACCTCCACCGTGCGGCGGGTGCCTCGCCACAGGAACGAATGCTCCAGAAACAACTGGCTGTCGTCCTGGATGCCAAATGCATCGAACACGAGATCCTTGATCAGCTTGCGGCGAGCCCCTTCACTGTCGTGGATCTGCGCGTCTTCTAGGATGCTTTCCGTGTCCACCCCAGAAATCTGTACCGCAATGATGGGGTTGTGGGCATCGTCAGCAATCTTGATTTCCCCCACCTGGCCGGCCCACTTGCGGCACTTGGTCAGTACCGTGCGCGCCTCCTGGCCGGGGATGGGAGAGCGAATGGTGCCGTGGTTCAGGGCTGCCAGCTTCTGGGAGGTGAGCTGCTTGAAGCACTCCACCTCCGGCACCAGGGCTGCCAGCAGCAGGGTCTTGAGCAATCGCAGATCGTTATCGAAGCTCTTGCGCTTGGCATCCCCCGGCGGCAGTTGATGCACATCGGCGTAGGCGATGTCGTGCTCCCGCTCCAGCAGGGGCAGCAGCTTGCGCTCGAACAGCTGCTTGGCGTTGTCAAAATGATGGCGCATCTGTTCCGAGAAGGGCTCTGCTTCTGTGGCAATCACGTCGTACAGATCTCCCACCGGGATCACACCCCCCAGCTCCAGGGAATCCCGCTGACCCACCAGCAACATCAGCATCACCTTGAGGGCGGTGCGTTCCCGCTGCAGAGCGGAAGAAAGCGCCACCAGTGCCTGCACCAGGGCGGGGCTGAAGGGATACAGATTGCGGAACATCTCCCGATCCCCTTGGGTGGTGAGCAGGATATTGTGCACCTCCTCCCTCAGGCTGCGGTCGATGGTCTCAAAGGCCTGCTGAATCTGCTGGCGGGCACTGTCGTCCACGGGCCTGAGCAGGCGGCGCTGGGCGATCACCGGTAGGTTGCGGTCCTCCAGGGTAATGGTGTGGAAGCGCCCCTCCCAGTATTTCAGGGAGTCGCTCAGGGCCACCTGGTTGGCACCCACCACCTGATCGCCGACAAATTCCCGCAAGTCCCGCTGGCGGGCGATGATACTGGCCATGGGTAGGGCGCGGGGCTCGCTGGGCTCCACCAGCTTCACCACCTTCTGGATATTGTTGGCGATAAACTGCTGGTCGGCGATATGGCTGGCCAGCCACAGGATCAATTCGTCGAGAAACAGCACCACGGCGTCGTAACCCAGCCCCTTGGCGTGCTGGGTCATGATGCGCAGGCCTTCGTCAAAATCCACATAGCCACTGGCCTGGCTGTTGGCCATGTCCGCCAGGGAGGAGAACAGGGTGCTGACCAGATCCCCCACCAGGCGGGCCTTTTCATCGTCATCCGTTTGGCCGTTGATGACGGCGGCAAAGCTCACCCCATCCCAGCCCTCTGCCAGCTCACCCCAACCGTCGTCGCCACCGCCGGTGGCACCCTGATTGAGTGCATCAAAAAAAGCGTCGTCGCCAATGCGCTGGCGCAGCTCCTCCGCATCCTTGAACAGGCGATTGCTGAGGTAAAAGCCCGGTTGGGGTGCGTCCGGGTGCAGCTTGCGGATATAGCGCACATAGCCTCCCAGCACACCCGCCTCGATGCTCGGCGCGCCGATCATGTGGTAGGGCACCAGCAGGATATTGTGCTGCTGCAACCAGTCGTCGTGCTTGCTCACCTCCGGCGCCAGCTCGGTGATGGCGCGGGCCTCGCTGTTGCCCTGCAACAGCAGGTGCAACACTGCCATAAAGTGGGATTTACCACTGCCGAAGCTGCCGTGCAGATAGGCCCCCTTCTGGCGGTTCTGACCGCCTACCACCGTGCTCTTGATAAAGCTCAGGGCGTCCTCGAAGGCCTTGGCCAGTTGGGGTGTAACTACGTATTCCGCCAGGGTCTGGTGGATGGCCTCCGCCTGCAAACCCTGGGAGAGGTTGAGCACAAAATCCCCCCGCTGGACTTTCTCTGGGATATGTATCAGCTCTTTAATCAGCGTCATGCGTTGAATTCCTTATTTACGACCATCTCTACAGCAAGTTCTGGCGATTGGCTTCATACCAGACAAAAGGGGATAGCTCTTTCAAGGTTTGTGAGTCTATACCGCCTCTCGCATAGAGATTGAAATGACGAAGGCGCATTGCGCGATGTCCGGGGCTATCGAGTTTGAGGCGATTGATTGTTTTTTTGGCGGCCTGGGCCTCAGCCCTGGGTAAAGCAGGATTAGGAAACATCGAGCCATCCGCCAAGTTAAGTGCGAAGGTATCAGGCGCCAAGCCTATCGGGTCAAGCACATCGCTAAACTTGTTCTTCCTGCGATTAGGGGCCAGACAGGAGAGTCGGTAATTGTTCCAATCGTAAGCTTTGTCAACGTCGCTGGACTTAGCGACAAAATGATCGGTGGAGGCAGCTCCGCTGGCGAATTCAAAGTAGATGGCGAGGTACGCGCAGGTACGGCTGTACGCCTCCCACAACTGTTCGTTAGATGCCGACCAATAACTTGGCAATTTTGAAGCCAGAGGATCTTTGCCATGTTGCTGCCGGTAACTCGCCAACCAAGCCAATCCCTTTTGGCGGACCTTGACATCAAAGTCTGCTGGCTCGGGCTGCAAAGTGACTGGAATCATTTCAGCCACTCCTTCTTGCGGCAGATAGCACGCCAGTTAAACAAAAAGTCATTGCCGGGGTTCAATGCCGCCACTAGGTTATCGTTCATTCTCTGGATGGCCTTGGGATCGGGCGACTCCTGCTCCAGCAACTTTGCCGCCTTGTTGATCAGCTTTTCGTAATCCAGCGAATAGGAGCTGGGCAGATCAAAGGCGTCACTTTTCAGCCAGCTGTCGGCATCGCCCTGGTTGGCAAAAGGGCGGTGGCGCAACTTCACCTGCTTGCGCTCGTAATCAAGATCAAACCAGGCGTCCTGTGCCTCGTCGAACAGGGGCTCCACCGACGCCATCACCAGCGGCGAATGGGTGGCGGCAATTACCTGCACCTGGGCGTTGGCGGCCAGTTCATCCATCACCTTGAGCAGTGCCGGCACTATGCGCCGCTGCCATTGGGGGTGCAGGTGCGCTTCCACTTCGTCCACCAGAAATACCGCCTGATTGGTGGCGGCATTGCCCCGCAGGCGCGCCGCCTTGTTGTGTTCCTCCCAGGCCCACACCAGAAAGTAGGCCAGGGCGATGATGCGGCGCATACCGGATGAGGCGTGCACCACCGGCACATCCTTGCCGTAGGGCATCCGCAGGGTGGGAATGTCCCGCACGTCATCCAGGCTGATGCGGGTGAGTTCGCCGGGGGTCAGCACCTCAGTGCCGGAGGACGACAGCACTTCCAGCACGGCACACAACCGCTTATAGGGTTTGCCGCGTTCCTTTTGCCAACTGGCCCAGTCGCGGATCAGGCCATTGCACAGCCAGCCACCGTCTTCGCTTTTCAGGCCATCCCACACCTCGGCGGGGCTGAACACATAGGCGGGCTGGCGCTCCTGCACATCGGCGTCGCCCTGCTTTACCCAGTAATTGCGCTCCGGGTCCCACAGGGCAAAGCTGCCATCGGCCATGGCGTAGAACACCAGCCCCGGGTTGGCGGGGCGGCCCGGGCGGCCGGTCCAGGCCTGCTCGGCGCGGACGAATTCGCTGGTGTAACTCTCCGCCTTGGATTTGCCGGTAAAGGAGAAGGCGATGGTGCCCTTGGCCTTTTCCGGCGGCAGCGCCTTTTTGCCCGAGGTCAGGTTCGGGTTCACTTCCCCCGGCCAGCGTCGGGTCATAGCCCACCAGGCAATGTCCAGCAAAAAGCTCTTGCCCAGGCCGTTGTCGCCGGTAATCAGGTTCAGCCGTTGGCCAAATTCCAGCGCCATCTCTGGCGCCGGGCCGACGTTGTTGAGCTTGAGATGTTGCAACACTGTGCGTTACCTCGTAGTGGGGTTACAGGGCGTTGGCCGTCCTGGCCTTGCGCCCGCGCCTATGGGCCGGAGCTTCCGGCTGCCAGTTGAGCAGATCGTCGCGGGTCAGGTCCAGCTCCCGCAGTTCCTCGAACAGGAAGCCTTCGTAGAAATACCCCATGCGCTGGCCGAATTCCGGGTCGAGGTGGTTGTGCCACTGCTTGAGCCAGGGGATCAACTCCTCCAGGGCCACCAGCATCGGCAGCAGTTGCGCCGCTTCCCAACCGTCCTGTTGCTTGCGGTCCATATACCAGGCGGCGATGGCCTGGGCCCGCTGCAGGTGATCCAGGCCCGCCCAACCCACCACAGGGGTGGAATCGCCGGGCTTTTCGCAGCCGGGCAGGCTGAAAAAGCGCTCCTTGGGTACGTCCAGCTTGCCCCGCAGCGTCCAGTAGGTGCCTTTGCGGAAGTCGGTTGCGGCGTATTTGGGGGGCACGGGGATGGTGCCCACCTCCTGGGCCTTTTTGGCCTCGGCCTGCTTTCTGGCGGCGGCATAGGCTCGGGCCTTGGCCTCGTCGGCGGCGTCGGCCTCGCTCAAGGGCTCCGCCACACCGAATTCGGCGTCGATGGCGTCCTCTCCTCGCTGTTTGTCCCAGGTTTCTTGCCAGGCGCGGAATTTAGGCATGGCGGCGGGTTTCAGGCGGGCGGCGGCCATCTGGGGCACCTCGTCGCCGGCCATCAGCTCGGTGACCAGTTGTTGGGCATCGAACAGCTCGGTGCCGGTGTAAAGCTCCGCCACTTGTTGAAACTGGTCGTCGTGGCGCACCCGGTCCGTCAACTGGGCGCCGGTCAGCATTTGTGGGCCGGCGGCCCTGGCCTCCGCCTCCAGCCGATCCAGCAGCCACTCCTGTATGGCCCGCTGCTGGCGCTTGTCCCAGGGTTCACGGTTCCAGCGGCGCTTGTACTCGGATTGTTCCACCAGTTTGATCCAGGGGTTGTCGTCGATGGCTTGCAGGCGCCGTTCCACCAGCGCCCGGTAGTCCGCCGACCAATGGCTGGGCATCTCGGTGATGGGGGTGCTGCCATGGCGGCGGAACCAGGAGGAATCCGCCTCACCGGCGGCCATACTGCGGGCCAGGGCAATCTCGAAGGGGCGTTCCCCCAGGGCGACCGGCGGCGGCGTGCCGCTATAACAGAAGTCCTCGTCCACCAGGCCGTAGAGGCGGTAGCAGTGCCAGTCCAGTTCCTCCTGGAGGGCGATCATTTGCAACCACAGGGCATGATCCTTGGCGGCTGCGGTTGCCAATGCCTGCTTTGGCTCGGCGGGTTGGCTGGAGAGTACCTGTTCGGGATCGTGGGCAGCGATTTGTTGTGCCAGTTCATCCAGGGCTTTTGCCAGGGCGAGAACCTTGTCGCTGTCGTCGTCAGCGACAGGAAAGTTCTTTAACCCTGTGCCGGTAAACTCCCGAAACTCCTCCCACTCCGCACGGCTTTCCTGACCAACACCGCCCTGACCTTTGCCATGAAAAACCTGGCGCATCCAAAACATGGCCACGGAGCTATTCAGCAGCCCCAACAACGAGAGGTGATCCGCCTCCGACGCGCCGGGCGGCAGCTTGATAACAGGTGCTGAACGGTTGAATACCTTGCCGCCCCGGTCGAGGACAAAGTGGTTGTGGGTGGCGACGAAGGCGAAGGATATCGAAAGTTGGGTGCGATTCCTTTCAGCAGGAATCTGGTGATACTCGGCGTACGCTTTCCCTGCTTCTTTGTATGTCTGTTTTCCAAAGGTCTGACGTTGCCACAATAATGTTCTCAACGGCCAAAGAAATTGGCGAGCATCAGCTGATAGGTCGAAATTTATATCCTTGTCATAAGGAAAGAGGACTATCGTTGAATAGCTGGCGCTCCAATCTCGAATATATTCACCCTCGATGAGAGGTCGATTAGTGCTTGGCAGCGAAGTGGCGCCAGTTTTCTGTGCTGGCACTCCGAATGCATCATCCTCACCAAGGATTGCGCCAAAACCAATTAGATCGATGTAAGAATTCAACGCTTCTCGATCTTCTTCAATTTCTGCTTTCAACTCGTCGGCCCCACCACCACCTAATGACCAAGGATGAGAGCTATATAAGGACCGAGTCTGATTCACCACAGATAGGAATTGATTCTCGCTACCCGGTTTTTCGAGCATCTCTACAATGGAGCGCCAAACCAAACCCTGCTCCGGCTTCTCAGGAGCGCTTGGTTCGCCACGAATGCCCAGTACCGCTCTTATGTGCGGATGTGTGGGCTCCTGATTTCGAGCAACTAAAAGAACCGTTGGCGTGCCATGGCCAGGAATATAGGCCCCCGAGGTATCAATGACATGGGTTAGATCCTTGCCAGGCAGATATTCCTCGATCAGCTTTTTGCCAAATTCCCGCTTCATAAAGCTGTTGGTGGTAATCATGCCCATAAAGCCCGCCGACCTGTTGCCCTCCGGCGGCAGGGTGAGATCGAAAAAGCGCTCAGTAAAGGGCACCCCCAGGGAGTACTTGCGGTGACAGGTGGGATAGAGATCCCGATAGGCCTGGTTCAGAGCCTTGTCCTTGACGGTGATATAGGGCGGGTTGCCCACCACCACGTGATAGCGCTGGCCGAGGATTTTGTTCAGCTTGGCGAGATCCTCGGTTTCAAAGGCGTGCTTGAGGCCGGTGTCGAAGCTGTCCAGTTGCAGGCCCTGGCCCTGGGATTCGTGGCGCTTGCCATGGAGCAGGGAGTCCCCCACCGCCAGGTGGAAGTGGAAGTCCGGGGCGTTGTGGATCTTGTCGGACTGGGCGGCTTTCATGGCGGCGATCAACAGACGGAATTTGGCGATGGCCACCGCATAGGGGTTGATGTCCACCCCGTGCACCACGTCCAGGGCGCGCTGGGCCAGGTGGCGGGCGTTCGTGGCGGGCTCCCGACGCTGCCAGGCGTCGAACACCCGCTGGAAGGTGGTGAGCAGAAAGTGGCCGCTGCCGCAGGTGGGGTCGATCAGTTTCAGCCCCGGCAGGCCGAAGGCGTCGATGGCCGGGGTGAGGGTGTAGTCGAGAATGAATTCCTCGACAAACTCCGGGGTTTGCAGCAGGGCGTAGCGCTTGCGCACGGCTTCCGACAGATCCTGGTAGAGGTCGCCGAGAAAGCGGGTGTCCCAGTTGGGGTCGGTGAAGTCGTGGATCAGCTCGCCGCTTGCCGGGTCGATTTTCTGGAAGAAGTCCGCCAGGCGCTTGGCACCATCATCGGAGACGGGAATCTGCCACAGGGGGTTGTGGGCCGGATCCAGCAGTTCGTCGATAACGGGGTACTGGTCCAGTTCCTGGAACAGGGTGCGCAGGTAGTCCCTCTCGGCATGGGCGGGGTGCTGGTTGAAGTGGTGGGCCATGCGCTCCCGGGCCTGGGCCAGGGGGCGGCTGCCGTCGGGGCGGGTCACAGGGCCGGCCAGCACCGGCTCATCCAGCAGGTTGTTGTCCTCCAAAAAGCGCACGAACACACAGGTGAGAACCCAGGCCACGGCGGCCTGGGTGATGTGGGCCTCCCGCCAGGCGACGAAGTGCTCGGCGGTGCGGTTGGCCTTGACGGCGCTGTCGTACTGGGCCTGGAGGTGGGCCTTCAGGTCGGGGTTGGCCTCGCTGTAGGCGAGGATGTCCTGCTCGATTTTGGGCAGTTCGGCCCGCAGGTCTTTGAGCAGTTTTTCAGGGTTTATCACGCAATGCTTCCTTCTGGTGGCTGCTGCCGCGCGGGGTGCGGCGGTGCCTTGCTATGGGGCTTTGTCGTCGCTGGGTGTTGTCACTGTCAGGCCAGCGCCCTGGCTGGTTCCGGCTCGGCGGCAAACCACTGGCTGGGGATTCTGGCCCATTCACGGCTGCCGGCCCCGAGGGGCACGGTAACGCCGTCGATGGTGGCGCTGTCCTGCTGGGTGTCGGCGGCGATCAGCACCACCAGGGCGTGGGGGTGGCTGCCGTCCGCCAGTTGTTTGCGCAGGTCCATCAGCCAGGTGTTCACCAGGTCGTAGCGGGCCAGCAGGCCGGGCTCGGTGAGCAGTACCGGGCGCTGAAGTTGGCGGATTTCCTCAGCCATGGCTGGCAGGGCCTTGGCCACCAGCCGTTGCAGGTTGCTCCAGTCCCGGGAGGTGCGCTCGGCGGCATCGGCCTTCAGCACTACAGACCAGTCCGGTGGTTTGGCCATGGTGTCGCAGATGTTGTGCAGATGACGCAGCAACAATTCATCAAAACTGACGTTGGCCAGGGGATAGTCCTGGGCCAACTTGTGGCGGGCCTGGTGCCACTGGCGGGGGCGCACGCTGAGGGCAAGAAAGCGACCCTCTTTCACGGTGGCGCGCAGGGTTTGCTCCAGCTGCTGGATATCCAGCAGGCTGACAGTTTCGCCATCGCCAGCCTGGCTGAAATGGGTGGTACTGCGGCCGCCGGTGGTGGTGAGTCCGCTGTGGGGCAGGCAGTAGGCGCCGCGCTGGTTGTCGGTGCGCAGGTGGTCGCTATTCCAGGCAAAGCCCATGTCCAGGGTGCGGATGAGGTCGTCCAGCTTGGGGCGTCCGGGCAGGTCTTCCGCCAGGGGGTAGCGGCCCTTCACCCGGTCTTTCACGTCCTGCACGCTGAGGGCCTTGCTACCCAGCAGGGCGCCCTGGGCCAGTTCCAGGGCCCGCTCCGCCTTCATGCCGACGGGGTAGAACTCGGCGCGGCTGGACAGCGCCGCCTGCTGTGAGGTGGCGGCAGCCAGGCGCAGCAGGCGGGCGTTGCTCAAGCTCTGGGCAGCTTCGGGTGCCGGTACGGCGCGAATGCGCTCCAGGGTGCGCACCGGGGTGAGCAGGTCGTCCAGGCTGGCGCATTCGTCGGCCAGCTGGCCCAGGGCCTCGGCGTAGTCGGCCAGCTCCTCGCCCTTGCCGTCGCGGTCGTCCGCCAGCACCAGGCGCTTACCGATGCGGCGGATAATCCAGCGGGGTTCCTGCTTGGTGAGTTCGGTGTCCACGGCGGCGCGGGCCACCGCCTGCGCCCAACGCTCCCGCAGGGGGCTTTCCTGTAGGGAGCCACGGCGTAGCAGCAGGGCTTCGGACACTTCCAGGGCGGTAATGACACCGCCATTGTCGGCGAGTATCTCGGTGATTTCGTCCCGCAGTTCGGTGATGGCCTTGGTCTTGCTCCACTGGGTGGTGACCTTAGCCAGGTAGTCTCGGACCTCGTCGGTGGTGAGGCCCGTGTGGGCGCTGATACTGAGGGGCGTGGGCCAGTGTACGGCGTGGCGGTCGCCGGGTTTGTGCTCTTCCAGGCGGCCCAGGTATTCCGTCAGGAACTGGTGGCGGGACGGATCGGTGGCCTTGGTGACCTTGGGGTAGATTGCGGCAAACAGGCGATCGATGCTGGCGTGGTCCTGCTCGCCTTGGGCTATGTCCCGGGCATGCTGCTCGGTCTGCAGGCGTTCCTGCAGCTGGCCGATCACCTGGGACAGTTCCGCCCGGGTTTTGCTGCCGGCGCCAACCCAGACCCGCACCTTGCTGCGATTGAGCTTAATCAGCTCCGCCACAGTGTTGATGTTGCGCCGGCTGAGGGTGTCCAGGGCTTGGGGGCTGAGGGGCAGCAGGCCGATTTGGGTATCCAGGGTGGCCTGTTCCAGGGGGCAGGTCTGGTCGGCCTGGGGTTGATCGTGCCGGGTGGCGGTTTGGGCGGCGGCGAAAATCTGGCGCCAGGCGCGGAGCATGTCCTCCGCGTGGGCAAAGCGCTTGCGCACATCCCTGGCCAGGGCCTGCTGGAAGAAGCCGACCATGCGGTCGCGGATATTGGGGTCGAAAACGGTGCGGTCGATTTCCAGTTCACCGTCGATCACTGCCGGCAGGCCGCTCTCGCTGGCCCAGCCGGGCAGGCTGCCGGCCGCCATCTCATGGAGGGTGAGGGCCGCAGCAAAGCGCTCCGCGTAGTCGTCCCAGCGGCGACGGCCAGGGTCGCGGATAAAGGGGTCCATATAGGCCAGGGTGCCGGCGGTGATGTTGTCGGCCCCCACGTTGGCAAGGGAGAAGTCGAACAACACCAGGTGAAGCTGGCTGCCCTGTTTTATCAGGCCGAGGTTTTCCGGTTTGATGTCCCGGTGGAAGATGCCCCGCTCCTCCAGTTGGCCGAGAGCGCCGAGCAAGTCCTCCCCGTAGCGCTCCAGCAACTCCAGTTGCACGGCGCCCAGTTTGCGCACCTGTTGGGCCAGGGTGCCCTGGTTGGCGTAATCGAGCACCAGCGCCACATGGCCGTCCAGCTCCAGGGTTTTGTGGTGGGCGACGATGGCCTGATGGCGGAGCGAGGACAGCACGTCTGCCTCCTTGCGCAGGCGGGGGTTGTGGTCCGGGTGGGCGGCAATCTTGAGTACCCGCTCCTGGCCCTGGTAGTCCACCAGGAACACCACGGAGGACGCGCCCCGGCCGAGGCGTTTCTTGACAGTGATGCCACCCTCAAAGGTGTCCCCTTCCCGGGCGTCGGTGGGGGACGTGACCCGCAGTGCATCGGGTCGCGTCACCTGGTCTTCCAGTAGAAGCAGGTACTCCAGGAATTCGTCCACCGAGTCCATGCGGGTGGTGAGGTCGGGGTGGGTGGCGTACCTCACCAGGTCCTGCATTTCGGTGCTGGCGCCGTTGAGTTCGTCAGTGACCTGCAGGCCCTGGCCATTGCTGAGGCGGTCCTGCAGTTCCAGCTCACTTGCGGCAGGCCTTTTACCGGTGAACAGGTGGTAGGCAATGGCGCCGAGGGAGAACACATCCATCTGCGCGCCGTTGGCGCCGGCCTGGCGGGCCTCCAGGGCCACGTAAGGGCCGGCTTCCTCCCGCACCATGGTGGTGAGGTGGCTGAAGGCGCTGATGTGTTGGCTTTCGCTGTCGAAGATGCGGGTGGCAGTGGACCAGTTGGCGATCTTGCAGGCGAGCTGGCCATCGGTCTGCTGTTTGACGTAGATATTCTGGGGGCTGAGAGCCCGGTGGTAAAGGCGCTTGCCGTGGGCGTAGCGGACGGTTTCCGCCACCTGGCGCAGCAGGTCGATGGCCTGGCTGATATCCAGCCGGCGGTCGGTATGGCTCAGCAACAGATCGAGTCGAAAGGCCTCCGGGTCGTGTTCGTACACCAGGGCGGGGCCGTGGTCGTGGTGCTGGTAATCCTTGGCCTTGAGGATTCCCGGGTGCTCCAGCCCTTCCAGGAGGCGAAACTCCAGCGTGGCGGCCTGCTGAATGCGCTGGGCATCTTCCGGCGAGCGATTCCGTGTGAGGTAGATGCGCACCTTGCGAGTGACTTCGGTTTCTGTGTGGTGGGCGAGCCAGTCCTGGAAGTTATCGGATTCGTCGAGCAACTCGGTGAGCTGGTACAGGCCCACCTTGCGCAACCGGGCGGATTCCTTGATGCCGGCCTCGTCTAGGGTTCTGGCGAGAAGTTTGGCAACCTCCCTGGAAATGGGCCTGTGACGCCAGTCCGGACCTGTTTCGGTCAACTCCTGGAGGACATCCCTGCGGGTGCAGACATTGAGGCTCGCGGGGCCTTCCAGGTGGTTGACCAGGTTCTGGGCAGACAGGAAGACCATAGAGCCAATAAAGGGGATGCTGTCTTTTTTGTTCTTGCGGCTGGAGGGCTGCACCTTCAACAGCGACGCCAGCTTTTTGGCCTTGCGGTCCGCCAGCAGCCGGGGGTTGTCGAAAGCCTTGCGCTTGCCGTCGGGGGTGTCCCAGTACCAGGTGCCGGCATCGCCGCCGATGGTGCCGGGATGGGATTTTATCTCCACCAGGAAGCATCCCTTGGTGGTGAGCACCAGCAGGTCCACCTCGTTGATGGAGCCGTCCTGGGCGATAAACTCGAAGTTGGCCCAGGCCCGGTAGGGATCGTGGTTGGGGAGTTTCGCCCGCAGGAAGTCGAGGGCTTCCTGTTCCCAGGCAAAGTCCGAGGGGGTTATCTGTTTCCAGTGGCTGTCCATGCTCATGACTATTTTCCGGGGTGGCCAGCGGCGGGGCTGGTCTGTTGGTTTATCCAGCGCTCGATATCGGCGGTGCGAAATCGCCAGGTGTTAGCCACTTTGAAGGCCGGCAATTCGCCCTTGGCCGCCAGCCGGTAAACGGTGCGCTCGTGGACCTTGAGGTAATCTGCCACCTCCTTGATGGTCATTATTTGTTCGGCCATGTTGGTTCTGCTGTTGTCAACAGGGTTCAAGGGAGCTCAGTATAGTCAGGGGTGGGTAGGGTCACAAGGGCAGAGGGACTGGATGGAATTCCCGGATTGGCCCACAGGTTTTGCCCCCGTTGGAAAACTTTGACGACTTGCCGGCTTTGAGGGGAGGGTTTACCGGAGTCAGTCGTACAATTGGCATCCGGCAATGCTCAGCTTCGCACTGTTAAAAAGGAAAAAAATAAAAAAATCAGCGTTTATTCCGGTTCCGGTCATCATCGCTTTGGTCGTGGGATTGGTGTTTGGAGGTTTGGTTGGCTACCAGCTCAGCGACGGAATTTTCTTTAGCCTCGGGGTTGGTATTGCTCTGTTCATATTCTCACTGGTGAAACCCTTGATTGCGGGGCCCATGGGGAAAGAAAAATAAGATTGTTACGAGTTGTTGGGTCTAGGGAAGGTTTGAATAACCGATGCTTCCAGCTTTCTTAATCAAAATTCATGGCCAAGGAGCCAAAATGCGGCCTGCTGCCCTGTTTATTTGGCCCGAACCCTGCGTCGTGTCGGATTTCAGGCGCACCTGCCCTACACAGGCAGATATTCGTGCGCTCTCAATAGGTTGGTGAAGGCCGCCAGCACATGCAGACGATTGCTGTTTTTCTCCAGCCCTCGGTAGTGAACCTTACCGTAAACAAAGTGACGCTTGATCGTCAAAAAAGCCCTGCCCCTTTTGGGAGAGCCAGGGCTGTTAATGGCCGGTATCGCCAAAGGAAAACGATGAACCGGCTTTGCTTACAACAATGGGAGAGTCAGTTGCGCTACTTGTGAGTAGCCGCGTAAGGGAAGGTTCCAGTATTGGTGCCGAAAATTGCCACCCTCCGGGGAGATGGCGGCCGCTGTCAAACTTGAGATCCCCCTGATGCTTGTAGTGATAGGGGCTATCCTGAGGCCTTTATTTACTTTGTTCACGGCTTACGGAATCAACCCCCGCTCCGCAAAGCTCACCACCCCACTGCCCGCCACGATCAGGTGGTCAAGCACCCGGATCTCCACCGTCTCCAGAGCCTTGCAAATCCTTTCGGTCAGCAGTTGATCGGCTCT
>Ga0172382_10004915_pt1 | contig 20224 bp, 15 predicted proteins | sample Leawel138RmetaG_FD_122245 | JGI IMG/M metagenome (GOLD analysis project Ga0172382, IMG submission 122245) | Leachate microbial communities from a municipal landfill in Southern Ontario, Canada - Leachate well 138R metaG | ecosystem: Engineered > Solid waste > Landfill > Unclassified | place... | reverse complement strand
TGATTACTATGGATCATGAGGGTTACCTCTTATGGGTTTGATGTCAGGTTTCGTCACCTTCATCAAAACCGGTAACCCTCTCTTTTTCAAGAGCAGGTGTCAGATCTGGTCTGAACTAATACAGGTAATTCCTGGTTCTTCGAACTGAGATGCTTAAAACCTTGCCAAATTTGGTATCACTGATTTTTTGAACTTTTGTAGTAACGGTTTTTAGCTTTATAGATAGTCTCGAAAGCAGTTTCACAGCTAACTGCTTCCTAAGCCCCTAAAATATTAGGAGAAAGGTGATTTATATGAAGATAGTGCAATGCAATTGCCATTATTTGATAATACTGGTTACAATTTTATTTGTTGCTGGCTGCCACCGTGATAAGTTCATTGAAAATCAGGTTTCTGAGCTAGAAGATACAGAGGTATCATCAACATCAGGAAATACGGTGCTCACTCCTGCGCCAATTTTTTCCAAGCTCAGTGCCGACTATGACTCGGGTTATCTACATGTTCAATGGAAGCTGGCGCGCGATGATGTTCCTGTGGCAATTTATCTGGCGGAACGTCCTGAACAGGCGCAGAGAAAGCTGATCAAGGTCGATGTCATGGATAACTCCATAAAGATACCGATCACTGACAAGCAGCGTAAATACGTATTTGTACAACCCTCTGTGGGTGACGGCCGCTGGGTTGCGGATAGAGTTTTGCCCCTGGAGAGAGGGCGTAACTTCCGTGATCTTGGCGGTTATCGGACAGAAAGCGGGCAATACACCCGTTGGGGTGTCCTCTATCGCTCTGGAACGATGGCACATTTAACGGATAACGACATTGAGTATTTGCGAAACCTGGATATTGCTGTTGTGTGCGACTTCCGCAATAACGAAGAGCGGGAAGGAGATCCAACTCCCTGGAGTTCATTGGGCGATGATGTCAACTACCTGAGATGGAATTATTCCTTTGACAGCGAAAAAAATTGGGGTGATACCCGCCAGTGGATGAATCTTGATTCTGAAATGAATAAGGACCAGGCGGTGAGGTTTATGTTGGAGAGTTACGGTGAAGCGCCCTTCAGGTTCAGTGATTATTATAAAGGTATGTTCGAAAATCTCCTGGAAGGAAATATGCCTTTCATTTTTCACTGCACAGCAGGAAAAGACAGAACAGGCCTCGCTGCAGGATTGATTCTGCTAGCGCTAGGGGTTCCCAGGGAAACGGTTTTTGAGGACTACAAGCTTTCAGATCTAATCGTAGATTATGAGGCTGAAATCTTTGCTGAAGCTGAGGACGGATCAAACCCCACATCTGGAGCCATTGCTCGTATGGCTCCGGAAACTAGGAACGCCCTATTTCGATCGGACCCCATGTATCTGGAGAGGTCACTTGACAGTATCGAGTCAAGGTATGGATCGATTCCTACCTATTTAGAGGAGGTCATGGGCCTTGATGGAAAACGCATTAACCGTTTACGAGAGCTGTATCTCGAAAAATAGTCACGGTGCGCTCAAACACCAAGTACAACCTTTTTACGGGATAATGTTGCATGGGAATAATCTACGCACAGTTGAGTATTGAAGAATGGGTGATTATCCACTCACAGTTGTCGCAGGGTGTCAGGCCCTCTGCATTGTCGCCAACATGAATCGTTCGCCGTCCACGATCTCGCGAGAGCTGAAGAGAAACAGCTGGGCCCGTCCCATCACCTGTGGACGTCTAGGCAGACTTGCTGTGGCTGGGGGCTATCGGGCAGATGCTGCCCATGAGCGAGCCAGAGTCTGTACCGTGAAGCCGCGTGTGGAGCGTCGCCTGGTACCGGGATCGGCGTTGTGGAGTCAGATGATGGCATACCTCAAGGCGGGCTACTCGCCGGAACAGATTGCTGGGACACTGGCGGCTGTGCATCCTCAAACGTCTTCGCTTCGGGTTTCTCACGAGACCATCTATACCGCCATCTACGCCATGCCTCATGGAGAGTTGCGCATGAATGGCTGGCTGCGTTTCGCTCATGCCAAGCGACGCCCCGTGCACGTGGAGAGGATCGTCGCGGGCACATCGCCGACATGGTCAGCATCCATGACCGACCGCCGGAGATTGATGAACGCCTGATCCCCGGGCGTTGGGAAGGGGATCTTATCAAAAGCGCCTATAACCGTTCGGCGGTGGGAACGCTGGTAGAACGCACCACCCTGTTTACTGTTCTTTCGAAGATGGAAAACGCCAGCGCCGAATCTTCGCCGAGTGGACTTAGTCATGTCCTCAACCGTATCCAAGCACAAACTCGCATTACCCAGCGAAGGCGGTGGAAAACCTGTACCGCGAGCGCTGGGAGATCGAACTGGGTTTTAGGGATATTAAGAGTGCGATGCAGGGCAATGCGGTCACCCTGCGTAGCAAAACCGTAGACTTGCTGTATCAGGAAGCCGGGGGTGTCCTGTTGGCTTACAACCTGATCCGCCGCGAAGCGAGTCAGGCCGCCGTAGCGCATGGGAGAACCCCGGCGGATATCCAGTTTAAAGTGGCGTGTCAGTACATTGCTGCCCAGCTGATTGTCATGGGCGCAGCGCAACCACTCTCGGGGACAGGGCGACGCCTGTCTGAGTTAAGGGCAGGCGTAGGAAGTTTTTTTCTGGAGAGGCGTTCGAGGCCAACCACGCCCCGAACGGTAAAGATATCGAAAACCCGTTATCCGGTGGATCGTATTGCTGCTCCGCTTAAGTGAACAGCATTGCGGCACAAGGCCGGGTTTTTGGTTTGGCGCCCCGGAGAGTTTCGAACTCCCGACCAACCGGTTCGAAGCCGGTTACTCTATCCAGCTGAGCTACGGAGGCAGAGAGCCGCCATGATACACGAATGATCCGACAGCGGGGCAAGAACCTTGACGAGGTTTTTTTACTCTGGCGTGGCATATTCTGTGATTTACCCGCAATCACGGTCTGAAGTGCAACATATTCTGCCATTGGAGTGGACGTGGCGCGGCTAGATTCCGTATTGAGACAGCATTGGCGGGGATTTACTCTGTATGAGGTTGATCCGAAGGAGAAAGCAATTGCTAATGCAGTTGCGGAGAGCACTGGCAGCGGTAGCTTGCCCTCAGCGGACAAAAAGGCGGAAGCAGGATGTGCGTCATCGCAACTGGGTTTCTCCATCCCGTCGAAAACGGGCACATATTTTTCGACATGGGGAGTAAGGATAGGACACGGTGACAAGTGATGCCGAAGCAGTAGATTGCCAGATTCATAATGCGGTGGTTTTTAACTGTTTGCAGGCTGAATGGTGGACAAACCAATAATGAGCTTCCAAAAAACGTGGCGCCACAGGGTGAGTCCGCTTTTTTAGGGCAAAAGGCCCTGGAGATCAAATAATATGAAATCAAAACTCTATACCCACCTTTTGTCACCAGGTCGCATCGGTGCCATGATGTTGCGCAACCGTATTGTCGTCACCGCAATGGGGGTGAATATGGCGGAGACGGACGGCAGCTGCGGTGATCGTCTGCGGGCCTACCACGAAGCCCAGGCAATGGGTGGCGCGGGCATGATCATCATGGGTGCGTCGGGGGTATCCTGGCCCGTGGGCGGTGTGCAAGTACGCCAGATAGCGGTCTCCGATGACCGTTTTATTCCCGGTGTCGGCGCTGTGGCGGAGGCTGTGCATAGGCATGGTTGCAAATTGGCCATGCAGTTGCATATGGGTGGTCCCAACAGTGTCGAGGATATGCTGGCGGGCAGGCCGGTCTATGTGCCCTCTATACCGGAGTTGCTGAGCGGCTATGCCGCGGCGCTGCTGCCGGAGGAACTAGATGCCTCGGCCTTTGGCAATATCACGGCGGTGGATTTTCATGTGATGACTAGGGCGGATATACAGCGGTTTGTGGCCGATTTTGCTGCGGCGGCGGGCCGCGCCCTGCGGGCAGGGGTGGATGGCGTCGAGATCCACGGCGGCCACGGTTACCTGCTGTCGGCATTTTTGTCGCCCAAGACCAACCAGCGCACTGATGAGTACGGCGGATCACTGGAAAACCGCGCCCGCCTGTTGCTGGAAGTGATCGCCGCGATCCGGGACCGGGTCGGCAGGGATTACCCCTTGTGGGTCAAGCTTGATTCCCGTGAAATCGACAAGCCCGGTGGCATCGCCATCGAGGATGCGGTGCAGGCTGCTATCCTGGCCGAGCGCGCCGGGGTTGACGCCATCACCGTGAGCGCCTACCACGGTGCTTCAGGCGGCAAGCTCGATGCCGGCTCCCACACTCCGAACGTGCCCGCGCAGAACCTGCCATATGCGGCGCAGATTAAGGCGGCGGTAAAGGTGCCGGTAATCGCGTCGGGCAAGATCGAGCCGGCGGTAGCGGACGACGCCATTGCCTCCGGCAAGGCGGACTTTATCTCCATGGGCAGGAAAATCCTCGCCGATCCCGCTTTGCCGCAAAAACTGTCCGAGGGCCGGGAGGGCGACATTCGGCCCTGTATCTACTGCTACACCTGTATCAGCGCTATCTTTACCCAGGAAGCCACCCGCTGCGCCGTCAACCCCGAGACGGGGTTGGAATACCTGGCCAGTTCGACCGCCATTGGCGGCCAGCGCATCGTGGTGATCGGCGGCGGGCCGGCAGGTATGGAAACCGCAAGGCGTCTCGACCGGGATGGCCACACCGTCATTCTGCTGGAAAGGGAGAAGCGCCTCGGCGGCACACTCAACTTCGCCGCGGTGGCTTATGAAGACAACGAACGGCTCCTCACCTGGCTGAGACGGCAAGTCGAGACATCGAAGGTCGATGTGCGGCTTGGCACAGAGGCGACGCCGGAGCTGCTGCGCTCACTGGCCCCGGACAGGGTGGTGGTGGCGACGGGAGCGGTGCGCAGCATGCCACCGATACCCGGCAACCATCTGCCCCATGTCTTCAGTGGCGATGATCTGCGCCAGCTGATACTGGGCGGAGATTCTGACGAATTGAAACGCAAGACCGGTTATGTGACGCGGCTGGCGTCCCGCCTTGGCGCGCTGTCCGGCGCCACCGCCAACCCCGACCTAGTGCGCAAGGCCACGCGTCAGTGGATGCCCCTGGGGGACGCTATTGTCATCATCGGCGGTGAGCTGGTGGGTCTGGAGCTGGCCGAATTCTTGATGGAGCGGGGCCGCAGGGTGACGGTGGTGGATGAGGCGCCCAAGTTTGGCGCTGGGCTGACCATCCTGCGGCGGGTCTGGGTGCTCGACGAGCTGACGAAACACGGGGTGGCACTTTACGCCGGAGCGGCTGGTATCAGCATTAGTGACGATGCAGTGCGATTCACTGATAGTGGTGGTCAAGTTGTGGAGACCAGAGCCGATCACGTTATCGTGGCCAAAGGCGCCTGCGGCGACTTGGGGCTGGCAGACAAGCTGCGGGGCGAAGGCTTCGTGGTGGATGTGGTTGGCGACTGCACTGGGGTCGGCTATATCGAAGGCTCCATGCGCGGGGCGGCCACTATGGCAGCGAAAATATCCGCGGCCTAAGCTGGTCTGACGCAAAAAGGGGCGACATGATGAACGGTAGCGCAGTGGCAATTTATAATCTCCTTTACCGCTATGCAGAATTGATAGATAGCGGTGAACTTGAGCTGGCGGCGGACCTGTTCCGCCACGCCCGGATAAAAGTACGCCATGCCAGCGAACCGATCGGTGCCAATGATTTGCTGGGCATCTGGAAGCGGTTGATACGCATCTATCCCTGCGGCACGCCCCGCACCCGACATCTGGTTTCCAATATCATCCTTGAATTGGACGAGAATGCCGGATGGGCAAAAACCCGCTCCAGCTATACGGTTTACCAAGCGACTGAGAACCTTCCCCTGCAACTAATCGCCGCCGGCAGGTACCACGACGAATTCGAGCGGGTCGGTGGTATTTGGCGATTTCGCTACCGGGATTATTCGCTATTGGACATGGTGGGGGATATGAGTGCCCATTTGAACGAAACGATTGGCTAAATTTCGCCTAGGATTCACCGCCGGGAGCAAACCGGTGTACTCCAAGACCCATAAACGAGAGAAGCTATGAAAATCTGTATCGCAGTACCCCACGCCCTGGAAATCCCGGCGATGTCACAGCCTTGGGAGTACAGACTGGATGGCAGCGCCGTTGGCGAAGCCATGGCGTTGGCGGATTCGCTGGGTTATCACAAGGCCTTGATGGGGGAGCACTTCATCATTCCCCGCGATCACCTGGACGCCAGCGGCGCCTTCTGGCATCACTGCACTGTCGCCCTCAGCGCCATTGCTGGGCGCACCAGGAACATTGGCCTGCAATCCTCCATCACCATCCTGCCGCTCCAGCACCCCGTGGTGCAGGCCAAGGCCTGGTCGACCCTCGACTGGATGAGCGGCGGGCGGGCGACGCCAGTGTTCGCAGTGGGCTGGCTCAAGGAGGAGTTCGATATGTTGAACGTGCCCTTCAACAAGCGGGGTAAGATAGCCGACGAATATATCGCCGCGATTCATTCCCTGTGGAATGACGAATCGCCATCTTTTGAAGGGGAATTTGTCAATTTCAAGGATGCGGCCTTCGCGCCCAAGCCGGTGCGCAAACCCTATATGCCCATCTGGTTTGGCGGCGACAGTGCACCGGTGCTGGGGCGTATCGCCAAATGGGGCGATGGCTGGATTCCGTTTCTGACCCCTCCGGACAAATTTCCCGAGGCGTTGGATACCGTCCGCTCCCACCCGTATTACCGCGGCCAACCCCTGGAGATGTTTTTCGCCATCGAGCAGATGCGCCTGGGTGAGGGGCATGTGGAGAAAGAGGAAACCATCAAGATCGATCCGTGGAACGTGCAGCAACTGGTGGATCTTTGCGGCCAGCTGGCCGGACTCGGGGTGACGGAAACCATAGTCCCGCTGCCCGAACTCAACGGCTATGAAGCCTACCTCGACCGGATGCGCTGGGTGGCGGAGGAGATCATGCCCAGGGTTTCATGATTATCTAAAAACCTGTTCACAATCTTTCCGGACTAACAAGGGGAATAATTGGCACTGTTTCATGGGTGGTTGTTGCCTTGCTCCGGTGGATGGGCTTGGCTGTGATGGGTGGAAAGTGCCATCCATTGTCCTGTAGGGAAGGCTCTCGCCAAGGCGCAAAGAGCGCAAAACTTTTACTTGGCGCTCTTTGCGCCTTGGCGAGAGAAACTGTTTAAAGGTCATTCGACAGCTCAATCAACAGTGCAACCGCACAGGGTGTGGCATCGGGAAGGTCGCCCGGGGTACGGGCTGGCGGGAAAGATTTTGAACAGGCACTAAGGGGCCTTCTCAATTATGTGCTCAGTTGTGCTCAGTTGTGCTCAGCCCAGTAGAATCCGCACTTTTCCGAGCGCTGGTGTATGAGTCGACAGGTTTTACGGGATGATCAGTGGGCGCGTATTTGTGATCTCTTGCCAGGAAAGGCAGGTGATAGAGGGGTTACCGCGCAGGACAATCGGCGCTTTGTTGAAGCCGTGCTGTGGATAGCAAGAACGGGCGCGCCCTGGCGTGATCTACCACCAGCCTATGGCCACTGGCATAGGACCTATGTGAGATATAGCCGTTGGTCTCAGCGAGGCGTCTGGCGTCAGGTGTTTGAAGCGCTGGCAGGCGAGGCCGACCTTGAATACTTGATGGTTGACGGGAGTATCGTCAGGGTGCATCAGCATGGTGCGGCAAAAAAAAGACCAAGCGGAGGAAGCACAAGGTAAATCTCGTGGAGGCTTGAGCACCAAGTTGCATCTGGCGGTTGATGGACTGGGCAATCCGGTGCGCATTCTGCTGACGGAAGGCCAGGCGTCGGAGTATGGGCAATCAGAGACACTGATTGAGGGTTTTGCGGCGCAGTTTATTCTGGCAGACAAAGGTTACGACTCAGACCGCTTTGTTGAGGCGATCAGACAAGGTGGCGCCGAGCCGGTGATCCCATCCCGCAAGTGTCGTCGGGAGCAGCGGGCGTATGACAAAGTACTCTACAAGGAGAGAAATTTGGTGGAGCGCCTGTTTCAGAAACTGAAGAATTACCGAAGGATAGCGACGCGATATGAGCGGTTAGCCAGAAACTACAGATCAATGCTCTTCCTGGCCTCATCGTTATATGGTTAGCCTAAATGAGAACGCCCCGTAAGGGCCGCCCCACATGATCGCTGTCGGCGAGCAGGCTTTGCACCCGGTCAAGAACCAGTTTGCAGCGGCGCGCCTGCAGCGCCACTTCGGAAAGTCGCTCGGCAACACGCCACTGACAGCCCGTGCGCGGCAGGTACAGGATGGCGTGTAGAGGTCGACTTTTCGCGGGGCAGTCTTCTTTCTAGTAATTTCAGGCAGAGATCGAATCTGTTCGAACTGCCCGTGGCTGATGTCACCAGGACAAGGATGTGTCTCATCCCGGCATCATCGGATACTGCAGCGAGACTTTCAACAGGGTATAAGACGATCGAATTATTCTGTCGAAGCACACCAATAAACAAAGGTTCCCTCACTGCCCCTTTCCAAATGGCTGACACGAAAGATTTTGCCAGTCGGATGGTTGCGACATAAGGTTTTGAGGTTGGCCAAATCCTGCCGCAACAAGTTGCAACCGGCGTTTTCTGTCCATGAAATTCCAGGCTTTATGGGATTGCTCCAAAAAATGCTATAAAAAGGAAATATGCGGTAAAATAAACTATTTTACCTTGAGTAAAACGATAATCAGACATCAGTATAAAGAGAATAAAAGACCTGGAACTCCCACGATAAAGCAGGGATTTACCTGCTTGACTAAAGAATATGGAGAAAACCCGGCGAAGAGTCCCGAGGCGCGTGGCCTGATTGGCCGTGACCGTGCACAGCTTGCGATTGACAATCACGATTGGGCACCAATATAATTCGAGTGAATTAAAATATTAACCAGGCCAGACCATAAGCCAATAACAGCAAATACAGTCATTTTATCTAAATACAAATTTCCAGGCCGCCAGGTGGGCCGGAAGCTTATGGGCGCTCATGTCATGTTTTCATGGCAATTACGCTTGGGACTACCGGCCTGTCTTCATATAAATGCATAACAGCAAGAGGTTAAACATGATTGGTCAATTGACGTGCAAAACGCTTACGCCAACACTGGCAAGGCTTACACTGGTGGCATCGGTAACGATGGGGATATCGGCAGCCATACAGGCTCAGGAAACAGAACAGCAGCGAAGCCAAAGCATCACCAGTATCGAGGAAGTGGTGGTGACCGCCCGTCGGCGGGAGGAGAGCCTTCAGGCTGTGCCGTTGGCGATCAACGCCTTTTCCGGTCAGCGGCTGCAGGAAGCCACCGCCTTCACGCTGAGCGACATGACCGCTCTGGCCCCGGGCCTGCGCTTTACGACGGAAGGGGGAAAAAATACCACCAATGTGACCATGCGTGGGCTCAGCCATATTCCCGTTGGCGAGGGTGTGCCCCCCGTCGTGCTCTACTTCAACGAAACGCCGCTGCCGACTCGCGGTGTCAATCTCCCCATTTATGATATTGAGAATATCCAGGTCCTAAAAGGTCCGCAGGGGACCCTGTTCGGCCGCAATACACTGGCGGGAGCGCTGCTGTTGACCAGCCGGAAGCCCACTTACGATTACGAGGGTTTCGTTCAGGGTACTGTGGGCAATTACAATCTGAACGGTGTCGAAGGTGCAATCAATGTCCCTTTGGTGGACGACACCCTGGCTGCCCGTCTTGCGTTCCAAAAGCGTGATCGAGACGGTGTCACCAGAAACATGAGCAGGCAAACCAATCCTCAGGGCCGCCATGATTTTGACGACATTGCCCAGGAGTCGGTCCGTCTCTCGATACTTTTTGATCCGACCGACAGCCTGTCCAACACCCTTGTTCTGGACCATTTTGTCGCCAAGGAACAGCCGGGTGGCCTGCATATAGAGCGCTACAACCCCGGGCTGATCGGTGACCCCACACTGGAGCGGATCGTCGAGGATTATGCTATCGCCCAGCGCCAAGCCGGTGCCCACCGGGTCTTCTCCAACCAGGACAGGCCGCGGGAAAACCGCAGGACTCTGGGAGCCATCAATACCACAGAGTTGAACCTGACCGACAGTGTGTTGGTGAAAAACATCTTCAGCTACCGGAAAGCCAAGATCGAGAGCCAGATCAATACCGGCGGCACCGGACCACTACCGGGGGACTTCGTGCTTTTCCACGCGGGAACTTTATCTGAACGTCAGTACCTGACCAACGAACTCCAGCTACAGGGAACATCCTTTGATGACAGGCTGGAGTGGATCGTGGGCGGTTTCTACAGCAACGACAAATCCTATGGTCCGGGCGGACTGGTCTTCCGCATATTCAGTCCCGCCGACGCGCCCCTGTCCTACGGCACTGCCCATGAGGACAATACCAGCAAGGCCGTTTTCGGCCAAATCGGTCTTGATATTTCCCAGTGGACGGTCGACGGCATGACCTTCAACCTCGGCTATCGCCATACCTGGGATGAGCAGGAGACCTGCGGCGGCGCCGCTCCCGGCGGGTTCGTGTCTGAAAGCCGGTGCCGTTCGCTGGCTGGCCTCAATCTGCCCGATGGCATCGGTGTCGGACGCTTCAGCAGCAATGCACCCGCCTACACCGTTGGCCTGGACTGGCAGCTCAATGACAACCTCTTCCTGTTTGCCGTCCATCGCCACGGCTTTCGTAGCGGGGGGTTGAACAATCCCCAGTTCGAGACGGAGGTTACCACCGGCGGCAGTGGCTGCGCCATGGCTGGCCAGCCGGTGCAATGCCCGGACCTGCGCCCGTTCCAGGCAAGGGACGAGGAGAAAGTCGACGACTTCGAGGTGGGCTTCAAGTCGGACTGGCAATTTGACAACGGCATGTATGGGCGCCTGAATGCCTCCTATTTCTATATGGAGTACACAGACGCCGTCCAGTTTTTCAATCCTATCCTTAACGGTGGGGTCCCCAGCGATGCTCCCGATGCGCCGGTGAGTGCGCTGGGGATCAACGTGGGCAGCTTCACCATCCAGGGCCTGGAACTCGAAGCCAGTGTGTCGCCAATCCCCACGCTGACCTTTTCGGTCAATGGTGCCTACGTTGACCAAGGCATCGACAGTATCTCGGAATCGCCATTCGGCGCGGTGGAAAAAAGTACGATCACGCTGCCAACGCCGAAAATTTCAGGCACGCTGGCGGTGCGCTGGGAGCTGCCCTACAGACCTCTGGACAGCGATTTGATTTTCAACGCCGATTACTACTACACCGATGAGTGGACGGCCCAGGTGGGCATCCCGCTGCCGGGCTACCAGGTCGCCAACACCCGTCTTGATTTCCAGAATATCGCCAATTCCGGTGTCGACCTGGGCCTGTGGATACGCAATGCCTTCGACAAGGAGTACCGCTCTGCGCCAAATTACCTGGGACGGGACTTTCCTGTAAATACTGTGTTCTATGGCGAGCCTCGGACCTGGGGTATCGACATCCGCTATTCCTGGTAATCTTACGGGAGCACACCTGTCTCCCGAAGCCCTGATTGGGGAGACAGGCCCTGTTGGCAGTATTCATATAAGCTGCTGTACCATCAACGGCTGAACACATCGATGTATCAGTCAAAACCATCCGCTTTCAATACAGGAGAATAATAATGCGTGGATTACAGGGTAAAGTCGCCATCGTCACCGGTGGCGGTGGTCGCATCGGTGCGGCCACGGCAGCCCGCCTGGCCGAAGAAGGCGCCAAAGTCGTTGTGGCAGACCTGATTGAAGAGGCAGGCATTCGCGCCGCCAACGCTATTGGCGGGAACGCTATTGCCATACAGTTTGACGGCAATGATCCCGAATCGATTGAAAATCTCATCAACGCTACCGTGGAGCACTGGGGCGGGCTGGATATCCTGCACAATAACGCCGCCCTTACCGATTTGAAATTTCTCGATGCAGACAAGGACGTGGTCGACACCCCGATTGACGTGTGGGACAAGACCATGATCGGCAATGCGCGAAGTTACTTTTTAACCAGCAAACATGCCATTCCCCATATGCTGAATGCCAACGGGGGAGCAATCATCAATACCGCATCGGGAGCGGGACTGGTGGCCGAAACATCGCGGGTTGCCTACGGTGTATCCAAAGGCGCGGTGCTGTCACTCACCCGGTATATCGCCACCCATCATGGCCGGCAGGGAATTCGTTGTAATTCCATCTCGCCGGGACTGATTGTCAACGAGGCGCTGGCTGCGGAAATCGGCGAATTCCTGGCGCTGAGCAATCGCCACCTGATCACTCCCAGGCACGGGCGGCCCAGCGATATCGCCAGCCTGGTGGCTTTTCTGGCCAGCGATGATTCGGAATTCATCAATGGCCAGAACATATGCTGTGATGGCGGCATTCTTGCACATTCCCCGGCCATGGCCGATGTGCTCGGCATGTCGGCGTCTGAGTGGGGAAAATAATGCAGACAGCAATACAGTGGATTTCTGAATAGCTCTTGGCGCCCCAGGGAAAAGACGGGTAGATGGTCTGACCTGCAACAGACAACGGTTTGACCTGTCCCTGCATTTTTACGTGCTCCGCCGATTATCACTATAAAGAGGATATGGAAAATGAATGACAGCCAGCAGTCAGTGATCGATGTTCTCGTCGCCAGGGAAGCAATCCGCGATCTTGTGTCGCTCTATTGCAGGGCCGTGGATCGCGGGGACATTGAATTGGTTCGCTCCCTGTATCACGAGGATGCTCTGGACGAACATGGATACAACAAAGCAGGAACGGCAGCCGAGTTCATCGATGGCATTGCCGAGCTGCAGAAAAACATGCACGTTTTGCAGCACAACATTACGAACCATATCATCAGGGTAAATGGCGATGAGGCCGAGGGAGAAGTCTATGTTGTCGCTTACCATGTGTTTGAAGGCGAAACAGGACCTACATCCCTGATAAACGGAGGACGCTACCTCGACCGCTACCAGCGCCGCGACAACGGCCCCTGGAAATTCTCCCACCGGCGCTGTATCGCGGACTGGAGCCACAGATTCCCCATACAGGACTTGCTTCCCGACCAGACATTCAACGATGGCAGCATGCCCGTAGGCCGCATTGACGAGGATGACCCTTCGTACGGATTTTTTACCCTGTTTCGTCGCGGGGTTCGCACTGACTGACCGTTTCCTGAAGACTGATCTCAAGTTTCACTACTGCCTTGCCGGGGGGACGAGCCACTTACGCAATACAGCACGACGCCGCTCTCCGGGTAACTGAATTTACCAGGCGGAATTAATATTCGTTTTCAGTAATTCACGCGGATTATCTGGTTTGTTTTTATCAAGTGAGTGTGATAGTTGATTGTGACTGCAATCCTGTCGGAAGGGCAGCATGAATATCGAGGCTCAGTCCGATTTTGATAAAAATCGCATTTATAGTGGATTTTACTCTTGCTTTAAGGGCAATTGATTCATGTGTTCGAATAAATTATTTAGAATTGGTGAAAGTATAAATCGTTAGTGAATTTTCAAGTAAATGATAAAATATGATTCATGTGAATTATTGTAAGCATCTTCCTCATACATTGACCTTAAACAGGAATTGCTCTCGCTTCGTTGTAAAACATGAAAAATAAATATCCCGCATCTTTCTACAGATGAATCAAAATTACATAAAGGAAGGAAAAATGAGTCATTTCAAACACCTGTTCAACCCGATAAAAATCGGCTCCCTGGAGATTCCCAACCGTGTTTTCATGTCACCCCACGGCATGATTGGCCATCACCTGCCGATCGGATCGGACCAGCAGGTCGGGTATTTCGAGGCGCGGGCCAAAGGCGGAGTGGGAATGATGGGCATCGCCAGCTGCCAGGTGCAGCCTGCCCGCCAGTTACCTGCCAACACCTGGATCCGGGCCTACAGCCGCGACGATATTTCCGCCGTTGAGAAAATTGTCAATGGCGCCCACCGCTGGGGCACGAAAATTTTTGTCCAGGGTGTCTGGTTTATGGCCGACCTCGGTCAGGCCCAGGCTTCGGGGATCGCTCCCCACACAGTGGTTACCGACACCCAGCCACGCTCCATGATAATTGACGAAATCCAGCAACTCGTGGATGACCACGGCATTGCGGCTGCGCACGCCCAGGAGGCCGGGGCCGATGGTTTTGAGTTTCCCATCAGCGGTGGAGCCGGATTGCAGAGCTTTACATCACCCCTCTATAACCAGCGCACCGACCAGTACGGTGGCAGCATGGAAAACAGGATGCGCATTATCGTCGAGATCATAGACAACATCCGCGCCCGTTGTGGCCGCAGCTTTGCTCTGGGCGTTGCCGTCAACGCCGATGACTCCACCCTCGGTGGAGATGGATTGTCCGAAGGTATCGCCATCTGTCAGTTGTTGGAGGCGACCGGCAAGGTGGACTGGATACGTATCACCGCCCGCGGTCAGAAGCCCCAGATGACCCATTACCATTATCCCTCCTCCTATATGGGCCAGGGCTCTCACCTCTACGCCGCCGCCGAGGTGCGCAAGTCCCTCAATGGCCTGCCCATTGTCAGCGGTGGCCGGATGCTGACGGCTGAATTTGCTGATCAGGCGCTGGAAGATGGCACGTGCGACATGGTCTTTATGGCGCGTTCCCTGATTGCCGATCCGCACTGGGCGAAAAAATCCCGTGACGGGCAATCTGCTGAAATACGCGCCTGTATCGGTGATCTCGAAGGCTGCTTCCTGCGCTCCTGTATCGGTCATCCGGTGGGTTGCACTGTCAACCCGGACATCGGCTTTGAGCATGAGCCTGAACTGGCGCCCGCCCCACAGCTCAAGAAGGTAGTGATCGTGGGTGGTGGACCGGCGGGGATGCAGGCTGCCATGGTGGCCGCCAGGCGTGGCCATAACGTGACCCTGCTGGAAAAGCGGAGCGAACTGGGCGGGCACGTCGCCATGCAGGCCAGATTGCCGGGGCTCGAAGATCACAGCGATATCGTGCGCTGGCTTTCTCTGCAACTGAAGAAACTGAATGTGGATATCCGTTTGCACACCGCCGCAACCCCGGAGAGCATTGCCGCACTGGAACCCGATGCCATCGTTATCGCCACTGGCGCCAGCTACTCCCACAGCGGGGTCAGCAAGAACCAGCTCACGCCCGTTCCCGGCAGCCACCTGGAGCATGTGTTTACCCCTGAAGAGCTGTTGCTGAATTCCGCCCGGACAGGCAAACGCATCGTGGTCTATGACAACACCGCTTACAAGGTAGGCCCGGGCATTGCCGAACTGTTGGCGGATCAGGGCAAGGATGTCACCTTTGTAACCATCGACAATGGCTTGGCCATGTCGGTTGCTGAACTGGGTATCGACAAGGTGATCAGCAGGCGCCTGTTGCCTAAGGTCAATTTTTTTCCCAGTACGCGGATCAATGAAATCGATCCCGCAAACGTCACCCTGGAAAATATCTATACGGGCCAGATCACCACTTTGAAGGATGTCGACAATACCATTCTGGTCACATCCAAACCTCCCGAAGAAGCGCTTTATCACAGCCTGGTCGGCAAAGTAGATGAGCTGCACTTGATTGGCGACGCGCGGGAGTCGCGCTGGAGTGTATTTGGCACTGATGATGCCATTAAGGATGGTCGTCGAGTGGGTTTGCTAATTTAAAGTTGTCAACGATATTTGTGGCAAAAATACCGGGAGGAGGATAAATGGCCAACCAAAACCAGAAAAAGACCCCGTTAAACTTCAAGCAAATCGCTTTTCAAGAGAAGTCTTAATTGTGATATAGCAATAAGCAGTAAAGTTGCACAAAGGTCCTTTGAATATACGATTTATCGAGTTTGATCAGGAAATTGAACAAGAGGTCACCGACAATCTTCTTTCAACAAGTGTTAGACACTATGTAAATTTGTATCGCATTACCCCACGCGTTGGAAATTCCGGCGATGTCTTAACCCTGGGAGTTCGACCTAGATGGCAACCCCGTCGGCGAAGCCATGGCATTGGCGGATTTGCGGGGTTATCACAATGCATTGATGGCTGGCGGAGGAGATTATGCCCAAGGTTGGCGACATTGTTGTCTGAAGAACTGCATCTGTGTGAATGCCCTGTGAATCTTCTCCTGGCGCAACGGGAAAAGAATCAATGGTATGCATCAATGATGCGCGTTGCTGCAGCGTATGTCTGTAAGCCAGGTTTGCATTACTGTGGACTTGGCTTATAGCAGAATTATTGTTAAATCTGGTGTTCGGCGATTTGATCAAGCAGCGTTCTGATCGACTGTTGGCACCTTTTCGCCATCTATGAATTTTATTCCCTAGACAACCTTGGGCATGTAATAAAGCCGCGTTTTTTTTGCGCCAGTTCTTTTCTGAGCATTCTCCCAATTTAAAGATCATATGCAGCATGCCATCCCGGCTCAGGTAGCCCTTTGAACACTTTGTCCGATCACGGGTTGGCATAGGTCGATTCAATCGGAGTCGTTGTTTTCAGACTCCACCAGTGCTGAGCCGGGAAGTTGTAGAACGCCATTAACTCCTTCAAGTCTTTCTGCAAACAATGAGCCATGCGGCGGGAAAATGAAACCAGTTTGCAGTAAATCTCGCGCTCAGTCAGCAGTTCATGGGTCAACACCAGTTAGCGGGGGAGCAGAGTTAAAACGGCCTTCAGGGAACAATTTCAAAGCCTGATGCGTAAGACCGCCATCCACCAGCAGATCCACGCCAGAAATAAAAGATGCTTCCCTGGAGCAAAGTAGTTGCACTGCGGAGGCAATTTCCTCCGGCTGTCCAAACCGCCCCAGAGGCGTTATTGTCAGCAACCTGTCCATGTTTTCCTGAACGCCGGGCTGGCTCGCTTCGAACGCTGACATAGGGGTGTGGATCATGCCGGGAGATAAAGAAACAACGCGTGCATTATTGGATCCCCACATAGCGGCATATTTTCGTGCCAGCAGTCGTACGTCCAGCTTGCTAAGTCCGTAGGCATTGTCCGGGATGAATGGTTGATACTGCTCCGTAAAGGCTTCCAAATCCGCATAAAAGGACGGCGACAAGGGGTTTTCCAGGATAGCGTAAAACCCTGTTGCCATCTGGCAGACAGGAAAGTGACTCAACATTGAGGACACACATACAGCGGTGGCACCATCGGCCATATGGGGCGTCAAAGCCTCAAGCAACAAGGCTGTTCCGGTGAGGTTGATGGCATAGATTTTCTGCGGTTCAGCCTGATGCTGGGCTACACCGGCAGAATTTAATACAGCGCCAATTTTTCCGTTCCTGATTGCACTATCATCCAAAGACTGAATTTGTGTGGCGTTGGACATATCACATTCCTGGGTGTAGACAACGCTGCCCTGTTGACGCAGTTGCAAGGCAAGCTCTTTAAGCTTTTGGGTAGCGATATCCCCCAACACCAGATCGTAACTAGATGCAAATAGCTGAGCGGTGGCCTTGCCTATACCACTTGCGGCGCCAGTAATAATTGCAATCGGTTTTGTCATGTCTTTTCCTTCGTAAATTATCGTCAAATCTGATGCTCAGCGATTTGACCAAGCAACGTTCAAATCGACTGCTGGCACCTCTTCGTCATCACTGTGGCGTGTTCCTTGTTTTGATTGACGTGTTTGGCGACAAAAAATCAAACAGATACGCTACTTCTTTTCAAATCTCCCGAACACCAGATTCAGTTACGACTCCTTGCAACATATACCGGCGACCTGTCTTCACTGACCGAATTGGTAGCGTATTTCTAGGCCGTACATACGGGGTTCGGCATAGGCATAGGTGAAAAGCCCCAGGCTGTCCTGGGTGCCATGGGCCGCGTAGGGATATTCGTCATCCAGTACATTGCGCATGAAGAAAGCCAGGTCCACACCGGTATTACCAATGCCGTTCCAGTCGAGGCGCAGGTTGGCGACGTCATAAGATGGCAGCTCGCCATTGGCCACGTAGTAGGAATCCTGCCAGTAATAGTCGGCATTGAACACTAGTTCACCCTGCGCCGGCTGGAAAGGCAGCACCCAGCGCATCGCCAGGGAGGTCGACCACTCCGGTGACGCTGGGTCCAGGGAGGGTGCCTGTAGGCCGGGAACCGCTGGCAAGGTTGCCTCGTTGATCGTCTGGTGGGTATAGGCGGCGGTATTGGTGAGAGTCAGGCCTTCCAGCAGTTCCACCACCAGTTCCGACTCGAAGCCGCTCAGGGTGCGCTTGCCGGTATTGATCCCCAGTGAACTGGTCTGTGGTGAGCCGGGGTCGTCGGAGGGAATGATCGGCGAAGTATTAAACGAGGTCACCACGCCATCGTACTTGCCGCGGTAGACGGCAAGATTAAAGCGCACGGGAATATCGGCAATGTTGAAGTCGGTTTTGAGGCCGATTTCGATATCCTTGAGCGTCTCGGGCTCATAAGTCTGGTAGGCGGCAATGATGCTGCTCGCCGGGGTGTCGAACAATGGCGAGTTGATGCCGCCCTCGCGGTAGCCTTTGCGGTGGGTGATATAAACAAAGACTTTGTCACTGACCTGCCAGTCGAGGCCGATATTCCAGGTATTGGCGCTCTCGTCGGATTTCACTACGCTGCCGACACTGGAACAGGCGCGTTCGCTGACCGTCGGTTCCGGGGTTTGCTGGATGTTGGTGGCGCCGACGGCTATGGCACAGACCTCCTGGTCGGTCTTGTTGTAGCGGTAGCCGCCATTGATCTTGAGGTTGTCCAGGAGGTTGTAGCCTACCTGGGCAAACAGCGCTTTGTTGGTTTTTTCGGTATAAGCGTGAACCCAGGGAGACAGGGGCGTGGCTATTGGCAAGATACTGCCGTTCCTGCCATCCGGTTTTTCCTCGATCCAGAAGGCGCCCACTAGGTAATCGAGTGTGTCGTCAAGCGCCTTGCCGAACAGATGCAGTTCGTCGCTGAGCTGCTCGGTGCGCACACGGCTCGATGCGGTGATGATATTGGGTGAAAAGGACACCCCGTCGGTGTTCACATCCGTCAGCGACTCGGTGCTGCGGTAGCCGAAGATATTGCGCAGGGTTACTGGGCCGATGTCCCACTCGGTGCGGTTGGAGATGCCCAGAAGTTGAATCTTCATCATCCCGTCGAATTCCGAACTGGTTTTGTAGGGTCCCCAGGCTTTCTGCTGGACCAGTGCGTCGTCGATATCGGCATCGGGCCGGAAGCCGGTGCAGGGCGCGGGATTGGTGATGGGATCAAACAGCTTGCAATTCCAATACGGAGCAAAGGGGCTGACAAAGAGGCCTGGGGCGGCCTCCACTTGCAGACGCGCCAGCCCCTCCGACAATACCTTGCTGAGTATTGCTGCGCTGCCTGCTTCATCGCTGTCCGAGTAATCGACCACCGTGGTGTTGCGCAGATTTTCCCCGGGCTCCAGCAGCAGGGAAACGCGGAACATTTCCTTGTCTATATCATCCAGGTCGCGGCCGCTGCCCATGTTCCTGGTATAGCCATCGCGGCGCGATATCTTGCCCGCCAGGCGCAGGGCGGCCACGTTATCTACAAGGGGAATATTGATGGCGCCCTCGATATCGTTATGGTCGTAATTGCCCACACTGCCCTTGATATAGCCGCCAAAATCATAAGTGGGAGCCTGGGGCGTGATCACCACCGCGCCCCCCATGGCATTGCGGCCGAACAGGGTGCCCTGAGGGCCTTTTAGCACCTGGACGCTGCCAGGTCATAAGTTGTGATGTTGGAGCCAGCGAAATCCAGAGGAATGTCGGCAAAGTAGCTGATTACCGCGTTTGGAGCTGTGCCGATGGGTATCCGCGACAGGCCCCTTAACACCACATTCATATTGCCGCTGCCGCCCTGGTGAACGAAGCGGATGCCCGGTGCGATTCTTGTCAGGTCGCCGAGTTCGCGTACCGAGCGGTCCTCAAGCATCTGAGAAGAGAATGCATTGACTGAGACCGGTACGGTCTGGGCGCTCTCATTTCGCCGCGTCGCGGTGACTACGATCTCCTCAATGGTACGGATATTCTGGCTGACACTCTCCTGAGCCAAACCTGGTATTGCTGCGATAATGCCGAGTAAAAAAAGACCAAGTGGGTGCTTACGTGTTTTATTTTCGATGGGACCTGTCCTCGTCGATATTTTTATTGGGGATAACGTTTTGCCTATAAGACTGCCGGGAATCCGGCGAATTTCTAATCGGTATTATGTCTTGATTAAGCAAGGTGTCAATGGCCATTTATTTTGACCCACCTTTGGCCAATAAAATTGACCCACCCGGCATGGTTTAACCGGTCGTTTTCTGCTTCAGTCGATAGCTCTCTCCTCCCAGCATAAAAATGTG
>Ga0172382_10004912_pt1 | contig 20228 bp, 20 predicted proteins | sample Leawel138RmetaG_FD_122245 | JGI IMG/M metagenome (GOLD analysis project Ga0172382, IMG submission 122245) | Leachate microbial communities from a municipal landfill in Southern Ontario, Canada - Leachate well 138R metaG | ecosystem: Engineered > Solid waste > Landfill > Unclassified | place... | reverse complement strand
CGGTCACAGTTATGCAATCGAGGAACTTATTCATCCGACACGCATGCTCACCGCTACCGTCGAAATACGCAATGCCCTGCACCGCCGGCTTCCCGTTCACAGTTCCGCGCCGCTGCCGAAAGAACTGCTTTTCCCCGCTATGAAACTTATAAAAAAATGCAGGGTGGATGCACCGGTACACTGCGGACAGGTTATCATCGCCGGAATCCTGAATACCTCGGTTGATATTTGCGCTTCCCGCGATATGGAGCTCGTATGAATGCCGTCGAAAAAACGATACGCGAATTACAGGCAATGTTGCGCGAACATAATTACCGCTACTATGTTCTGGATGATCCTTTGATCTCGGACGCCGAATACGACAAACTTTTCCGCCGGCTTCTGGATCTTGAACGGCAATATCCCGAATATATCGGGCCCGATTCCCCGAGCTTGCGCGTCGGTGCGGATGTGCTGCAGAATTTCGGGACGCTGGAACACCGCATCCCGATGCTCAGTCTGGCCAATGCCCTTAATGAAGATGAACTGAAGGAATTTCATGCCCGCATGGTAAAATTTACCGGGGAGCCGCAAACAGAACTTGTGGGGGAGCCCAAGCTGGACGGACTGGGAGTGGAGCTGGTCTACAAGGATGGTGTATTTACGGCGGGTTCCACACGCGGTGACGGTTACACCGGAGAGGATATTACCGCCAATCTCCGGACAATAAGGCAGATCCCACTGCGCCTGCAGGGGGAGGGCTTTCCTCCGCTGCTGGAAGTCCGCGGTGAGGTCATTATTTCAAAAGAACATTTTATTCGCCTTAATCGGGAACGCGAAAAAAGCGGGGAAAAACTCTTTGCCAATCCCCGCAACGCGGCTGCCGGTTCCCTGCGTCAGCTGGACCCAAAGATTACCGCAAAACGCCCGCTGGAGATCTTTATCTACGCGCCCGGAAAGATGGAGGAAGGACGCTTTAAAACGCACTGGGAATTTCTGCAGCAGCTGAAAAGATGGGGCTTTCCCGTCAATCCGGAAAACACCCTGCTTCGCGGCGAAACCGAAATGATCGCCTATTTTCAAAGAATGGAGACGGAACGTGAAAGTTTGCCCTATGATATCGACGGTGTGGTGATCAAGGTCAACGATCTTGCGCTGCAGGAAAAAATGGGCATGCGCACCCGTACACCGCGCTGGGCCATTGCAGGGAAGTTCAAACCGCGCCAGGAAGTCACGCAGATCGAAAGCATCGATGTCCAGGTCGGTCGTACCGGTATTTTAACTCCGGTCGCTAATTTAAGCCCCGTCCGCATTGGCGGCGTTACGGTCCGCCGTGCCACTTTGCACAACCAGGACGAGATAGAGCGAAAAGATATCCGGGTGGGAGACTGGGTACTGATCGAGCGCGCCGGTGATGTGATCCCCAAAGTGATCAAGGTCATTACCGAACGCCGTTCTTCCGTTACGAAACCTTACCGCCTGCCGGATCATTGTCCCGTCTGCGGCGCAAAAGTCCAGCGTATAGACGACGGCGTTGCCCTTAAATGCATCCATCGCGAATGTCCCGCACAGTTAAAGAACGGGATTCGGCATTTTGCCTCCAAAGCGGCAATGGATATCGAGGGACTGGGTGAAAAGATCGTCGATCAGCTCGTAGAAACGGGACTGCTCCGCGCTTTTACAGATCTGTACCGCCTGCGCCGCGAGGATCTCCTGGAACTGGAGCGATTCGGGGAGCGCTCGGCAGAAAATCTGATTGAGGCAATTGCGCTTTCCCGCAGCCGCTCCTTGAAAAATGTGATCTATGCCCTTGGCATCCCGAATGTGGGCGAATATCTTGCCAGAGTTTTGGCGGAATATTTCGGGTCCCTGGATGCATTGCTGCAGGCCGAAGTTGTGGCGCTGACCGATATTGAGGATATCGGTGAGATCGTTGCAGAAAGTATTGTCAAGTTTGTTTCGGATCCGGACAACCGCTCTATGATCAAAGCCTTACAAGCCGAAGGCATTGATCCCCGTTCGGAGAGAAAAGGCGAATCGCCGCTCAAAGGTAAAACCTTTGTTTTTACGGGTACGCTCGAAAGTATGACCCGGGACGCCGCAAAAGAACAGATCCGTGAACTTGGCGGCCGCGCTTCGGGAACGGTATCCGCCCGGACCGATTACCTGGTGGCGGGCAGCGAGGCCGGATCCAAGCTGGATAAAGCGGAAAAACTGAAAATCGCTGTTCTGGACGAAGCGGCATTCCTTTCCCTGATCGAAGAAATCCGCGCTAAAAAATAACAGGGTCCGGAAGGACCCTGTTAACGGCATATTTTATCAGGATATTATCCTTTATTACAATACTCGATCACCTTATCCGCAATGGAAAAGTAGGCAGTGCTTTCTTCTCCGCCGGGTTTGCTTTCCACAATGGGACAGCCCGTATCGGCGGCACTCATGATATTCTCATTCAGCGGGATCTCGCCCAGAAGCGGTACTCCCGAACGTTCACTTTCGCGGGAACCGCCGTTCTGACCGAATACAAAGGATTGATGTCCACAGTTCGGACAAAGGAAATAACTCATATTTTCAACGATTCCCACGATCGGGACATTAACCTTCTCAAACATGTTGATCCCGCGTTTTACATCGGCCAAAGCCAGATCCTGCGGGGTTGTCACGATAATCGCACCGCTGAGAGCGATCTTTTGGACCAGACTCAGCTGTATATCTCCGGTTCCCGGCGGAAGATCAATGATCAGGTAATCCATTTTCTTCCAGACCACCTGGGTAAGCAGCTGTTCAACCGCCCGCATGATAAGCGGTCCGCGCCAGATAACGGCAGAATTGCTGTCGAGGAAAAATCCCAGCGACATCAGTTGAATTCCATATTTTAGCGCTGGCAGAATACCTTCCTGACTCACAGATTCTGTTGGCTTGTGTTGACCAAACATCATGGGAACACTGGGACCGTAAAGGTCCAGATCCAGAAGTCCTGCCGAATATCCCCGCTGTTTCAGCGCCAGTGCCAGATTGGAAGCTACAGTGGATTTCCCCACACCGCCCTTGCCGGACGCCACCGCAATGATGTTTTTGGCATAAACGGGTTTTTTCTGCGCATCAAAAGGATTATTATTTTCTTTATCCATCTTTTCTCCGATACATAAAAGGGCAGATGAATCTGCCCTTATTTTTTAAGATTCCGATTTGTTTAACCTTCGGAAATGGCTTCAACGGGACAGGCAGCAATGCAAGCCAGGCAATCAATGCAAAGATCACCGTCGCAGACCGCTTTTCCGTCGACAAGGGACAATGCTTCAACGGGGCATACTTCAACGCACTCGCCGATACCCTCGCAAACATCATGATTCACTACAACTGCCATATACATCTCCTTACTTATTGCAAAACTCCACTCGATAACTTATAACAATAAAAAATTATTCTCAACGACTTTTTATGATTTTTTATTTTTTTTATTTATGCTATAATTGGGAGAATGAACAGCAACTACGCAGTAAGGAGGAAAAAGATGAATAAACTTCAACGGCTGGCAAACATCTTCGTTTCGCCGGAGCAGTGTTTTGGGTCCATTCGCGATGAAGGGAAAAATTGGGCGGATTATGTGATCCCGCTTGTCTTATTGGTTCTGATGATTGTGCTGATGCTGACGATGACCTCGGATATCATGGAAAAGATCCAAACCGAAACCATCATGAAAATGAATCAGCTCACCCAGGAACAAAAAGAAGCCGCATTGCAGCAGATGAACTCGCCTTTGGTCAATGTTTTCAAATATGTTAGTTCTGCGGTAACCATTGTTCTTACGGTACTCTTTACCGCACTCGTTTTCATGGTCGTGGGAAATTTTATCGGCGGCGGAGAGCAAAAATACGGAACCCTGCTGGTTAGCGCTCTGTATATTCAGCTGATCACGATCCCGGAATCGATTATCAAGATGATCCTGATGCTGCAGAAGGAAAGCGTGAATGTTTACGTCGGGCTGGCTTCCTTTGTTACCCGTCCGGAGTTGAGTTCTTTCGGATTTCAGTTCCTGGCGCAATTTGAATTTTTCAAGATCTGGCGCATTCTCCTCTGGGTGCTGGCTTTCCATGTGCTGTACAAGTTCAATGTTCGGAAATCGGCATTGCTGGTTGTTATTACCATGCTGCTGGGAATGCTGATCGCTGCGCTTTGGACTTCGATCTCCATGGGAAGGGCCATGTAAGAAGAGAAGGGCGGCGCTGAGAGGGGGAGAAGAAGCCGGTAATGGTAATGAACGATGCTTGTGCGCCGAAGCTCCAAAGTGTCGGAGCGAAGGTGCGAACGCCTGCCAGCCAAAGCCATGGCGCAGGCTGGATGAACGATAAATGAATAAGAATATCAAGGATCCTTTCTATCACGCCGGGATGACAATTCTGTTTGAGAGTTGAGCACTGAGCACCGGGCGCCGGGATCTTGCGTTTTGACTCAAATAAATTGACTCAAATAAAAAAATCTATAGATCCATCGGGGAGCGATCCACGAAGGGCGGTTTCACGATTTTAGCCTTGAGTTTTTTGCCGCGGGTATCGATCAGGATCTCCTGGCCGGTCTTGGCACAGTCACTGCGGACATATGCCGTGCCGATCCCGATATCCAAGCTGGGAGACATGGTGCCGCTGGTGACCTGTCCGATACAGGCATCACAGCAATATACGTCATACCCGTGGCGGGGAATACCGCGCTCTTCCATGACGAATGCGATTAGTCGGCGGGCCGGTTTGGATTCCTGCACTTTCAGCAAGGCCTCTCTGCCGATAAAATCTCCCTTTTCGATCTTTGTGATCCAGCCCAGCCCCGCCTCAAGGGGATTGGTGCTTTGGTCGATATCGTTTCCGTAAAGCGCGTATTTCATTTCCAGGCGTAGTGTATCCCGCGCTCCCAGTCCCACAGCCTGAATGCCCGCAGCCGCACCGGTGCGGAAGAGCATATCCCAGAGTTTCTCTGAATCCGCGGGATCATGATACAGCTCAAATCCCGGCTCTCCGGTATACCCGGTACGGGAAATGATCATGCTCTTTCCTGCCAGTTTACCTTCGGCAAAGTGATAAAAACCGATGTCCTTCAGAACAAGCGAAGTCAAAGGCTGCAAAACTTCCAGACAGCGGGGGCCCTGAACGGCCAGAAGCGCGATCGATTCGCTGATATTGTGCAGTAGAACATCCCCGGGACAATGCCGGCTCGCCCATTCAAAATCTTTTTCGATATTGGAGGCGTTGACTACCAGCATGTAATGTTTGGGTGAAAAACGGTAAACGATCAGGTCATCCACAATACCGCCGTCCGGATAGCACATGGCGGAGTACTGCGCCTGGCCGTCGCCGATCTTACTGACATCGTTGATGGTGATTTTCTGAAGGAAGGCTTCCGCATTGTTTCCCTCAACCCGGAATTCGCCCATATGTGAAACATCAAAAACGCCCACGGCATTGCGGACACAGAGGTGCTCCTGCCGGATCCCGGTATAGGAAACCGGCATCAGATAGCCGGCAAAATCGGTCATTTTTGCGCCCAGCGCGATATGACGGTCGTAAAACGGTGTTTTCTTGCTCATGAATGGGACTCCTTTTACCACTGATCACGTTTTTTAAAATCATCAAAGACATGCAGTTCGCGCCGTATCTGCTGCAGGGCGCCGCGCAGGGTTCCGTCTACTTTAACCGTAACCTCACCGCGGGCATTCTCAAGTTTGCCGATCAGCTCCCGGAAGGCATCGAGTTCGTCGTCGTCCAGCTCAAATTTGATCTTATTGATCATGCTTCACCTCCTTTCAGTTTCATATTGTATTCGTAGGAAGATATTTTCTCAATGACAATAGTGTCACCGGGTTTCACGTTTTTTTCGCTCATATAGCGCGTAGTGCCTTTTGCCGTACTGCGGTTACGGAAAACGAAGGTTTTTTCTACAATATCCGTTTCAATTGTAAATCCTGCATCCGTGTTCAGCGTAATCGTGCGAACGCGGTAATTCTTGTCCACGTTATTCGAGGGATTCATGGCACCGATAACGTCAAAGGGAAAGAAGCTGATATGATCTTTGACGGAGAACTGGCGCTGCATCATAAACAGGTTTTGTCGGGTAATCGGGATCTCGATATTGCTATGTCCGATGGAAAAGGCTTTTTGATCCATAAATTGATCAAATTGAAAAGAATTATTCATGAATATCGTCGAACTCCATCTCAATGGTCCCGTGAATAGCTTCATCAAGATCGTCAATGCCCTCAATATTGATCGTCAATAACTGCGGTTTTGGCTTAAAACGGCACAGTGTATCATACAAATTCATCATATGCGCATCCGTAAAACCGTCATGCAGAATGTAAATGCTTTGATCTTTATCCCAGTGCCGGGAACGCGTAAGGCTATATTCAAAACCATAGATTATCCCGTTTTCCTGTCCCTTGCGGTCTTTCAAAATGATGGTATCGACCATCAGCTCCAGGAAGGCATCCCCGCTTTCTTTTTGCAATGCGTCCATTTTCTGCAACAGCGTACGGATGAATTTTTCAGGTTTCATGGTATACTCCTGATAATAGGCAGGGAATGCGGATGTTCCCCGCGGATAGTAACCTGATAGCCGTTGCGCTCGATCACGCATTCGCCGCAATCAGGGCAATAGGTGTTGTTGTCAAAACCGGGATAGTTCCCCACATAGACATACAACAGACCACTTTTATGGGCAATTCTGCGCGCACGCTCCAGAATAACGCGCGAAGTGCCCGGACGATCCGTCATTTTGTAATCCGGATGAAAAGCGCTCAGATGCAGGGGTGTATCATTACCGCAGTGCTTAACGATCCAATCGCAGCTTTTTTTCAGACTGGATTCATCGTCATTTATACCCGGTATCAACAATGTAGTGATTTCCGTGTGGATACCCCTGTCAATACACCAGCTTATCGTATCCAGAACGGGCTTCAGCGTTCCTCCCGTATAGTGCTTGTACACCGGATCGGAAAAGGCCTTCAGGTCGATATTAACGGCCTTAAGGCATCCGAATACCGTTTCGCGGGCCGTATCGCTGATATAGCCGTTGCTGACAAAGATACAGGGAATTTTCTCCTTTTCGGCCGCTTCGAGTATCTCCAGCGCATATTCGGCAAAAACAATGGGCTCATTGTAAGTAAAGGCTATGGAACTGCAGCCGCTCTGTTTTGCGGCCTGCACGATCGCAGCGGGAGGAAGGTATTCATGACCATGGCCGTGCTGGGCGGAAAGATGCCAGTTCTGACAGAATTTACAGGAAAGATTACAGCCTTGGGTGCCGATACTGAAAGTGCTGCTGCCGGGCAGAAAGTGGTATAAGGGTTTTTTCTCGATCGGATCCGCATGGATTGCGGAAGGATAGGCGAAAACAGTACTCCGCAATTTCCCGGCCTCATGAATCCGGACTCCGCAAAGGCCGCTTTGTCCTTCGTGCAGAACACAGGCATGCGGACAAAGCTCGCAGAGAATGCTTTCTCCCTTTTTTGTCCAGAAACGGGCTTCATGGTATAATGATGAATTATTCATAATGTTGCAAAAAGATCATCTCAATGATCCAGCTGATAAAGGAAAGGAAAATCGCGGCCCAGAAAGCGGTGGCAAAACTGTCGATCACAAAACCGGGCAGCAGGGCGGAGGTCAGCCAGACCATGAATCCGTTAATAAAGAAATAGAAAAGTCCAAATGTCACAGCGGTAAGCGGCAGTGTAAGCAAAACAAGCAGTGGCTTGATAAATGCATTCAGAAGAGCAAAGAGCACACCGACCGCGATCAGTGTGAAAAAGCCCTGGATATGCACACCCCGGAATAAGGTAGCAACGATGGCAAAAGCAACCAGATATACGATTATTTTGATAAAGAAGGATAATTCTTTCATCTCAAATCCTACTAAAAACATACAGGCACTGCTTAAAAAATGTGTCTGAAAGAAAGTTACGACATTAACTTGTGGATGTCAAGGGATATTCGGAAAGCCGGATCGAGCCCGGTAAAGGCCGATCCGGCTGTGATTTAACGATACAGATATTCGAACTGCCCAAAGCTGTTCAGGTCATGAAAGGCCTGGATCAGGCGCTTTGTAAATCCCTTTTCTCCGGCGATCACCCATGCGCGCGGATCATATTTTTTCTTATTGGGCTTGTCGGGACCTTCGGGGTTCCCGATCTGGGCCTGCAGATACGCATCATTTTGATCCATATAATCTTTAATGGGCTTGGTATAGGCCCACTGGGTATCGGTATCGATGTTCATCTTGATCACGCCGTATGCAATAGCTTCCGCAATTTCTTCGGGAGCGGAACCGGATCCGCCGTGAAAGACGAAATTAATGGGTTTGTCGCCGAGGCGGTGTTTTTCCGAAACGTATTTCTGGGAGTTATCCAGGATCTTCGGTGTCAGTTTGACATTTCCGGGCTTATAGACCCCGTGCACATTGCCAAAGGAAGCGGCGATCGTGAACATGGGACTGATTTTGCTTAATTCTTCATAGGCATAATTAACATCTGCCGGCTGGGTGTATAGTCTGGAATTATCGACATTGGTATTGTCGACGCCGTCTTCTTCACCGCCGGTAACGCCCAACTCGATCTCCAGCAGCATGCCGATCTTTGACATGCGTTCGAGATACTTCTTGCTGATAGCGATGTTCTCTTCCAGCGTTTCTTCCGAAAGGTCCAGCATGTGCGAACTGAACAACGGCTCACCGTGCTCTTTGTAGTAGGCTTCTCCCGCATCCAAAAGTCCGTCGATCCAGGGCAGCAGCTTTTTTGCGCAATGATCGGTGTGAAGGATCACGGGAACGCCGTAATGTCTGGCCATTTCACGAATATGTAGTGCACCGGCAACGGAACCTGCAACGGCAGCTTTTTCATTACTGTTATCCAGGAGTTTCCCGGCATTGAAGACCGCGCCGCCGTTGGAGAACTGGATCATTACGACAGATTTGGCTTCTTTGGCAGCCTGCAGAGCCGCATTGCTGGAACTCGATCCGATCACATTCACGGCGGGAAACGCGAATTTGTGCTTCTTTGCATACTCAAAGGTTTCAAGTAATGCCTTTCCGGTAACGATACCCGGTTTCAGTGTAGGTTTATTTGACATATGTACTCCTTTATTTGTGTTCTAATTCCAGTGTTAAGGTCCTGATCTCGCTCAGGGATTCGGGTCCGTAAAACTGAATGGGACCGGGATAAATATAACAAGTGCCGATCGCCCACTCCGCCCGCTTTCCGGCAAAGACCCGGAAAGGTTCACCTTGCAGGTCGACCAGTGCCTTGCGGATGACCGGTTTGTTCTGTCCGTGCCGCCGTTCCATGTTCATCATCCGGGTCATGGGAATACCACCGGGTATCCAGGCATCGGCGGGACCGGCCAGACCGCGGACGGCGGACATATAACCGCTGAGTCCGTTGGCTGCAAGTACGGCAGCGGTATAACCCAGGGCATAGGTGTAATCCGCATCAAAATTGGAAGGGAAGGAGCAGCGTCCTTCGTAGCCAAAAAAGTGCGTATGGGTCTTGAATTTTCCCTTGTATTTCCCTTCCGCCTGCAGCGCGTTCAGCTTGTCAGTTACCATTTCGACCAGCAATTTTTCGGTTTCGATCAGCGAGACCTGTACGTTCCCGTGCGGATCGCGCTCCATGATCAGCTGTGCGGCAATCCCCGCGGGAAGGGAACGGTAAAGTACCGCAGAATGTTTCCGGAGTTTTTCACAGATAAAATCGCGCTTTTCACCGAAATCCCCCAGGGCGTCAACCGCATTCTGGTAATGGGCCATCAGATCGTTCAGTTCTGCGATCAGGCTTTTCATTTCCGGAATGAATTCGATCAGTCCTTCCGGAATAAGGGCGATACCGAAATGATCGCCTTTATCGGCACGTTTTGCCACAATGTCCGCAAATTCGTTCACGATATCCTGCAGGGTCATGGATTTTTCAGCAACCTCCTCGGAAATCAACGCATAATTCGGATGTGTGCGTAAAGCGCATTCCAAAGCGATATGGGAGGCGGAACGCCCCATCAGTTTAATGATATGCCAGTATTTTTTGGCGGAATTCGCATCACGCCCGATATTGCCGACCAGTTCGCTGTAGACTTTGCTGGCAGTATCGAAACCGAAAGAAGCCTCGATCATGTCATTCTTGAGATCGCCGTCAATGGTCTTGGGAACACCGATGACACTGATATCTTCTTCTTTCTGACGGTAGTATTCTGCCAAAACAGCCGCATTCGTATTGGAATCGTCGCCGCCTATGATGACAAGCGCTTTAATACACAGCGCTTTGCAGTTTGTTAACGCGGCATCGTACTGCTCGCGCTTTTCCAGTTTGCTGCGGCCGGAACCGATCATGTCAAAGCCGCCGCTATTGCGGTATTCACTTATAAAACCTTCCTGCAATTCGCGGTAGCGGTTTTCCACCAGTCCCGATGGCCCGCCGAGGAAACCGTAGAGTTTCGAATCCGGATGACAGGCTTTAAGGGCGTCAAAGATCCCGGCGATGACATTATGTCCGCCGGGCGCCTGTCCGCCGGAAAGGATCACACCGATATTGAATGGGGAAAATGTTCGCTTGCCTCCGGTTTCAAAATGGACCTGCGCCATACCGTAGGTCTTTGGGAATAAAGCCCGGATCGCATCCTGGTCTTCCACCGCTTCGCGGGATTTCCCTTTCACGACCTTGACCCCGGGGCCGTTTTTCAGGACCTGCGGCAGCTTGGGCTGATAACTTTGTCTTGCCTTATGAAGTTCGGAAACACCTGTCATTGATCAATCACCCCTTTCCATTTCTGTGGGCTTTAATATAATAAAAAAAATTTCGGGTTGTTATAAGAATAATAAACAATTCTTCGGAAATTGTGATGGAAAACACAGGAATACAAGCATTTAAGGTTTTATAACATCGATATAAAACATGTATCCGCTTCTGGCGTCCCACTTCTGTCCGGCGAACAGAAAAAAACTCTTATAAATCGCGGAAAAATCTTCTATTTTATGACGGTTGAATAAAAAGGAGTATTTGTGCGAGTAAAGGTCATTCTGCTTTTCTGTTTCTTGCTTTACCTGTTTCCGCTTCAGGCTCTGGAACTGATGTACGGGGATATGAAAACCGTCGAAGCGATCAAGGATTCCATGTTGGAGTCTGGATGGGAATACCGTACGGAATTTCCTTATTTCCGGAAAACAGCAAGGACCGCCAGCTCTCCCAAGAGCTGCACCTTCTCCCCGGACGGAAAGACGATCTATGTCACACTGTTGGGTCAGCCCCGGGTGGCAGCGCAGATCTTCAGTACGGATCCGCTTGAGATCGTCAACACCTTGTACCCCGGAGCGGATGATCCTTCCAAGGATTACGGATATTCAGAGGGTGTCTGCCGGGATCTTGACGGCAGTTTCTGGTTTACCCGCATGACCACAAATCATTATTTTGTCTATCATCCGGATACGGATTCTCTGGAAGCGGGACGCTTTACCGGCGGCGACTGGACCAAATCGCTGGAATTCAGTCCGAATCAGCGGCAGATCGCCATGTCACACTGGATTTCAAAACGGGTTTCTGTCTTTGATGTCAACAGCCGCCGGCTGATCCGCAACCTGAATACCAGCCAGATCCCGCGCGGACTGGCCTGGATCGGGAACGATACCCTGGCCGTGACCCTGTACGGGGGCGAGAACAGTACGGACTGTGGCATAGAGATCTTTGACGTACGCAGCGGAAAGATGGTCCAGAGTATTATGGAATACCGTTCGGCCATGCGGGATGTCCGCTACGATCCCCGCACAAAAATGCTTTATTATGACGATATGCGCTTTGCGCTTGTGTATAAATACGACTGGATCCGGCGCAAGACCCTAAGCAAAGTCGAAGTGGACAGTCACCCGAATACCATCCAGCTTACTCCGGACGGCCGCTATCTGTTCGTCAGCTGCCGGGGACCCAATAATCCAAAAGGTTATACACTGCGCAGTCCCCGTGACGGAGAAGTAATGGTGATAGAGACGGATTCCATGAACATCCTGACTTCCTGGGTACAGGGCAATCAGCCGACCGGACTGGGGATATCCCCGGACGGCCGCTTTTTGGCGACCAGCGATTTTATGGACCGCCGCCTGAATCTTTATTTGATCGCGGATCCGCGTTCTGTTAAGGAAGAGGATCCTTTATCCGGTTTAAGTGTGGGAAATATCTATGAAATGGGCACTCGTTCTTTCTGGTGGTGGTGGTAACGGCATCGCACATGTTGGTGTCCTGCGCGAGTTGGAACGCATGTGCCTGCGGCCGGACCTGATCGTTGGAACATCCATGGGTTCGGTGGTGGGCGGTGTTTATGCGAGCGGAAAATCCGCCAACTGGATATACAATTATCTGAAAAACGATTTTAATATCCGTGAAGCTGTAAGCCTGCAAACGATCAAATGGGGAGAGGGACCTGTAGTAAAGGCGCTGGTAGCCGGCGAGGCGCTGCGGAATCTGCGGACAAAACTGGGAGCGGAATCCGGCGAATTGATCCTGAAGCGGCTTCGGGAAGTCACCGGGAATATCAATATCGAAGAAACCCCGATCCCCTTTGCCTGTAATGCCGTCAATTTGTTAAACGGCAAGGAGATTATTTTTACGAAAGGCAATCTGGCTGAAGCCATCCGCTGTTCCATTGCTATTCCGCCCTTCTTTGAGCCCTATGAGAAAGATAATATTCTCTATGTAGACGGAGGCTTTTCCGATAACCTTCCCGTTCATATCGCACGCGAAATGGGATTCAAAAAAATTCTTTCCGTCAACGTAGTGCCCCTGCGTAAAGTGAGCAGGGTCAATATCAAGAATGGCATGGATGTCCTGTTCCGCCTGATGACCATTACCATTAACGGTCTGCACCGGAAAGACGATGCCACCGTCAGCCTGACCGCCTACAAAGGCGCCTACAATTTCGATTTTGACCATATTGACGATCTGGTTGAGGTCGGCGAACTTGCCGTGCGAAACCAGGACAAGCTTATCCGGAAGAAATTTTCATCCTGGTACAGCAGGAAAAAGAAAAATGCTTAGTGAAAGAGAGGAAAATCATGAAGAAGCCGGCGATCATGCTGATGACAGTGGCACTGACAATGTTGTCCTGCAATAAAAATGCCGAGGGTATCGAAGTCTCCTGGAAACTGATCAGCAACCAGTATCAGGGCAGAGGCGTCCACAAGAGCGAGATCACCTTCACGAACAATTCCCGCCATACGCTGAAAAATGACAATTGGACCTACTATTACAGCTCCTTCCGTACCATTGTCCGGGATCAGGAAAGCGATATTGTGGCTGGTGAAACCATCAACGGGGACCTCAGCCGGCTCTATCCCACCGAAAAATTCCCGAAACTCAGGCCGGGAGAAAGTATTAGCTTTCCATTGATCAGTACGCATTATGCCATGCATTTTACCGACGCACCGACCGGGGGATTCTTCGTGATCAAGGGACTCATGGGGAAGGAGCTCATCCTCAATACGGGGGATGCGACGGTTTTACCTTTTCCCAAAGACGAAGCCTACCGGCGTTCCGCAGCGGACAAAATCGGTATTGAAACGGCGGCGGACCGCTATGCCATGAACAATGATCTGTATATTCTGGATGAACAAGAATTGCCGCCGGTATTCCCGACACCGATTTCCTGGGAAATCCGGCCCGATTTACTAAGCCTGCAGAAGGATCTTGAACTTTATTACTCCGAGAATCTGAGTAACGAAGCTGCATATCTGCAGGAAAAGTTGCAAGATCTGCTTGGCGTTTCCGTGCCGAAATTCAAATACCGCAGTGCGGATTTTAAAAATTATAAGCCTGCGCGTATTGTTCTCGAACAAAAAGCGGGCGATCCGGAACATTATACCCTTGAAGTTGATGTTCAGAAAGGTATCCGCATTGCAGGCACTGATCCGGCCGGCGTCTTTTACGGTATCCAGAGCCTGCTTTCCCTTTTACCGGCAAAAGACGGAAACGCAATTCCCGAAACACTGAACATTCCGGCGCTCACGATCAGCGACGGTCCCCGTTTTGGCTACCGCGGCATGCATCTGGATGTTGCACGCAGTTTTCATAAGAAGGAATACATCTTCCGTTTTCTTGACCGCCTGGCGGAACTGAAAATGAACCGCTTGCATTTCCATATTACCGATGACGAAGGCTGGCGGGTGGAAATACCGGGATTGCCGGAGCTAACGGAGATCGGCGCCTTCCGGGGCTATACAAAGGATGAAAAAGACCATCTTCAGCCGGCTCTGGGATCGGGACCCTATGCCGACGTCAATATCGGAGCAGGGAGCGGTTACTATACTCGGAATGACTATATCGAGATCCTGCGTTACGCAAAGAGCCGCCATATCGACGTGATCCCTGAGATCGATATGCCGGGACACATCCGTTCGGCTGTGAAGGCGATGGAGCTGCGTTACGACCGCTATATGAAAGACGGGGACAGGGAAGCAGCGGAACAATACCTGCTGACGGATTTCGGTGATACTTCCACCTATAGTTCCGCTCAGCGCTTTAAGGACAATACGGCCAATCCCTGCATGGAATCGACTTACCGTTTTGTCGGGAAAGTGGTTGAAGAACTGGCTGCCATGTACCGGGAAGCCTCGGCTCCGCTCTATATACTGCATATCGGTGGCGATGAAGTGCCCCGAGGAGCCTTTGAACATTCTCCGGTATGTCGCGCCTTTCTGGAAAGCCAAGATGTTTACAAATCCGTTTCGGAATTACACAAGTATTTTACCAAACGCGTTACCGCCATTCTGAAGAAGTACGATATTCATACCGCCGGCTGGGAAGAGGTGGCATGCAAGGAAGAAAATGGCCTGCAGGCACCGGATCCTTCCCTGGTAGACGAAGGGATCGTGACCTATATATGGAACAATGTCTGGGGTTGGGGTGCCGAAGATCTGGGTTACCGGATCGCCAATACGGGATTCCCCATTGTCATGATCAATGCAACAAACTTCTACTTTGATTTTGCCTATACCCGCCATCCGGATGAACCCGGGCTGTACTGGGGCGGATACACCGATACCCGCAGCGCCTGGGAATTTACACCCTTCGATATTACCAAATGCGCCGATAAGAACATCTACGGCGAGCCCCTGTCCCCAGAATTCATGCAGAACAAGGTCCGGCTGAATGAAGATGCCAAAAAGAACATTCTGGGATTATCGGGCACGCTGTGGGCGGAAAATCTGCGGACCTGGGAACGGGTCGAGTTTATGGCGCTACCGAAGATGCTGGGACTTGCCGAGCGTGCCTGGAGTCCGCAGCCGCAATGGGCACAAATGGACGATGCGGAAAAACGCCTGCCAGAACGGGAAAAGGAATGGAACCGTTTCGTCAACAAGGTAGGCCGGCACATGCTCCCGCGTTTGGATGCGGAAAAGGTCCATTACCGTATACCGCCTCCCGGCGCAGTGATTGAAGGCTCCCTGCTGAAAGCCAATGTCCGTTTTCCCGGATTGATCCTGCGTTACACGCTGGACGGCAGTGAACCGGATGCGAATTCCGCAGTTTATACGGAGCCGATCGGCGTCAGGCAGGGGCAGACGGTGAAGATCGCAAGCTTTAACAGCAAAGGACGCAGCAGCCGTGTTGTGACGCTTTCTGACCGGTAATGCATATCTTTTCCACTTGAGTCAAGATTTTATGTAAATTTTTAATTTACTTGATTCAAGTTTACCGAAAATTTATTAAACAACTTGAGTCAAGCGGACTTTTTATAATTTTTATAACTGCTTGTTATTATATGAATTACATTTTTGGCATCAATTAAAATAAGACAAAATATCATTAAAATACTTGACTCAAGTTCATACAAATTTACTTTTTATCTTCCCGGACGAGGTTCTGGATCAGTTCAAGTATGTCCGGACGTTCCGGAATTTCCATCGTCATGGAAATAAGATCCCAATAATAATAGTTCGGAGATTTCCGGGATTCCGCCCGGCAGGCACTTTTTGCTTTGTCGCGAATCCGTCGGTATTGGCGCTGAAGGACCGCCGTTTCCTGTGAGGAAGCATGCAGCAGATTCTCCGCGGAGCGCCAATTTCGGTACTGCAGTGTTAAATCTTTCCAATTCGCGTCGGGGTCACGGAAAATAAGCCGAAGATATCCGGAGAACTGCCCCTGAAATCCCAGATGTGCGTAATTCCCCGATTCTGCAGAACGGGTAAAAGGGGTCGCATAGAGTTCCTTGGCAAAGACCGTGAAGTCGATCCCCGGATATTTATCGAGAAAAGGCTTCAAGCCCGATAAGGGAGCGTCAGCAAGCAGAATAACAAAATCCGCTTCGCGATGCAGATCTTTCCGCAACAGTTCCTGCAGAACGGGAAGGGGATCGGCGACTCTGAAATTAAAACCGTCCGAACGGCTGCAAATTCCAATATATGCGATGCGTATACCATCCCGTATAACAATACGGAAGGGAGGAAATACGGGATTGCCTTCCGTATCCCGCAAATTTGCCGAGATCAGAGGAAGCCCCATATCTTCTTCCAGAGACTGAAGAAATCGCAATCCGTAGCACAGGTCATATTCCCCGATATTGATAACATCGTAATGCAGATCCTTCATGATCTGCGCCTGCAGACGCGCCTGCTTCTGTGCCAGGATCTGGTCGTCTCCGGCTTTCGGCATGCGGGCAAAGAACTGATTACCGCATGCGGCAAGCAGCGGTTCCTTTCCAAGGGAATCCCGCAGCGTTGCAATCCGGGGCAAGCCGCCGGCCGGGATCTCGCAGGCACAGGAAAGTAAGAGGCCGCGGTTATTTCCGCTAAAAATGATCCCCTGTTCTGCGGTTTCGGCATGCAGCCCCCGGCAAAACAGCAAGAGGAGAAAAAATGAAACGATGTTTTTCATACCTATAAAAACCCTTGTTTTTATTTACAGCAATAAGCTACGGATCAATTTACAGAAATAAATGAAAAAAGTGCCGGAAAATATATTTATTAAACATAATACCATTTGTCGGCACAGGAAAAATTAAGAAAAAGTATCGTTAAGGCAAAAAACCGTTAACATCAATTTAGGGGACAGTTAAATATTATGAAAATTCAACAATTCAATTGTTAACATAATATTCGTGATCTATTTTTAGCCGGTAGAGAGAGAATCATGAAAAAAAGAATAATGGTAATTGGGTTTTTAGTGTATGCTCTTGCGGCGCATGCGGCAGTCTTGTATGTGGATAAGAATTTAAGCGACGGATTTTGGATAGACAGCTATTCCGAACTGTCGGAAGCATTGTCTGCGGCAGCAGATGGCGATGAAATTTGGGTCGCGGCCGGAGTTTATAAACCCGGTAAAGAGCGCGACAGCCGTTTTGAACTGAAGCCGGGTGTGAAGATCTATGGGGGTTTTTACGGAGGAGAAAGCTCCCGTGAAGACCGCGACTGGATAAAAAACCCGACCGTGCTCAGTGGAGACACCGGTATTGAGGGAGCCTCTGAAGATAATGTATTCAGCATTATTTATTATGATGGAATTTTGGATAAGGAGACCGTAATTGACGGCTTTATTCTGCGTGACGGCAATGCGGACGGCGAAACACCCGGAGCCGCTATGTATCTGGTCAACGGGGCAGATCTGCTGATCCGCAACTGCCGCTTTGCCGATAACCGCAGCGCGACCTATGGCGCTGCCGTTTACACGACAGGCGGCCCGGTATTCGAATACTGCCTCTTTGAGGAAAACCGGGCGCAGACCGGCGGCGCCGTCTACATACGGGAAGATAATAAAACAAGCGGAACGCCCCGATTTACGCATTGTACCTTTGCCGGGAATACGGCAGCAGAAGGGGCGGCGGTTTATATCGCGAAACATGAGAGCGTTGTTGTCGACAGTTGTATTTTTTGGAATAACACAAAGACCACGGGCGGCATTTCATCATTTCGCCTGGACAATCGGGGCAAAGGTGCATCGACAATACGAAATACGGCATTGGACGACGGAAGCATCAGTTCGGATTTCCAATCGGAAAATCTGCTTTATTACCGGAGCAGTGAAATATACGGACCTTTTAAAAATACGGATAACTACCTGATCGATAAACGCTCCGGCATTCCGCAGGATTACGGCTGGTATTACGTGCCGCCTCCATTGGTTTTGAATATCCGGGTCTTTCTCGAAGGGCCGATGTAAAAATAAGTATATTTTTTAACCCTATCATCAATGAAAAACCCGCCGCCTGGCGGGTTTTTCAATTGACAATGGAAAATTGACAATGGAAAATGAAAGAGGGGGTTTTTAAGATAATGTAATGTCTTCCGGATTACGGATTTTCACGACAGAACTGATTAAGTTTAGAAAAAACGGAGCCCGTGGTATGATTATTATAGAAATATTAAAAAATTGTTTGTATTTGGTAAAGATGTATTTATTTTATACCGATTTTATCGAGAGAGTAGCATGATAATGAGAGAGAATTGAGGGAGTATAAAATGAGACAATCATTAAAGGCAATATTTATTTTCATGTTCATGATAAACATGCTATCTGCTCAAACCTACCTTATTGATGAGACTTTTGGAACGGTACCGCCCAATGACTGGACCAACGGATCTCCTGGTTGGTCTAAGGGAACAACAGCTCATGATGGCGATAATGCATCTATGAACGCTTCTTCAACTAATGCGGCTATTGTTACATCAGCAGTGACCGATCCGGACCGGATAACATTTTGGCATTATGCTGTTGGTGGAAGACCTGCCGATATGAGTATCGCTTATTCCACATCATCATCGGGATCATTTACAACCTTAAGTACCTTTACACCTGCAAATAATACATGGACCTAATATACAGCAGAACTAGACCTTGAACCCGGCACCTATTATTTTCAATTTAAACTTTTAGGTAATAAACAAACAAATGTCGATGAATTCAAAGTAACACAAAGCATTGTCCCCAGTACAAGTTCATTGAGCGGATTTGTTTATGAACCTTCAAACGGACCCTCGGCTGTACAAAGCTTCACTGTCAGCGGAGCGGATCTGACGGCAAATATCGTTCTGAACGCACCGACAAATTATGAAATATCAACCAACTCCGGCAGCGGGTTCGGGTCCAGTGTCACCTTAACACAAAGCGGTGGTACGGTCAATTCTACTCCCATTTATGTCAGGTTAAAAACGGGATTGTCCGCGGGATCGTATAACGGTGAGAATATTACGATCAGTTCCACGGGTAAGATCAGCAAAACGGTTTTCTGTAGCGGGGATGTGCGGCAGAGCATCAATCCCAGTACAGAAACACTGTCTAACTTCAATTATGAGCCGGATAACGGACCCTCGGCCGAACAGAGTTTAACGGTCAGCGGACAGGATTTGACGGCCAACATCGTTCTGAACGCACCGGCAAATTACGAAATATCAACCACATCCGGCAGTGGATTTGATTCCAGTGTCACCTTAACGCAAAGCGGAGGCACGGTCAATTCAACCGCCATTTATGTCAGGTTAAAATCCGGATTGACAGCAGGTTCGTACAACGAAAATATAACGATCAGTTCTACCGGAAAGATCGGAAAAACGGTCGCATGCAGCGGTGATGTGCGGCAAAGTATCAACCCAAGCATATCAAGTCTTTCGAATTTCAATTATAATTCCGGCAGTGGACCCTCCGCCGAACAGAGTTTTACGGTCAGTGGGCAGGACCTGACGGCCAACATCGTTCTGAACGCACCGGCAAATTACGAAATATCAATCACATCCGGCAGTGGATTTTCTTCCAGTGTCACCTTAACGCAAAGCAGTGGCATGGTCAATTCAACCACCATTTATGTCAGGTTAAAATCCGGATTGTCCCAAGGATCGTACAACAGTGAAAACATCACGATAAGTTCGACAGGCAAAGTAAGTAGATTCATTATATGCAACGGATTTGTTGGACCCCTGTCACTAAACGTTAAAGTCTTCCTCGATGGCGGATTCTGATAAAAAAGAAAAATCTCTCTCTCATCGCAAAAGCCCGCTGCCTGAGGCTTTTGAATATTTATGTATAAGAACAATATTAAGTAAAACTTAAAAAAATATTAATAGAATCTTGACATACAGTGAAAAATAAGTTACATTTTACGTTGAAAGTGAATTTAAAAGAGATATGAAAAATTTTACATTAAAATTAACGGTACTATTAACGATTATCCTCCTGAGCGGGATCTTGTATGCCGGGATTATGTACGAAGGGATTGAATATACAGAGCGCGATATGCCTTTTTCCATTG
>Ga0172382_10004910_pt1 | contig 20236 bp, 17 predicted proteins | sample Leawel138RmetaG_FD_122245 | JGI IMG/M metagenome (GOLD analysis project Ga0172382, IMG submission 122245) | Leachate microbial communities from a municipal landfill in Southern Ontario, Canada - Leachate well 138R metaG | ecosystem: Engineered > Solid waste > Landfill > Unclassified | place... | reverse complement strand
TCGGGGATCGGGGGCGTGGCGGGTCGTGGTCTGCGGCGATGACCAGCCTGCCTGGCGACAAGGCAGCGGGAGGCAGGCCGGTTGCCTGAGGTGCGGGCTTGGTGGACCGCACCGCGCTAGGCATAATGGGTCGCGCGGCGGTGTCGCCGTAGTCGATCCGGGCCGCAATACCATGGAAAAGCCAGCGCTTGATCTCCGGGTCGGTTCCACGCTCCAGCTGGAGTTGCCTGGCCGCGGCGGGGGGCTTGTACCGGCCACGCTCATCGGCTACGTCCCGGGCCGCAGTCTGCTGGTGAGCCTGCCGCCGGAAGCGGCATCTCCGGCGGCCGGGGAGCCCTGCAGTGCGCACTTTCAGGTGGACAACCACCAGTACAGCTTCGATACCCGGGTGTTGCACATCGCCAGCCAGCCCTTCTCCTACCTGCATCTGGCCTATCCAGAGGGTATTCAGACCGGTAGCGCACGTCGCAGCCAGCGCGTCCAGATCAACGACATGGTGATGATGCTGGTGATGGAGGAGGCCGGCAGGAAGCTGTCGGTGGCGCTGGCGGACATCAGTATGGCCGGCGCCCGCCTGGTGGCCGGCAGCCGCCTGGGCGAGGTCGGCGAACGCTTCGCCATCGAGATCCCGCAGCTGGAAAGCGACGGTTCCATTGCGCTGCCCTGTCAGGTCCGCTATGTGCGTGAGGAACGCAGCACGACGGTAGGCGGCAAGCGCGTCTACCATCACGGCGTCGAGTTCACCGGGCTGGATCGCCAGGCACTGATCTTCATCGAGCGCTATATCGGGGAAAAGGTCGCGCAGCTGCGATTCTAGGAGCCCGTCGGACTTGGGATTGATCTACTCATACTGATCAATGCCGACCTTCGGAACATCGTCGGTGCCGGCCTGATCTCGCGGTTGTCGCCGCCGCTCGCGCTGACTGCGGGTATCCAGCAGGATGCGCTGCTGCCCTTTGCGGCGCTCTCCCGTGCGCCGTTCCGGACCCTGATAGGTGGCGGGGGGGTGGGCTCCGGATGAGACCGCCGGCGGCTGATCGGTAACCGACTGGATGGCGGTCGTGGCGGCCGGCGCGCTGACGGCCCGCACCGACCGGTCGGCCGTATTGTCCGTTTTCAGTGCCTGCAGGCCGCTGTCGTCGGGGCGGAAATGCACGTTGGTCATGGAGATCCGGGCTCCCTGGTCGAATCCGCGCCGCTGGCTCAGGCGCGTGCCAGCAGCAGACCGGCAGTTTCCGTGAACTGCAGACCGGCCTCGCCGATCACGGCATCGTAGTCGAAGGTCGCCTCGTCGACCCCGATGGCGGTCCAGGCAGAGGCATCGGCGACGGCCTCGGTGTTGGGTGCTTCGCAGAATGCGCCCAACTGCGAACGGTTGGCGAGGTTTTCGGCCAGGTGCACGATGGATGCCTCCAGTTCCGCCTGCATCGCATACGACGGCATGTGGTGATAACCGACCGCCTCCTGCAGGGTCGCGGGCAGCATCCAGGTACCGAGTAACGCCCCTCCCAGGTCGGCATGAGTGAAGCCCAGTTCTGCCAATTCTGCCTGATGCAATATACCCTCGTCGCCGTCGCACACCAGCAACAGGTCGGCACAGACCTCAGGCATGCGATTGTAAAGGACGAGGCTGCCGATATCGTGCAACAGGCCGGCGACGAACATGCGTTCGGGGTGCAGAATGCGGCAGCGTCTGGCCAACGCCCGTGCCAGCAGGCCGGTGTAGATACCGTGGCGCCAGAAGGTGTCGATGTTCACCAGGCTGTTGGGCAGGTTGGAAAACGACTTGATGGCCGAGACCGCAATCACCAGGCTGTAGAGCTCCCGGATACCGACGATGGTGATGGCCCGCGACACGGTATCGATGCGCCGGGAAAAGTTGAAATAGGCGCTGTTGACCAGTCGCAGCAGATGCGCCGTCAGGCTGGGGTCGTTGCTGATGACACTCCCGATCTCCTGGGCGGAGGCCTCGTTGGACTCCACCAGCTCGAACACCTTCACGCACACATCCGGTGGCGATACGAGGCAGGTGACGTCGTCGAGCAGGCTGGCGGCCAGGTCGCCGGCCAGTTCACGCGTCGCATGGGACTGGGTCTGAATCATAATACGCCTTCGACAGTCAGAGCCTGATGTACTCAGGCTAGCGGCGGACGGCAGTCTGGGTTGAATACCTCCAGGTTCCTGGGGCCCGAAGTGCGGCACGTCTCACAAATACAACAAATACCCCGTGTTACTAGTCTGGCAGGGGTAAAGATCCGGGGGGGAATTCCGCCAAGCTGGCTACCCCCCTCACGGTGTTGTCGAGGCGTATTCCATGACCGTCATCCGCATGAATGAATTCGAACTGGCGCACAAGGGTGTCAACAGCCAGTTGGCCGTCGGTCTGCTGCGGGAATGCCGCGAGGTGACCATCCAGCGTCTGAGTGCCGCGCTGGTGCGGATGATGGGTAAGGTCGACGATGCGCTGTTCGAACTGGCGGAAAAGGCCGAGAGTAATGCGGTCCAGACCCTCTATTTCGATGCCATGCGGGAAGTACGGATCAAGCGTGTGAGCATGGAGATCGGCTTCAAGAGCCAGCTCATGGAGGGATTCAATCGCGAGATCCGTAAGGAGAATACGGGTGCCGAGAGCGAGGCGGGGCTTTCGCCGCGCATGGAGGATCTGGATCTCGTCGAGCACGACACGCTGGAGGAGTCGCTGGCCGTAACCAACATGGTCAGTAAGATCTATGTCGCCTGCAAGGAGGAAGTCGGGCTGCTGAACCGGCGTATCGGTTTCCTGCTCAAGGATCCTGAGCTGCTGCGCGCGAAGAATCCCATCGGGCCGGAAGTCGTCTGTAATGCCTTCCGCGAGGCCTGCGGGGATGTCGAGTCGGGCATCAAAGTGAAGCTCATCATCATGAAGCTGTTCGACCGCTACGTCGTCAGCGAGGAAATGCAGCCACTGTATCGTGATATCAACAAGCTGCTCATCGAGCGCGGTATATTGCCCGAGCTGCGTCATGAGGTGCGGCGGACCGGGTCATCGCGGCAACAATCGGCGACGACCGCGCCGGCTACCGCAGCCGGTCTGCCCCAGGGCGGTGATGCGGTAGCCGATGAGGACGTCTTCGCGACCCTGCAGCAATTGATGTTGAGGGGCCTGTCCGGGGGCCTCCCGAGTGGCACTGTAGTGGGTGGTGCATCGGGTGGTGGTGGGCAGCTGTCGAGCGGCTCCACGGGTACGGGTGTCGTGAACACCCTGACCCTGTTGCAGCAAGGCAACAGTGAACTGGTCGCAGGCGGCATGGGTAACTTCAGCAATGCCGACCTGGTATCGGGATCGGTCAACGTCATCCGCAACATTCAGTCGAGCGGTATCGTCGGTAATGTGGGCGCGGTCGATGGCATGATCATCGATGTCGTTGCCATGCTGTTCGACTACGTTCTGGACGATGAAGATATTCCCGCGGGCATGAAGGTGCTGATCGGGCGCCTGCAGATCCCGATGCTGAAAGTCGCCATGCTGGACAAAGGCTTCTTCTCCCGCAAGTCGCACCCGGCGCGGCGCTTGCTGAACGTCATTGCCGAAGCGGCCGTGGGCTGGGATGGGGAGCAGGACCAGGCGCTGTACCAGCGCATCGATGCCGTCGTGCAACGCGTGCTGGTGGAATTCGAAAGCAACATCGAGCTGTTCGCCGAACTGCTCGAAGAGTTCGAGCACTTCCTGGCCAAGGAGCGGGACAAGGCACGCCATCACGAAGAGCAGTCTGCCCTCATGGTCCAGGGTAAGGAGCGCCTGCGCGCGGCCAAGCAACGGGTTCGCACCGAGGTGGGGCGCCGCTGCCGCAGCAGTCTGCCGAAATTCGTACGTCAGTTCCTGGTGAGCTATTGGCAGAACCTGCTGCTGGTGACGCTGGTCAAGGAGGGTGACGAGAGCATCGCCTGGAAGCGTGCGCTGACGGCCATGGATAACCTCGTCTGGAGCCTGCAGTCGAAGGCCACGGTGGAGGAGCGTGATCGCCTGGTGAATCTGCTGCCCAGCCTGCTGCGCGTTCTGCGTGAGGGCATGCTGCTGATCTCCATGCGCGAAGACGATTTTCAGGCCTTTCTGGAGCAGCTCGCGTCTTACCATGCCGCCATCGTCAACGCCGTGCCGCGGGGTGCGGAGGCGGCGAACGACGCACCCGTGATCCCGGCGTCGAGCGACGATCCGCTGGCCGATCCAGCCGATGATGAAGCGGTGGTCGAAGATACGCGTGTCACCACCGCGACCATTCATCGCCTGGTGCAGTCCGGCATCGTTGATGTCGAGGAGATCACTCTGGCCAACGAGGATGATACTCCGCAGGCCGCGGTGGAAGATGAATTCACCGAACAGGTGCGGTCGCTGCAACCGGGGACGTGGGTCGAATTCACCCAGGACGACGGCGGTGCACTGCGCGCCAAACTCACCTGGGTGAGCCCGGTGACCGGTATGTATCTGTTCACCAACCGCCAGGGGCTCAAGTCCTGCGATAAGACGCTGCATGGGCTTGCTGCCGAATTACGCCGCAGTGCTGCGCGCATCCTCGCCGATGCACCGCTGTTCGATCGTGCAGTGAGCAGTCTCATCGACGGATTGCGCAAGACCGGGACGTGAAGTCGGTTCCTGGGAGCCTGTCGGATTTGGGCGATCGTAGCGAGCCGGGTGGGAGGGCGAAGTCATTTTTTTGATCCTTTGAGGAGAATAGCCGTAGCTATTTGACGAGAAGGATCGGAAAAATGGGCTGCTATCCCGCCGGCGCAGTAGATCAGACCCAAGTCCGACAGGCTCCTAGTGGCTCGGCAGTTGTGCCCGCAGGGCGTCGCGGTCGTACCACCAGTCGCCGTCCACGATCACATCCAGCATCTTGCCGAGCCGGGCGAGCAGTTCGCCCGGGTCGTTGAGCTGCAACACCTCGATCCAGGTTTTGATCATGTCCTCGCCCTCGATCCCACGGTGGCGTTTGGCGACGCGCGCCAGCACCTGGCCAGTGAAGAAGGTCAGGCTGTCGTGGGCCTCGCCCTCGGTGCGCAGATCGGCGACGTAGTGGGCCGCCATGGCGGCTACGGCGCCACCATCGGATTTGTCCGGGGTTTCATCGACGATGTGGTGCAGCAGTGCGACGGTGGTATGCGGCTTGATCGGGTAGGTCACCGCCAGCCACACGCCGTTGGCCAGTGCCACGGTGCTGCCGTCCAGTCCGCTCCGGAAGAGGATGTCGCAGGCCTCTGCCGCCTCCTGCCAGGACTCGGTCGCCAGGCTGTGGTCGAAGGCCGCCCGGGCCTGATCCCAGGCCTCCTGTACGCGGTTCAAACCCAGCAGGGTCTCGGCGATGTCGAGTTCGATATGGATCCGCTCGGCCGGCGACGCCCCCTCCGGTAGCGCCGCCAGGTGCTGGCGTTCCTCTGCCAGCTGCGCCTCCAGTTCAGACTTCGATTGGCCCTCGTCCATGATCAGGGTGGGATTGGCCTGTAAGATCCTGTTCTGGTCGTTCATGGGGTGTCCGCCGTCTGCTGGGATGGTGCGGCCGGAAGGCCGCTGGAGTAGGTTTTTTACCGGACCTGCGCCGCTATGGCAACCGGTGGAAGTGCACGGAAAGCGGTCGGGCCCGGCCGCCTGCGGCCACGACTCGATCTTTACCGGACCGTTGCCGGGTCCTCTTCGTCACGCCGCCTGGTCCCGACCGATGCCTGGGTGGCTCAACGCAAGGCTGCCATCAGCGGTCACTGCCCCCGTCTTCGCGGGGGAGGCCGCGGCGCCAGTGGCCGGATTTGCCGCCCCTCTTTTCCAGCAGCCGTATCGCCTGCATCGTCATGCCGCGATCGACGGCCTTGCACATGTCATAGATGGTCAGCAAGGCGATCTGCACCGCCGTCAGGGCCTCCATCTCCACGCCGGTGCGGCCGTGCGTCTCCACGGTCGCGCGGCAGCAGATGCCGGGCGGCTCGTCTGCGGGGGTGAGTTCGACCTCGACGCGGGTCAGTGCCAGGGGGTGGCAGAGCGGGATCAGGTCAGCCGTCTTCTTGGCGGCCATGATGCCGGCAATGCGCGCGATACCCAGCACATCGCCTTTACGATGATCGCCCTGGCGTATACGCGCGAGCGTCCCGGGCTGCATGTGGATCCAGCCCTCGGCGATGGCGGTGCGCGCGGTCTCGGCCTTGTCGCCGACGTCGACCATGTGGGCTGCACCGGCGGCGTCGAAATGTGTCAATTCTGTCATGGATTGCGGGGGTTTCGGCCTGCGGCGCCGGGGCGTAGTAGACTTCCGGCATGACCCTGTAGGATGCTCAGCATAGTGACCGCATCCCAGCACTGCAAGGTTTCGTCTATGACCGTACAGATACGTTTCTTCGCCAGCCTGCGCGAACGCCTCGGTGTTGCGGATCAGGCGATCGCCGTCGCCGCGGATGCGACCGTCGCCGATGTCTGGCGACACGCCCTCGGCGATGTCGCGCCTCCCGCCAATACGCTGGTCGCCGTCAATATGGATTATGCAGATTTCAGCGCCGCCGTTCGCGACGGCGACGAGGTCGCCTTCTTCCCACCCGTGACCGGAGGCTGAAGATGTCCGTGGAGGTGCTGACCGGGCCTTTCGATCCGTGGCGGCGTCTGCAGGAGTACCAGACAGAACGCCTGGACGCCGGCCGGTACGGCGCCACCGGCGTATTCGTCGGCACCCTGCGCGATTTCCACGCCGGTGATGCCGTGCGGGGCATGACGCTCGAACATTATCCGGGCATGACCGAGAAATATCTGGAACGGATCAGCCGCAGCGCCGCCGAGCGCTGGGGGCTGCTCGACAGCCTGATCCTGCACCGCATCGGTGAACTCGCGCCTAACGATCCCATCGTGCTCGTGGCCGTCTGGTCCGCGCACCGCAAGGAGGCCTTCGAGGCCAGCCGCTGGCTGATGGAAGAGCTGAAATCGCGCGCACCCTTCTGGAAAAAAGAGCGCCTGGACGCCGGCAGCGAGCGCTGGGTGGAGCAGAATACCCCGGGGGTGTGAGTGAGACGTGAGGCGTGAAAGGCAAAACCTTTTATGGCCACGGAAACACACGGAAGAACACGGAAGTTTAGAACGACGAGATCTCAGATAGGCTGACCGTACGGTTTGATCACTGGGCTTTTGCGCCGAAGAGACGGTTTTTACAATAACCTTTTCCGTGTTTTTCCGTGTTTTTCCGTGGCCATTGAGGGGGTTTTTTACTCCTCACTCCTCACCCCCTCACTCCTCACTGTAAAGAAAGGGGGCAGAAACAATCCCGCCCCCCTTCGGTTCAAAGCAGCGGCACGATCAGCAGCGCCACGATGTTGATGATCTTGATCAACGGGTTGATGGCCGGGCCGGCGGTGTCTTTGTAGGGGTCGCCGACGGTGTCGCCGGTCACCGCGGCCTTATGGGCCTCGGAGCCCTTGCCGCCGTGGTGGCCGTCCTCGATGTATTTCTTGGCATTGTCCCAGGCGCCGCCGCCGGTGGTCATGGAGATGGCCACGAAGATGCCGGTAACGATGGTGCCGAGCAGTACGCCGCCCAAGGCCACCGGACCGAGCAGCAGACCCACGACCACCGGCACCAGGACCGGCAGCAGCGAGGGCACGATCATCTCCTTGATGGCGGATCGGGTCAGCATGTCCACGGCCCTGGAGTAGTCCGGCTTCTGGGTGCCCTTCATGATGCCGGGCATTTCCTTGAACTGCCGACGTACCTCATTGACGATGCCGCCGGCGGCGCGACCGACCGCCTCCATGGCCATGGCCCCGAACAGGTAGGGGATCATGCCGCCGATGAACAGGCCGATGATGATCATGTGGTCGGATAGATCGAACGACTGCGTCTTGCCGACCGCTTCCAGCCCGTGGGTGTAGTCGGCGAACAACACCAGCGCGGCCAGACCGGCCGAGCCGATGGCGTAGCCCTTGGTCACCGCCTTGGTGGTGTTACCCACGGCGTCCAGCGGGTCGGTGATGTTGCGGATCTTCTCATCCAGCCCCGCCATCTCGGCGATGCCGCCGGCGTTGTCGGTGATCGGGCCGTAGGCGTCCAGGGCCACGATGATGCCGGTCATGGACAGCATGGAAGTCGCCGCGATGGCGATACCGTACAGGCCGGCCAGCTCGTGGGCCCCCCAGATGGAGGCACATACGGCCAGCACCGGTGCGGCGGTGGATTTCATGGACACACCCAGACCGGCGATCACGTTGGTGCCGTGACCGGTGGTCGAGGCCTGCGCGATATGACGTACCGGCTTGTACTCGGTGGAGGTGTAGTACTCGGTGATCCACATCATGGCGGCCGTCAGGGCCAGACCGATAAGCGCGCTCCAGTACAGGTTCATGGCCGATAGCGTCGAGCCGTCGCCCAGGACCACGCCATCACCCAGCATCCAGGTGGTGACCGGGTAGAATAGGATGGCGGCCAGCACGGCGGAGACGATCACGCCGCGGTAGAGGGCATTCATGATCTTGCCGCCGTCGCGCACCTTGACGAAGAAGGTACCGATGATGGAGGCGATAATGGATACACCGCCCAGCACCAGCGGATAGATCGCGGCGGTATCGCCGGCCTCCTTCAGCATCAGGCTGCCGAGCAGCATGGTGGCAATGACGGTGACCGCATAGGTCTCGAACAGATCCGCGGCCATGCCGGCACAGTCGCCAACGTTGTCACCGACGTTGTCGGCGATCACCGCCGGGTTGCGGGGATCATCCTCGGGGATACCGGCCTCGACCTTGCCCACCAGGTCGGCGCCGACATCCGCGCCCTTGGTGAAGATGCCGCCACCGAGACGCGCGAAGATGGAGATCAGCGAGCCGCCGAAGGCCAGGCCGATCAGCGGGTGCAACGGGTCTTCGACACCCATCTGCAGCAGCACACCGTAGTAGCCCGCCACACCGAGCAGGCCCAGACCGACCACCAGCATGCCGGTGATGGCGCCGCCGCGGAAGGCGACCTGCATGGCGGCGTCCAGGCCACTGTTGGCGGCCTCGGCGGTGCGCACGTTGGCACGTACCGAGACGTTCATGCCGATGTAGCCTGCCAGACCGGAGAACACGGCGCCAATGGCGAAGCCGATGGCTGTCGGCCAGTTGATGAAGATACCGATCAGTACCAACAAGATGATGCCGGCCACGCCGATGGTGGTGTACTGACGGTTGAGATATGCCTGCGCACCTTCCTGTATGGCCGCGGCGATCTCCTGCATGCGGGCGTTGCCGGCCGGTTTGGCCAGGATCCAGCTCACCGACAGCGCGCCATAGACAATGGCGCCCACCGCACAGAGCAGTGCGAAAATAAGCCCAGCAGACATGAAAATTCCTCCTATTGGTGGTGGGTGCGCATTATTGGTATGCGAATGCCAGTCGACCTTGACCCGGGTCAATGGGCCTTGAACCGCCAAGACGCCAGGAAAGACTAAAAGCCGTTTGAACCGCCAAGACGCCAAGGGCGCCAAGAAAGACTAAAGGCTGTTTGAACCGCCAAGGCGCCAAGACCGCCAAGATTTTTGAATAAAAAAAGATTTCTTGGCGTTCTTGGCGTTCTTGGCGTCTTGGCGGTTCCAATTCTTTCTTGGCGCTCTTGGCGTCTTGGCGGTTCAATAATCAACACAAAAACACAAAGGGGCACACTGGCCCCTTTGAGTTGTACCGCTTACTTCAGTTTGAACTCCGGCAGCTTCTTCGGCACCGCGATATTCTTCAGGCGGACGTACTGCGGCAGGCCGTCTTTGTAGGGCGGGTAGTCTTCGCCCTTGATCAGCGGCAGCATGTAGGTGCGGCACTTCTCGGTGATGCCGAAGCCATCCTTGGTGATGAAGTCCTTGGGCATCATCTTTTCGACATTGGCGACCTTGGACAGCGGGGCCATGCCGACCTTCCACTTGAAGGGTTTGTTGGAGATACGCTCCACGGTCGGCATCACCGAGTTGTGGCCCTTGAGGGCGAACTCGACCGCGGCCTTGCCCATGGCGTAGGCCATCTCGACATCGGTCTTCGAGGCGATATGGCGCGCGGCGCGTTGCAGGTAATCCGCCACGGCCCAGTGATACTTCAGACCCAGGCCATCTCTGATGATGGCGGCCACCACCGGTGCGACACCGCCGAGCTGCGCATGGCCGAAGGCGTCGCGCAGACCCTGGTCGGCGAGGAACTTGCCGTCCGGGCCCTGCACGCCTTCCGAGACCACGATGCTGCAGTAGCCGAACTTCTTCACCAGGCCGTCGACCTTCTTCAGAAACTTGTCGCGGTCGAAGGTGATTTCCGGGAACAGCACCACGATCGGGATCTCGGTGTCCGGCGTGGAGGCCAGTGCGCCGGCGGCCGCGATCCAGCCGGCGTGGCGGCCCATCACCTCGAGGATGAACACCTTGGTCGAGGTCTTGGCCATCGAGGCCACGTCGAAGCTTGCCTCGCGGGTGGAGATGGCGATGTATTTCGCAACCGAGCCGAAGCCCGGGGAGTTGTCGGTGATGGGCAGATCGTTATCGACGGTCTTCGGCACATGGATGGCCTGCACCGGATAGCCCATCTTTTCGGATAGCTGCGAGATCTTGAAACAGGTATCGGCCGAGTCGCCGCCACCGTTGTAAAAGAAATAGCCGATGTCATGCGCCTTGAAGACTTCGATCAGGCGTTCGTATTCGGGGAGGTTCTCCTCCAGGCTCTTGAGCTTGTAGCGGCAGGAACCGAAGGCGCCCGAGGGTGTGTGGCGCAGTGCCCGGATGGAGGCTGCGGATTCCTTGCCGGTATCGATGAGATCCTCGGTCAGCGCGCCGATGATACCGTTGCGGCCGGCGTAGACCTTGCCCATCCTGTCCTTGTGTTTGCGCGCCGTCTCGATCACGCCGCAGGCGCTGGCGTTGATCACTGCGGTCACGCCGCCGGACTGGGCATAGAAGGCGTTGCGCTTGGGCGCTTTCTTGCTGGCCATGATTCAGGTACTCCCCGTGCTGTTTCAGTTGATCGTAATCTCAATAATGGCCACGGAACCACACGAAATGCAAAAGACACCACTGCTTTCCTCCCTGTGGTTCCGTGGCCATTTGACGAAAAGGATCTTCACGCTCCTTCCCGCTGCCTGGCCAGGTAGTCCCCCTGCACCTGCAGCCCTGTCACCACGCGCCCGGCGGGATTATCGTATTCCTCGATGCCGGTGCTGTACATCTGCTGGACGCGCTAGCAGAACTGGCAGCGGTAGCGCTCGGCGCCGGTCTTCACCGCCAGGAAGTGACAGTCGTCGAACGTCCAGTACAAGGTCGCATCCGTAGCGCTCGCGCAGCGCCGGCTTGACAGTCCGGGGTTCGGATTCGTTGCAGTCGGAGGTGCTGTGCATGGTCGTGGGCGGCAGGAGTCCATCGGGCAGGTGTACGGTGCACTCTCCGGCGCGCGGCGCCATCGTCGGGGCCCGCCAGCGTGCCCGCGCGGGAGCAGCCCCGGACCAGGTTTTTCCATGCGCTTCGTTGACTTAAACCTGTGGCACGGGGTAGCTTAAACGCACGCAACGGCCGGGGCCATCTAAAAAAATGTATACGCCCATGGAAAATACTTAAGTTTGCGGGGGAAACGGCATTTATCCACCAGGGGAGTTGATCAGCCTTATGAGAATCGTATTACTCGGAGCACCTGGTTCCGGCAAGGGGACCCAGGGAAAATTGTTGGAAGAGCGCTACAAGACCCCGCAGATCTCCACTGGTGATCTGTTGCGTGCGGCGGTGGCGGCCGGTACGCCGCTGGGTCGCCTGGCCAAGGCCGCCATGGATGCCGGACAGTTGGTCTCCGACGAGGTCGTGCTGGGCATGATCCGCGAGCGCCTGGCGGAGCGCGATACCCACAATGGCTTCATCCTGGACGGTTTTCCACGCAACATCCCGCAGGCGCAGGCACTCGACCAATTGCTCACCGAGATCGGCAAGCCGCTGGAGCTGACCCTGCTCATCGATGTCGATTTCGACGCCCTGATACAGCGCCTTACCGGTCGCCGCACCTGCGGTTCCTGCGGCTGGGCCTGCAACGTCTACCTGTCTCCGCCGCGCGTCGACGGCATCTGTGACCAGTGTGGCGGCAATCTGCACCACCGGGCCGACGACAATGAAGAGACCATCGGCAACCGCCTGCGCGTCTACGAGACCCAGACCGCCCCACTGGTCGATTACTATCGTGGTCAGGACAAACTGCGCAGCGTACAGGGTGTCGGGGACATCGATGCGATCTTCACGGCCGTGACCAAGATCGTCGATGGCATCGCCACCCGCGAGCCGGTGCGCCAACCCAAGATGGTGCGCAAGTCCGCCGCCAAAGCCATCGCCGCGCAGCGCGTCGCCAGTCTCCAGGCCCGGGCAGAGAAGAAATTGCAGGAAAAGAAGTCCGCGGGCACCCGGGCCGCAACGAAGCCGGCGGTGAAGGCCGCAGCCAACCCCAAGGCAGCGTCTGCCGGGCAGGCCGCCAGGAAGTCGGCGACCAGCTCGGCGCAGCGGCCGGCGAAGAAGGCCGTGACCGCGGCGGCGGCCAACACGAAGGGCGCCAGGAAGGCGGTGGCCAAAGGCGTGGCGACCAGGAAAGTGGCGGCAAAAAAGGCCGTGGTGAAGAAGAAATCCGTTGCCAGGAAGGCCGCTACCAAGAAGGCCGTTGCGAAGAAACCTGTTGCGAAGAAGTCCGCGGCCAAGAGGGCACCGCTGAAGAAGGTTGCCGCCAGCAAGACTGCGACGAAAAAGGCCCCGGCGAAGAAATCCGCGACAAAGAAGGCGGTGGCGAAGCAGAAGGTCGTTGCCAGGAAGACCCCCGCGAAAAAGTCGGCGGCAAAGAAGGTCGCGGTGAAGAAGAAGCCCGCCGTCCGCAAGGCACCGGCGAAGAAGCCCACCACGAAAAAGGGCTCGGCGAGGCGCAGATAACCCGGCGCCCGGGGCGCCCGAAGCGCCTGGCCACCGCGCCCGCAGCCATGGGTCGAGCGGGGATGCCACGGCTGCAGGGCCGGGCCGGATCAGGCCGGACAGGCCCTTACCCCCCGGAACGCCGGCCCTTGCCTACCGCCCGCCGGTCCACCCAGCGGTCGATGGCCCCCCAGAAGCGCTCCGCCAGGCGTGTGCTCCAGGGGCGCGTGCGCCACCAGTGGTAATCGATCTCCTCGCTGTCCTGGAAATTGCGCTGGAACAGCGCCGCCGTCACTTCGGCGAACTCCACGTCGTCGATCTCCTGATTCGCCTCCAGGTTCCAGCGGAGGTTCCAACGGTCCTGATTGCTCGAACCGATCGATGCCCAGTCGTCGACCAGGGCGGCCTTGCTGTGCTGGAACCGGGGTGCGTATTCGTAGATGCGCACCCCGGCGCGCAACAGGCGGCTGTAGAAGCGCCGTCCGGCACGCCGTACCGGGGGGACGTCGGTGTGCCGGCCGGGCAGCAGCAGCCGCACGTCGATGCCGCGGCGGGCGGCGCGTACCAGGCGGCGGCGCAGCTTCCGGGACGGGACGAAGTAGGCCGTCGCCAGCCACGCGCGCCGCCGGCTGCGATCGAGCTGCAGCAGCAGACCGCGCCGCACCTCGGCGCGGCCCTTGTTGTCCGCCAGACTGACGCGGCCGACCTGCGGCCCGGCCGCGGCATCGACCTCCCGGGTTGCCACCGGCATGGCTGCCCAGCGCCGCCAGTTGAGCGCGAACACGCGTTGCCAGTCGCCGACCAGCGGCCCGCGGATCTCGACCATCAGATCGTGCCAGTGGAGCGCCCCACGGCTGGCCGCATCAAAATCGTCGGTCAGCCCCGCGCCGCCAACGAAGGCGCAGACGTCGTCGACGACCAGTAACTTGCGATGATCACGCAGCAGATTGTGGCGCAGCCTGCTGATGACGAGCGGATTGTAGAATGCCAGTTCGCAGCCGGCCCGGGTCAGCGCCGTGCGATCAACGGCCGCCAGACCGTACGCGCCGAAGTCATCGAACAGCAGACAGACACGCACACCGCGCCGGGCCGCGGCCGTCAGCGCGTCGATGAAGCGCGTCATCACCGTGCCCGAGGCGACCAGGTACATCTCCAGCAGTACCTGCCGGCGTGCCGCGGCAATGGCCTCCAGCATGGCGGGAAAGAACGCCTCCCCGTCGACCAGCAGCCGGAAGCGGTTGCCGTGGCGCCAGGGAAAGTATGTCGCTGCAGAGCCGGTTCTCACAGTCGCGACGCTAACGAAGTACCGCGTCGTGGGCAAGCGTCGCGTGGAGGGGCGCGTGTCGGTGCAGGACAAACCCGCTATCATGCGGCCACGTACGGCATCATCCGACCATTGGCGAGGCGCGGCTGCGACGTGTTGTGGAAACTGCTGGACATCTGCCTGCTGCGGGCCGGGCCCCAGGACCTGCCGGCCTCGCGGCGGTTCCTGACCTTGACGCTGGCCGGCTATATGGTCGTCAACGTGCTGGTGTCACGGCTCAGCCTGGGCCTGCGCGAGGCCGCGGTGGTGAGCCTGCTGGATACCCTGCTGCTGGCGGCCTTCGCCCAGGTCGTGTTGCGCGTCGCCGCCAGGCCGGAACGCTTCCTGCAGACGCTGGCGGCGCTGGCGGGCACCGGTCAGCTGCTCGGTCTGCTGGCCCTGCCCCTGGTCGCCGGCCTGCTCAAGGCGCAGGCGGCCGGTCAGGCGGCCGCGGGCCTGGCCCTGATCTGGCTGGGCGTGCTGATCTGGAGCCTCCTGGTGCTCGGCCACATCCTGCGACATGCGCTGGCGGTGCGATTCGTGACCGGGGTCGGCATCGGCGTACTCTACAATCTCGTGTCGATCATGATCATGCGTTCGGTATTCCCGGGCGGGGGCTGACAACCCAAAAAAAGCCAGCCACGGAAGCACTGCGCAGGGTGCGTCGAGGCGCAGCCTACGCGGCTACGCGGTGCTTCCGTGGCCGCTGCGGGTTCTGATTTCAAAGGGTACGACATGCACATTCACATCCTCGGTATCTGCGGGACCTTCATGGGCGGCGTCGCCCTGCTGGCGCGTGCGGCGGGCCATACGGTGTCGGGTTCGGACATGAACGTCTACCCGCCCATGAGCACGCAACTCGAGGCGGCCGGTATCGTGCTGCAGGAGGGCTATCACCCCGAACATCTGCAGCCGGCGCCCGACCAGGTCGTGGTCGGCAATGCGCTGTCGCGTGGCAACCCGGCGATCGAATACCTGCTCGATCAAGGGCTGGCCTACACCTCCGGTCCGCAATGGCTGGCCGAGGAGGTGCTCGCCGGCCGCTGGGTCCTGGCCGTTGCCGGCACCCACGGCAAGACCACGACCAGCGCCATGCTGGCGTGGATCCTGGATTACGCGGGCCTGCAACCGGGCTTCCTGATCGGCGGCGTGCCCACCAATTTCGGCGTGTCCGCACGCCTCGGTGAGGGGCCGTTCTTCGTCGTCGAGGCCGACGAATACGATACCGCGTTCTTCGACAAGCGCTCCAAGTTCGTCCACTACCGGCCGCGCACCGCCATCCTCAACAATCTGGAGTTCGACCACGCCGATATCTTCCCGGATGTCGCGGCCATCCAGAGACAGTTCCACCACCTGGTGCGCAGCGTGCCGGGCACGGGCCTGATCGTCAGCAAGGCGGAGGATGCCCACCTCGCCGAGGTACTGGACATGGGCTGCTGGACGCCGGTCGAGCAGGTCTCCGCCACCGGGGCACCCGGCGTACTGGGGGCCCTCTGGCAGGCCGGCAGCCGCAGCGCCGACGGCAGTCGCTTTGAGGTCATCCTGGACGGTGTATCGCAGGGCGAGGTGCGCTGGGATCAGCTTGGCGACCACAACCTGCACAACGCCCTGGCCGCCATCGCCGCCGCCCGCCATGCCGGCGTGCCGGTCGCGCAGGCCATCGCCGCGCTCGGTGAGTTCCGCGGGGTCAGGCGTCGCATGGAGGTGCGCGGCGTGGTCCGCGGCGCGACCGTGTATGACGACTTCGCCCACCATCCGACAGCGATCGAGACCACACTCGCCGGCCTGCGCGCCCGGGCCGGCGCGGCGCGTATCCTGGCGGTGCTGGAGCCGCGCTCCAACAGCATGCGCCTGGGCGTGCACCGCACTGCGCTCGCCCCGGCACTGGCAGTGGCCGACCGCGTCTGGCTGTACGAGCCGCCGGGCCTGGGCTGGGACCTCGCCGACATCGCCCAGGCCGCGACCCCGCCCACGGACGTACTCGGCGACATCGATACCCTCGTCGCCGCCATCACCGCCGAGGCGCGATCGGGTGACCACATCGTCATCATGAGCAACGGCGGCTTCGGCGGGATCCACGGCAAGCTGCTGGCGGCGCTGGGCGGGTGAGGGGGCGTGAGGCGTTAGGCGTGAGGCGTGAGGCGTGAGGCGTAAAACCCTTGTTGGCCACGGAAACACACGGAAGGACACGGAAAAATGCTATTGCAAAACCCGTTCGAGGTCAGCGGGTAAAAACGTGACAGTTGTGGACGCGACCTCTGGGAGCCTTGCACAGAACCCTGGTCATGGAGGGCCATACTGCGGGTCTCGCACCTTGGCCCCCGAGACACGGTGCCGCGGCGTCGCGACGCGCCAAACGTAGTGACCCGTGCAGCAGGCAGGATCTCGATGCATATCAAGGCACAAGCCCTCATAAGCACGCGGAACAACCGGTAGAATGTAATCGGCAACCCTCCCCAGTGATCGCTCGGTTTGAGTACTGGGCTTTTACAGTAGTATTTTTCCGTGTCCTTCCGTGTGTTTCCGTGGCCAACAAGGGTTTTACGCCTCACGCCTCCCCTTTGAACACCAACATCAACCGCTGTACGCTGGGCCGGCCATGACCACACCCAATCGACGACCCATCGCACTGGCCATCACCGGGGCCTCCGGGGTGCAGTACGCCCTGCGGCTGTTGCAGTGCCTGATCGAGGCGGGCGAGCCGGTGTGGCTGATGCTGTCGGAGCCGGGGCAGATCGTCGTCGGCATGGAGACCGAGGTGAAACTGCCGGGACGCCCCGCCGAGATCCAGCGGTTTCTCGGTGAGCGCTACGGGGCACGCCCCGAGCAGCTGCGCGTGTTCGGTCAGAAGGAGTGGACGGCGCCACTGGCGAGCGGCTCCAGTGCGCCGCGCGCCCTGGTGGTCTGCCCCTGCACCATGGGGACCCTGGGCAGCATCGCCGCGGGCATCAGTGACAACCTCATCCTGCGCGCGGCCGACGTGGTCCTGAAGGAGGGCCGCAAGCTCATCCTGGTGCCGCGCGAGACCCCCTTCTCCGCAATCCATCTCGAGAACATGCTCAAGCTCGCGCGTCTCGGCGCGGTGCTGCTGCCACCCAATCCGGGGTTCTATCACCGCCCGCAGTCGCTCGACGACATCGTGGACTTCGTCGTCGCGCGGATTCTCGACCAGCTCGACATCCCCCACACATTGGTGCAGCGCTGGGGCGAGTGAGGCGTGAGGCGTGAGGCGTGAGGCGTACAAGACAAAAAACCTTATTGGCCACGGAAACACACGGAACAACACGGAAAAATACTACTGTAAAAGCCCAGTGCTCAAACCGGGCGGTCGCTGGGCGGGGGTTATCGATTGAATTCTGCCGTGTTGTTCCGCGCGCTTATGGGGGCTTGTGCCTTGATGGGTGCCGAGATCCTGTATGTTGCACCGGGTCACTCTCCGGCGCATCGTGACGCCGCGGCACCGTGTACCGGGGCCAAGGTGCGAAACCTGCAGTATGGCCTCCCATGACCAGGGCTCTATGCCAGGCCAGAGGTCGCGTCCATAACCGCCACGTTTTACCAGCTGGTCCCGAACGGGTTTTGCAATAGCATTTTTCCATGTTGTTCCGTGTGCTTCCGTGGCCAAGCGGGGTTTAAATAAGCGCATTCCCTCTAGGGTGCTGTCGCCTTGATCGCACCTGCACCCTCCGTAGGTTCCATGCCCAGGGTCTTTGCTCGTGGCCCGTCACCAGGGGCACGCGGGCAATCCCGCACCAGCAGCACCTCCAGTGCTTTGCCGTTGCGGTGGCGCTGTGCAACCTCACAGCGTTCCGCCAGATCGGTTGTTGCCCGGGCCAGCGCCGCGGCGGTATCGGGGCCGGTCACGAGGTAGCTGAAGACGTACAGCCGGTGATGCAGCTGCAGTTCGGTCGCGCTACCGATCCACAGGGGTGTGGTCCCGTCCAGGCGCCAGGTGGTCGGCCATAGACGCAGCACAAACAGGTGGCCATCGGCCGTGGCACGCACCAACCGCAGCTCGTCGTGAAGCCCGTCGTGCACCTGTGGCAGCACCGGCAGGGCGGCCGGCTCCGGGTTCGGCACCAGCCACTGCAATGCGCCGGTCGCCGACAGGGCCGGCGGGCGGTGCCAGCCGGCGGGGGCGAGCGCGTCGGCCAGTGCGCCGGGGTCGCCGGCGTACTGGATGTTGAGGGGTTGACGGTCGTGGGTGCGGAAGTCGTGCCGCTGGGCCGGCAGCGTCTGCCAGGTCTGCTCCCACCAGGCCGGGGCGGCGCGGGTGACGGTCTCCGGCGGCGGCGCGTAGCGCGTGAGCTGGGCGTCGAAGTCCTGCCGGGTGTGCCAGGCCGTCAGCGTGGCGAGCGCCGCCAACGTCACGGCGGCCAGACTCGGCCAGCGCAGCGGGTGCGCCGGGTGGCGCCGGTAGGCGATACCGAACAGGGCGAGGCAGGCGAGCCCCAGTACCAGCCCACCGAGCGCGTCCGAGAGCCAATGGGCGCCCAGATACAGACGCGAAAATCCGATCGGGATGACCAGCAGGGCAGCGGTCGTGTAGGGCAGCCAGCGCCGTTGCAACGGCAGTTCGCGCGCGATCAGCACCGCCAGGAACCCGTAGACTGCCACGCTGAGGCTGGTGTGGCCGCTGGGGAAGCTGAAGGCGCTGATGCCATCGTACAGGTCGAGCGGGCGTGGTGCGGCGACGCTGATCTTCAACAGGCGCGTCAGGATCAGGGTCGAGGCGACCGCCGCCAGCCAGTGCAACGCGGCCCCGTAGCTGCGCCGCAGCAGCAGCCAGGTGCCGCCGGCCAGCAACACGCCGGCCAGCACGACCGTGTCGCCGAGGCCGGTGACGAAGATCATCGCCTGATCGGCGAGTGGCGTACGCAGGTTGTTCAGGGCCTCGAACAGATACAGGTCCAGCCCGCTCAGCCAGCCGCCGAACAGCCAGGTTGTGACGACGCTGGCGAGCGCCAGCAGCACGACCAGTGCGGCCAGCCCACGGGCCTCGCCACGGTCGGGTTCCAGCACCGCGGCGACCAGCGGTTCCGCCCAGCGGCGCCGGCGGCTCCAGTCCAGGGTGCGGGTGAGCAGAAAGCCGGCACGCGGCTGCAGGAAACGCAGGATACGGCGCACCAGCCACAGCCCGAACCAGATCACCGCCACCAGCACCAGCGCCAGGGTCGCCAGCCGGCCCGCGACCTCGGCGGCCAGCCCCAGAGAGGCGCCGAAGACCACGCCGGGCAGGATATAGGCCGGCGCCCAGAGCAGGGCGGAGAGGATATTCACGGTGAAGAAGCGCTGCGGCGGCATGTCGAGCATGCCCGCCACCGCCGGCAGGATCGGCCGCACCGGGCCGATGAAGCGCGCCAGGACGACGCTCTTGCCGCCGTGGCGGTGGAAGAAGTCCACGCCACGATTCATCAGCGCCGGATAACGCCGGAACGGCCAGATCACGCGCAGGCGCTGATGGAAGTGGCGGCCCAGCCAGAAACTCGCACCGTCGCCGACCACCGCGCCGGCGGCGGCCCACAACAGCGTCGGCCAGAGCTCCAGCGCACCGGCCGCCACCAGTGCGCCGACACCGAACATGATCGCCACCCCCGGCAGGAACAGCCCGACGATGGTCAACGATTCGCCCACCGAGACCAGGAACACCCCGAGATACGCCCAGTGCGGATTCTGTTGAATCCAGGCGAGCAGGGCGTTGAAGAAGTCCGCGAGCATGGCCGGCGATTATACGCTCGCGACGGTCGCGCCAAAGAAAGTCAACATCTCGTTAGCCCTGATGGCACGTACGTAAACCCTGCTTGGCCACGGAAACACACGGAAGAACACGGAAGGAATTCAAAAAAATTCACTAAGGAATCTCTGATTAATTCGTCGTACCGTCATTGCGAGCGAAGCGCGGCAATCTCCTTTGACGGCAGATCAGCACCTTGGAGATTGCCGCGCTTCGCTCGTAATGACGGGTTAATCAGAGGTTCCCTAAGCAGACCCAGAATCAGCGCCCGCGATTTGGGTTCCGGGCTTTATACAGTGAGCTTTTTTCCGTGTTCTTCCGTGTGTTTCC
>Ga0172382_10004909_pt1 | contig 20236 bp, 19 predicted proteins | sample Leawel138RmetaG_FD_122245 | JGI IMG/M metagenome (GOLD analysis project Ga0172382, IMG submission 122245) | Leachate microbial communities from a municipal landfill in Southern Ontario, Canada - Leachate well 138R metaG | ecosystem: Engineered > Solid waste > Landfill > Unclassified | place... | reverse complement strand
GTCATTGCAAGAGGTTTCTTGAAATGAAAAACCCCGGTAAATCCGGGGTTCTTGCGCTGTTTCTGGGTGTCAATGCAATCTTGTGAAACCTCTAGAAAGAGCTTGATTGGCTCAGACGTTGAACAGGAAGTTCAGTACGTCGCCATCCTTGACCACGTAGTCCTTGCCTTCGGCGCGCATCTTGCCCGCTTCCTTGGCCGCCGACTCACCCTTGTAGGTGATGAAGTCGTCGAAGGAGATGGTCTGGGCGCGGATGAAGCCGCGCTCGAAGTCGGTGTGGATCACGCCCGCGGCCTGCGGTGCGGTGTCGCCGACGTGGATGGTCCATGCGCGTACTTCCTTCACTCCGGCGGTGAAGTAGGTCTGCAGGCCGAGGAGGGTGTAGCCGGCCCGGATGAGGCGATCGAGGCCGGGCTCTTCGAGGCCCATGGATTCAAGGAAGTCCTTCTTGTCTGCGTCCTCGAGGTCGGCGATTTCGGCTTCGATGGAAGCACAAAGGGCCACCACCTGGGCGCCTTCTGCGGCAGCATGGGCTCGGACGGCGTCGAGCTGCGGGTTGTTCTCGAACCCGTCTTCGGCAACGTTGGCAGCGTAGAGCACCGGCTTCTGGGTGATCAGGCAGAACTGCTTGATCAGGGCGAGTTCTTCCTTGGTCAGGTCGAGGGCGCGCACCGGCTTGGCCTGGTCGAGCTGGGCAATGCACTGTTCGAGCACCGCAACCAGCGCCTTTGCTTCCTTGTCGCCGGCGGCTGCGGGGCGCTTGTAGCGGTTGAGCGCCTTATCCACCGTTGCCATGTCGGCGAGTGCGAGTTCGGTGTCGATGACTTCGATATCGCGGAGCGGATCGACGCTGCCGGAGACGTGGATCACGTTGTCGTCGGCGAAGCAGCGGACCACGTGGACGATGGCGTCAGTTTCGCGGATGTTGGCGAGGAACTGGTTACCCAGGCCTTCGCCCTTGGATGCACCGGCGACCAGACCGGCAATGTCGACGAACTCGACGATGGCGGGCTGAACGCGCTGCGGCTTGACGATCTCCGACAGCGCGTCGAGACGCGGGTCTGGCACTTCAACAATGCCGACGTTGGGCTCGATGGTGCAGAAGGGATAGTTGGCCGCTTCGATACCCGCCTTGGTGAGGGCGTTGAACAGGGTCGACTTGCCGACGTTGGGCAGGCCGACGATTCCGCATTTCAGGCTCATGACTGGGTTTCGTCCTTGGTGTTGTCGGGCGCACCGCGCGTTTCTGCAGTGGGCCTCGGGGCCTTCGGTGGCTTGGGTGGTTTGGGCTGGGCAGGGCGCGCATTGAGGCGCTGGGTCGCTGCCGTCCAGTCGCCACGGGCCAGAACAGGCCAGGCAAGCAGGGCCCGATCAATGGCTTCGTCGATCAGCGCCTGCTCTTCGCGCCGGGCGGGCTTGAGCACGTAATTGACTACTTCGTTGCGATCGCCGGGGTGGCCGATGCCGATACGCAGGCGCCAGTAGTCGTTGGTGTTGAGGTGGGCTGAGGTGTCCTTCAGGCCATTGTGACCGCCGAGTCCACCGCCGAACTTCAGTCGTAACTGGCCGGGCGGAACGTCGAGCTCGTCGTGCACCAGCAGAATCTCGGCCGGTTCGATACGGTAAAACCGTGCCAGTGCGCCAATGGCCTGTCCAGAACGGTTCATGAAGGTCTGCGGCATGAGCAGCATGACGCCGGCGTCGCGCGCATTGGCGACCAGCCCGTGAAAACGTGACTCATGCGAGAAGCGTGCGCCGAGCTGGTCGGCGAGGCGCTCACAAAACCAAAACCCGGCGTTGTGCCGGGTTTCGGAATACTCGGTGCCGGGATTGCCGAGACCGACAACAAGACGGGGAGGGCGTGCTGCCGCAGTCGTCATCGTCGTTCAGTCCCGGGAAACCCGTTTGGCAGCCGCCGCAATCACTCTGCGGCTGCTTCGCCTTCTTCGCCTTCGCCTTCGTCAGACTGGGCGGCGAGGCTGCCACGCGGCGTTTGCGCGCTGGCCACAACCGGGTCGCCTTCGCCGTGGTGCACGGTGGTGACGCCTTCCGGCAGGGTAAGCTGGGAAACGTGAATCGAGTCACCCGGCTCAAGGCCGATGAGGTCGACCGTGACGAATTCCGGCAGCTTGGACGGCAGGCACTCGACGTCGAGTTCGGTCACGACGTGAGCCACGATGCAGCCACCGGTCTTGACCGCCGGGCACTCGTCGCCGTTGATGAAGTGCAGGGGCACCTTCAGGTGGATGGTTTCGTTAGCATTGACGCGCTGGAAGTCGATATGCATGACTTGCTGCTTGTAGGCGTGCCACTGCGCGTCACGCAGCAGGACGGTTTCCTTGGTGCCGTCAATGTTGATGGCCAGTACGGAAGCGTGGAAAGCTTCCTTCTTGAGCAGGTGGAACAGCTCGTTGTGGTCCATCAGGATCGGCTGGGCTGCAGCTTCGCCACCGTAGACGATGCCGGGAAGCTGGCCTTCGCGACGCAGGCGGCGGCTCGCACTCGATCCCTGCAGTTCGCGCTTTACAGCCTTGAATTCGATTTGCATGTGTACTACTCCAGTTGATGAGGTCTCTGCCCGCGACCAGGCAGAGATGAAAAGGCCCGCAGCATGCTGCGGGCCGAAAGATCATTCCATGAACAGCGAGGAAACCGATTCCTCGTTGCTGATGCGAAGCATGGTGTCGGCAAGCAGCGAGGCCACCGAGACCTGACGGATGCGGTTGCTGGCCTTGGCGTCCTCGCGCAACGGGATGGTGTCGGTGACGACCAGTTCGTCGAGTTCGGACTCGTTGATACGCGCAACCGCAGCACCCGACAGCACGGCGTGCGTGCAGTAGGAGAGCACGCGCTTGGCACCGTTGGCCTTGAGCGCACTGGCCGCCTTGCACAGCGTACCGGCGGTGTCGACGATGTCGTCCATGATCACACAGGTGCGGTCTTCGACTTCGCCGATGATGTTCATCACCTCGGAAACGTTGGCCTTGGGACGACGCTTGTCGATGATCGCGAGATCACACTCGAGACGTTTGGCGAAGGCCCGTGCGCGCACCACGCCGCCGACGTCGGGCGAGACCACCATCAGGTTTTCGTATTTCTGCTTGTCGAGATCGGCCAGCAGCACGGGGGCGGCATAGACGTTGTCGACCGCGATGTCGAAGAAGCCCTGGATCTGGTCAGCATGCAGGTCCATGGTCAGCAGACGCTGAACACCGACAGCCTGCAGCATGTTGGCGACAACCTTCGCGGTGATTGCCACCCGGGCCGAACGCGGACGGCGGTCCTGACGGGCATAACCGAAATAGGGAATCGCGGCGGTGACGCGGCCGGCCGAAGCACGTTTGAGGGCGTCAACGAGAACCAGCAGTTCCATCAGGTTCTCGTTAGTGGGCGCACAGGTGGGCTGAAGGATGAATACATCCTTGCCACGCACGTTTTCGAGCAACTCCACATTGACTTCGCCGTCGGAGAAGCGGCCTACCGTGGCCGAACCGAGGGAAATGCCCAGCCGCCGAACCACATCTGCTGCGAGTTTGGGGTTGGCGTTGCCAGTGAAGACCATCAGGCTGCCGTAGGGCATGACCGAATCTCCGATGCCGATAGAATGAAACTGTCTTCAAAAACGACTCGGGCAGGCCAGAGGCCTGCCCGTCGTAATGTGGCTGGGGAAGAAGGATTCGAACCTTCGAATGCCGGAATCAAAATCCGGTGCCTTGACCAACTTGGCGACTCCCCAATTAAAACCTGATCACTCGCCGAGGCGACTCATCGGATGCTGTGCCAGGCTAGAAGCCTTCCAGGCCAGCCAGGGTGTCGGGCATTGCTTGACGATACGTTGAGCCAGAGCTTCCGAATCGACTGCCGCATACACACAGGCCCCTGAGCCAGTCATCCTTGCTGGTGCAAATTGCGCCAACCAGTCGATTGCCTCAGCCACTTCCGGGTACTTTCTGCACGCTACTGCTTGCAGGTCGTTCCGTGCATGGCTTGCTGTGAAGTCCGCTATTTTGATGGGGACGCTATCTCTCGTCAAGCCCTTCGATGAAAAAATTTCTGCTGTCGATATTCCGACGCCAGGAGAGACCACAACGTACCAGGCTGGCTCAAGGTTCATGGGCTGGAATTTCTCTCCTACACCTTCGGCAAACGCATCCCGGCCGTAGATGAAGAAAGGGACATCGGCGCCGAGTTCGAGGCCGAGCGCCTGCAGCTGTTCAGGACTGAGGCCGGTGCGCCACAGGTGGTTGAGCGCCATCAGTGTGGTTGCCGCATCCGAACTGCCACCGCCGAGTCCGCCGCCCATTGGCAGGACCTTGTGCACGGTGATGTCAGCGCCGGCGCTGCAATGTGTCGACTGCTGCAGCCGTCGCGCGGCCCGGATCACGATGTCGTCGTCTTCGGGGACGCCAGGCAGGTCGGATACGCGGCGGATGAGGCCGTCTTCACGCAGCTTGAAATCGAGTGTGTCGCCCCAGTCGAGCAGGCGGAATGCCGTTTGCAGCAAATGGTAGCCGTCGGCCCTGCGACCGGTGACATGCAGGAACAGGTTGAGCTTGGCCGGGGCCAGACAGCCACTGAGTTGGGGGGCGGGCGAGGATGCGGCGTGAGTCAGGGTTGCAGAGTCCATCGGTCGATCACAAGTCGGACGCGGGCGTCGCCACGCGATATTTCAAGACGGCGCGGCAGGGCATCTGCCGCGGGGTTGAGGTATTCGGTGTAGTCGATGCGCCAGCCCTGATCGATGACCAGACTTGGCCGGCCGACCTCGTCGAGGCTGCGGACCTCGGCGTCCGGTTGCGGGCTGGCCTGAATCCAGCCGGGAAGGCGCTGCAGGGGAAGGTCGACGCCGATGAGCGCAGGAAGCAGTTCGGACGCGCTGGCGGCGCGCTGGCGCCTGCCGTCAGCCAGCATCAGTTCGGCCCCTGCCGCGTTGCTGTCGAGGCGCGCGACGATCTGCCCCAGCGGGCTGTACGCGGTCCATTGGTCTGCGGACTGGGCGTGGCGCCACTCGATCTGACCGTTGGCGGCGCGCTCGCCGTCCGTGGCGGACAGGCGTCCATCGACCTCGAAGTACGGAATGGCGGCGCGGATCACCGCGGCGCTTCCGGGCACGGGTTGCAGCGGCGCACAGGCGCTGAGCAGGGCCGTACTGAGGGCCAGCCCAAGAAGCTTCCGGCGCACCGGTCTGGCAGCCGTCATGGTTTGAGCAGGCGCAGCGCGGTGTTGCGCAGGGTCTCGTTGTCAGGGTGTCCGGCAAGTGCGTCGTCGAGCAGTGTTGCCGCTTCATCATGGCGGCCAAGCGTCCACAGGACGTCGCCAAGGTGTGCAGCAATCTCGGGGTCCGGGCGCATCGCGTAGGCGCGCTGGAGGTGAGCGAGCGCGGCTTCGTTGTTGCCACGCCGAAAGTTGACCCAGCCGAGGCTGTCGAGGATGAAGGCGTCGTCCGGCGCAAGCTCGTGTGCACTGGCGATCAGCTTCTCGGCCTCTTCAAGGTTGATGCCGCGGTCGGCAAATGAGTAGCCGAGGGCGTTCTTCGCATGTGCATGATCAGGCGTCAGCGCGATGACCTTGCGCAGGCGCCCCTCCATCACTTCCAGACGGTCCAGGCGCTCGGCGAGCATGGCAGACTCGTAGAGCAGGTCGGCATCGTCGGGCGCTTGCAGCAAGGCCTCGTCGATGAGATCGAACGCTTCCTCCGTGCGGCCGGCATCGCGCAACATCTGTGCCTCGGCCAGGCGGTAGCGCCTGCTCAGGCTTGCGTCCTCCGTCGGGGTCTGCAGAAGGCTGCGTGCTTCATCCAACTTGCCTTCGCGCGCCAGGCTGTGCGCGCTACGGATGCGGGCTTCAGCGTAATGCGCGCCGGGGGCAACGGATTCGAACCACTTGCGTGCGGCCGCGCCGTCCTTGCGCTGTTCGGCGATTTGCCCGAGATGAAGGCGGATGGCGTCCGCTTCGGGATGGCCGGCTTCCAGCGCCCTTGTCAGCAAGGGTTCGGCCATGACGGGGTCGTCCAGCTGAAGCGACAGCAGGGCAACTGAGTAAAGCAAGTCGCGATCGCCGGGGGCGCTGTCCAGTAGCGCCATGAACTCGGTGCGCGCGGCTTTGAACTGCTTGGCGGCAATCAGGCTGCGCGCGTAACCGAGTCGGAGATTGCGGTTGTCGGGTTGACGCGCGACCGCCTCCTGCAACAGCTTGCTTGCTTCGGTATGAGCGCCGGTCTGCAACAGGAGCTGAGCCTTGAACAGCAGGCCGGTCTCCCAGTCTGGGCGCAGAAGCAGCGCGGCGTTGATTGCGGTCAGCGACTCCATCGGACTGCCGGCAATGGCGGCGGACTGGGCGCGGGCGAAATGGGCTTCCGGGTGTTCGAGGTAGGGCTCGGTGAGGCGGATGACCATTGCCTGGACCGCTGCCTTGTCTTCCATTCTCGACAGCGCCCGGTTCAGGCCCATCAGGTTGGCGTCCAGATTTGCAGGTGCCTGGGCAAGTGCGCGGGCCAACTGAATCTGTACGTCTTCCAGGCGGCCGCCGTGGGCGCTGACCACGCCTGCGAGCAGGTGCTTGGCCTCTTCCGAATCGGGATCGGTTTCGCTCCAGATTCGTGCCGCCTCGGCCGCCATGTCGGCGTTGCGCGCAAACAGTGCCACTTCCGCGGCGCGGCGCGCAATGCGCGGATCACGTGTGTCGCGCGCGAGTTCGAGGTAGAGCTGTGCGGCAAGGCCTATCTGCCCGCGCGCGCCGGCGATTTCAGCCAGCAGAAAACGGTAGAGCGTCTGCGAGGTGAGCTCCTGGGCCGGCAGCGTGCTTGCCGGTGGCGCGTCCTCAGCAAGGGCAAAGGCGCCCGGTGACAGGCCCAGCAGGAGGGCGGTGCCGAGGTGTGCTAGGCGACGGGCAATGGTGCGGTTCATAAGGCGGTCTGGCTGGTTCCGTGGGCTCGGCTGGTGGGCTTTGCAGGTTCGGGGCGCTGCATGCGGTACAGGTTTGCGATGCAGGTACTATGCCTTGGAGGGCTGTTTTAGAATTCGGTTCGCCTCATGGTAGGCACTTTGCCCCTGCACCGGCAAGCTGCCCGTGTTTCAGCCCACTTTCACGGATCATCGATGCCCGAGTTGCCCGAAGTCGAAACCACCTGTCGCGGCGTCCGCCCGCATGTCGAGGGTCATGTGCTGACAGCGCTGGTGGTGCGCAATCCGCGTTTGCGCCAGCCGGTTCCACCGACGCTGGCCGGGGAAGTCTCCGGACGCAGCCTGGCGCGCGTGTGGCGCCGGGCAAAATATCTGGTGTTCGATTTCGGCAGTGGCAGCGTGATTGTGCATCTTGGCATGTCGGGGAGCCTGCGGGTGATTGATCCCGGCGAGCCTGCCGGTGTACATGATCATGTGGATTTTGTGTTCGGCGATCGTGCCTTGCGTCTGCGCGATCCGCGCCGCTTCGGCCTGGTTGTGTGGCAGCAGGGCGCGGCCGAGGCGCATCCGCTGCTTGCCTCGCTCGGGCCGGAGCCGCTGGGCGACGCTTTCGACGGCGGGTGTCTGTATCGGCTGAGTCGTGGCCTGCGCGCGCCGGTGAAGCATGTGCTGATGGACAGTCATCGTGTTGTGGGGGTGGGCAATATCTACGCTTCCGAAAGCCTGTTCCGGGCCCGCATTCACCCCCTGGAGCAGGCTGGGCGGATCGGGCTCGCGCGCTATCAGCGACTTGCCGACGCGGTGCGGGTGACTCTGGCCGCCGCAATCGAGGCCGGAGGCAGCACGCTGAGGGACTTCGTTGGGGGTGACGGCCAGCCCGGCTATTTTCAGCAGCAGTATTTCGTCTACGGACGTGACGGCGAATCCTGTCGGGTCTGCGATACGCCGATTGAGCGGCTCGTGAGCGGGCAGCGCGCGAGTTTCTTTTGCCCGCAGTGCCAGCGCAGGGGGCGCTGATACTGTGCTCGGGAGGCCGGCGGGCGGTTGAAGGAATGGCACGTCGAAGCGATCGGCGCTATGCTGACGGAGTGAGTGGAATGCGCGCTCAAGGTATTGGCAGAACAGGTGAAGTGATCATGACTCTGGCAGAACAGTTTTCCGCCTACAGCCGCTGGCGCGGCGAGGCCATGGAATCGGTGGCGCGTTTGCGCAGTTGGCTGACGCGTAACGATGTTGGCGATGCTCAGGCCGACCTCCGCCTGCAGTACGCGATCGAGCGCCTGCGCGAAGACAAGTTGACGATCGCCTTTGTCGCCGAATTTTCGCGTGGCAAGTCCGAGCTGATCAATGCCATCTTCTTTTCCGATTACGGAGATCGCATTCTTCCGTCCAGTGCGGGCCGTACGACCATGTGTCCGACCGAGCTGCAATGGACGGCAGGGGCGACGCCGGAGTTGCGGCTGCTGCCGATTGCGACACGTGTCCTGCAGGCACAGGTCAGTGAGCTCAAGCTCAAGGCCGACGAATGGACCGTGGTGCCGTTGAAGACGGGTTCTGCCAAAGAGCTGCAGGACGCCCTCGCGCGCGTCGGCGAGGTGCAACGGGTGAGCCAGGAGGAGGCCGGGCGGCTCGGATTCACGGTGGACCCCAGCGGGGACAACGGATTGAAGCCCGGCAGTGATGGCCTGGTGGAAGTGCCGAGCTGGCGCCATGCAGTGATCCAGTTTCCTCACCCCTTGCTTGAGCAGGGCTTGGTGGTGCTTGACACCCCGGGCCTGAACGCAATTGGTGCCGAGCCCGAACTGACGCTGTCGCTGCTGCCCAATGCGCATGCAGTGCTGTTCATTCTTGCCGCCGATACCGGCGTGACCCAGAGCGACCTCGCCGTGTGGCGTGAGTACGTCAGTGTCGGTCAGCGTCGGCAGAAAGGGCGCATGGTCGTGCTCAACAAGATTGACGGACTGTGGGATGGCCTGCGCGAGGAGGCCCGGATCGACGCCGAAATTGCGCGCCAGGTACAGACTGTTGCCGAAACGCTGGATGTGGAGCCGCGGGCGGTTTTTCCCGTTTCCGCGCAAAAGGGTCTGGTCGCACGGGTAAATGGGGATGGGCCGCTGCTGGCACGCAGCCGCCTGCCGGAGCTTGAACGTGCGCTGACCGAGGACCTGCTTCCGACCAAGCAGGAAATCGTGCGCGAAAACACCCTCGGCGAAACGACCGACCTGGTGCACCAGACCACTGCCTTGCTCGATGCACGGCTCTACGGTGTGCGCGAACAGTTGCAGGAGCTCACCGATCTGCGCGGCAAAAACCAGAACGTCATCGAATACATGATGCGCAAGATCCGGGTGGAAAAGGAAGAGTTCGAGCAGGGGCTGCAAAAGTACTACGCGGTGCGCTCCGTCTTCTCCAGCCTGACCAACAACCTGCTGGGGCATCTGGGGCTGGACGCCTTGCGCAACGAGACCCGCCGCACGCGCGAAGCCATGCTCGAGTCGAGCTTCAGTCGCGGTCTGCGCGGCGCAATGGAAGGTTTCTTTGCACATTTGCGCAGCAATCTGAGCCAGTCAACGGCCGAGATTGGCGAGATCACGCGCATGCTCGACAGCATGTACAAGCGTTTCAGCGTGGAGCATGGTCTGCAGCTGACGTCGCCGGAGGCGTTTTCGACGCAGCGATATGAGGCCGAGCTCGACCGCCTCGAGAAGGCGTTCAACCGCCAGATCAACACCACGCTGACGCTGGTGACGACCGAGAAGCACACGCTGACACAGAAGTTCTTCGAAACCGTGGCTGTTCAGGCGCGCCGTACCTTCGAGCTCGCCAATCGCGACGTTGAACAGTGGCTGCGGGCGGTGATGTCGCCACTGGAAACCCAGGTGCGTGAATACCAGTTGCAGCTCAAGCGCCGTCTCGAAAGCGTCAAACGTATCCACCAGGCGACCGACACGCTCGAGGACCGGGTTGATGAGCTCAAGCAGGCCGAAGCCGGGATGCTGACCTTGCTGGAGGAACTCGCCGTGCTGGAAGACGATATCCATCGTGCCCTGGGGGTCGGTCCGGCCGCGGGCGAAGCGCTTGATAGCCGCGCTGCCTGATCGGCGCGCGTTCATTCAGATGGCAAACAAAGCAAGGGCGAGCTGAAAAGCTCGCCCTGTTTCGTGCTGCGCCCGGTCAGGCCGGGCCGCGTCGATGATCAGCCTTTCGCGGTCAGCTTGATGAACTTCTCCATCAGCTGGTCCTTGGTCTCGACGTTGTTCGGGTCGAGCGGGATGCAGTCGACCGGGCAAACCTGTTGGCACTGCGGTTCGTCGAAGTGGCCTACGCATTCGGTGCACTTGTTGGGGTCGATCTCGTAGATTTCGTCACCCTGGTAGATCGCGCCGTTGGGGCATTCGGGTTCGCAGACGTCACAGTTGATGCATTCGTCGGTAATGATGAGAGACATGTGGATTGCTTCCTTGCTATCGCTTTAAATTCACTTTGTGTTGCAACTGCGCAAGCACGCTGGCCTGCACGAACTTGCTAACGTCCCCGCCCAGGCGGGCAATCTCGCGCACCATGGTGGCAGAGATGAACATGTATTCCTCGGCGGGCGTCAGGAATACTGTTTCGACGTCCGGATAGAGTTTGCGGTTCATTCCGGCCATCTGAAACTCATACTCGAAGTCGGAAACCGCACGCAAACCGCGCAATACGACCCGGGCGTGCTGAGTGCGAACGAAGTCCATCAGCAGTCCGCTGAAACCCGTGACCCGGACATTCGGAAAAGGACTCAAGACCTCCTGTGCAATGGCGACACGCTCATCCAGACTGAAAATCGGGCCTTTGCCCGGACTTGCAGCCACCCCTACCACGACTTCCTCAAACAATAGCGCTGCGCGTCTTACGATATCTTCGTGCCCCCGCGTGAATGGGTCGAAGGTCCCTGGGTATAGCGCCACCACATCCTTCATTTCTGCGTTCCCCGCAAGAGATGGAAATGTACCTGTCCGGCGTGACCCTTTCTGACTGTCTGCCATCCGCCCAGGTGCGTCACCGTCGCCTCCGATTCGACATACAGCCATCCATCCGGCTGCATGATCCTGTCGATCATCGGCGCCACGCGCTCGATCCAGTCCTGCCTGTACGGCGGATCAAGAAACACCACATCGAACTTCCGAGGGGTGGATTGCAGGAATTTTACCGCATCGCCGCGAATGATCTCTACCTGCGACGCAAGTAGGGTCTCTTTCGCCTGCTTCAGCGCGCTGAAAGCGCGGGGGTCGTATTCGACCATCGTCACTTTTTCGGCGCCGCGCGAGGCCGCCTCGAAGCCGAGAATGCCGCTGCCTGCAAAGAGATCGAGGCAGTTCAGCCCGTCGAGATCCTGGCCCAGCCAGTTGAACAGGGTTTCACGCACGCGGTCGGGTGTAGGGCGCAGGCCGGGTACGCGGGCCACGTCGAGCAGGCGGGAGCGCCATTCCCCGCCGACAATTCGAACACGACTCATCGTGCCTTGTCGCCTGTGGCGGAGGGCGTCTCTACGTCACCGTCACCGCCGGCGATGATGGTCACGAGGTGCTCGGGACGGACGCGGCGCGAGAATGCGTCGCGCACCTGGGCGCGGCTTACCGCTGCCACTGCGCGCGGGTAGCGGTCAAGCCAGTCGAGCGGAAGCTGGTAAAAACCGATCATGGCGACATAGTCGAGGATCTTGCGATTGGAGTCCAGGCGTAGCCCGAAGCCATTGATCAGGTTGTCCTTGGCCGCCTGCAGTTCGGCCGCCGTCGGGCCTTCGGCGATGAAGGTCCGGAGCGTGTCATTTACAACCTGAAGTGCTTGGGTGGTCTGGTTGCCACGCGTCTGCAGGCCGATCTCGAACGGTCCGGCGACCTGCTGTGGTGCAAAGTAGCTGTAGACGCTGTAGGCGAAACCGCGTTTTTCACGCACCTCGCTAGTGAGACGGGAAACGAAGCCGCCGCCGCCGAGCACGTAGTTGCCGACGAGCAATGGAAAATAGTCGGGATCTTCGCGCGCCATTCCCGGCTGTCCGATCAGGATGTGCGCCTGTGCCGAGGGGTGGGCAATGCGCACGGTCTGTGCCGCAGGCTGTACCGGCGCAGGCAGGGCGGGGGTGTCGACGCCGGCGGGAAGTTCGCGGGTCAGGCGGACAGCGATCTGTTCGGCGGTGGCGCGGTCCACATCACCTACGATGCTGACCGAGGCATGCCGGGCCGCGTAATGGTCGCGGTGAAACGCAAGCAGATCGTCGCGGCTGATCGCCGTGAGGGATTCGGCGGTGACATTCCGGCCGTAGGGGTGACCCGCGTAAGCGACCTCATTGAAGCTGCGTGCGGCCAGCGTTCCTGGCTTGGTGAGGGATTCGCGCAGGCCGGAGATGGCGCGTTCGCGTTCGCGATCGAGTACAGCTGCAGGAAAGGTCGGAGCCGAGGCCAGGGTGGCGGCGAGGCCGACGGCGGCATCGAGTTCTTTGGCTGACGACAGGCTGCGGATCGACAGGCTGCTGCGGTCATTGTCGGTGCCGCCGCTGATCTGCGCGCCGATGTCCGCACTGAGGTCGGACACCGCCTGTTCGTCCAGCGTGCCGGCGCCGGCATCGAGCAGGGCCCGGGTGAGTCCGGCCAGGCCGGTCTTGTCCGCCGGTTCGACCGCGCTGCCGGCGGCAAAGTCGATCTGGATGTCTACCAGAGGCAGCGCCCGGCTCTCGACGAACTGGACGCGGGCGCCGGTGCTGGCCGTCCATTGCTGGATGTCAGGTCCGGCCATCGCCGTATTGCCGAAAAGGAAAACGCCTGCCGCCAGGGCCAGGCTGTTGCGCAGCAGCGTTGCAGCTGCAGGGAAAACGGTGCGAGTTGTCATTGAGTGCGGTTTTCCGGAAGGTCAGTGACGGGTGGCGGAAACAGGTGCGCGCGGCGTCTTTTCACTCACGGGCAGTGGGTCGAGGCGGGCGATGCTCAGCGTGTCGTCGCTGAAGTAACGCTGTGCGACTGCACGTACCTCGTCTGCGGTGACTTCGCGCAAGCCTTCGAGCAGGCGCTCGTCGTCGCGCCACGACAGACCGGCGGCTTCGATATAGCCGATCTCCATCGCCTGCCCCATCAAGGAGTCGCGCTTGTAGACCTTGCTGGCGAGCGCCTGGGTCTTGACCCGGTTGAGTTCGGCCTCGCTTACGCCCTCGTCGCGAATGCGCTGCAGTTCGGCGCGCAGGGCGGTTTCGAGGGTGTCCATGCTCTGCCCTGCGCCCGGCACGCCGTCGAGATAGAACAGGGAAGGGCCGCGACCGGTGCCGTCGTAACCGGCCCCTGCCGCCATCGCGACCCGGGTATCACGAACCAGGTGACTGTTGAGGCGGGCGCCGTCGTAGCCGTCGAGAATGGCAGCCAGCACCTGCAGGGCGTAGGCATCGCGGTCAGCGTCGGGGTTGCGCAGTGCAGGGACTTTCCAGGCCATGGAGAGATAGGGCAGTTCCGCCGGCGCCCTGACCACAGCGGTGCGCGGCCCGTGTTGCTCGGGTTCGGTGCTGATTCTGCGTTCGGGCAGGGGGTTTGTCTTGAGCTTGCCATAGCGTTCGCGCGCCATCTCGAAGACCGACTTGTGGTCAACGTCGCCGACAACGACCAGATAGGCGTTGTTGGGGGTGTACCAGCGTCGGTACCACGACCTTGCATCCGCAGGCTTCATTGCGTCGAGGTCGCTCATCCAGCCGATGACCGGGCGCCGGTAGGGGTGAGCCTGAAAGGCCGTGGACATCAGCTGCTCGTACACGAGGGCGCGGGGCTGGTCGTCGGTGCGCAGGCGGCGTTCTTCCTGGACCACGGCGAGTTCGCGCGCGAACTCGTCGTCGGTGATGACGAGGTTGCGCATGCGGTCCGCTTCAAGTGTCATCATCTGGCCGAGCTGCGACGGCGGCACTTGCTGAAAATATGCGGTGTAATCCTTGCTGGTGAAGGCGTTGTCGCGCCCGCCCACAGCGGCCACGCGTTTGTTGAACTCGCCGGCTTTCAGGGTCTTCGTGCCCTTGAACATCAGGTGCTCGAGCATATGAGCGACGCCGGAGACGCCTTCGGGTTCATCCATTGATCCGGTGCGATACCACACCATGTGTACGACCGACGGTGCCCTGTGGTCTTCCTTGACGATCACCTTCATGCCATTGGCGAGCGTGGTCTCGAACGGATTGGCCTGAGCGCCCAGACTGAGCAGCAGTCCGATACCGACAAGAAGCAAACGTGGAAAGGTCTGGTGAAACATGGGGATGTCCTGCATCTGATAGAATTCGGGGCGCCATGCTCGCTTCGGTCAAAGCCGGAACGACGCGGAGCCGCATATTAGTCCTATCCGGATTGCAGCGCCCGCTATGTGCGATGGCGCCCACCCGAACTTCCCCTCTGACACGAGCGCACATGTTTGGTTTCTTCAAGAAGTCCGGCAAGTCTGAAAAGCCTGCCGTAAAGCCGTCTGCAGACGCGCCGTCCGCTCCCCCCGGCATCGAATCCGTACCACCTGCCCCTGCGCCGCTGGCCGACGAAGAGCGGGTGGTTCCTGCGATTCCGGAGCAGGAAGCGGCCGAACCGGCCCCTCCCAAGGCGGCTGAAGCCGTACCTCCAGTCCCCGCTGCGGTCGCACCGCCCGAGGTCGAACCGGCGGCTGCGCCAAAGCGTTCGTGGTCCGAACGCCTGAAAGCCGGTCTCGCACGCACCCGACAGCAGTTCGGTGGCGGGCTGGCGAGTCTGTTCGGGCGCAGGAAAATTGATGAGGATCTGCTCGAAGAGCTCGAATCAACGCTGCTGATGGCCGACTGCGGAGTGGACGCTACCCAGCACCTGATCGACGACTTGCGCCTGCGCTGGAAGCGCGACAAGCTCGAGACCGCCGACCAGTTGCAGCAGGCGCTGGCCGACGGACTGCACAAGATCATCGCGCCGCTCGAGCAGCCGCTCGATGTGTCTGGCCACAAGCCCTACATCATCATGATTGCGGGCGTGAATGGCTCGGGCAAGACGACTTCGATCGGCAAGCTCGCCAAGTACTTTCAGCTCCAGGGCAAGAGCGTGCTGCTGGCCGCGGGTGATACCTTCCGCGCCGCTGCCCGCGAGCAGCTGATGACCTGGGGCCAGCGCAACAACGTCACCGTGATCGCCCAGGACGGCGGGGATGCGGCGGCGGTGATCTTCGACGCCATCAACGCGGCACGTGCGCGCGGCATCGACATCGTGCTCGCCGACACGGCCGGACGCCTGCCGACCCAGCTGCACCTGATGGAAGAGATTGCCAAGGTGCGCCGTGTCGTGACCAAGGCCGACCCCACCGGGCCGCACGAAGTCGTGCTGGTGCTCGACGCCAACATCGGTCAGAACGCGCTCGCCCAGGTCAAGGCCTTCGACGCCGCGATCGGCGTCACCGGACTGGTGGTGACCAAGCTCGATGGCACCGCCAAGGGCGGCGTCATTGCCGCGATTGCGCGGCAGTGCCCCAAGCCGCTGCGTTTCATCGGCGTCGGCGAGGGCATCGACGACCTTCAGCCGTTCAAGTCGCGTGAGTTCGTCGACGCCCTGTTCGAGCCGCTCGCCGGGTCGAACGCTGCGACCAGGGGCGACAGGGAATGATCGTCTTCGAGGATGTTGCCAAACGCTATGCGGGCGGCTACACGGCACTTGCCGGCGTCAGCTTCGAGATTCGTCATGGTGAGCTGGTGGTGCTGTCGGGCCACTCCGGTGCCGGCAAGAGCACCTTGCTCAAGCTGATCCCGGCCATTGAACGAGCGACCGCGGGCACCGTGCGGATCAACGGTCAGGATGTCTCCCGGCTGCCGTCACGCGCCATTCCCTACCTGCGGCGCAATCTCGGGCTGGTGCTGCAGGAAAGCCGCCTGCTGTTCGACCGCTCGGTGTTCGACAACGTGATGCTGCCGCTGGTAATTACGGGGCATCCGCCCGGCGATGCCGCCAGGCGCGTCGCGGCCGCACTCGAACGGGTGGGGCTGGACGGGCGGGGAAAGGAGATGCCGGCGGGCCTGTCGGGCGGTGAGCAGCAACGGGTCGCGATTGCCCGGGCCATCGTCAACCGCCCGTCGATCCTGCTTGCCGACGAGCCTACGGCCCATCTGGATGCGGCCACTGCGGCGGGGATCGCCGCCTTGTTCAAATCATTCAACAGCGCAGGGGTCACCGTGCTCGTATCCACTCATGATGCGAACCTGTTCGCCGAGTCCTCGCCGCGTCGGCTGACGCTGGCCAAGGGGCTGCTGACGGAGGGCGCATGAGCAACTGGCTCTATCTGCATTTCAGGGCAATCGCCCAGGCGCTCGGGCGCCTTGCCAGCCAGCCCCTGGGCACCTTGCTGTCGGCGCTGGTGATGGGTATCGCCCTGTCGCTGCCGGCGGGCGGCTACCTGCTGCTCGACAATATCGCTTCGCTCGCGCGCGGGGTCTCAGGTACGCCGGAGATCAGCGTTTTTCTGGAAACAGACGCCGGGGAGGCCGACGCAGCCGCCATCGAGAAGCACCTGCGTACCGATCCGCAACTGGCCAGCTTTCGCTTCGTGCCGCGCGACGAGGCCCTGAAGCAACTGGAGAGGGGCGGGCTTGGCGACGTGCTCGGCGGGCTCGATGCCAATCCGCTTCCAGATGCTTTCGTGGTGACGCTGCGCACGGGCGATCCTGCGGCCTTCGAGGCGCTGACCGAAGAAATGAAAGTCTGGCCCAAGGTGGCGCACGTGCAACTCGACTCGGGTTGGGTGAAGCGGCTTCATGCGCTGCTTGTCCTCGGTCGTTCTGCGGTACTGATCCTGGCCGGACTGCTCGGTTTTGCGCTGGTAATCGTCACCTTCAACACGATCCGCCTGCAGATTCTCACCCAGCGGGCAGAGATCGAGGTGAGCCGCCTCCTGGGTGCGACCGATCCCTTCATCCGCCGCCCCTTCTACTGGTTCGGCGGATTGCAGGGCGTGCTTGGCGGGCTGGTGGCGCTGGGCGTGGTGTGGCTGGGGGTGGGCGCACTGGCGGCGCCGGTCGCGGGGCTGGCGGAGACCTATGGTGCGGTCTTTGCGCTTGCCGGGCCGCAATGGCCGGAATCGCTCGCAATCGTGTCGTTTGCGGCCTTCCTGGGCTGGCTTGGTGCGGAGATCTCGGTGCGTCGCCATCTGGCTTCTGCCTGAGTCACCGGACGCCTCTCCGGTCGCAAGGCGGGCGCCTCAGGGCGCCCGCCTTGTTTTGTATCAGGCCTCTTTTCTGAGGGCCCGGATTTCCGCCCTCAGCGCACGTAACTCGGTCATCAGTGCTTCGTGATCCACCGTGACCAGGGTGCGGGTTTCGTCCTGTTCCTGATGCTCCACCTCGGACATCGCATCGACCACGATGGCGATGAAGAGGTTGAGCACGGCGAAGGTGGTGAGCAGGATGAAGAGCACGAAAAAGATCCAGGCCTGCGGATGCACCTCCATGACCGGGCGAACGATGCCCATCGACCATGACTCAAGCGTCATCACCTGGAACAGGGTGTAGAAGGATGCGCCCATGGTGCCGAACCACTGCGGGAAGTCGGCGCCAAAGAGCTTGGTACTCATTACCGAGGTGACGTAGAACACCAGCAGCAACAGGGCGAGGACCGAACCCATGCCGGGGAGGGCGCGCAGCAGCGCGTTGACGACCTTGCGCATCGACGGCACCACCGACACCAGGCGCAGCGCGCGCAGGATGCGCAGAGCCCGCAGCACGGCCATGCCCTCGCCGGTGGGCGCAAGGGTAATGGCGACGATGGTGAAGTCGAACAGATTCCATCCGCTGGCGAAGAAACGATGTCGGTAGGCCACGAGCTTGAGCGCAATCTCGACGACGAAGATCGCCAGCGCGAGCCGGTCGAGGGCAATGAGTGCTCCGCCTGCCGCGCCCATCACCGCATCCGAGGTTTCGAGCCCGAGGGTGATGGCGTTGATGACGATGACCGTGATGATGAAGCGTTGAAATGCGCTGGATTCAATAAAGGGGCGAAGTGCTGTCATGGTCTTGATGCAGGGTTGAAGAGATGGATGGGCGCGGGTTTGAACCGTTTGCGCACAACGGGTTCAAATTCAGCGGAAGTCATGGTGGCAATCACCTGATGGCTTTTGATAGTATTTTCCAATCGAGACAATCTTCAATCTCAATTAGAGCAAATTCCTTCAAGCGACTATCATTTGTTCGTCGCAGTTACATCAACCTACATCCGGAGATTCAGCAATGTCCCTGATCAATACCGAAGTCAAGCCTTTCAAAGCACAAGCATTCAAGAACGGCAAGTTCATCGAAGTGACCGATGCCGACCTGAAGGGCAAGTGGTCCGTCGTGATCTTCATGCCGGCCGCCTTCACCTTCAACTGCCCGACCGAAATTGAAGACGCCGCCGATCACTACGAAGAGTTCCAGAAGGCCGGTGCCGAAGTGTACATCGTCACCACCGACACCCACTTCTCGCACAAGGTGTGGCACGAGACCTCGGCTGCTGTGGGCAAGGCCAAGTTCGCGCTGGTCGGTGATCCGACCCACGTGCTGACCCACAACTTCGATGTGCATATCGAGGAAGAAGGCCTGGCGCTGCGCGGCACCTTCATCATCAACCCGGAAGGCATCATCAAGACCATGGAAGTGCACGACAACGCCATCGCCCGCGATGTGACCGAGACCGTGCGCAAGCTCAAGGCTGCCCAGTACGTTGCTGCTCACCCGAACGAAGTGTGCCCGGCCAAGTGGAAGGAAGGCGAGAAGACGCTGGCTCCCTCCATCGACCTCGTCGGCAAGATCTAAGTAGCCGCTGTGAGTTGTCCGGGCCTACCGGCCCGGCAGTCAGACGTGCAGCCGGCCACGCGCCGGCTGCGTTGTATCCGGACCACCGAAAACATCGGCGGTCCTCATTCTCAAGGGAGAAGTCATCATGCTGGACGCCAATATCAAGGCTCAACTGAAAACCTATCTGGAAAGGGTGGCGCAGCCGATCGAGATCGTGGCGTCACTGGACGATGGCGAGAAGTCGCGCGAGATGCAGGAATTGATCAAGGATGTGGCCGAGCAGTCGGACCTCATCAGCGTGATCGAACGGCGCGACGACACCGAACGCAAACCCTCTTTTTCCGTCGGTCCCAAGGGTGGGGAGGCGCGCGTACGCTTTGCCGGCCTGCCGATGGGGCATGAATTCACCTCCCTCATTCTTGCCCTGCTGCAGAGCGCGGGCTACCCGCCCAAGGTCGAGGCGGACGTGATCGAGCAGATCAGGAACATCGAGGGCGAATACAACTTCGAGACCTACATCTCGCTGTCCTGCCACAACTGCCCGGATGTAGTGCAGGCGCTCAACCTGCTCTCCATCCTCAACCCGAACATCCGCCACACCATGATCGATGGCGCGCTGTTCCAGAGCGAAGTGGAAGAGCGTCAGATCATGGCCGTGCCCACGGTCTACCTGAACGGCCAGGAATTCGGCCAGGGGCGCATGGAGCTGGCCGAGATCATCGGCAAGATCGATACCGGGGCCGAGAAGCGTGATGCCGCGAAAATTGCGGCCAAGGATGCTTTCGACGTGCTCATCGTCGGTGGCGGCCCGGCCGGCGCAGCGGCGGCGATCTATGCCGCACGCAAAGGCATTCGTACCGGCATCGTGGCCGAACGTTTTGGTGGCCAGGTGATGGATACCATGGCGATCGAGAACTTCATCTCGGTGAAGGAAACCCAGGGGCCGAAGCTGGTTGCTGCACTCGAAGAACACGTCAAGCAGTACGACGTCGATATCATGAATCTGCAGCGCGCGGCCAAGCTGGTGCCCGGCGACATGACCGAAGTGCAGCTCGAAAACGGGGCCTCGCTCAAGGCTAAAACCGTGATTCTGGCCACCGGCGCACGCTGGCGCGAGATGAACGTGCCGGGCGAGCAGCAGTTCCGCGGCAAGGGTGTGGCTTACTGCCCGCACTGCGACGGTCCGCTGTTCAAGGGCAAGCGCGTGGCGGTGATCGGTGGCGGCAACTCGGGCGTCGAGGCTGCAATCGATCTCGCCGGCATCGTGGCCCATGTCACGCTGCTTGAGTTCGCCGACACGCTTCGCGCCGATGCCGTGCTGCAGAAGAAGCTCTACAGCCTGCCCAACGTCACCGTGATCAAGAGCGCCCAGACCACCGAAGTGACCGGTACGGACAAGGTCAATGGCCTGATGTACAAGGACCGCGCGACCGAAGAGGTGAAGCGCATCGAGCTCGAGGGCATCTTCGTCCAGATCGGTCTGCTGCCCAACACCGACTTCATGAAGGGCTCGATCGAATTGACGCGTTTCGGCGAAGTGATCGTCGACGCCAAGGGCCAGACCTCGGTG
>Ga0172382_10004908_pt1 | contig 20236 bp, 19 predicted proteins | sample Leawel138RmetaG_FD_122245 | JGI IMG/M metagenome (GOLD analysis project Ga0172382, IMG submission 122245) | Leachate microbial communities from a municipal landfill in Southern Ontario, Canada - Leachate well 138R metaG | ecosystem: Engineered > Solid waste > Landfill > Unclassified | place... | reverse complement strand
GAAGCTCACAACCTATGGTAAAAGCAATGAAAGCTAGGGCAATATCCGAAATGATACTGAAACCGGCCAACAAATCCGCCGGCACGACCCCCAACACGTAAGGGCCAAGCAGCAGACCGGCCAACAGATAGCCGGTTACATTGGGCAACTTGATTTGCTTGACCAGCCGTCCAAACAACAAACCGGCAAGTAACAAGATAGCCAGATACATGAGCATATTAAACTGAGGCATATTATTCTTCCTTTTACTTTATTTTCGACACTATCTTCTTCGGCAATCGAGATACCTTATGGGGTAATACCTTCCACCGACAATACCGGCAGAACAAACATCACACCATTACCCGGTTGATCTATCGGGCCAATCACCCGGCCAATCGTCTCACGGACAATTTGTACCTGCTCCCGGCTCAAAACCATAAATAGCGTACGATTATCCTCCAGCCCGCTATTCAAGTGCGAGCGCAATATGCCAAACAGAACATCATCCTCTTTGCTCAAAATTTGGGCCATTCCGTTGGAATGTAACACTGTCGCCCCCTTGATTCCGGCTTTGTTCAATTCCCTTATTAACTTATCAAGCATCTCATAACGATGAAGAACATACACCAGCATCAACATATCTTGCATATACACACCTCTTCTCTTTCCCCTATTATTATAATGAATCCTTATGTTTTATTCAAGGCCGGCTCAATCCCTTTATTAATAGAACCTCTTCTCTATACTTCAAACATATCGTGATACTCTTTATTCTTCTCCATCTGTGCTTTTGCATAAGGGCAGATGGGTATTATCTTTTTGTTTTCTTGTCTTGCCCAATCTATAAGCTCCTTTAGCAACAGCTTACCGACACCCTGGCCGCTGAGTTCATCTGATACATTCGTATGCTCAATTTTAATAATTTTTTCACCTGATGGAACAAAACTCATTTCTGCCAATGGTTTCTCTTCTGAGTCTCCTACGTAAAAGCTTTTCGCCCCTTTTTTAATTTCTATCATTTTTTCCTCCTAAACTTTCATTTACGCGTTCTTACTCCTCAAATGTTACTAGTTAGAACTCAATCACATTGCCATTTACCGTCAGCGATAGAACACGCACCGGTTGTATCCCGGAGTGGAAGTGTTTGTAATATGTTTAAGGGAATCTCTTCATCCTTTGAGATCCGGACCAACATTTCTTTAATCTCCTCTTGTGATAGAGCACCTGAAATCGCATATTTTTGATTAATAATGAGGGTGGGTACACTCTTAACACCATAGGTTTGTGCAAGCTGAAAGTCCGCTAATACAGTTTTTTCGGTTTCATCAGTTTCAAACTGTGCTTTCCAGTCAACAAATGAGATGCTCGTTTCCTTCACTGCTTCTTCTAATACGTCAATATCCTCAATATTCTTATTTTCAACGAACAATTTGTATTGTATTTGATCGAATACATCCCAGTACATATCCTCGCCACCGGTGAGGCCGGCTGCTTTTGCAGCTTTCAATCCGGGTCTTGATAGAGGGAAATCAAAATCCGTTTGGCGCATTCCGTCGATATTGAAACGGTGTTCATCGTCATTTTCATTTGCGTGGGCCCAATGCTTTAATACTTCCGGCTTAACTGCTTCCCGTGAGCCAAAACCACGTATAAAGTCTTCGGCTTCCCATCCTAAGGCAAATGAACGATGTTTAATTTCGATATTGTCATATTCCTTTACAATCCGGCGCATTCTTGAAGACATTGGAAAACAAAAGCTACAGATAACGTCGTGAAAGAACTCTATTTTAATCATGGGCATATCCTCCTTATCCGAGATACAGTAATAATACCCAATACATAGAGTGATAAGCCAAAAACCTTAGAGACGGTTCCTGTATGTTATTTATATTCTTACACATCGTTGTTACAATTCTGACACATTGCTGTGGTACAATAACTGAAGATTAACACAAAACACAGAAGGAGTGACCTGTCAGACACACCAAACGGACCATCATTCACATCAAGAGCCACATGCATCCTTATTGGAGCAAGTCTTACTATGGGGACAGCCTGAGCACTTAACACCATTCTTTTTATCGACAATGATTTTGGCGAGGGCGCCGGCAATCGCCAGTACCACAATGGACAATACGATAATGTTTTCCATGTCAACCCCTCCTTTTTTATCTTCTGTATTGATTTCCTCAATAGTAAGGTGCTTTGCACCTTGAAATCACTACTGCTATTCGCGTTTCTAATCAAGTTAGCTTATGCTAACTAAAGTAAGTTTACTATCTATTCTCGTGTCTGTCAATGCTTTTTAGAAACTTTTATGAGAATGGTCTGGGGGAGTTCCGATGATCACATACACCAACTCCGGTGGATTTCCAAGGCGGGGAATCCATCCCGCAGTGTTTGCCAATCCTCTGCTGATTACGAGTCTCTCCTCGTGAACTCCCGCTGTCCACTTGGGGAAAAAACCCTGGTTCGGGGCAAACAGCCCTTGGCTTCCCAGGCGAATCTGCCCTCCATGAGCATGGCCGGCCAGTGTGAGATCTATATCTGTTTGCTTAATATACCTGGGGTAATATTCCGCATGATGACACAGAAGCACCTTGAAACCCGACAATTCCGAGAATACCTTCAGCCAGTTCAAATCCGGCTCCGGATTGAGCGAATACCCTCCGGCGGAGTATTTTTGTGGGAAATGCTCTCTCTGAAACCTGTATCCGGAGGTCAATCCACCGACTGTGATGTCTCCCACCTTTACAGCATGATCATCCAGAAGTACCGCTCCGGTTTTCCCGATCTCCACCATATCTCCGGCCTCCAGCCGAGTCTCGTGGTTACCCATGGAGTAAAACGTGGGGGCAATGGAGCCACATGCAGTCAGGAAAGAGATACAATTGTCGGTCAAAGTAGTCGATATCAGGTCACCGGGAATGGCGATAATGTTCGGTTTTCGTAAACCCACCGATTCATAAATTGCTTGCCAGTTGCCATCGTGAAGGTCGGCGATTACTGCGATAGTAAGCGGTTTAGACACATCAACCTCTATTTTGTAATCTGTTACTACCATTTGTCCCATTACTGGCAATCTCCTTATTTAAGAATGAAATCAGACATTCCTGTTTCTTCCCACTCAATTCCCACCGGTGAGATATTGGAGTATAGGGTCATGAAGTCGTTTTCGTCAATTACAACTTTTAAATGAAAATTCATATCTTGTGGCTGCAAGTATTCATCATACATCTGTTGATAGTTTATATTACCGCTATCCTTTGCTTCTTTAATATACCCAACTGTATCGGGATCTTTGTCATAATTTTTATGAACAATCTTATAGTTGAAAATAGCCTCTGTGTTACCATTCACTAACTCTTCCTGATAATTTGATATTACGAAATCCAGCAGCTCATAATATGGGGAAAATGTCTTTTCCGATTGTTCTTTCATGTATGCACTGATCTGTTCCAGGTGCCCGGAGTCTTCATTCACTACAATCCAGACGGATGCCTGTCTTTCGGCCCCAATCTCATCAATGTAAGTTGGCTGAATTAAATTAACTTCAACTTCCCCGTCCTCCCATGCAAATTTAACCACGGCCAACGGTGGCTCCCCATACGAGTCTTGGTAGGTGCCTGTCACTTCTTCATTTACCAGGTTTAACTGAGCTATAGCTGCGGTTACAGGATCTTCCATGATTTCTTTTCTGGCAGCACTGTCATCCGCTTGAGCTTGATAAGTAGCGGCCAATTCTGTGAAGTCAGGGAATCCAAGTCCGTAGGCTTCCTCGTATTGAGCCTTGGACGCTATCATTACCTCATTGCCGGAATCCTCCACTCCGCCATCCGGGGCTGCGGTGAAGGTGCAGCCGACTGCCAATAGAGCAATCAGCAGCGCCGCAACTAAGGTTGAAGTCTTCATTTTCCGATTCTTTGCGATTAGAGTAATTCGCTCCTTTATCCCATTTGTAGTGCCATACATGGTTGTTGCCATTTGCAAAACATCGCTCTTATGATCACTTTGCCTTATTAAATCTACTAGAGTCCTTCCATAGGCCAACCGATCTTTCTTTCCCATCTCTTTCAGTACGCTGTAATCACAGGCCAGTTCGCAATCTCTTTTGGATATGATTGCAGCTACCCAAACTAGTGGATTGAACCAGTAGAATGCAAGCAACGCCCCTCTGACAATGGCCCAGGCTAAGTCATGGTGCCAATAATGGCATAGCTCGTGAGCGATGGCAAAACGCAGCTTTTCCTGATCTGCAGCCACCTGAGAAGGAACATAGATAGCCGTTTCCCCTTTGTATCCCATGAGGCAGGGGGAATCCAGGCCTTCCACTATATATACTGACAGCAACTTTGTTTCTTTAATTTTGGCAGCTGGATGAATTAGGCCTTTCTCGTCAACGACAAGCTTCCCATTTTCATCTGCTCTTACAGACATTAGGAATTGTCTGCTATCAAAAATCTTCTTACCAAACTTGCGGTTCACATGAGTAAGCCATAACACGATAGCAATAGATCCTACTGCCCAGATGATCATCAATACAAGCTGCCAGTCTATGGCCGCCGCTGCAGAAATTCCTTCGCCACTGACCATGACACCTGTTTTCACATTATCCATGACTAGTACAGCATTATCAATTGCTTCTGCCTCTGCATGGCCTGCGAGGACCTGCCCCACATTAGAGGCTTCCCGTATGGTCGCTTCCGCACTTCCTACTGCATTCATTATACTAAATGCACTTTTTACAGGGCTAAGGGCAAATAAGTTAAAGACCGCTAACCTGAGTGCCACGAGGCTCCAAAGACTGTACTGGACCATTGGATTGAGTTTCCCCTTAAACACAAACCTTATGGTCAGTATGATCAAAATCAACACGGACGAAGATATAATGGTATCAATCATTTTCCTTCCTCCTCTGCCCTTTTTAATATGGCATATAGTTCATCGATTTCTTTCTTTGATAAGCTGTTTTTTTCAACCATTGTGTTAACCATCAGCCCTAAGCTGCCGGAATAGACTTTGTCAAGAAAGTTTTCCGTCTCCTCCAGCGCCGTTTCCGTACGCTCCACCGCAGGATAATATTGCTTTGCTTTCGCCCCCTGCTCGTATCTTACCGCTCCCTTGGATTCCATCCGGATAAGCATTGTAATAATGGTATTCTTGCTCCAGCCTGTGGATTCTTTCAGAGCAGCCGTAAGCTGGGTAATGGTTCGAGGAGCGGCTTCCCATAATACATTCATGATATTCCACTCCCCATCCGATAGATTGATTCGTTTCATATTTGTAACCCCTTTTGAAAACAATAAGTAGACACCTGTTTACCTAAGGATACTACAAAGGTAGACAGGCGTCAACCTATTTTTTTAATTGCTCCTTTGCTTTCTTTGTCCACACCCCCATCTGTGCAGAATTTCAAGTAGTATGTGGATTACTGGCATCTTTCGACGAAATCCGTGCAGAATTTCAAGTAGTATGTGATAAAATGCAATATACCACGAATAATTCACATACTACTTGAAATTCTGCACAGTCAACCCTAAAAAAGGAGAGTTGCTCCAAAATCTGTGTCGGAGCAACTGGTGGTTGGCCTCTTTGTTGGTAGGCCCGTTGGTGGTTGGCCCGTTGGTGACGGGACCTACTTATGGGGCAAAATATGAATGGCTTCTCTCTTCGCATCCATTACCGCCTCCCAAAATGCTTCAGCGAGTGTCGGGTGAGCATGTATGGTTTCACCGATCTGTTCGATTGTAAGGCCTTGTTGGACTGCCAATGTCCCTTCGGGAATCAGATCACTGGCGTGTGGTCCGATAATGTGCACTCCCAGGATTCTGTGAGTCGCTCTATCTGCAATTATCTTTATAAACCCATCCGTTTCACCTAATGTCATGGCTTTGCCGTTGGCCGCAAATATGGATTTTCCAACCAGATAATCTACATTTCTTTCCTTTGCTTGTTCTTCCGTCATTCCCACTGTGGCGACTTCCGGAAAGGAGAAAACACAGGAAGGCACCGCATGGTAGTTTACAGATGCACTGTTTCCGCTCATTTTTTCCACGCAGACCTTTCCTTCTTCCGATGCAACATGGGCCAGCATTTGTCCGCCGATAACGTCTCCAATGGCGTAGATGCCCGGGGTCGATGTTTCATAGTTGTCATTAACCTTGATGCCCTTAGCATCAAAGACCACCCCTGCAGCTTCCAAATTTAGTCCGGCTATATTCGGTGATCTTCCGGCTGCATTAAGCAAAAGGTCACAAGCGTATTCTTTAATCCCTTTGTCCGTGTCTGTTATTATTCTAATCCCGTCATCGGCTTCAACAACCTCTTTGATTTTTACGCCTGTATCAAATTGTATCTTCTTTTTCCGAAAGAAAAAAGCAAGGCGCTTTGAGAGGTCCTCATCCAAACTCCGTATTAACCGCGGTCTGTATTTAATTATGGTGACTTCGGTTCCGTAGGATGCAAATATACATGCAAATTCCACACCCACTACTCCCCCGCCATATACCACCATCTTTTTGGGAACGTAATCCAGGTCCAGTGCCTCATCGCTGGATATCACCCTTGCCAAGTCCATACCGGGTTCCGGCATGATGGAAGGAAAGGAGCCGGTAGCGATAATAATCCGGTCAGCCTTTTCAGTAGTGGTTTCACCTTCCTCCGACACCACCTCAAGAGTATTGCTGTCCAGAAATCTGGCCTCTCCCTTTATGATTTGGATTTTATTACCCTTCAAGAGCTGCTCGGTACCGGCGCGCACCTTCTCTACGATGTCCTCCTTGCGGGACTGCACCTTGGTCATATCAAAGCTGTAGTCAGACAGCTCAACTCCAAAATTACTTACATTCCGCAATGCGTTTAGAGTTTCCGCATTCTTATACAGCGCCTTCGTCGGGATGCATCCCCTGTTCAAGCAGGTTCCGCCGATCTTGTCTTTTTCTATAATGGTTACTTGAAAGCCCAACTGGGCAGCTCTTATTGCCGCAACATATCCACCGGGGCCACCGCCGATAATAATCAGTTTTTTATCCATCGTAATCACCTCGCACCTCTTCATATGTTCTACAGATCATGCGTACTCCAAGACCTCACCTTCCGCAACCAGGCAGGCGTGACCTGTCAAATAAAGCTCCCTTACCCTGCCTCCTTTTTTCACTACGGTTACAAATAAGTCCCCGCCGGGAACATTGATCTTTGTGTTATCCCCACTTACTTTACCCCCATGGGTGAGTACCGCCGCAGTTGCCCCCGCCCCTGTGCCGCAGGCCAGAGTGAAATCTTCGACTCCCCGCTCATAGGTCACTATGCGGGCTTGGTTTTCTCCGATCACCTCATAGAAATTCACATTTGTTCCTTTGAAAAATGCAGCATGATAGCGAAGTGTGCGGGCAAGTTCGAGAAGTTCGTTTGTTTCCGCGAAACGCAAACCCTCCACTTTTACCGTAATATGCGGTAGACCCGGTTCTCCCAGCTCAACGTAAGCATATTGAATCTCTCGATTTAGCACGGTTATATGACAGTTCGGATTCATTACTGTAATATCGGGCAGCTGTATTTTGTATAGGTGAGAATCCAGACGCCAGCCGTAGATAATCCCCGAAGGGGTATCGATTTTCTGCGTCTCGCCTGCCAGCTTATTCTCCCAGGCATAACGGGCAATGCAGCGGGCGCCGTTGCCACACATTTCACCCTGGCTTCCATCAGCGTTGTAAAATCGCATTTTAATATCGCAATCCTTCTCAGGAAAATCCACCGCCATCAATCCGTCTGCGCCGATGGATAATCTTCTGTTGCATAAGGATTTTGCCAAACTCCCCAGTTCGGAGACCGGTATTTTTTCAACCATGTTATTTAGGATAATAAAATCATTGCCCGCTCCATGCATCTTGGTAAATTTCATAACCCCTCCCAAAGAATAGAATCCCTCTTTCTGTTGATTATATCCATTGCTATCTATGATTGCAATCGCCATATGACTTAGGGGTTGTACCTATTTGCAACTATATTATTATATCAACGGGCGGCGTTTGACTGGATCAGTTACCGATTGTAGAACCCCGCTATGTTTGCGATCCTTTCCGCCAGCGCCGACCTCAGTTGCCCTTTTTCCAGTCTCCACTGCCAGTTGCCCCCCAATGTTCCCGGTCTGTTGATGCGGGCAGTACCCGGTAAATTCAAATAGTCCTGCATCTGAACAATACACAGATTTGCCACAGAGCTCATCGCTCCACGGATAAACCCCCAGTTAAGGCCTTCCTCCGCTGACAATCCAAAATATCTCACAGCATAGGATCGTTCCCCTTCCGTGGATTCTTCCTCCAGCCAGCCTCTTGCCGTCGTATTGTCATGGGTTCCCGTGTAGACCACCGTATTGGATTCGTACATGTGAGGGAGATAATTGCAACAATTACCCGAACCGAAGGCAAACTGCAGAACCTTCATACCGGGAAATCCCGATGCTTCCACCATCCGGTGGACCTCTTCTGTCAGAAAACCCAGATCTTCCGCTATGAATAAAAGGCCCGGAAAGCATTCCTTAACTCGATTAATGAAGTCCATACCGGGTCCCTGCATCCACTTACCATTCACGGCCGTTTCCGCTCCGTATGGGATGCTCCAATAGCTCTGAAGCCCCCGGAAATGATCCAGGCGGATTATATCGAAGAGCTTCGCTGACTCGCCGATCCGGTTCATCCACCAGGAATACCCATCCTCTTTCATGGTCTCCCAGTGGTAAAGGGGGTTTCCCCAGAGCTGACCGGTTTCTGAAAAACCGTCAGGCGGCACGCCTCCAACCTCGGCGGGGAAGCCATTCTCATCCAGCTTTAGACAGCAGGATCCCGACCATGCATCAGCAGAATCCATGGAAATATAAATGGGTAGGTCTCCGATGACACCTATGCCCTTCTCCCTGCCATAAGTCCGAAGTGCTTGCCACTGGGTAAAGAAAAGGTATTGGACAAAAGCATGATACCGAATCTCCTCACTCAGCAATTCCTTATATCGCTCCATAGCCTCAGGCAGACGCAATCTTATTCCTTCGTCATTCCATTCCAGCCAGGATTTCATTTCAAAATGCTCCTTCAGGGCTATGAAAAATGCGTAGTTTTCCAGCCATTCTGAGTGCACTTGGCAGAATTCACGAAATGGACCATCATCCAAGCTGCCTTCTTGTACTTTTGTGTCATAGGCGGTAAAGGCCTTCCGTAGCAAGGGCACTTTTTCTATGTATAAAGTTACGTAATCCACCTTTGTGGGGTCATGGCCCCAATCTATTTCCTTCAGTTTTTCGCCGTCAAGCAGACCATCTGCCACTAGCATATCGAGATCTATGAACAAGGGATTCCCGGCATAGGTGGAAAAGCATTGATAGGGTGAGTCTCCGAAACCCGTTGGACCCAAGGGTAATACCTGCCAATACTTCTGGCCGGCATCACTGAGAAAATCAATAAAGTTATATGCCTCTCGCCCAAAAGTGCCAATACCATAGGCAGAGGGGAGGGAGAAAACCGGAAGTAAAATTCCGCTACTGCGTTTCATGCCTTTTCCTTTCAAACCAACCACGGGGACAGACCCCCTGGCTGCTTTTGCCCCCACGGGGTCTGTCCCTGTGGGGGCAAAAGCAGCCAGAGGGTCTGTCCCTGTGGTTGTTATTGCAGTTCGAACATGCCCGTATACAATTGGTAGTACTTGCCCCTCTGTGCCAGCAGGTCATCGTGGTCACCTCGCTCGATGATCCTTCCATTCTCCAGCACCAATATGGCATCCGCATTCCGAACTGTAGACAGCCGGTGTGCTATGACGAATACGGTCCGGCATTCCATGAGGCGATCCATTCCCTTTTCGATGAGAGCCTCTGTTCGCGTATCGATGGAGCTGGTGGCTTCATCAAGAACCAGTACCGGCGGATCCGCAACGGCCGCTCTCCCTATAGCCAGCAGCTGCCGCTGCCCCTGAGACAAGTTGGCTCCGTCGGCAGTCAACACGGTATCATATCCTTCCGGCAAATGCTTGATAAAGGTATGGGCATTGGCTAGCTTCGCCGCCCGGACTACGTCTTCATCAGAAGCGCTGTTATTGCCGTAGCGAATGTTCTCCATTACAGTTCCCGTAAATAAGTGTGTATCCTGAAGCACCATGCCCAGCGAGCGCCGCAGATCGTCCTTTCGCATCCGGTCCACAGGGATCCCATCGTAAACGATTCTCCCCTGTCCGATGTCGTAGAAGCGATTGAGTAAATTGGTAATAGTAGTCTTGCCGGCACCGGTGGAGCCCACCAGCGCAATCTTCTGCCCGGGCTTTGCGTAGAAGGATACATCATTCAGTACAGTTTTTTCTCCGTCGTAGCTGAAGGTCACATTTTCAAACCGCACATCTCCCCGCAGTCTGACATATTGGAAATCACCATCTTCTGTGGGTACCTTCCAGGCCCAATGCCCGGTACGGGAAGTGCATTCCGACACCCCGTCACTGTCATCTCCTTGCTCAATATTGACCAGAATGACATCTCCTTGATCCGATTCCGGTTCCTCATCGATGAGCTTAAATACTCGTTCCGCTCCTGCCAGAGCGCTTAATACAGAGTTGAACAGTTGAGACAGCTGCGTGATGGGCTGAGAGAAGGAACGAGTATATTGCAGAAAGGATGCAATAGTCCCCAGGTCCATTCGACCCGCGATAGCCATAGCCGCCCCGGAAGCTGCCGTGACAGCATAGAGCACATAGGAGAGGTTGCCCATGATGGGCATGAGTATATTTGCAAAGGTATTGGCGCTGGTAGCAGCTTTACAAAGCTCCTCATTTCTCAGGTCAAACCCTTCTAAAACAGCTTTCTCGTGGGAAAAGACCTTTACCACCTTCTGTCCTTCAATCATTTCCTCAACGTAACCGTTGACCTTGCCCATAGCTTCCTGCTGACGTTTGAAGAAAGTAGATGTCCGCTTTCCGATTTTCGTAATAACGAAAAACATGATAAGGAGCATCCCAACCACCAGCAAGGTCAGCCAGGGACTCAAAATCACCATCATCAAGAAAACTCCGACCACAGTGATCCCGGAGGAAATAAGTTGGGGAACACCCTGGGACATCATCTCGCGCAGGGTGTCGATATCGTTGGTAAAGTGGCTCATCAGTTCGCCGTGAGTATGGGTATCAAAGTGGCCGATTGGAAGTCTCTCCATGTGAGTAAACAAATCGTTGCGAATCCGATACAGCGTCCCGGTGGCGACGGTTATCATGAGCCGGCTGTAGGCATAGGTGGAAATGGCTCCCACCACATAAATAGTTCCCATAAGGGAAAGCATGGCTATGAACCCGGACAAATCCGGGCTCTCTTTGCCGATAAAGGGCACGATGTACTGGTTGATCAGGGGTTTCAGGAAATAGGTCCCCGCAACGCCGGCGGCCGCACTGACAACGATGGCAAAAACGACAACAATCAGCTGCGGGCGGTAGTTTTCCATGTAAGAAAGGATTCGCTTAACGGTCTTCTTCACATCCTTAGGTTTCCTCTTGGCGCGTAAATGGCCATGTGGTCCCGCCATATCAAGCCACCCCCTTCTGTTGCGATTCGTATACCTCTCTATAGATGAGGTTTGTCTTCAACAATTCTTCATGTGTGCCCACAGCATCAATACGGCCATCGTCCATGACGACTATCTTGTCGGCATCCATTACAGAGGCAATCCGCTGAGCTATGATAATAGTGGTTGTATCCGCCAACTTTTCGGACAGGGCGGCGCGGATCCGGCTGTCTGTGTTCGTGTCCACAGCGCTGGTGCTGTCATCGAAGATTATGACCCTGGGCTTCTTGAGTAAAGCTCTTGCAATGCTGAGTCTCTGTTTCTGTCCGCCGGAGAGGTTGACGCCTCCCTGGCCTAACAGAGTATCGTAACCATCGGGAAAAGCAATGATAAAATCATGGGCTGCGGCTGCTTTGCAGGCCTCTTGTATCTCATCATCCGATGCGCTTTGGTTGCCCCATTTTAGGTTTTCTCTGATTGTGCCGGAGAACAGAACATTTTTTTGGAGCACCATAGCAACGGAATCTCGCAGAGTTTTTAGAGGATAATCTCTTACATCGATGCCCCCAAGCATTACTCTGCCTTCCTGAACATCATAGAGTCTTGGAATCAGCTGTACCAGAGTGGTTTTTCCCGAACCCGTTCCGCCAATAATTCCCACAGTCTCTCCAGATTCAATGGAAAGGTCAATTTGCGACAGTACCAGGTTTTCTTCATCCTCTCCATAGCGGAAGGATACCCCGTCGAAGCAGATTGAACCGTCTGCCTCAGCAAACTCCGGGGCTTCAGCTCCATCCGGGTTCGTATCCTCCATTTCGTCCGGCACATTCGGTTTATCACGAATGGGAATCTCTTCTTCCAGCACTTCAAGAATTCTGGAAACGGAAGCTTTGGAAATGACGATATTAATAAACACCATTGCTACCATCATCAGCGACATGAGTATTTGGGCCACATAGCTGAGAAATCCCATGAGCTCTCCTGTCTGCATAGAGCCGGAGATGATCATGTTTCCGCCGAACCAGACAATGGCTATCATGCAAGTGTACATGACAAATTGCATAAGAGGCATGGTGAACACCACCAGTTTCTCCGCTCTTCTTTGGCTGTTCTGGAGGAGTTCAGCCGATTTTTCGAATTTCTGGTTCTCATCGCCTTCTCTCACATAGGCCTTGACCACGCGAATGGCAGTCAGGTTTTCCTGTACTGTAGCGTTCAGTTTGTCATAATGCTTGAGCATGATCTGAAATCTGGGAAAAGCTTTCGTCATTATAATGACTATGCCAATTGCCAGAAAAGGAACGGCCACAAAGAAAATCAACGACAGTCTGGCGTTGATATACACAGCAATGCCGGTGGCACAGACCAGCATAACCGGCGCTCTTACCAATATTCGGAGCATCATCATAAGCACGCTCTGCGTGTTGGTCACGTCAGTGGTGAGACGAGTGATGAGAGAAGCCGTACCGAATTTATCCATGTTGGAAAAAGAAAAGTCCTGAACCTTTTCAAATAACCCATGCCGTAGGTTTTTTGCAAAACCCATGGCGGCCACGGCTGCAAATCTTCCGGCGGCAGCGCCAAAGACCAAGGCAAGCATGGCCATGAGCATCATCAACCCGCCCACAGTAAACACGTACTTCATATCCCCATTGCTGATACCCACGTCGATAATCTTGGCCATCAAGTATGGAATGAGAATCTCTAGAACAGTTTCGGCCACCACAGCCAATGGAGCCAAAATCGCATATTTCCTATATTCACCTAAAAACGAAAACAATTTCGTAATCATAAGCCCTCCTAATTTCTCAGAAGAATATTGTATCACAAAACCAACCAGAGGGACAGACCCCGTGGCTGATTTTGCCCCCACGGGGTCTGTCCCTCTGGTTGATTTTGCCCCCACGGGGTCTGTCCCCGCGGCTGGTTTGTGTCCCCCTTGTGTCCGAGCAAAAAATCAAGTTGTACGTAAATTTATCTTAAATATCACCGTATTAGTTGAAATTTTGCACAAATTTGGACTGAAAATAACTTTTTATTCCAAATATCCTCGTATAACTTGAAATTTTGCACAGATTCAGCTCTAAAACTGAGATATAACCGTACAAGTTGAAATTTTGCACATTTTAGGGCATGCACAGAGGGGCAGGTCCGGTGGCTCATTCTGCCAGTCACAGGGGCCGGCGACTCGCTCTGCCAGTCACAGGGGCCGGCGACTCATTCTGCCAGTCACAAGGGCCGGCGACTCGCTCTGCCAGTCACAAGGACAGACCCCTTAGGAGCAAATGCTCCCAAGGGGTCTGTCCCTCCGGTTGGCTTTTAGCAATCAAGAGATAGTGTTCTACAAATCTCTCCTGCGATTTGGTCAAGGGGCAATTGCTTGCTGACCGCTCCTATGTTGTAGGCGACCATGGGCATCCCGTACACGACAGAGGAGGCCTCATCCTGGCCTATCGTATAGGCTCCCTGCTTCCTCATCTCCAGCAAACCTTCCGCACCGTCTTTACCCATTCCTGTAAGGATAACTCCTATGGAGCTATCCTTAGCGACCTTTGCCACAGAATGAAACAGAACGTCAACGGAAGGGCAATGCCCGCTTACCTTCTCCCCGGCAGCACAGGTAACATACAAGCCGGAAGGCCCTTTTTCCAATCGCATATGGTAGTCTCCCGGTGCTATGAGCACCCTTCCCGGCCGGATAGCATCCCCGTTTTCTGCCTCCTTTACCTCAGGTGCGCAGGAGTTGTTCAACCTCTCTGCATACAATCTGGTAAAAACAGCGGGCATATGCTGTACGATGAGAATTCCCGGCGTGTTCTTAGGCAGAGTTATGATGATACTGAATATCGCTTCCGTTCCTCCGGTAGATGCACCAATGGCAACTATTTTCTTTGCCGTGTCACTTGTAATGCTTGAGGCGGATGAATCAACCTCATCCGTCCTCTTTAGATTTCCCACTTTTGCGGTTGATGCAATCTTTATTTTTGTGATAATCTCCCGGATAAAGGACTCCAGCGTACCTGCCCGGAACACCTCAGGTTTGGTGACGAAATCAACGGCCCCCGCATCCAGTGCATCAAATACCTTCCCTCCGATGGAGCTAATAACCACAACAGGTACCGGGTACTGCGGCATCAGCTTCTTCAGAAATGCAATCCCGTCCATCCTTGGCAATTCAATATCTAAAGTTACCACATCCGGCTTTAGCTCAATAATCTTTTTGCTTGCCTCAAAGACGTCCTTTGCTGTTCCAACTACCTCAATGACGACATCCTTAGCAATCTCTTTCGCTAATGTTTCACGGAATAATAGAGAATCTTCCACAACTAGCACTTTTATTTTTGTCACTTTTCTCAATTTCCGGATCTCCTTTAGTACTTATCAAATTCATCGTCATCCAGTAGAATCTTCGGCATGGCCGGAGGTTCGATCATGGGAGTCTCCACCTCTTCAGATGCCACATCTTCCTCTTCAGCTAACACATCTTCTCCGGCTGCTACGTCTTCACCAGCCGCCACATCTTCATCCTCATTGTACTCCAACAGCTTTGGTTCATTATCCGCGTCCTGCTGATAGAGCTTGAATTTGTTTACCCTTTCCTTTAGCAGCTCAGCCTGGCTGGAAAGCTCTTCGCTTGCCGCCGCGCTTTCTTCTGCTGTGGCAGAGTTGTTTTGAACCACCTGAGACACTTGTTCAATGCCCATATTGATCTGTGCAATGCCCGAAGCCTGTTCATTTGACGCATTGGCAATGTCTGCAATTAGATCTGCCGCCTTTTCGACTTCCGAAACAATGCTCTTTAATGCTGTTGCCGTCTCATTTGCAATCTTTGTACCCGACTGTACCTTATGAATGGACCCTTCGATGAGTTCTGTTGTTTCAGAAACCGCATCAGCACTTCTGGCTGCCAGGTTTCTTACCTCTTCAGCGACTACAGCAAAGCCCTTTCCGTGTTGTCCCGCTCTGGCCGCTTCTACCGCTGCGTTGAGAGCAAGGATGTTCGTCTGGAACGCGATATCATCGATTACCTTGATGATCTTTGAAATGTTCATTGAGGATTCGTTGATAGCTTCCATGGAGGTCAGCATTTCTTTCATATGCCCGTCGCCTTGAACGGCATCGTCCTTGGCGGTGGTTGCCAGCTCACTTGCCTTATTGGCATTGCCGGCATTCAGTTTAGTTTGAGCTGCGATTTCCGTAATGGATGCTGTCAGCTCTTCGATGGAGCTCGCCTGTTCCGTGGAGCCCTGGGACAAAGCCTGGCTTCCGTCGGAAACCTGTCTAGAACCGCTTGACACCTGTTCTGCAGCTTCGTTAATATCCCCCAGTATCTCGCTCAATGATTTGATGATGTGATTCATGGAGTCTTTAATCTGGATGAAATCTCCTCGATATTCTGCTGTGATCACCAGATCGAGGTTTCCGTCGGCAATTTCCGAGAGAGCGTAAGAAATGTCCTTTACCATGGCGGTAATACCTTCAGTGGCCTGCTCAAGGCTTTCGTATAATGCTTTGAAGGTTTGGTATTCGGTCTCCGTGTATTCATTGCCTTCTCCAAAGCTGTAATCCAATTTTAATTGACCTTGCGCCAAAAGATTCAGTTTCTCTACAAAGCGTTCCGATTCCTGTTTCTGATATTGATCCGCTTCGACTATAAGCGTGTTGTCCTGCATGAGTTCAATATATCCGATCTTCTCGCCTGATGCATTATATATGTACTCTGTATTTACATGGTAATGCTTTCCTTCCTCACTGAAGAAGGTCTCATGAATACCCTTTTCCAGGCACTCGATTCCGCAGGATTCTGTATTACAGATATTGGCTTCTCTGTTTGAACAGGACTTCCCGATGGCGTTCGCTCTCTTATATCCGATAGCATCTTCCACCGCCTTATTTATGAACAACCAGTTTCTGTCCATATCCGTCACTGACACAGGGAACGGTACCGCATCAATAATTTCCTCAAACAGGAATATTCTTTCCACCACCTCATCAAAGGTTCGGTTGAAACCCTGTACGATTGTTTTGTATTCTCCCTCAAACATATTTATATCGCCGCGAACCCTCAGATTTCCTTCTGTCGCGGCCTCTGACATCCTATCAAGCTCAGTCCCCAGGTTTCTCAGTGTTTCCACCACGGAAGCCATGCATTCTGCTAAAACATCTTTATCGGATCCGGGTATGATATTTACACTCAAATCCCCTGCAGCGATCTTTAGGGCTGCTTCTGACTGCCCTTTCACATTGTCTACAATTTTCTGGAAAGCGACAATCAACTCATTTACTTCATAAGTATTATTGGAAGTATCCAGCTCTGTTTCCACATCTCCGACGGCCAGCCGATTCGCGGCAAAGACTAATTTCTTAATAGGTCTACTTAGAATGTTAGAAAACGCAAAGCCAATAACAACGGCCAATATAACAGCTGCTACCGATAATGCCATCATACTGAAAATGACTTTACCGGCTTGGGCTTTTTTCTCCTCAATGAAAGTGTCAGCGTAGTCCATTTTCATCGACGTCAAACTGTAGATATTGTCCTGCACCGCAGTGAAGGCCCTGCCGAGATTTGAATCGTCTTTCAACATTTCCTCCGCCGGCTCCCTGTCACCCCGTATGATGGTTGAGATGAGATCATCAATAAGCGGATATAGTACGAGGAGGTTGTCCATGTAATCTTTGTACTCTGCCTTTCCCGCTTCGGTAGCCCATGACTCCTCCAGGATTTTCATGTTGTATTCTGCAATTTCGTTCTTCCTGTCGAATATTTTCTGAAGCTCTTCCTTCATGAGTTCCTGCGTATCGGCTAAGAGAGCATCTCTTAGAGTGACCCGTAAGCGATGAAAGGAGTCTGTAATCCCGTTTATAGTACCCATTGGTTTCACAAGCACTGCATCCATGCCTTCATAGTTTTCGGACATGACGGTGACGTTGATCACACCGATGGCGCCTATCACTCCGGATAGCATTGCTACAATCAAGAAACCGCAAAGCAATTTTGTTCTTAGCTTTAGTTTGCGCAGATCAGACATCGTCGTTACCCTCCTATTGCATCCCTTCTATAATTTCCATCTCATCATTCTTTAATAGTTTTTCGCAGTCCAACAGCAGCTGGACCTTTCCTCCTGATTTTCCGATGCCTTTAATGTATCTATTTTCAAAGCCAGTCTTGCTTGCGGGGGGGGCTGCAATTTCACCGTCCTCAAAAGTGAGAACTTCATCTACTTTATCTACAATCAACCCTACGGAAACGTCGCTGATGTCAATTACGATAATACATGTTCTGTCATTGTACTCTATAGGTTCTCTTCCAAATTTCAACCTCACGTCAATCACCGGAATGATTTTTCCTCTCAGGTTGGTGATTCCCTTTACATAATCAGGGACTTCGGGAACTTTGGTAATTGACTGTATACCGATGATTTCCGTCACGTACAGAATTTCAATTCCATAGACCTCATTTTCTATGGTGAAAGTAAGGAATCTTCCATGTTGGGTTTCCTCACCGATTTTTTTGTTTTCATCAAGTGTCGACATCTCTAAGCTCCTTCCGTGTATTGCCGCAGTAGTAAGAATACTGCTGTAACTGCTCTATTGTATATCGGCTACCCTTTCTCAAACTTTAGCAAATGAGAAAAAAGCAACCAGAGGGACAGACCCCGTGGCTGCGCTGTGGCGGAATGTGCCCCGTAGAAACCGTGAAACCACTTACCGTTTTCATGCAAAGCATACAAAAACGGCGGTTTCCAAGGGGCACATTCCGCCACAGCGCAGCCACGGGGTCTGTCCCTCCGGTGCTTTTTAGACTTCTGCGATTTTTTTATTGAGAGAGTGCACCTTCATAACTCCGGTGCCAAGATCAAAATAGACAGTGCGTCCGTAATTCTTTCTGGTTTCCTCTGCAAGGATGGGAATATGTAAACTGCTCAAAATCTGCTTTACGCTATCCACATTGCGATCGCCGATGGACCCGATTTGGCTACCCGGCTGAACTTGGAACATTCTAGCTCCTCCGGCTATCTTTGCGGTAATGCGGCGTAAATCGCAACCCAGCGCACGCATTTCTTTCACCATATCCACAATGGCCGTATCCGCAAATTTCATTCTGTTGATTTCCTGATGTGAGAACTGGCCGCTGTCGGGTAACATGATATGAGAAAGGCCTCCGATTTGCAGCTTGCTGTCATATAAACAGATACCTACACAGGAGCCCAAAGCGTAGGTGACTAGAATATTCGGTTTTTGGGATACAGCATAGTCGGAAATACCGATTACCAGCGTTTGACTCATATTTCAAGCCCTAATCTTTCCATGATAAGTTTCAAAGTATCGATCTGTGCAAACATAATGACATTGCTCCTCAAGTTATTTTCACTGCCGGAGAAAACCTCCTCGATAAACATAATCTTATCCCCTACCGCACCGAATTCAATGATGGGAACGCTCATGAGCGCTCCGGCCATATCGATGGCAATATACGGCACGGTCAGGTTGATCTGCAGCCCTGTGAGCGTTGCGATGGAGTTTATGTAGGAAGATCCGAGAATGTTTCCAATCTCTCTGATAGCCGAGAGCTTCATCTCCGATATTTCCTCTGCATCTTCGTCTTCTTCCTCGTAGTCACGGAGCAAAATACTCATGACTTTTTTTGCATCCTCCATCTTGAGCAAGAACATGATCATTCCATTTGCCTCACCAAAGAAGCTGACTAAAACTCCTACCGTCATGGACTCGGCTCCTCCCAGAGCACGGACAGCAGTGTCAAAATCCGTGATTTTCACAACGGGCAGGCTGATTTCAACCTTTTCGTCTAATATGGTAGCCAAAGCGGTAGCAGCGTTGCCGGCTCCTATGTTTCCAATTTCCCGCAAAACATCGATATGCATTTCGCTAAGCTCTTCATAATTTTTAAGCAAACCTTCTCCTTACTCTCCATGACGCGGAGACACTTTCACCCGAACACCCGCTCTCGTCAATGCCGCAATAATATCCGTCTCTGCTTGCTTCTTATAGATTTCCAGCAGCAGATGCTGTCTTCCGCTGTCGGTGGTCACATACTTGCTGGACAATGAGTTCATAGCTAACGCCAACACATCCTGTGTACAGGCGGGACAGTCACATACACCAAGCCTATCCATGACTTCCTTGGCCTTTTCCCTTACCAGCATCTCCGTCAGGTTGATCAGGCATCTCTTGGACCCCTCGCATGGCTTTTCGAGGGGAGCGACCGGCACGTTGATATGCAGTTCCTCATGTGGTGCTTCTTTTTGTTTGATCTGGATCTCCGGCTCGATTTCTATTTTCAGTTTTGCCTCGACCTTATGATCCTGCTTCTTTGGAGCTAGGACGCTGATTTCTACATCGGGCTCCTGGGTATTTTCGGAAATGCCCGGTTCTTCCCCCTCTTTTGTAATGAGCTTCAATACCTGTTCCGTCTTATTACTTTTTTTTGCCATTTAACTTCATCCCTTTCTGAGAAATCAGTTCATCGATAAAGTTCCTGTAATCTCTGGCAGCATTGGACCTGGAAGAATATTTATATATGCTCTTCCCGTGGGCCGGAGCTTCCGCCACAGCTACCGATGATCTAATCTTCGCTTCAAAAACTCTGGAATTCAGCTCTTTTGCAATCATCTCTGCCATGTCTTCTACGTCACGTGTCAAAACTCTGCGCTTATCATATTTGTTTAATAAGATACCTAAAATCTCAATCTTTGGATTGTACACATTCT
>Ga0172382_10004907_pt1 | contig 20237 bp, 14 predicted proteins | sample Leawel138RmetaG_FD_122245 | JGI IMG/M metagenome (GOLD analysis project Ga0172382, IMG submission 122245) | Leachate microbial communities from a municipal landfill in Southern Ontario, Canada - Leachate well 138R metaG | ecosystem: Engineered > Solid waste > Landfill > Unclassified | place... | reverse complement strand
TCAGCTCGTTGTCCGGTCCTTCCCGCAGCTTGTCGCCGACGGCGACGACCGGTCCGCCGAACATGCCTTCGTGGTCGCCCAGCAGGATGCCGTTCAGCCATAAGCGCGCATAGTAGGCGATGCCGTCGCAGCACAGGATGGCCTGCCGCTGCAACTGCCGCGCTGTGACGGCAAAGCGCTTGCGGTAGTACCAAACTTTCTCGTCGATCCAATGGTATTGCTTGCTGTTGACGCCAATGTACGGATGCGGCAGGACGCCGGCATCGTGCAGGCTCCAGAAGAGCGAATCCGGCAAGTTAGCCTGCCAGGACCAGGGCAGAGCACCTGGATCTTCGGCAGGTTGGTCACGCGCGCACAAGTCCCAGCTGCCGTCCAGCTCGAGATGCGATTCGGGCAGTGTGCGCGGCTCGATGTAATAGGGGTGATTCAGCGACGCCATTTGGACCTGCCTTTCCGATCCGCTTCAGCGGATCCCCATACCGCCGTCGACATAAATGTTTTGACCGGTGATGTAACGGCCCTGTTCGGAGCACAGCAAGAGGACAATGCCGCTCAGATCGTCGGCTTCGCCAAATGATTTAAGCGGAATCTTGTCCAGAACTGCCTGGGCATAGGCTTCGTTCTGGAGGGCTTCGGTGTTGCGGTCGGTCAGGATGACACCAGGCGCGATGTTGTTGACCGTTACGCCGTGCGGCGCAAGCTGGATAGCCAACGCCTTGCCCATGTGGGTCTGGGCGGCCTTGGTCGCGGCGTAGACGACCATGTCGGGGTGCGGCTTGGCTTCCTGGACACTGCCGACCGTGATGATCCGGCCCCATCCGCGCCCGATCATGCCGGGGGCGTAATGCTGGACCAGCAGCAGGGAGGAGCGGAAGTTGGTGTTGACTTGCTGGTCGATTTCGGCCAGTGGGATTTGGTTCCAGGGGTTGCGGAACTGAACCGAGGCGTTGAGGACCAGGATGTCGACCTGGTTCGCGACCGCCGCCAGGCGCTCGGCGCAGTCGGGCTGCGCAAGGTCGGCCTGAGCCAGACGGCAGCTGACGCCGAAGCGTTCGGCTTCAGCCTTGACCTCGCGAGCCTTTTGCTCGTTGCCGGCATAGTTGATCACGAGATGGGCGCCGCAGGAGGCCAGTCCGAGCGCGATGGCCCGTCCGATGCCCCGGCTGGCGCCGGTGACCAGGGCATTTTTACCCTTGAGATCGTAAGGTCCGATCGTCATGTCTGTCACCATGATGCACCTCGTCCTGTCAGCGATAGGCGGGCAAATAGTCGCCGTGGGCCTCGATCATCTCGTCGACCATGCGCACGATGTCGTCGAGCGACAGTTCGGCCGCCGTATGCGGGTCGAGCATGGCAGCCTGGTAGACATGTTCTTTCTTGAGCGTGTCCGCCGCTTCGATCGCCACCAGGTGGACATTGACATGGGTCTGGTTCATGGCGGCCAGCTGGGGCGGCAATGTGCCGACATAGCAGGGGTGGATGCCCATGCCGTCGACCAGGCAGGGCACTTCGACGCAGGCTTCGCGCGGCAGGTTCTCGATCAGGCCGCCGTGGTTGAGCACATTGCCGCCGATCTTGTAAGGCGTGTCGGTCACGACCGCCTCCATAATGTAGGAGGCGTACTCGTGGCTGCGCTTATGGGTCAGGGTGGGGTTGGAGACCAGCTCGTCGCGCTGCTTGGCCCAGTCGGCGATCTGGCGGACGCAGCGGCGCGGGTACTCGTCCAGCGGGATGTTGTAGGCGTCGATCAGGTCCGGATAGCGCGATTTGATGTAGAACGGGTTGTATTCAGCGTTATGCTCGCTCGATTCGGTGCAGTAGTAGCCGAAACGGTTGATGTAGTCGAAACGCACCATATCGTGGTGCTTTTCCTGCTCGTTCTTGGCCTTGGCACGGCGGCGGATTTCCGGGTACAGGTCGTTGCCGTACTGGTCCTGGATCTGGAGCAGCCAGCCCATGTGGTTGATGCCGGCGATCAGCTCCTTGCGCCGTTCAAGCTTGTCCTCCATGCCCAGCGACTTGAGCAGGCCGGCGGAACAGACCTGGACCGAGTGGCACAATCCGACCGTCTTGACGCCGGTATGCCGGAGCATGTAGCCGGTCAGCATCGACATCGGATTGGTGTAGTTGATCAGGAGGGCGTCGGGGCAGACTTCCTCGATGTCGCGGGCGAAATCGGCCATGACCGGGATGGTGCGCAGCGCCCTCATGATGCCGCCGATCCCGAGCGTGTCGGCGATCGTCTGGCGCAGACCGTACTTTTTCGGGATCTCGAAGTCGATGATCGTGCAGGGATCGTAGCCACCGACTTGAATGGCGTTGACGATGAAGGTCGCGCCGCGCAGGGCGTCCTTGCGGTTTTCGACACCGAGATATCCCTTGATCCGGGCTCGCCCCTGGTTGATGTTGTCGTTGATGACAGACAGCATCACCTGCGACTCCTTGAGCCGGTCGGCGTCGATGTCGTAAAGGCAGATCTCGCTGTCGCGAAGCGTTTCGGTCGACATGCAGTCGCCCAGGACGTTCTTGGCAAAAATGGTGCTGCCGGCGCCCATAAAGGTAATCTTGACCATGTTCGTTCCTCCCGAATAATGGTGATGGATGGCCAAAGCGGCACAATCAGCCGGAATTTTGGCTCGATTCCAGTATATCACACCGGAGTCTTGGCAACGTCCAGGTCTGTGGCTATGGCGTCGGCTTGCTTTGTGGTATGATCGGAAACAACGGCCGCATGGCCGCAACCTGAAAAAGCCTGCCCATCAGGCGAGGAGGAACCTATGCCAAAAAGCACCATCACGGGCCTGGCCCACATCGGCGTCATGACACGCGACATGGACGCTTCGGTCGCCTTTTACACCGACGTGCTGAATTGCACCTGCACACACCGCCAGTTTGCCGGCACCAGCGAGCTGGCGTTCATGCAAGTCGGCGATTGCGTCATCGAGCTGATCAAGCCGGAAAAGAACGACCACATCGAGGATTTGAAGCCAGGTCAGGTCGATCACGTGGCCTTCAGGGTCGAGGACCTGGACGCCGAGATGGCCCGCCTGGAAAAGATCGGTGTCGTGCCTTTTGCCCCGGCCAAGAACGCGCCGATATTCGAAAAAGGGATTCGCTGCGTCTTCTTTCCCGGGCCGTCTGGCGAGCGCATCGAGCTGTTCCAGTTCTATTGATCCGTCAAAGGTGCCAGCAGGCGGTGGCTGTGCCGCCAGCGGGCCGGTGATTCGCCGGTTGCTTGTTTGAACGCACGGAAAAAAGCTGAAGGATCGCGGTAGCCGCAAGCTGCCGCGATTTCTTCGATCGGGCTGTCGGTATGGTGCAGCAAGTCCATGGCTTGGCGCAACCGCAGCTGCTGCAGGTAAGCCTTGGGGCTGACCCCGCTGTGCCGGCGCATCAGGCGGGACAGGTAATCGGCGGAAAAGTGGAACTGGTCGGCCAGATCCGAAATGCGGATGTCTGACGGGTAGTGGACCGACAGAAAATCCATGACCTGCTTGGCCAGCTGCCGCTCCGGTTCGACCGCCGGGTAAACGGTGTCGGCCAGCGCGGAGAGCAGTTCGAGAAAGACGCTCTGCAGCAGCAGGAAGTGATTGGGCGTCGTCTGCCGCACCTGCTCGAGCCGGTTGAACAAGGGGAGGAAAACTGCGGCGTCGAAGGAACCAGTCAAGGGAAGATGGATCCGGCCCAGGGGCGGCGTGTTGTAGCTGCCGGCGTCGAGCAGCTGGAAACCGGCAGGGTCAAAAGCCGCCTCCAGCCTTGTGAAATGAACGAAGAAGAAGCGGACGGCCGGCCCGGCCCGGTCGCCTTCGAACAACCGGCCGGCCCGCTCCAGGTACCATTGGCCGGCCGCCAGCTCGTGACTGCTGCCATCTTCGGAAAAATACAGTTTTCCTTCCAAAACAAAAACCAGCACGCAGATGTCCAGACGCCGGTTGACATGGCGCTTGCCGGCTTCAAAAACCCGGAATCCGCTTGAAATATGGCAGGGAAGCTGCCCGGTGTCCAGAACGACCACGTCTTCAGCCATAATGCGTCCTCAACGGAAAATGCAAGTTTTTCGGCGTAAAATACACTTCATGCACCTCATTATATTTGCTAGAGTCAAGACAGGCAAGCGAAGACGCGCTTGACCATTTTGCCTGTCGATGACGATAAAATCTGGAGGATGAAGAGATGAAACGATTCGTGGAACCGGTCCGTGAACTGGATATTTTGGCCGATGCCGATGTGGTGGTCCTGGGCGGCGGTCCGGGCGGTCTGCCGGCGGCTGTCGCGGCGGCGCGCAGCGGATTCAAGACAATCATCGTCGAGCGTTACGGGGTGCTCGGCGGTTTGGCGACGACCAGCCTGATGGGCCCTTTCTTTGGCTATGCCCCGGTCGAAGGCCGTTATGCGCCGGGCAAGCAGGCCCATATCGACACGTCCCAGCACCTGATCCTGGGCGGCATCCCAGTCGAGCTGGTCCGCCGCCTGCAGAAAATCGGCGGGGCATTCGGCGATGATCGGATCGAATGGGACGCGATCCGTTTTGACCCGGAGCTGTTCAAGATCGTCTGCGACGAGATCTGCCTGGATGCGGGTGTCAAGATCATCCTGCATGCCTGGGCGGTGGGGACGATCGTCAAGGACGGCCGGATCGAGGCGGTTATCCTGGAAAGCAAGTCGGGCCGCCAGGTGGTCACAGGGAAGATCTTTATCGACGCGACCGGCGACGCCGACATCGCCGCCTTCAGCGGCGTTCCTTTCAGCAAAGGCCGCAAGGCGGACGGGCTGACCCAGTCGATGGGCACCCGATTCAGAATCGGCAATGTCCGGCCGCGCACGCGGGAAGAAATTGACGAAGGCAACGCGCTGGTGTCCGAGGCGATCAAGGAAGGCAAGCTGCACTGCCGCAGCACCGGCTGGGTTGACGAGGTCGGATCGACGATCCGCGACAACGAGATGACGCCGGATACGACCCGCGCCGCCGGCGACGGGACCAACGTGATGCACCTGACCCGCGCCGAGCTGAAAATCCGCAAAGATACGATGGAGATGATGCAGTTTCTTAAGGAAAAGGTGCCTGGCTTCGAAAACGCCTACCTGATCGATTTCCCCTTTACGGTCGGCGTTCGCGAAACGCGCCAGATCACCGGCATCGACCAGCTCAGCGACGACGATGTGCTGAGGACCAACAAATATCCGGAAACCGGTATCGCCAAGGGCTGCTGGTGGATCGACGTCCATTGCCCGCTCGGTTACATCAGCCCCTGGGACGCGCGCACGTCGCTGTGCTCGGAGTTGTGCCGGGTCGAGGATTTCATGGGCAAGCCCTGCATCATGAAGGCCAAGGCCCGCGACCAGCTGGCGCCGGCGCCGTTCCTGCGCGAAAACGATCATTATGACATCCCCTACGGCTGCCTGGTGCCGCAGACCATCGACAACCTGCTGGTATCGGGGCGCTGCATATCGGCGACCCACATCGCCATGGCCAGCCTGCGGGTAATCGGCACGTGTTTTGCCATCGGCGAGGCGGCCGGCAACGCGGCAGCCATCGCCCTAACCGATGCGGTCACACCTCGTCAGCTGGATGTGGCCAAGCTGCGGCGTCAGCTCCAGGCCAACGGCGCTTTGGTATAATCAGCGTAGCTGCCATCGGGCAGAAAGGGAGGAAAAAGCATGAAACTGCGAATTGGTGTTGTCGGGGTCGGGTTTTCCAAGGGGTTCATCCCGTTGTTCCAGGCCCACCCGGACGTGGAGCATGTTGCGCTGGCGGAACTGGTGGCGGAACGGCGCGAGGAGGCGGCCAGCCAGTTTGGCCTGACGGAAGTCTATGAATCCTTCGACGAGATGCTCGAAAAGGGCAAGGACCTCAACTGCATCGCCTTGTTCACCTCGCGCCACATGCACGGCCCGATGGTGATCCAGGCGCTCAAGGCCGGCAAGCACGTCTACAGCGCCGTGCCGATCGCCCTGGAGGTCGAGGATATCCGCGAGATCATCGAGCTGGTCAAGCAGACGCGCCTGATGTACATGATGGGCGAGACCTGCTACTACTACCCGTGCGCCATGTTCTGCCGCGAGATGTACCGGGCGGGCCGGATGGGCGAGTTTGTCTACGGCGAGGCCCAATATTACCACGATATGGCCCATGGTTTCTATGAGGGCTTCAAGCGCGGCCACAAGGCTTTCGAGAAGAGCGGTTCCGACTGGAAAAAGGTGGCCGGCGTACCGCCCCTGCTCTACCCGACGCATTCCGTGGGCATGGTCCTGTCCGCCCTGGATGCCTACGCGACACGGGTGTCCTGCTACGGCTATCGCGACAAGCAGGATCCGGACATCTTTGCAGCCGGAGCCAACTTGTGGGACAATCCGTTCAGCAACGAGACGGCCGTCATGCAGCTCAATAACGGCGGGATCATCCGGATCAGCGAGTACCGCCGCATTGGCTGGCGCAAGCCGAGCTCGCACATTCAGTGCATGTATGGGACCAAGGGCGGCTACGAGGGCAGCGTCGGCCGGTATGTCTTTGTCGACGAACTGGGTTCGCGAGCGATCATGACGGATGTCAGCGAACGGATCAACCCGTTTGGTTTCAACCAGGAAGCGGACAAGACGGCCGCGCTCCAGAAGATGGTCAACGGCGGCTACCACGACGACCTGTCCGAGGTGCAGTTCGAAAAATCCAAGCGCCTGCCCAAGGAATTCCAGGGTTTGGGCAACGGGCACATGGGGACGCACAAGCTGCTGGTCCATGATTTTGTCCAGGCGGTGGTCCAGAACAAGCTGCCGCCGGTCCACGCCTGGGCAGCGGCGCGCTACATGCTGCCGGGCATCATGGCCCACCAGTCGGCCATGCAGAACAACGCGGCTCTCGACGTGCCGGATTTCGGCGATCCCCCGGCAGACTGGGAGCTATTAGAAACATAACCAAGCCCCAGGGATGCGTCCATTTGGCGGCTTTCAAACAAAACCACTCCCGGCACTAAAGTGCCGGGAGTGGTTTTTAGAATGAACATGATTAACATTGGAATAACGGACAATTTAGAGTATAATGATGTTGGATAAACGGACAAAACAAGCGAATATGCATGTGGAAAAGCGGACAAAACAAGCGTTTATACGTATGGAAAAGCGGACAAGGCATATCCAGGTCATTGGGGCAAGGGGGATAGCGGATGCTGACAAGAAAAATAGATGCGCGTTTAGCATCTTTTTTCCGTTCTGAATTGAAAAAAGCTATCCTGATTACCGGTGCCCGGCAAGTGGGAAAAACCTTCAGTATCCGATCCGTCGGGCGCCGTTTATTCAAACACTTTGTAGAAATTAACTTTCTGGAAAACAAGCGGGCCCAATCTGCCTTTGAACATGCATCGAACAGCTCTGATTTGCTGCTGCGCCTGACTGCGCTCTCAGATGAGCCTCTTGTAAAGCATGAAACGCTTATCTTTCTCGATGAAGTACAGGAATGTAAGGAGCTTGTGACAGCTGTCAAATTTCTGGTGGAAGAGGGAAGCTACCGCTATATTCTCAGTGGATCTCTGCTAGGTGTCGATCTGAAAGATGTCCGTTCTATTCCAGTTGGTTATATGGACGTGATTGAAATGTTCCCGCTGGATTTCGAGGAGTTTTGCTGGGCGAATGGGGTTTCTGATACGATTATACAGGTGCTAGAGGCAGCTTTTTCGAAGCATATTCCAGTTGACATTGTTGTTCATGACAAAATGATGGAATTGTTTCGCCTCTATTTGGTTATCGGCGGAATGCCTGCTGTTGTCTCAAAATACATGCAAACGAATAATCTGCGCGATGTTATCCGCGAGCAGCAGTCGATTGTTGCCATGTACAAGAAAGATATTGCAAAATATGATCCTGAGAACAAGCTTTATCTGGAGGAAATTTTCGATCTAATTCCCAGCGAACTAAACAGAAGGAACAAACGTTTCATCCTGAAGAATCTCAATGAAAATTTTAAGTTTTCACGCTATAGCAACAGTTTTATTTGGCTGCGAGATGCTGGCGTCGCACTACCGGTCTATGCTGTAAGCCATCCTGTTTCACCGCTTTTGCTAACAAGTTCGAGGAACTTATTCAAACTCTTTATGGCCGATGTCGGCCTTCTTGCCTCAATGTGCTTGGACGAGATACAGCTGCGCATTTTGAACCGGGAAAAGGATATCAACTTCGGTTCGATATATGAAAATGTGGTTGCCCAGGAACTGAAAGCTCATGGATTTGCACTATACTACTATAATAGCAAGAAGCATGGTGAACTCGACTTTGTAATCGAATATCAAGGCGACATACTGCCCATTGAGGTCAAATCAGGCAAGGATTACATGCGTCATGTCGCGTTGAGCAATATTATGAGCTGCGAGGAATATAAAATACCCAAAGCCCTTGTCTTTTGTAATGAAAACGTACGAATTACAGATAAGATCAACTATATGCCAGTTTACATGACGATGTTCCTGAGAAAAAAAGCACTGCCAGACGATCTGCTTTACAAAATTGACATCAGTGTATTGCGTTGAGTCTTTCGCATGCAATGGTCATGTTCATCCAGATACCGTGAATAGATGTCGTAGCTTGCGACCGGCACATCCTCGTCGATCGAATGCGTGCCCAGGATGACGCCGCCGTCCTGGGCGGCATCGATCAGGGCATCTGCCTGGCGGATGATCTCTTCTTTGCTGCCGCGGGGAAGGGTGTTGATATTATCCATGCCGCCGATCAAGATTAGACGGTTGCCGTATTGCCGCTTGATGTCCGGAAGCCACATGCCTGTTGAAGGGGCGACACCTTGCAAACCATCGAAACCGGCGTCCAGAAGCATATCCAGCAGGGGCATGCAGTTGCCGTCGCAATGGAGAACGACATGCCGTACACCGGCAGATCGCCAGGTGCGGATCATTTTTCTATAATACGGATAAAAGATTGTTTCAAAGACATGCGGTGAAAACAAAGGCCCCTGGGTGCTGGAAAATTCATCATAGATCCAGACGGCGGTATCGGCTGTCCCGGTTGCCTTGACCAGTTCCAGTCCGGTTGTCGTCAAAAAACCACCGAGCCGTTCGCACAGCGCCTGGCAAAAACCCGGATCGTCAGCCAGATCCATCAGGTAATCCAGTTCGCCGCGCATCCGGTACGATCCCATGAACAAGCCAAGGATGCCGCTGACCGGCGCAAACCGGCCTTCGACAGCCTTGGCATGGGCGGCGAAAGGCAGAACCTTATCGGGCACGGCAGGATCATCGAAAGCAAGCGTGTCCAAATCATCCTTGTTCTCAAGCACCGTCCCCAGCACCCGCTCGAAAAAGGCATTGCGGCTCAGGTAGAGCTTACGCCCCCAGCTGTCGCGCGTAACCGTCACATCGCCATCATCGGACAGGAGCTTTTCGTGTTGGTAGAAAGGTCCGCGCTGATCAGCGATGACGGTGCCGATATCGATGCGATCGTACCAGTCGTACAGGTCGAAGTCCGGCGGCATGCGATGGTACTGGCGAAATGAATTCTTGAACCCATCGAGAAAGATCTCATACCGCGGGATGCGATCGGTAGCCTTGTGATCAAAAGCGGCCTGAATACGCGTCCGTTTATCCATGCAGATCACCCATGCCTTCGCAATTCGTTTGTTTTATTCTTTGACACTGCCCAGAACGATTCCTTTCATGAAATACTTTTGCAAGAACGGATAAAGGATCAGAATCGGTAAAGCGGCGAGAAAAATCTGGGCAGCCTTGACGGTTTTATCAGATATTTTTTCCATGTAAAGCATCATTTCCGGATCATTCATGTAAAGCTCGAGAAAGGCGACCGCGTTAACGATGGTGTATATATATGTTTGCAGCGGATAACGGGCTGGTGTGTTCATGAAGATCAGGCCATCGAACCAGGCGTTCCAGTGTCCGACACAAACAAACAAGCCGATGGTTGCCATAGCGGGCGCAGACAACGGAACAAAGATTTTAAAGAGAACCCGCATATGGCCGGCGCCGTCCACATAGGCCGCTTCCTCGAGCGATTCAGGCAACGCACGAAAAAAATTCAACATCAGGATGATATTCCAGGTTCCGACTGCTGACGGCAACACAAGGGCCCAGATGGAATCCATCAAGCCCAGCGTTTTGACGGTCAGGTAGGTTGGGATCAACCCGCCGGAAAAGATCATCGTAACAAAAAGATACCAGACATAGATCTGGCGCCCACGAAACCGGTTGTTGCGTTTGGACAGAGGGTACGCCGTGATCAGGATGAGAAACATGTTGATGGGAACGCCCAACATGATGCGCTGCAGAGAAATAAACATGCCGCGGAAAAACTGCGGTTTGTCGATGATGAACTTGTAAGCCAAAGGGGTGTAATCGAGCGGCCAAAAGGTTACCTGGTTCGCCATCGCGCGACTTCTGCTGCTGAATGAGATGGCGAGTATATTAATCATGGGCAGAATGCAGGATACTGCAAGTGTGATCATGATGGAATAAATCAGGATGTCGAAGAATTTTTCTGCAACTGTTTTGTTTTCAACCATGTTCATTCCTCTCAATCTGGTTAGAATATCTTGTAATTCGCCCACTTGCTTGCTGCATAATACGAAAAACTGATCATAATCAGCGACACGACCGATTTTAAAAGACCGACAGCCGTCGACAGACTGTACTGAGCCTGTTGAACACCCATGCGATAGACAAAAGTATCGATAATATCACCGGTTGAATAGACTCGTGGATTATAGAGTGTGAAAATTTGCTCGAATCCGGCGTTTAAAATACTGCCTAGCGATAGGGTAGCCAGCAAGATGATGATGGTACTCATACCCGGCAGCGTGATATGAATGACCTTCTGCCACCGTTTGGCTCCGTCGATTGAGGCCGATTCATATTGTGTCGGATCGATATTCGAGATTGCTGCCAGATAGACGATGGTGGCAAATCCGAATTCTTTCCAGATATGTGTCCAGACAACGGTGCCTTGAAAAGTATTTGGGTCGCCCAAAAAATAAATAGATTCACCGCCGAAAACGGAAATGATTCTATTGACGATGCCTGTTGAGGGCGAAAGGATGTCGATGAGGATACCGCCAAAAATGACCCATGATAAAAAGTGAGGCAGATAAATGAGCGTCTGGATGGAGCGCTTCAGAAAAACGATGCGAATCTCATTAAGCAGAAGGCACATGGATACGGGGATAAGGATACCCCATAGCATCTTCTGGATGGCAATGGATATTGTGTTGCGAAACAACGGCCAGGTATCAGGAAGCTTGAACATGAAGAGAAAATTCTTTAGGCCGACCCATTGCTGGTCGCCAAACAGCCCTTTAACCGGGATGAATCGTTGAAACGCGATGATGTTGCCTGCCATCGGGATGTAAGAAAAAACAAGCAGCAGGATGACTGCAGGCAGCATCATGATATGCAACGGCCACTGCTTTACATGCAACGACCTGCCTTTTCGTGTGCCTGCCAATATAGTCTTCATCATGTCAACCCCAATCCATCAAAAGCATGCCCAAATCGGGCAGGATACACCGGAGCAGGTTGTCCTGCCCCGGTGTATCCCATGTCAGTGTGTTGTGTTTTATTTCCTCTTCTTCCACTCGTTGACATCGTCCGTGATGTCTTTTCCGCCTAAGTCATACCACTGGGTGACAAAACTGTCCCATTCGGCGACATCTTTTCCGCCCGTGATCATGCTGGTGAAAGTTTCAAGCTCCAGCTTATCGAGGATCGCCTGGTAATCGGTCATCGATTGCGGTGTCGGACCATAGAATGCGTTGTCGTGGAATCGTTTATCATCGATAATCTTTCCGACTGGTGTGAAGATTCGACCGGGTCCATAGATCTGGTACCAGCCCCAGGTCGAATTGTCTCCTGCCATGAACTCGTCAATCCGGCTGGCGACATTCTTCGTGTCGGCAGGCAGATCATCAAAGCTCATGGCTTTGTCGAGGTATTTTGCGATGTCCTTGGACTGCTGGTAATTTTTATAATGACGGTAGGCTTTAGCGAACGCCGCCTGCCAGATGGGCGTTCCGTCCGCCCAGTTGATGTATTTCTCGCCTTCGTCCTTGTCCGTTGAGAGGTAGAAAATCTCCATGAAGGAATTGAGCATCAGCGGAAACGCCTCCGGATGCTCGCACGTTCCGCTGGTCAGGTAATAACCTGCAACACCGACGCCTACTGACGGGAAGATGAACGGCTGGCCGCTCTTGGTGGGCATTTCGAAGAACGAGAGCTCACATTTACTGTCGTTGTTCTTGGCAGCCTGCCATGCCAGCGGATGCCAGAACGGATCCATGTTGAATCCGACCGTGCCGGCCGCGATGTTTTCAGCGCGCTTCGTTCCGCTGGATGTGCCGAATTCAGGATCGATGTATCCGGCTTCGAACCAGGCGGCAAACTGGGCAACAGCCTCTTTCATTTCCGGCTGTAAAACACCATGCTGCAGGCTTCCATCCGGCATTTCCACCCAGTGGTCCGGGAAAGCACCGAACATCGGCGCCATTGCCATCAACCTCGAAAGGCCCGAGTCTTCGCTGATCGACCAGGCAACACCGCCGGGTTTTTTGTCCTTGACAGCTGCGAAATATGCTTCGAGGTTCTGGAAGGTGGTTAACGGCTCAGCGCCGAGCAGATCAAGCCAGTCCTGGCGAACATGGATCACGTTAGCTGATTCATGAGCGAGCGTCGTCCAGGGAATGGCGTACATTTTGTCGTCACGCATACAGGCTTCGAACGGCATCATGCCGGCTTCCATCATCAGGTCCTTGGTGGTCTGCGTCGTATACATGTCGAAAACTTCATCCACCGCCTGGATCAAGCCATATTCAAAGGCCTGTTGAAACTGAATCGCATTGGCATTGAAGAAATCCGGCACATCGCCGCCAGCCAGCATCAGGTTCACACGCTCGGTATACTGGGCCGAATCAACAATCCACATGTATTCCAGATTAATGCCATAGCGATCCCGGTACAGGTCGATCCAAGCATTGTCCTCATTGTCCCAGGCGCCGCCCGATGCGGCAGCGACATCCTGATCGACGATCGTAATGGTTATCGGCGGATCAAATTTGAAATTGGGTCCAGGTTCTGCCCCAGTACTGGTTGTTGTCCCACCCGTTGTCGTTCCGCCCGTGGTCGTTCCGCTTGTTGTGGTCGCTTTTGTCGTTCCAGACGCCGTGGTCGTTGTTGTTGTTCCTGTGCAGCCAGCGAGCAGGCCGACAACGAGAACGCAAATGAGAACCGCTGATAGGTATTTTTTCATATTTTTACCTCCATTTACATTATTCGCTTCTACAAGCTTTGTACTTCCTTGGGTGTTGGCTATCCGTGACCCGTATGGACGCTTTAACCCCTCCTCTCATATCGGTTGGCAACAATCCGGGCATTGCTTTTCGGCCAAGACAGGAGCCATGTCAGGTGGCTGCCTCCAGACGGTACATGGTGAAATCACCCAGTTCCCGCTCAGTCCACGTGATTCGGCCTGATTCGGCAGTAAGTGCGATCGTCTCATCTGAACCGACTTTGACCATCCGGTTCGGTTTCGGTTGTGCGCGCAGGGACAGCGTTACATCGCGCGCGAGCAGTTCGTGATATGTTTCCATGGTTTTACAGGCGTAGATCAGGTGATTCTGGCTGTTAGGATCGCGATACACGCTTATTTCCAGCCAGGCGGGCGCATCGGTTTGCACCAAAGGGTCACGTGTCATGACAGACCGGATGAGATTGCTGAAGATCCCTTGCTGGGCCGCGTGATCGATCTCTTCCAGCGGGGCTGACAGGTAGAGCACCTGGCCCTTGCCATAAACATGCAGTGTCACAGCCGGTTCATCGGTATCATGGCATGGCGGATTGGATATCGCGGATCCGAACCGGTGGATCTCGTGTGAATGGGAACAAGGCAGCGTCAGGTTTGCCAGGACGCGAACCCCGGCAGCGGCTTTGACCCGCATGGCGGTGCGGTTGATCGAAAGCGGGCTTTTCGCGTCGTAAGGACTGAAAAGAGCCTCAGAGCCGGCGGCCGGTCGGAAATAGACCACATCTTCGTTTGTTTCGCCGCAATACATAACGCCGGTTAGATCAGAAAGCGCCTGGTCTTGCCTGATCTGGCCTGACTTATCGCAAAAGCCGGATCGTCCGGTGATGACCAGCGAACCGCCAGCTGCGACAAACTGCTTCAGCATATCGATTTCTGCGTCATCGAGCATGAGCTGATTGGGAACGACAATGACCTGACTTTCAGACAGCATATCCTGACGCGTATTCCAGCATGCGATATCAAAGGCCAGATGGCTGGTAATCAGGCCTTTGGCCATGTTCCTTAAGCGGGGCAATTGCGTTCCAATCGATCCGCCCCAGATGGTGTTTGAAAAATCGTTGATGGGTTTGCCGTTCATTGACACGTCAACGCCGGATTCGAGATTGTAATAGATGGTCACATCCCGCAGCAAGGTAGCCTCAGGAACAACTTCATCCATATAGATCTTCATTTCACGCTGCAGACGGCCCATCTGATCGTAAAACCGCCGGTTCATGGTACCGACCGGATCAATGGCGTCGATAAAGCAGAAGGCGCAGTTGCGGGAAAGCGCCACACCGACATTCTGACGGAATTGCTGATAGGATTTGATGGTCGTGTGATCGGCCAGGCTCGTGCAGCGGGCCGTCATGAACTCGACCGGTTTGTTGCGGCTGGCCCCGCTGAGGATCTTGCAGATGGTGGAGCATGACAAGGCGTTGCTGTCAAAATCACCAGCTAGGTAATCGCTGAGGTCGAGAAACGACTGGGATGCGGCACCGATCCAGCCGCCGAGCGAAGTGCCGCACTGATAAGCAATGGTCGCTTCAGGCTGACGTGCGCGGATCGCCTGATCGACAATCTGGGCGAAGTCGGTAAACCAGGCTTCGCGACGGCGCTGGAATCGCACCCATTCAGTGTCGTACCAGTTGACTGTTTCGGGGATTTCGCAGCCCGTCTCGTCGAAGTAACGTTTGCGGCAGCTGGGGCAATAGCAAATCGTACCATTCCAGCCGATCATGTCGATCCAGAAACCGTCGCAGGCCACCAGCGAGGCCAGATCATCCGCCTGATTATGGATGAACGCGCGGAAATCCGGATGGTTCAAGCAGCAGATCCCGTAGCGGTTTCGCGTTCCGTCAAGGTTCACCGTCGTATCGCGCCCGTCGATGTAGCGCATCCGCCAGTCGGGATGACGATCGAATTCGACCCGGTTCCAGATGTTGAAATAGACAATCGTCCTCATACCCTTGGCCTTGCAGGCCTTCACCGTTTCGGAGACAATATCACGTCCCTGAAGCCCTCGATGCATGTGGCCTGCCTTGGATGGCCAAAAGCAGTATCCCAGGCAGTTGCCCGCATAGATGATGGCACAGTCTGCCCTGCTGGCAGCCAGGTGATCTGCGTAAGCTTGCGGATCAAACTGGCTCAGAAACGCATCGTTCCAGTCCGGGATATGCATGTCGACCAGGTTGCGCCATTTGGATTCCAGATACCATTTAGCCATTGCTTTGTCCTCCCTTCAAGCCTGCGACAGCGTGTACATGGCGAAATCGTCGATGCGATCCGCAGTCCAGGTCACATAGTCGCCGTCACGCAGATAGGGGACGTCCACATTGCGACCGATATCGCGCAAGCTGCCGGACACATCGGGCAGGCGGATGGAAATCTGGATGTTTTCAGCGCTGCCTGCGTAATAGGTTTCCATAATTTTCAGCGCATAGATCAGGTAACGATCCTGCTCTCGGTCATGATAGACCAGCCATTCGAGCCAGGACGGCGCTGTTGTCCGCAACAGGGGCGGCTTGGTCAGCAGGTGCCTTAGGATATCAGCAAAGATTTTTTGCTGCGCTTCAAATTCGATCTCCTCAAGCGGGACACAAAGGTACATCACCTTGCCTTGCCCGTACGGATGAAGCGTCAGGGCGGGATAATCGGTTTCAATGCCTGGCGGATTGGATATGGCTGAGCCGAAACGATGGATTTCCTGTGAATGCGACCAAGGCAGCGTCAGGCGGGCCAGGACCTGCACATCGTCGTCGGCCCGGACCAGCACGGCGTGCCGGTCGACGGAAAGCGGATAGGCGGCATCATAGCCGGCAAAGTAATCCTCAGCGCCGGGCATAGGCCTGAGATAGGTGACGTCTTCAGCGGTCGCCCCCAGTTGGTGGACACCGGACAGCTCCGCATGGGCAAAGTCATCCAATTTGTTGCCGTCGCGGTCGACGTGACCGCTGTTTCCGGTGATCAGGAGCGAGCCGCCCCGATCGACAAACACTTTGAGCCGATCCAGTTCATCCTCCAGCATGACGGCCTGGTTCGGAACGACGATCAATTGACTCTTTTGAACGGCTTCATCAAGCTGCTTGAGGCAAGTCAGGTCAAAAGCCAGGTGGTCCGCGATCATTCCCTTAGCGATGTTCATCATCTTGTGACGCGGTGAGCCGGTCACATCTTTCGTGATTTTACCGTCTGCCAGTTGTCTTAGTGAAATCCGTCCCTGGTCTGGTCGGATAAATGACTCGAAGTTAAACAAATAGGACACGTCACGTTCCAGGACCGCATCAGGTGCCAGCTCTTTCTGGAACTTCGTCAGCTTGCGGTGCAGTGCGCCCATTTGCTCATAGAGCCGCGGATTCATGGTGCCGTCGGGATTGATCGCATCGATAAACACGAAAGCGCCGTTATGCGCAAACGAACCACTGGCCGTGAATTCAAGCTCTTCGGGCGTTTTCATCGTGGTATGGTCAGTCAATGAAACGCAGCGCGAGGTCATGAACTCAATCGGCCGGTTGTTGGTGGCATTGTTCAAGAATTTGCAGTAGGTCGAGTACATCAGGGAATTGCCGTAGAAATCGCCGGCCAGGTAGTCGCTCTGATCCAGGAACGCCTGGGTGTTGCCGCCCAGCCAACCGCTTTGCCAGGCGCCGCAGTTGAAGACGACGCTGATACCCGGCTTTTTGGACAGCAGCGTCTGGCGTACCATGACGGCAAAATCGACCAGCCACTGCTCGCGCTTCCTTTGGAAACGAACCCATTGAGGGTCGTGCCAGTCGACTGTTTCCGGTATTTCCAGACCTGTTTCATCATGGTAACGTTTGCGGCAGTCCGGGCAACAGCAGACCGTTCCGAACCAGCCCAGCATATCGATCCAGGCCCCGCAAAAATCATAATGCGAAGCCAAATCTTCCATCTGGGCCTTGACATACGCCTGATACCCGGGGGAACTCAAGCAGCACTGACCGTAACGACTGGGACTTCCGCCGGGGTATTGCGTGGTATGTGTTCCGTTTATTCTGATGAGGCGCCAGTGCGGATGGGTATCGAAGGCCCAGCGGCTCCAGATATTGAAGTAGGCTAAGGTGTTCAAACCTTTTTGCTGCAGCAGCGCCAAGGTAGGACCGACGATATCCTGACCTTTTAGACCGGCATGCATATGACCGGCTTGGGTTGGCCAGAAGCAGATCCCAAGACAATTGCCCGTATAGAGCTCCGATGTGTCGACTTCAGCGGTCTGCATGTTTTCTGCATATTTTTCTGCTGAGAATTTCGTCATGAAATGGGGATTCCAGTCAGGGATGTGCATGTCGACAAGATTGCGCCAGAAGGAGTGCTTAAACCACGTGCTCATGCTCGTTTCCTCGATTCTCGCGGGTATAGGCGGGTGCCTCTTATCAAGATCAGGTTCCTGTTTCAGCTTTCAACGGCAAGTCGTTATGCAAAATTTTCAATAGAAATGCGGATCGTTTTCACTGTAAGGCAAAAAGCAATAAATATGAGCATCTAATCTGATTATAAAATGGCTAATTGTCTATGTCAATATATTTATACACACGTTCTAATGCAAATTTTCATGATAATTGTGATTGACATTGCAAGCGGCTCCATCTAAAATGGGAATTGGATGAACCGGTTGAATCAAGGTGAGTCAATCAGGTCAAGCCCGTGAAGCATGTGTGCAACCGATCTGGAGGGCATGATATGCGCATCGTCGTCGGATCTATCCAGCAGGAAACAAACACATTCAATCCCGAACTTTCGACGCTGGCGGACTTTGTTCTGGCCGAAGGAAGCGAGCTGTTTGAGCATGTCGCGGTTACCGATTATTTACATTCCCAATCGTGTGACCTGATCCCCACGCTCTATGCCCATGCCTTGCCGGCCGGCCGACTGGCGCGACCTGATTTCGAGCTGCTGCTGCAAAGGATGCTGGCCAAGTTCCCATCTGGCGGGCCGATCGACGGCGTGTGGCTTTACTGCCATGGGGCGTTGGAGGTCGATCAAATCGGCAGCGGAGATCTGGAAATCCTGAAGGCGGTGCGACAACAGGTCGGTCCCGACGTGCCGATCGCCGTCGCGCTGGATTTTCACGCCAATCTCAGCGAAGCGATCGCCGATCTGGCCAACATCATCTGCGGGTACCGGACTGCGCCCCATACCGACATGGCGCAGACCCAGCTTCGCGCGGCCACGTTGCTGGTCGAAAGCATCCGGCGTGGCAAATTGCCCCGGTCGGTTCTGGTTCGCGTCCCGTTGATCATAACCGGCGACAAGGTCATAACGGCGGCCGAACCAATGCGCTCGATCATCCGGGCTTGTGAAGATGCTGCCCGGCAGGATGGAATCCTTGATGCGTCTGTCTTTAACGGCCAGCCCTGGGTCGATGCGCCCCAGACCGGCGCCAGTGCCGTCGTGGTGGCCCAGGATGATGATCATATGCCGATCGCCGGCAAACTGGCCGGGGATCTGGGCAGGATGCTCTGGGACGCCCGTGATCGCTATCGATTCCAGGCGGTCGCAGTCGAGCCTGGAAGCGCCATTCGCCAGGCGCTGGCTTCACAAGATGGGCCGGTTTTCATCAGCGACTCGGGTGACAACACGACCGCAGGCGCTCCGGGTGACCGCGTCGATCTGCTCGAGGATATGCTTCGTCATGACCTTAAGCAGGTCTTGCTGGCAGGCCTGACCGCAGCGCAAAGTGTCGCCTATTGCCGCACCGCCGCAATCGGGCAAGAGGTGCTGTTTCCTGAATCCGTAACCGATACGTTCGCCTGCCTGATGCGGCGGAAGGGGCTGCAACCGATTTTGCAAAGCCGAGGCCGGCTGCTGGGTTGGTATGGCGAAGATGCCGGCGCTTGTGCTGTTCTCTCCCTGCCAGGCATCGATATGTTGCTGACACACAAGCGCTGTGCGGTCATATCTCCGGCGATTATCGAATCAGCTGGCCTGGTATTTGCAGACTATCGCGTGATCGTGGTAAAACTGGGTTATCTTTATCCGGACCTGGCAGCAGTCGCGAAGAAGGCCTATATGGCCATGACACCTGGTGCCAGTTGCGAACAAATCGAATCAATTCCTTATCGGGTGGTCAGCCACCCCGTCTATCCGATCGATCGGGACTTTGACTGGATGCCGGCCAGCAGCAATCCGGCAGGTTAAGCGCAGCGATCCGATGTCACGAAGTCATGAAGACAGCTGCCGATATGGCAGCAAGCACAAGGAGGAATCAATATGGCGTACTACGACCTCGCAGAACATGGTGGAAGAATTGAAAAAGTCAGAGCGATCCTGCAGGAAAATGACCTCGATTTTGCCTTTGTTTACTACGATGAATTCAATGTCGGCAACGGCTGGTATCTGACTGCCTGGTGCCCGCAGTTCGAGAGCGGAGCGGTTTTAGTGCCGCGCGAAGGAAAGCCCCTGATCCTGGGTGGCCCGGAAAGCGAACCTTTTGCCCAGCAGGACAGTGCGATCAAGGAAACGCGTAATCTGCCGGTCTTCATGGTCCCGGACGAAGAATATCCGAACGCGACCATTATCTCGTTTGCAGATCTGTTCGCTGAGATCAGCCAGAAACAGCAGATCCGCCGGGTTGGCATGGTTGGTCTCGACCAGATGCCGGTTTCGGTTTATCGCCAGATATCCGAAAGCTTCAAAGGCGTGACACTGGTCGATATAACGGAAGATTTCCTGCGCCTGCGTCATCACAAGTCTGCCTGGGAGCGGGAACAGGTCCGGGCGGCCTTTGGCCTGGCCTGGCAGTCCTATGAGCAGATGGCTGCAGCGGTCAGGCCTGGGGCCCGCGAGTATGAAGTTGCCGCGGCCGGCGAAGCGATCGCCCGCATCCATGGCGCCAGCAGTTTCGCGTTTAAAACGATTGTTGGCAGTGGCGCTCGCGCCAATGCGGTCGTTCCGACTGCGATGGACAAGGAAATGACAGCCGGTGAAATGGTCATGCT
>Ga0172382_10004906_pt1 | contig 20239 bp, 14 predicted proteins | sample Leawel138RmetaG_FD_122245 | JGI IMG/M metagenome (GOLD analysis project Ga0172382, IMG submission 122245) | Leachate microbial communities from a municipal landfill in Southern Ontario, Canada - Leachate well 138R metaG | ecosystem: Engineered > Solid waste > Landfill > Unclassified | place... | reverse complement strand
GGTCGAAGTAAACTGATTGAGCATAGAAAAAAACAAACCCACCGGACTCGGCGAATGTGCAAGCGATTTGATGTGGTGATTTTTCGCTGACATGTCGAATGCGCCGCCTACATCCCGGGTATGGCGCTGGTCATAGTTGACCGGATACTTCCTCTCAAGAAAGCCGATGGCGCTTGCGACGTTGCCTTTCTGTTCGTTCCTCGGATCCCATCCGACCAGCCTGGCATAGCGCATCACCGCACTGTCGACCTGCGCGTCGCTCCACGCGCCCAGCGCGCCTTCTGTCGGAGCGCCCACAAGAAAGATATCGACTAACCCGCCGATTGTGCCGCATGCGACCGCCGAAAGATAGTCGTAGCGGTCACACCGTGTCGTGCCCTGGATCAGGTGTAACACGTTGTCCGACTCTGCCTTTTGATTGAGATAGTCTGCATTTACGCTATTCATAGCTTTGCCCTCACTCTCCCGCCGTCAAATATCCGTACAGCGACTCTTCCACTCCGTCTTGCATTTGATACACGATGTTGACAATGGGCAATAACTTCCCTTCATTGTATTGAATCTGCGTTTGCTTCAATGTGAACCTAGCCCTTAAGCCACCTTTTTAATTTATTTTCCCGTTTTTCTAACACTTCTTCTATATTGTATGTCTTGTATAAAAAGGGTTGTTTTATATATTTTACTGCTATAGGTCTGGAATAAATGGTGGATTCATCGGATATTTTTGGTTCTGTCCAGGGATCAAGTGTTCGAATATAATCTTTGCCGGCATACCTATAATCTCTTTTACCGACCTTTAAAAATAAGGCCGCTGCTTTTCCTGTCTGACCGTTTACCGCCATTCGAATCTGCAAATCCGACTCCTTGGCCGAACTTGCTTTATCCAAAAACCAAACGGGCAAATTAATTCTTGGATATTTGTGACGCCTTGGATATAGCGACCAGGTCTTTATTTTCACATCTTCAAGACCGAACTGGGATTTGAACATAGGGGGTATATCCCGGCAGATAATTCGCTTTCTCGGTACATCCAATTTACTTTCTTTCATAGGGGCAAAAATATGGACGTCATTCTCTAAAAATGCCGGGGTAAAAGCCGTTGATTCACCATAATCCCAAGGGTTCAGCTCGTCCATCAGATAAATGTCGAAGAGCGAGTTCTGGGGACTTCCCCAATTGATTCTATCCTGATAAAAAGTAAACTGCCCACGGTCAGTGTCAACAGTTGCTTTTATGCTAAAATCCTCAACTAAATAGGGTAAATATACCGCTTTAAGTTCTGACTTTATCCTCTTTTTTATATCCTGATCTGCAAAGTCCTTCCTGTTTTCTTCCACCAAACGAAGGAGTTGTTCAATGGCTTGTTCCCTACTAATCTTAAATACCAGAGCTTGCGTATACATTTCACTATCATTGCCAAATACTAAGTCTTCACCATAGGCTCCACTTTTATAAACATCTGATGCCATAATCTTGTTGTTACAGTATCCACACACAAAAACACTTTGAGTTGAAAAGCCTGTAATTTTTCCACCACAGAAAGGACAGTCAAAAGATTTTTCTTCTCTATTAAACCACTTTTCGAAGGTTCCCTTATCAAAATTATAAAGATTTTCGTCCAGGTTGCTTGTTCTCCGTCTCAACTCTCCAGGGAGCCAGTGGAATTGTAAGGAATCTTCATCATCCCCCACATGAGTGAGGTTTATAAACCCATCAAAAAGTCTAATCGGAAGATGCCTGAAGGCCATTTTAGATGTATTAGAATGATAATCTGCTTCCCAGGGAGCAAAACTTCCACAGTAAGGACAGGCAAATCCCTCAGATTTCTGATCAAAATAGGACGGTGAACCGCACTGCTTGCATTTTATGGCTGTTGTATCCTGATCTTGCATACTTATCTCCTAGCTATACTCGACGCGCATTTTTCCATCAGTTTATCCGCGATTGACCCGTTCACAACGCAAGGCTATAGTTGAACTATCGCAGGCTCGAGCTTGCCGCAAGGAATCCAAACTCGCAGCAAGCTTCATATTTCTTAAATTATAACAGGGGATGCAGCTATTTCAAAGAGTATTCACGCCAGCTACTCGATGCACCCGGCCTTTGGCGCATACAGCGGATCATCCGATGCCTGCGTAAAATGCTTGTAATAAACACTAACCGCCTGACCGTCCAGGGTCGTCTCTTCGGCCAGATCGGCCAGACTCAGATGCTTCAGTCCGTTGTGCTGCATAAACCGGCGCGCCTGCTCAGCAAACGGCTCGTGCTCCGGTAGAAACGGTGTTTCTTCGACATACAGATGTTGACCCTGTCCGCGCTTGGGGTATTTTAGAAACAACAGCGTCGCCATGGTCTCATCTTCGGAGATTTCGATTTCCATATAATAAGTGTCGTTCTGCTCGCTGTATGCGTCGAACTCTTCCTGTCCGAACGGCGGGCCGCCGTCGAGCGCAATGTAAAACGTCTCAGCGGCTGTCCGGTCGAAATCGCTCAGGTCGTCGATATTGGCATCCGGGAAATAACGCCGGAGTTCATCTTCCCAAAACAGCATTGACTCTTTACCTCCTAAGTGATATTTGCTTAACGCCCATACTTTCGGATCCTGCCTTCGCCATGCACGAGAGCGTAGCAATCACCGAGATCCATTCCGTCTATATGCAAATGGGCATGCAGCGTTCATTCTTCCAAATCTATGCAGCAATATGCAATCCGGGAACGCCAAATCTAACAACTGCTTAAATTATACCAACACCAGCCGCTTTCGGAAAGCGATACCGGACAAAAGGTGGACAGCACCTTTTAACAAAAATATGCTATCATACATTTAGGCAGAATTTATTATAGATCGTTATCGGAGGAATAAATCATGAGAAAGAAAGTCGACCTAACGGGCGTGCAGATTGACTGCGGCGCCTCGAAGCTCGGAGCCTGCATCGGCCCGTATGCAATACGGATCGCCGGACTGGCCGAAGGCATCCGAAAACTCGGCTGCGAGCTCAACGACAAAGGAGACATCGTCCAGCCGTGCGGAGGTGGAGATTCGCCGACGCTTCGCAACTACGAGTCGGTCGTGCAGACGTGCAAGGCGCTGTACGAATCCACTATGGAATCGTTTCGAAACGGTGCGTTTCCCATCGCAATCGGCGGTGACCACAGTCTCGCCGCAGGCAGCATCGCAGCCACGCTCAAGCAGCATAAGAACGTAGGTGTCATCTGGATCGACGCACATGGCGACTTTAACGACGAACAGATTACCGAAACGGGCAACATGCACGGCATGTCGTTTTCAGCGGTCTGCGGCTTCGGACCGGAGATCATGGTCGACTACGGCCAAGGTCCCGTCTATGCAGATGTAACAAAATGCGTGCAGATTGCCGCCCGGGATTTAGACCCTGCGGAAACCCTTAAAATGAAAGCGTCCGGCCTCAACGTGTTCGCCATCGACACCATCGACAAGCTCGGCATGCAGGAAGTCGTGCGCCGTGCCATCGACATCGCATCGGACGGCACGGCGGGCATCCACTTAAGCTTCGACATCGACTCGCTTACACCGGAGGCCGCACCGGGCACCGGCACGACCGTGCACAGCGGACTCACGATCCGGGAGGCTTTCCTCGCCGTCGAAATGCTCCACGAATCAGGCAAACTGTTGGCGATGGACATGGTCGAAGTCAACCCCATCCTGGACATCGGCAACCAGACCGCCCACCTCGCGAGCGAACTCGTGCTGGCTGCTCTCGGTAAAGTCGTGTATTAATACCTACACAGCCGGTATCGTCAGCTCCCCTCTCAGGTTCTCCGTCATCAGCTGCTTAACGCGGTCCGTGCCGCAGCCGAGGCTCAGCAGATAATACAGTTTCGTGACGGCGGCTTCCACCGTCATGTCGTATCCGTTTACGGCTCCGGCGCGCGCCAGCTCTTCGCTCACCTCGTACTCGCCGATGATGGCTGTCCCTTTGAGGCACTGCGTGCACACGACGACGACGGTATCGTTATCCCTGGCGCGGGTGAGCAGCTTCTGCATGGTGCCCTGCCGATCCGGGATGTTGCCGGCTCCGAATGCTTCGATGACGATGCCCTTTAAGTGCTCCGTCATGATATTTTCGAACACTTCGAACTGAATGCCGGGGAAAATCTTGAGCACGGCGATCTGCTGCTCTCCGAACTCGACGAGCCGTAGACCGCTTCCGGCAGGCCGGATCCTCTTTTCGTCGAGCGCAATGCGGATGCCCACGTGGGCGAGCGGCGGATAATTCGGCGAGTCGAATGCGACGAGGTCATCTGCGCTCACTTTCGTCGCCCGGTTGCCGCGATACAGAAACCCGCCGAAGTACAGGCACACTTCGGGCACATCGCAATGTCCGGCGATGATCAGCGCCGTAATCAGGTTGTCGCGGGCGTCGTTTCTCAGCTCTGCAAGGGGAATCTGTGACCCCGTTAAAACGACGGGCTTCGTAAGCCCGTCGAGCATAAACGACAACGCCGATGCGGTGTAGGCCATGGTATCCGTACCGTGCAGGATCACAAAGCCGTCGTAGGCGTCGTAATTGCTTCTAATATCTCTTGCAACGGCAATCCACTCGTCGAGCGCCACGTTGGACGAATCGAGCAGCGGATCGTACTGAATCAAATCAAAGACCGGAAGTTCCGGCGCCGCCTGCGATGCGATATCCGCAAGCGCCGCGCGCAGATAGTCCTCGTCCGGCGCATAGCCGCTGTCCGTGCGCGCCATTCCGATCGTGCCGCCGGTGTAGATGATGCAGACTTTTTTCATGTCAGCCCCCCTGCCCGCACGCCCCTGTCCAAATTCCGCGGCGGAACACGTCCATCATCTCAGCCGTCAGCGATATGCTGCTCGAGGGCTCGGGAATATCCTCCCGCTGCATCCAGACGGCCACGGCCAGCTCTTCTTCGTCGAGCTGGATGCTGTCGCTCCCGTCGAGCTCGCAGAAGTAGCCGGCTAAAAGCGTGTCGGTAAACGGCCAGGGCTGGCTCTTGTAGTACTGGATGTTCTTGACCCGCAACCCCACTTCCTCCATCACTTCGCGCCGAACTGTCTGTTCAAAATTTTCGCCGATTTCGTTATAGCCGGCGATGAGCGCAAATCCGCCCAGACCCCGATCGGCGTATTTCGTCAGGAGCAGGCGGTCGCCGTCGTACACGCCGACGATTACGCAGGGCGAAATCGTCGGATAGACGGTAAACGCACAGGCCGGGCAGTACAGCATCCGCTCTTTGTCCGAGCGCTCGAGCTTCGCCCCGCAGCGGCTGCAATAGATGTGGTTGTCGTACCAGCGCCGCAGCTGCAGCCCGACGACGCCCGCAAACGAGCGCCAGTACTTTTTCTCCGAACGGAAACGCGAACTGCTCGCATACACCCAGCCCGGCACGCTGTCGAGCTCCTTCTCGTCGACGAGGAAATAGTTCAGCTCGTCGATTGTAAAAAGAAACTGCGCCTGCTCCGCCAGGTCCGGATGCGTCGCCGCATAATCGGAAAACGACGGGTACCAGAGCTTGTCCTTGTCCTCTCGCACCAGCACGCAGTCGTCCTGGTACGACAGAAACAGATCCTCCGGCCCCGCCTGTTTGTTCCGAAACACGTTATGAAATACTCTCGGTTCGATGTCCTGTATCATGTACTTCCTTCAGCTCTCTGTGCGGCGGTACACCGCCGCGTCTTATTTGCTCCGGTCGTGGACCACAAGCTCCAGCGAATCCGGTCTGGAATAGTGACCGGTCGGATCGAAGTCCATCCGCGACAGCGGCACTTTGTTCATATTCAGGTCCGCATAGACGATGCCTTCCTGGTCCCACAGCGGCTCGGCGACGTACTTCCCAAACGGGTCGATGACGCATGTGCCGCCCGGGCAGAAGCGATCCGGCAGGTTCTCTAGCTCGTGAATGTAGTTGAGGTCCTGCGGATACATATCCTTCGTCGCGTACATGTTGCAGCTGACCACAAACGTCCGGCTCTCGAGCGCGATGTGCTTCATCGTCGTCTGCCAGTCCTCGCGGTTGTCCGCCGTCGGTGCGATGTACAGCGAAATGCCTTTTTCATAGAGAGCTACGCGCGCAAGCGGCATGTAGTTTTCCCAGCAGATGAGCGAACCCATCGGTCCCCAGGGCGTGTCGACGGCAATCAGCGTGTCCACATCTCCCTCGCCCCAGATCAGACGCTCGGAACCCGTCGGCTTCATCTTGCGGTGCTTGCCGAGATACGAACCGTCCGGCCCGAAGAAGGCGACCGTGCAGTACAGCGTGCAGTTGACGGCGTCGCGCTCGGTCATCCCCATCACGACGTAGGCTCCGGCTTCCTTGGCGGCTTGAGCGATGACGTCGGTGTCTTCGCTCGGCACGATGACGGAGTTGTCATAATACCGCTTCCAGTCTTCCCGGCCTTCCATCGTGCGGCTTCCGACGATGTAGCCATACGAAAAGCCTCTGGGGTAGCACGGGATAAAGCACTCGGGAAATACGATGATATCCGCGCCGTTTTTCCCCGCCTCCATGATGAGATCGACCGCTTTATCAATCGTCTGGTTCTTGTCGAGCACGACCGGCGACGCCTGAACGGCCGCCACCCTGCACTTGTCAGCTAAATCTTTCATTGTTCCTCCTCGCATTTTCTTATGCACTTACTCATACTGCAACACTTCCGCCTCGCCGCGCAGCGCGCGCAGGCCACCGTCCGCAAGCGCCTGCAGCTCGTCCTCGCCCGGATACACATACACCGGCGCAATAAAGCCCACGCGCTCTTTTATCCAACCGACGAACAGATCGTCGTACGCGATGCCGCCGGTCAGCACGATACCGTCGACGTCGCCCTTCAAAACCGTTGCAAACTGGCCGATGTCCTTAGCCACCTGATACGCCATCGCCTCGTAGATGAGCGCCGCTTCCTGATCGCCGTTTTTAACCCGCTCAGACACTTCCTTCGAGTTCGTCGTCCCAAGATACGAATACAGCCCGCCCTGTCTGCGGACCTTCCTCTGCAGCTCGTCCATCGTGTACTCTCCGGAATAGCAGAGCGCTAAGAACCCCCGCAGCGGCAGACCGCAGCAGCGCTCCGGCGAAAACGCTCCGTCACCGTCGAGTGCATTGTTGACATCGACCACCAGGCCCTTCTCGTGTGCGCCCACGCTGATGCCGCCTCCCAGGTGCGCCACAATCAAGTTAAGAGATTCGTACGGCACGCCTTGCTCTTTCGCATGACGACGCGCCACGGCTTTGTGGTTCAACGTGTGATACGAACTCGTCCGCTCGACTTCCTTGAGCCCGGAAATCCTCGAGAGTTCGTGGAACTCGTCGACGACCGGCGGGTCGACGACGTACGCCTTCAAGCCGACGCCTTCTGCAAACTCCCGCGCGAGCATGCCGCCGAGGCTGGAGGCGTGCTCCCCGTGTACACCGCTGGCCATGTCTGCGATCATGGCATCGTTTACCTCGTACACGCCGCTTTTGATGGGCTTGACCGGGCCGCCGCGGCCGACGATGAGCGAAAACTCCGTCAAATCGATATCGTTTTTATCCATAAATGTCTGGATCAGCTCCTTGCGATACGGCGCCTGATCCGCCACCCGCTCGTACTGCATCAGCATGTCCGGATCGTGGCGCACTGTCTCTTCCAGCACTTTCCGCTCATCTTCGTACACTGCGATTTTTGTGGATGTGGAGCCGGGGTTGATGATGAGCAGTTTATACATGGCTGACCTCGTTTCTGACTGCGAGCGCGGCGAGCGCAATGGAGTTGACTTTAACGCGCGCTTTATCTGCGCGCGACATGAGCACGATCGGACGCTTCGCTCCGATGATGAGTCCGGCGCTGTCTGCACCTGCAAAATACGTGAGCGCCTTCGTGAGGATATTGCCGGCGTCGAGATCGGGCACGAGCAGCAAATCGGCCTGACCGGCGACGTCACCCGACAGACCCTTCATCTTCGCCGCATCGACGTTGATGGCGTTGTCCATCCCGAACGGCCCCTCCACGATGGCGCCTGGTATCAAACCCTCACGATTCCACTCAACAAGCTGCCGGGCGTCGAGCGTCGAAGGCATGTGCGGATCGACTTTTTCCTTAGCGGATACGACGGCGACCTTCGGCGTTTCGAGCCCCATCGCATGGCAGAATTCGATGGCATTGTTGAGAATGCCACGCTTGGCTTCGGCGTCCGGAGCGATGTTCATGCCCGCATCCGTAATGTACAGCAACCTGGGGTACGCCGCCAGACAATAGACAGCGATGTGGCTCAGCAGCCTGCCCGTGCGGAGTCCGTAGTCCTTGTTCAGGACCTCCTTCAGGATGACCGATGTATCGACCATCCCTTTCATCAGGGCGTCTGCACGGCCGCCCGACACGTGCTGTGTGGCAAGCCGACAGGCTTCGACATCGTCCTGTGCGCCGACGATCTGCGCATCGCACGGCAACCCGTGTTCTTCGCACAGACGGCGGATTGCCTGCTCATCTCCGAACAGGATCGGCTCGATGATTCCGAGCTCCCGGGCCATAAACGAGGCTTCGAGCACGCCGTGCTCCGCTGCGGGTGCAACCGCCAGCCGAATCGGCCCGGCTTCTTTCGCCCTGGCTATGATGTCTTCAAAATTGCGCATCGCTTTACTCCTACTGTTTTTCAAAAATCGAAGCGGCTTCGGCCATATTTTCGATCACCGGCACGCCGAAGGGACACCGTTCCTCGCAGCTTCCGCAACCGATGCAGTCGCTGCCGGCGCTCTCCAGCGATGCGTAGTGCGACCGGACGGAAGGCGGCACGTTGTCCACATCCAGTCGGGCGATATCGAGGTATTTGTTGACCGTTGCGATGTCGATATCCGCCGGACACGGCAGACAGTGACTGCAGTATACACACTGACCCGCAAAGTCGTTGCGCAGCGTACCCAGCACCGGTGTATAGTCCCGCTCTTCGTCGCTTGCGTCGAAGTAGCGCATCACGTCCACCATTTCCGCCGCCGTCTCGCAGCCCGGCAGCACGCTTGCAACGGCCGGGCGCGTCAGCGCATAGTGGAGGCACTGAGGCACCGTCAGCGGGTTTTCGAACGGCGTATGCTCGGGCGACAAGAGTTTGCCGGCCCCGAACGGCTTCATGACCGTGATCCCGACTCCGCTCTGTTCGCACAGTTTATACAGCTCGGCCCGCTTCGGGTCGATGCCGCGAAACGCGGCTGCATCCAGCCCTTTGTGCAGCTCGTCGAGCACGTTATCTTTGGCCGGGTACAGGTCGAATGCCATGTTGATGCTGAACATCATCAACTCCGGCAGCCCCGTTTTGATAACGCGCATCGCCGTCTCGGGGTTGTGCGAGCTGAAGCCGATGTGGCCGATGTCACCCTGCTCCTTGAGCCGCAGCACGTAATCGGCAAATCCGGTTTCGAACACTTCTTTATAGTCCTTCTCCGAGTCGATAAAAAACATCATGCCGAAATCGACGTAGCCGCCGAACAGGCGCAGCATCTCCTCGAAGTAGCGTTTGGCCGTCGGAAGATCGCGGCTGATGTCGTACTGCTCGCGGATGTCGGTCGAACCGATGTGGCCCTGCACCATCACATCCCTGCGGCGCGTTCCGAGCGCCTTTGCGATGTTCGTGCGAACTTCGAGCCCCGGCATAAACACCTCGAAGAGGTTGACGCCGCAGTCGAGCGCTGCATGCACGGTCTCCTCGACCTGCGCATACGGCCTCCGGTCGAGCTGCTCGCAGCCGAGGCCGATGATGCCTGCCTGCTTCCCTGTTTTACCGATTTCTCTGTATTGCATATAGGTTCTCCCTCCGAATTATGCGGGATCGCCGAATCAGCTTACCGATCTACGATTCTAAGCTCTGTTCCCATCCCGAATGGCGACCTTGCAGATTTGCTCTCTTATTTTTTCTCTTTCACAAAATCCTGCACAGCCTTTATCGTGCGGTCGATCTCCTCCGGCGTGTTGTACGGCGCAAGTCCGATGCGCAGCAGGCCGCCCTGATCTCCGAGCTTCAGCACGTGATTTGTAATCTCGATGGCGTAGAAGTCACCGTCCCATACAAACAACCCGCGCTCCGCCAGGTAGACCGCAATGTCGTGCGCGTTGACGCCGTCGATGGTAAACGACACGGTCGACGTTTTCGGATAGCCTTCGGGTGACGTGCGCAGCCGCAGTCCTTCGATCTTCCCAAGCTCGATGCGCAGCTTCTCCGCGAGCGGTTCTTCGTAGGCATCGATGGCGAGCATGCCTGCGACGACGTCCCGGCGCTTGCCTTCGAGACCCGCCAGGTCGCCCGGAAAATACTCCGCGTGACGCCGGCCGATATCTGCGATGAAGTCCACTGCCGCCGCGCAGCCGCATATGTGTTCGAAGTTCGGGGTTCCCATTTCGATTTTGACGGGCGGCTCGGTGTTGTCTTCCGAAAGAACGCGATACGTGCGCAGCTTGGCAAGCGCATCGCGCTTCGCATACATAACGCCCATGTGCGGTCCGAAATATTTGTAGGCAGAAGTGACGAGAAAGTCCATGCCGATTTCCTGCACGTCGATCGGCTTGTGCGCAGCGTAGTGCACGCCGTCGATGATCGTAACCGCACCGACTTTGTGCGCCTGCTCGACGAGCGACTTAACGTCGGTGATCGAACCGTTGGCGTTGGCCGCCCAGTTGATCGCCACGACCTTCGTTTTGTCCGAGAGCTTCGACAGAAAATCGTCGACATCCAGCGTATACGTATCCAGATCGACGCGAGCGCTCTTTACGACGATGCCGCGCTCGGCAATCGAACGCAGCGGTGAGCGGTTCGACTCGTGATCGATGTCCGTGATGAGCACTTCGTCACCCTCTTGCAAGTCGCGGGCGATCGCCAGTACGACCTTAAAGTTGTTCGTTGTGGAGCTTTCTCCGAACACGACTTCATCCGCACTGCAGTTGAAAAATGCGGCCATCGTTTCGCGCGCATTATCGACGAGATCCATCGTCTCGATGGACGTTGCAAAGCAGCCGTGCGCGTTCGCATTGTGATAAAACAGGTATTCGCTGATCGCATCCACGACGCGCCTGGGCACCTGCGTGCCTCCGGGGCCATCTAAAAACGCGGCCGGATATCCGTTGACCGTCTTGCACAGGCACGGAAACTGCTCGCGTACGTAGTCGATATCAAATTTGAATTGTTTCATGGTGCTCCTCCTTCTGCGGGTTGCCGCCTGCCGGGTCGAAACTCTGCCGGCCCATACTCATGAGTATACCACAAGGCCTGCCTATAAATCTGCAGGTTTTGCATGCACGATCAGTCGCGAATTGTCGAACTCGTACGTGCATGTTACAAGCGTCAGTATGCGGGCGGGAATTTCCGTCAGCTCCAGCGCGCCGTGCATGTTCCGCTCCGCGCATTCCTGCACATAGCGCCCGAATTCTGCCTGACTTGCGAACTCGAATTCAAAAAACCTGTCGCTTCCCTTATAGATATAGACGGAAAAAATATCCCACGTCGACTTTCCGCCCGGATACTCGTAGATTACCTGCGGATTCTTTTCAAATGCGTCGATTTTCTTCAGTTGTGAAAGGCTTCCGAACATGCTCCCGTCTTTCATGTTGTGTCCATAGATGACGGTCTGCAATTTGTTCGCACTCGCGTCGCTTGTCGCGTCCATAAAGATGGAGCCGTGGATCGCATACTCCTTGAGCGCATTGCGGCGCAGGTAGTAGTCGTTATTGCGGGCCTGGAGCACGGGGTAGTCGACCTTCGAGCCGGTGACCTGGATCCACCCGACGATGTCTTCGTTGACTGCTCTCAGTCCCTCGAAGCGATCCTTCTGCGCCGCGCTCGGTTTCGGCTGACGGTACTCCGCGCGCAGCGCATCGCTCAGCTGAGTTTCCGCCTGCGATGCGCGCACGTATTCGTACAGCTTGTAGCCGCTGAACGCCGCCGTGCAGATAAAGACGAGAAGCAGAAACGTATAGATTCCTCTTTTTCGTCCCCTGCTCCGGGCACGTGCCTCTTTCCGCACTGTCTGAAGCGCGCGGTCTTCCATTTCTTCCGGCAGCGGTTCGACTTCGGACTCTGCCTCGGGCTCGGTTATTTGGATGAACCCCTCTTCCGGCACCAGTTCGACTTCGGGCTCGATTATTTGCACAAGCTCTTCTTCCCACACTGTCTGCTCTTCGGAATCCGCCGGCGGCAACGTAAAAAACTTCTCCCCGGGCGCCAGCAGATCGTCGATGTCCTCCTGCAGCTCGCGTTGATCCTTATAGCTCTTATACACACCATACGCAGCGACAAGCGCCGCCCCGATCCACAGAGGAGCCTGTGACTTCTGTCTGCCCGGTTTGTTCTTCTTTGACAACGTTCTTCCCCTCTTCCGCTCCGACGGCATCCACCCATCCCAGGTTGATGCATACCGGTCCCGTTGTAAAAAAGAGGCGCCAATGGCGCCTCTTCAGTAGGCCCTTAGATTAATACCATAGCCTATCCAGTATACCCTATTGAGTTTTACCTTCGCAACCGTCTATTCTTCGCCTAACGAAGAGCGCCTGCGAAGCACGTACCAGATTCCAAGCAGCGAGGCGATAAGCCCCGCCACCCACGCAGCCGGCATAAAGTCGTCGCCGGTCTTGGGCAGCCTTGCGTCGTCTCCGAGCACATCTCCGTCTTCATCGCCGGGTTTGCCGGGGTCTTTTTCGTCGGTATCGCCAAGCACGCCTTCTTCTTCTAAATCTTCATCGTGCTTATCGTTTATAAATGCCGCCGCGGCCATTACATCTTCCTCAATGGTGCCTTTTACGCTTAGTGGTCCGTGCTTGTAGCCATCACTCGTGTAGTCGTCTTCGACAACCGTATACGTAACGCCCTCTGTAATTTCTACAATTGTGATCGATTCCCCATGCGCCAGCTGTATCTTGTCTCCGCTCTTAATCGTACCGTTTCCGAGACTTCCGAAGTATTCGAAGCTCTGGACCTTGTCGCTGAACGTTACCGTAAACGTAAACTTCTTCGACTTATCCCCGGCGTTACCCGTCACCTTTTTGCTGATCATCAGCATGCCTGTCTTTGGCACGACTTTTTTGCTCTTGTCGTTTTCCAGCTTTGTCGCAGCAGAAGTAATCTTCCCTTCTACTTTCGTGTAGTCCGTTACACCGCCAACAACTGGGTATCTGACAGATGCAGCTAATGTATCCGTAGTCAGCTTGTAACCTGACGGCGAGGAGAGCTCCTTGATTGTGTAGCCGATACTGCCATCGTCAATCGGTACATCGGTAAATGTCACCGTCCCGCCAATACTTGGTGCTGTCTGCACATACGGATCGCCCTTGTAATCGGTTCCGCTCAGTTCGAACAACCCGCCGCTCAGAGGCGTCACTCCGTCTCTCGAGTCGACTTTGGCAAACGAGATGTCGGCCAGACCCTTTTTGTCTACATAAATGTTAGTCTTCGTAGAATCGTGTGAGCGAGTCAAGTCGGCGATCAGCCCCGTCTTCCCGACGTTATATTCAACCTCGACGTCGAAGATCTTTGCGGGTGCCGCGGGCAGCAGATAACCGGCCGGAGCCTCCGTTTCTGTGATTGTGTACGTCCCGATTTGTATTCCCGTAAACGTCACTATCCCGTTTGCGTCGGCAACCCTATCCGCCTGCGTTACGGAATTTAGGTTATAGTCCGTCCCCGCTAAAGTGAATTTTCCGCCGGAAAGATCAATCGTATTTCCGTTTTCGTCGACGCCCTGTTTCGTAAACTGAACGTCGATCGTATTCGGCGTATTGATAAACTCCGTCGATGCATCCGTTACGACTGTTCCGTTTAGCTTGACAACGACGGCCGTTTTTGTCGCGTTGTACTCAACGACGACATTGATCGGCGTGCTGTCTAACAGATGCCCTGCCGGTGCTTCGGTCTCTGTAATCGTATAGGTTCCTAGCTCAAGATTCGCAAAGGAGACGATCCCGCTTGCGTTAGCAGCTACATCAGCGATTGTTATGGAAGTCCCTTCGTAGTTCGTACCGGCCAGAGTAAATTTGCCGCCGCTGAGAAGTTCGCCCTTCGCACCTTTTTTCGTAAAGGCTACATCAGCCAGAGCTTTTGCATTTATGACCATTACAATTTGATCACCGGATAGTTTTACTCCATATGCGTACGGGTCTGACGGAATCAGATAGCCGGGAGACGGCTCGGTTTCCTCTACATAAAAGGTCCACGAAGGTAAGCTTTCAAACTTTGCCTCTCCGTTTCCATCCGTTTCTTTCGTAATATCCTTTCCGCCGCTTGTAATCGGAAGTTTCCCTGCATTCGTCAATCTAAACTCCGCATCTTTTAGCAGGTTCCCGGCACTGTCTTTCTTGATAACGGTTAAAGTATTGCTCCCGCTCCCACCTGAACTATACAAGTTGTTGACGACGACGGATCCTGAAGAGTACGTACTATCGGCTCCGCCTCCGCTTCCGCTTATGGACACCGTGTTCTGTAGATCGATACTGTCTTCGACAATAATGGTATCAAACTCTAATATGTATGCTTTCTTCGTCGGAGTGGGCAGATACACTGACAACTGATCCTGGTCGCCAACCTTCGAGATGGTGGTGCTAAATTCGGTATCGGTCGCGGCAGAAGCATTCTTTGTTACTTCCGCTCCCTTTATGAGCGGATCCGTTGCATTGGCTTGAACAGTTGCTTCGAACAGCTTTACTGAGTCTGGATCAAGTTGTAATGCCGCGTTCAGCAAATCCACCACTTCGCCGTTCGTGATTGCAACTTGCGCTCTATTGACTTCAACGGTCCAATGAATCGTATCGTCACCCTTTGTATATTTATGCGATTTCTGAACAAATGGATTCCGAATATTTGCAGTGGCAGAATGCGTTACGTCACCTTTCCCATCTTGTGATAATACTGCAGTGTTTTTGAATGGTTTCGTACCGGACCATTGTTCTTTTAAAGCGACATCTGTGAGCCTCGTCCAAAACGTAATGGTATACTCCTCGCTGGTCGCCACAGGCAACGTAACGAAAAAGTCCGTACCTTCATGCACAGCACTGCGGGTCACACCTATATCGGGAGACACCTCAAATTTATGAGTGGCATCAATTTCTAAGACCATGCCGTCAGGCAATGTATCCGTTATTTTTGCATTCGCAAGAGGCAGCTTGTTTCTGTTGACGACGATTTCCCACTTCATGAGATGAGTATTGTAATTATATCCTCCTCCTGTAGGGATTCCCTTATTAAGCATTTGGCTGCTAAATTCTTTATTTCCTGTCTCCTCAACCCCACCGCCTGTATACGTCAATTTAACGCCGTTGTTGTATTGGATGTTCCCGTTTTTATACAAGGCATCAAAATCTGTGATTTTAGTGTAGTACGTTATTGTGTGCTTCTTCGCAATATTGCCTAAATCAAGCGTGAATGCATAATCGCCGCCAGAAACAAATACACCGTCATCCGCATTCGAGGTAATGGTTTGATTGACTTCACCGGACGATGAGACTATAAATGCATGCCCGGAATTATCTATCAGCAATTCCTGACCAGAAGGAATCGTATCCACGATGACGGCATTCGGCATGGTTATTTCGTGACTATTTACTTGGATTGTCCATTTAATCGTATTGCCGGCGGGATTATGAATAAATTGCTCACTAGGTGAAGTTTTTTTCAGCAACCCTCCGCCACCGATTCCTGTGCCTTGCCCCGTTGTATTATAAGTATAGGTAGGCGCCTTTGTGAGGTCATCGCTGTTATCCCAAAGAAGCATAGCTGTATTCGCCACATTGATGGCTACATTGGAACCTAAAAAAACATCTTTATTCTTAGCTTCCGTATAGAATGTCAATATCGCCTCGGTACCAGCCTCCGGCTGATTTCCGGAAGGGAAGTAATACGTAAATGTATCACCATTCGTGTCATCCGTTACATACTTATAATCTCCATTCTCCGAGCTGCCAAGGACGGGGTATCCGTGAAGCTCCCAATTGTTATTGTTATTGGATGAGCAGAATCACCTTGCATCAGCTTTAAATCCTTATGGAGGATATCGACAACCCGAGCCCCGGTCAAGCTGTCCCCAGCGGTGCCTGGTATATGGACCTTGATCGTCCACTTCATAATGTCTGCCGTATCCGTGGATTCCGTTGTAACGTTCCCGCTTTTTTCGAACCAGTCGAGCAAAACAGTTGCAGTCTGCGAATCTGCAGCACTGTCCTCTCCGCGCTTCAAGCTAACCGTATTTTTATGCTCGCTTTCTCCATTTTCTTTTCCATCCAGACGATCAAATTCTGTCGGTTTCGTCTTATAAGTGATCGTCTGATCCCCGGTCGTATCGCTAGTAAAGGTATATTTTATCGAGTGCGGACTAGAAAGTTCATCTATATCTAAGGTTAAGTCAGCAATCGCTGCCCCCCCGACTTCAAAACTTCCGGGCACAAATTTTTGATTGGTGCTATATTCGTCAATTACCGTGAAACCCTTATAGGATAAGCCCGTATCCCCTTTAGGCACTTCTACCCCGACCGTCCACGTGATTTCGTTCGTTGTTACGTTATAGGTGCCACTTTTCGTGAGTGTACTCTCGGTAGGAAGCGGTTCCCTTTTCACAGTGATTATATCTGTACCAAATACAATCTGCGTTTCTTCTGGATCGCCTTCGCTCAACGGAGAGAATGTGCCTGTAATGGTGAGTTTCCCCCAACGAGCTGATTTTTCGTCACGAGGAGGGTCGTCTACATCCTTTGCAGCCTCGTCAGTTAACTTGAAGGTTACATGTGTGCTCGGCGTATCGATCTCCCAATTTACTAAATCGTAGGTTACTCCTGCGTGATCAGCAGTAATGGTCCCACTTAGCGGCGCATCAAACGTAATCCCTTGCGGTAATGCTATCTTAAAAAAATCATCTTTTTCATAGTTGTAAACTTCCGATATGCCGTCCCCATCCGCCAGGCTGAATGCATAAGTAAGCTCTAGTTTTGCTCCAGCTGGAATGTTTTCATATACTCCGCTACCATTAGGAGCTATAACACTATTCATTGCGTCCTTGATCTCTAATTTAGATTCCATAAAGGCCGGAGGCGGGAACCCATCTCCGCTGTAATCTGGATCCCCATTCGTTTTATGCACCGTCACCCAGCCACCTACATCCTTTGGCGCCGCATACGACGGAAATACCACCACTCCCATCACCAGCGCCAGCGTCAGCACGAGCGCGGTCACCTTTTTCATAGACTTGTTCATAACAACCTCCTGGATTTCCTGATTATTTATCTTGAATCGCGGACATTCCAAGTCCGTTCGATGCATATAGTCCAACTGCTTTATTATAGGAAACTTCTCTGAACAATTGCTGAACAAATCGCACAAAGCAGCCGTTATTTACGAAGATTTCCATGTTTTGTAACAAAGTTACACTTGTTTTAGGGTTTGCGGTCGAATACCATGTATTTCTCGTAGAGAGTTTTGCATTCTTTCGAAGGTTCGACGCCGATTTCTTTCATCAAACTGTCGGCGTAATGGCGATAAAAAAACTCCAGGGCGCGCCGCCTCCCCTGTTCGCCCAGCGTCCGGATGACGATGGAAGCCGTCGCGTCAGAGAACGGGTCCATTTCGTACAAAAGTCGGAGCACTGACTCGAGGATTTCGGGATTGGCTGAGCCGTTCTGCTCGAGGTAGCCTGCGAGCGCACGGTAGATATCGAGGTTGTAGCGGAACTGTTCGTGACCGAGCCACGGGTAACCTTCCTGCAGAAACTCACCCCGATAGAGCTCGAGCACCTTGCGGACATCGTCCTCGGTGAGCTGCGGCTTCTCCGCAATAGAGGCCAGCGCATCCACGTCGCTTTCGAAGGGGATGTCGAGCCAGTAGCGGTCGTTGCGATACTGCACGCCGTTTGGGAACCCGGCGCTGCTCAGGCTTCGCCTCAACTGGTAGACCGTCGTATGCAGAAGCGTCCGCCCCTGCTCGTGGGACTTATCGGAAAACAGCGCTTCCACAATCTGCGCCTTGTCCATCGGCTGGCCGCCGAAAAACCAGAGATAGGCCATCAGTTCGCGGGTCTTTTGTGTCCGCCATTCAATCGGCTGGCCCGACGGAGACAGCACTTCGAATCCTCCGAAACTGCGGATGTAAAGCCGCTCATCCGCCTTGCCGACGTCATCTTCCGCCGCAGGATCCGGAAGCGTTCGGATGCTCTGCTGAAGCCGTGCGATCGTTTCGGCGAGCCGCTTCGGCCGCACCGGCTTTAGAAGATAGTCGATGGCGTTGAGGTCGAACGCTTCGATCGCGTAGTGCGCGTAAGCGGTAACGAACACGATTTCCAGACGGTTGCACCGGCTCAGCAGTTCGTTGCCGAGCTCCAGACCGCTCGTCGAGCCCATTTCTATATCGAGAAAAGCGACGTCGGGCCTTTTCTCTTCGAATTCTTCGAGCAGAAGCGCAGGATCGGTATACAGGCCGACGATATCCACATCGCCGTGGACGCCGAGCAATCGTTCCAGGACATCGAGCGCCAGCCGTTCGTCGTCTGCCAGGATGACTCGCATCAGCGTCCCTCCTTCAGTTCGATGATGATCCGGCTCCCCTGCCCCGGTTCGCTTTCAATGCGCATGGCAGCCCCCGGAATCAGCCGGATCCGACGCAACACATTGGCGAAACCCAGGCCCTCGCTGTCGCCGTCCATCAGCCGGCTCTGCTGTTCTTTTGTCATACCGGGACCGTTATCCTCCACCGTGATGACGCACAGACCGTTCCCCTTGCGATGCACGGTAATCCGAACGCAAAGATTCCGCCCGTCTGCCATACCGTGACGGACTGCATTTTCCACCAGTGGCTGCAAAAACAGCGGAGGCACCGAGAGAGCGACTTCTTCGATGTCCATCTCCGTCTGCAGGCGATCGCCGAAGCGAAGCTTTTCGATGTCGAGGTAAGCTTCCACCAGCTCGAGCTCTTCGCTCATCGCAATCAGGCTGTTGTGACTGTAGTATTCCATCTTGCCCCTCAGATACGTCCCCAGGCTCGTGAGCGCGGACCGGGCCGCCTCGCCGTCGCTGTAGCTGAGGCCGATGATCGTGTTGAGCGTATTGTATAAAAAGTGTGGCGATATCTCGTAGTAAAAATAGTGCAATTCCTTTTCCAGCGCTTCCCGCGCGGAGAGCTTCATCTGCAGCAGGGAGGCCACGCGCGACTTCAGTTCCGCAGCGTCTGCCGGTTTTTTGACATAATCGTTAGCGCCGCACTGGAACGAGCGCGCCAGGTCGCGGCGTCGGCCGGAGGAGGTGAACATCAGCACCGGCAGCTCGGCCATCGCATACTCTTGCCGGATGGCCTCGCACAGCAGCACGCCTTCGACATCGGGCTGCATCAAATCCAGGATCACCAGGTCGACGTCGTGTCTCTTAATCTGTAGCAGCAGGTCGTCGGTATCCCCTGTAAACAACAGGCGATAGCCTTCCGGAGCGAGCAGGTCGAGCAGCACGCTCCGGCTGGTCGCTTCGCTGTCGACGACGAGGATGACGGGGCCGGTCTGTGTGGACGCCTGCTCCTGAATGGTCTTTAGCGTGCCGAATTCTGCAGGCGATCCGTAAATGACACACATATCGGCCGCTGCGGTCCCGGATGCAGCGTCTTTTGGGGACGCCTTTTGGGATACTTCTTTCGGTTGGTAAAGCGGCACCGTAAACGAGAATATGGATCCGCTGCCTTCTTCGGACTGCACGCGGATCGTCCCGCCGTGCTGTTCGACGAGGCGGCGCGCAATCGTAAGCCCCAGGCCGAGCCCGTGCCCGCTTTCGTCCTCTCCGTAGCGATACAGGCTGTCAAACACCCTGTTTATATGCGCTTTAGGGATACCCCGCCCCGTGTCCTCCACGGAACACTCGGCCATGCCGTCGCGCACCGCCGCACGGATGGCGACATGGCCCTGATCTGTAAACTTGACCGCATTGTGCAGCAAGTGAAAAACAATCTGCTTAAACCGCTCCGCATCGGCGTAGATTTCGGGAAAATCATCCTCGATGTCGCACGTGAGCACGACGGAATGTTCGTCACCTGTCAGAAGCTGCATCTCCTCCACGAGCGAGCGGCACACGTCCTGCGCACGGAAAGCTTTGCAGTTGAGCGGAAGCTGTGAATCGGCCAGCGGTGTGGCGTCCGCCAGATCGTCGACGAGGCCGGACAGTCGGAAACTCTCGTTGAGGATGCGGTACAGATCCTCCTGCTGGCCCTTGTTGAGCGAGCCCTTCTGCCCTTCGAGCAGTCGGCGCGACAGGCCGATCACATCGTGCAGCGGTGAG